>WBZU01000268.1_pt1 | contig 47567 bp, 44 predicted proteins | sample 5204311 | NCBI WGS metagenome assembly WBZU01 (sample SAMN12344359, study PRJNA552823) | activated sludge metagenome | biome: Activated sludge suspended growth; feature: Nitrification reactor; material: Wastewater; isolation source: activated sludge from nitrification reactor of wastewater...
ATGTGCTACAATAATGATTGTTTTATTTATTTTGAAATCAGCAATACTCTTCATAACCTCGCTTTCGTTTTTCGCATCTAAAGAACTTGTAGCCTCATCTAAAATTAGAAACTCAGGATTTTTGTACATAGCCCTCGCCAATAGCAACCTTTGCTTTTGCCCCTCACTCAAATGTAATCCTTCTTCACCTATTTTTGTAAAATATCCCATCGGCAAATTGCTATTTACAAAATCGTCGAGGTTTGCAAGTGCTGAAGTCATAACAATTTGTTCCATATCAATTTCTTGACCTAGAGCGATATTATTAACTATCGTATCTGAAAACACTTTTCCTCCTTGCATTACAACTCCACATTGGTTTCGCCATTGCTTTGCAGATAATTCATTAAAATTACTATTACCAAATCGAATTATTCCTTCAGTAGGTTCGAAAAATTTTAATAGCAATTTAAGCAAAGTTGACTTACCACTGCCACTTGCCCCCACAATTGCTGTAACTTTACCTCTTTCAATTTCAAAGTTCAAATTCTTTAAAATTAAATCTCCTCCGGAACCATAGTAAGAAAAAGATACATTTTCAAATGTAATTGAACCAGTTGAAGGCATTTCCTTAATTGCATTGAATTGATTTGTCTCCTCGTTTTTTTGGTTATGAATATGATTAATTCGCAACATAGCAAGCTTTGCGTCTTGCCAAGCCGGAATAAAATCGACAAACGAGTACAAAGGTGCAGATAATTGACCCAGAATAAGATTAATGGCAAACATGGTCCCAAGACTTAATCTACTTTCAATAACCAATTTAGCAGTAAAAATAGTAAGTAATATTCCTGTTAATCGTATAATTATATCAAAACCATTGTGCTGTATTTGGTCAAGTTTGAGTGCCTTTATTTTTAGTTTATATATTTTGTTTTGTAATTCTTCCCATTCCCATCTTTTTTGGTTGGCACTATTGCTGATTTTTATATCTTCTATCCCTCCTAATAAATCAATGACTCTTCCTTGTTGCTCGCCTTGTAATTCGAAAAACAAATAATCAATTCTGCCTCTTTCTCTCATGAATATTAAAATCCACAATATGCCAATAATCCCACCTGAGATAAAAATAAAAAAGACAGTGGAATTATAATAAATCAAAATTGGCCCAAACAACAATAAATTGATTATTGCGAAAATCAACGAGATTGTTTTTACAGTAAGTAAATTTTCAAGTCGTTTGTGATCATTAATTCTTTGAATTAATTCACCAATGAAATGCGTATGATGAAATTTAATAGGTAATTTAAAGAGTTTTCGAATAAAATCTGATACTAAGGCAATATTTACCTTTGTACCAATATGAAGTAATTGCCAGTTTCTAATCATTTCGATTGAAATACTACCGGCAAATAATGATAGTTGTCCTAATAAAATTAAATAAACTAAATTCAAATCTTTATTGACTATTCCTTTATCAATAAGAATTTGCGTTAAAAAAGGTGTTACTAGTAAAATACTAGTACTAAAAAGCAAACCAATAAAAAGATAAAAAAAATTCTTTTGATATTTCTTTAAATAACTAAACAAAAACCTCCACTTACTTTCAACTCCATTTTGGGCCTCATCATCATTTTTAAAAAATTCAGCAGAAGGTTCCATAAAAAGTGCCACTCCCATTTCATTTTTTTGTTTCCATTTTTCAATAAAATCTGCTCTTTGTATAAGTAGATTTCCTTTAGCGGGGTCGCATACAAAAACACTGTTTCCTTTAATCTTATAAACAATTACAAAATGATTTTGATTCCAATGTACAATGCACGGAAAAGCACTGTTTTCGACCAATTGCTCAAAGGTAACTTTTGCTGCTAAGGTTTTTAATCCAATAAATTCAGCAGCATCTGAAATCCCCAACAAACTAACACCAATGCGGGATATTTGACACTTTTGTCTTAATAGGTCAATCGAAATTTCTCGATTATAGAATTTTGCTATTGATTTAAGGCAAGATGGTCCACAATCCATCGCACTTAGTTGAAAAAAATGTGGAAATGTACTCATAGATCAGTAGAGCTATATTAGTTACACTTTTAAACCAATAACCAACATATCATCAACTTGAGAATTGTTTCCAGACCAATCTGTAATGAATTTTTCTAATTCCATTCCTTGGTTTCTCATTGGTAAATGCTGAAGTCTAAGTAAAAGTTCTTTGAATTTTTTAGTTGTCAATTTTCTATCCCTATCTCCCCCAAATTGATCAGCATATCCATCTGAAAAAAGGTAGATATTGTCATTTTTTTGCAATTCAATCTCTATGTTCTCAAACTTAAATCCTTGATCGCTGAAACCAATCGCGGCTTTTTGTGGATAAAAAATTTCCAAATCCCCGTTTCGAATTCTATAAATTGGGCGGTTTGCTCCACAATACTTCAAGGTATTTTTTTCAAAATCAAAAGCACATAAAGCCATGTCCATCCCATCTTTTTTAGATTCATGTTGGTTTGTATGTAATGCTCTTCTAATCCCATCGTCAACAATTTCTAAAATTTTTGCAGGAGAATGACTTTCATTAACTGCCTCATTCAACAATTCTACGCCCATCATGCTCATAAATGCTCCAGGAACCCCATGACCTGTGCAATCGGCTAAAGCAAGAAAAACTTTTGAGTTAACTGATGAATACTTGAACGGTGAGGTTTCATGCAACCAGTAAAAATCTCCACTTACAATATCTTTAGGTTTATTAAACACAAAAGATTCCGGTAAAATTTCATTAAAATGCTCACAAGTAGGTAAAATGGATTTTTGAATTCTATAAGCATAATTAATACTATCAGTTATAGATTTTTTCTGCGATTCAATTTCAGCTTTTTGTGCAGCCAAAAGCTTATTGTCATTTAGTTTATTGCGGTACAAACGAAAAATAAATGATGACGAAATCAAGATTATGATAGCTAATCCAATGAAATAATTTTTTACAGATTTTTGATGTGAAATTTCAGCAGTTTTAAGGGCTTTATCTTGATTTAATAACTTAATTTCTTTCTCCTTTTTTTCTGTTTCATATTTAATCCCCAATTCATTTAATTTCTCGTAATTATTCATTGCAATCATCCTATTTTTAGAATCATTGTATAATTTAGAATAATTAAGTGCTTCATATAGAATTCCTGTTTTTTCATAAGTTAACATCAATTTTTCATAAACATCACACAATAAATCTAAATCATTTATTTCGATTGCAATTTTTTTGCAATCAATGAGATACCTTTTCGACTCTTCGTATTTCCCAACTTTCAAAAGAAGAGTTCCAATATTGAAATAATTGATAGATACACTTCGTTTATTATTCAATTTTTGATTAATATTTAATGCTGTAGTATATAATTTAAAAGCCGATTTGATGTCCTTTGTTTCAGAATTTAAATCTCCCAATCGATTATAAATATCAGCAGTTTCCTTATCAACTATTTTTTGATAAATCTTTAAATTAAGTGCTTTATTTAAATATTCCTTAGCCAAATCTAATCTGTTTTTAACAAAATACTCATTCCCAATTGAAAGGTAGTCGTGTGTTATTCCTGCAGTATCTTTTAAATTAGAATTAATCTTATAAGCTAGAAAAAAGTAATCCAGAGCCTTAGAGCTATTTTTTTGATCAGAATAAATTTTACCTAAATTTTCATATGAAACAGACAAGCTATGGACATCCCCAATTTCCTCTTTTATTTTAATACTTTTTAACTGATATTCAATAGCTTTAAAAAAATCATTTTTTAACGAGTATACTCCTGAAATATTATTGTATGCTTTAGATACACCATCCTTATTTTTTAATTTTATTTGTAACTTTAGTGACTTAAATTGGTAATTTAGTGAAGTGCGATAATCCCCTATTGATTTGTGCACAATTCCAATAGTATTGCAAACTTTAGCAGCATTTGCTAAATCTGATGTTCTTTCAGCTATACTTAGTGCTTTGAATAAGTATACTAATCCCTGTTTGTAATTGGTATCACTTACTGACTTACCAATTTTAAATAACTTCTCAATAGAATCTGAGCTGCTATTACTGTTAGCTAAATAGTTAGTATCTCCTTTTACTTTTGTATTTGTAAAGAAAATTAAAAGGATGAGTAATATTCTGTGGTGCATTAAAACACTTATGGTGTATCAAAGTTAAAGCAATGTTTATTCAAAAAAATTATGTTATAAAAAAAGGATGAACAATATTTTGTTCATCCTTTTTCGACCAATATTTATCTTATATGCTAATTACAAACCCGCTAATTGTTTGTTCTTAGGATAGGTAACAGTGTATGAAAAGACTATCTTTCGAACTTCCTTTGGCTTCAAATTAATCGTCCATTTCAAGAGTCCCGAATCTGAATTCAATTCGGCCTTGTTGGATTCTTGTAATTCGATTTTAATTTCTTCGTTTTGAGAGATAGGAATTTGATCTTCAATCTCCAATTTTATCGCAGTAGATTTTGTGTTTCTAATTGTAATTTCATAAGTAAATGAAAGTGTTTTGTCATTGTTGAAAATCTTTTCATTACTTCTATCCTTAATTTTTTTATATTCAAATACTAAGTTGTTGTCGCGTCCCATATTTAATAGCAAGGTATCATTCGCAAGACTAGGATTAATGCTAGTATTGCCAATAAAGGACCCATCAAAGTATATACGTGCCGAACCTGGAAGTAAGTTTAATGCCTCCCAGTCTGTAACTTTTGCAATAAAAAATGCATTTGCATCTAATTTTGGTATTGAAGAATACACGAATTCAGTTTCTAACTCCTTACTCTGAATTAAAACTTGGTGTTGCTTATTATCTGATGGAATAGAGTATTTTAATTTTATAACGTATTCAACACGGATTGGATTTTCGACAATAACAGTATAATCTGATGCAGTTTTGGCTGACTTATTATCATCTAATAAAGATCCACTGTTAGTATAAGACAGTGATTTTTCTAACATCGCTGGAGCTGCGGACTCAGAATATTTGTAGGTTCTAGGTAAATAATAACTTAATAATTTCGCACCCAAGGTCGGTTTAGTATTGCCTTGACCTGGGGTCCCTGTTGAAAGCATTAAACTTACATCTGTCCAATCTATTCCTGAATTTTGATAAACACTTGCCCGCTGATCCAATTTAATATTTTTTGATTCAGATAATGCCCTTAAATCATAACTAGGAGTCCAGCCTGCATTCATTACAAAATAATTAATTTTAATGGTCGTATTTGTTGCAAATAATGAACTCACAGTAACAATAACCTGATTAACAGCTCCTTCTTTTTGTAATGGATTTTCTTTTCCTGCATTGGCTTCTTCTTCGTTAAGAATTGAAAGACGTTCCTCCAATTTGCTTTTTTTGTTAACTAAAATCTGCTCCTCTTTTTTGAGTCTTAACATTTCAGTATTGATATTATTTAATCTATTTCTTAAATAATCAAGTGCATCCTTCAGTAATGCCAACGAATCTCTTTTACTTTCACCCTTAATTAAACGATTGTTTAACAAGGTATTTTTTTCAATAGTAAATGCCGATTTTTTATCTGCTAACTCTTCTAACTTCCATGTTAACTCCAATATAGAATCTTCAACCAATTTTATACTTTTTGTGTTTTTAGATGGCAAGTGCAAAATAGCTGATTTTAACTCAGGATATTTTAATGTATGCATCACATCCAATATAACTATATCACCTGTCCCTGTAGCTTGAAGTGTTTGAGCATCAATAAAAGGAGAAACTCCTTCAAAAATCAGATTACTTGTTCCTGCTGGAATAAAAAAATCTCCTGAGCTGAACAATTGGGCACCTTGAAGAAATACAATTGCTTTTTCGACCTTACTATTTACTTTTTTTTCAACATCTGCGAAGACATTTGTAACCAGTAAAGAGGAAAAAATTGAACACATTAAAATTCCTCTTGAAATTCTCTGTTTTGCTTTCATAATTTTAGTTATTAATTGATAAGATAATGTTATATTTTTACCAACAGAGATGTAATCAGAAAATCAATTCCATAATTTTTATGAAATTTTTTTGATTTTTGACTAGCTATTTTTTAAAAGACTTGAATTCCAATACAATAAATTATCATTTACTTTCTGATACTGAATTAGTACTTCGTTATGCTCAATTAAATGATGGGGAGTGCTTTGGCATTTTATTTACCAGGTATTCCTCTTTTGTTTATGCGGTATGCTTAAAGTATTTAAAAGACCGCGATGAAAGTAAGGATGCTTCCATGCAAATTTTTGAAAAGCTAACAATAGATCTAAAAAAACATACTATAACCAATTTCAAAAGTTGGCTGCATACAGTTACTAAGAATTACTGTTTGATGCATCTACGTAAAAACAAAGGCATTATAGAAATCAGTTCAGACCACATACAATTTATTCAACCAAGTATGGATTTTAATCAATCCTTACATCAATTAGAAGAAATTGAAAAGGAAGATTTGTTAACTTCCTTAGAACATGCTATAACTGAATTAAACAATGAACAAAAAGTGTGTATAGAGTTATTTTATATCAAAGAAATGAGTTATCAAGAAATATCAAATATTACCGGGTATGATTTGAAAAGTGTTAAAAGTTTCATTCAAAATGGAAAGCGAAACCTAAAAATATTAATCAACAAAAAGAATGTCAACAAAAATTGATTTAAATAACATTTTTATTGAAGAAGATTGCCCTTCAGAAGAGCAATTAATTGCCTATTGCCAAAAGACTTTGAGTAAGAACAACACACGCATTTTAGAACATCATCTTACTTCTTGTGAAATGTGTTCAGATTTTATTGAAGGACTACAAAACAGTGGATCCATCTCTACATTTAGAAAGGATGTTTTAGAATTAAACAAAAGAGTTGTTCCTTCTCATAAAATAATAAAGCCAAAATTTAATTTTAATAGGTATTCAATTGCTGCTACAATCTTGATCTTATTTGGAATCGGATTTCTTATTAACTATTTCCTTAAAGAAAATATCAAGGATTCAGTTGTTCAGAATTATGAAGAAACTACTAGTAAAGATTTCGATACGAATAGTTCAGCAAATGCAATAACTCCGATTGAATCTGATTCACAACAAATTGATTCAAGTAATATTGAAAAACCTCACAATCACAAAGTTGTTGAAACACATGTTTTAGAAAAAGCTAAAAAATCTTCTGAAGTTCTAGGGTCAAATGATCCTGAAATTGATATTGCCAGCAATAGTGGTGCTAACCTAACTTCTGGTAAAGCAGTTTTTGAATCGGAAATGGCTACTACTAATTCAAAAATAGAACAGCAAGATGCAGCTATTGAAAACAATGATTTTACCCACAAATCATTAAAAGAATCCTCCACTGCAATACAAGGTATGCCACAGTCTGCTGAATCAGCAGAACCACGAACTATTAAAACAACTAAACCTATATCGGAAGATAAAAATTCTAAATACACTGGTACAACTCTTATAGAGTCAGCAAAGGAAGATATAAGAAATAAAAATTTCTCATCTGCTATTGACAAATTAACTCAGCAACTACAAACAACTCCAAATGATGAAGAAGTTTTATTTACCTTAGGTAAAACAGAAAGGTTGAATAAGAATTTTAATACATCTAACGCACATTTTGATACTATTTTAAAATATAAAAAATCACCTTACTTTGATGAAACAAGATGGTTGAAAGCTATGAACCTACTTGATTTAAATAAAAAAAATGAAGCCAAAAAATTGCTTATTGAAATTTCAAAGGGAAATGGGAAGTATGTTTATCCTGCAACAGAAATGTTAGGAGAATTAGATTAAACTAATACTTAATCAATTTAGCAAGGTGATTTTTCCAGGTAATAAATCCTTTATATGCCAAAATCAAAAATATAAGGTATAAAACAGTGGTGAAGTAAAGCGCTTTAGCAAGATAAATTGCAATATAAATAAGGTCTGCAATTATCCAAATCAACCAATTTTCGATTTTTTTTCGTGTCATAAGCCATTGAGCAGCTATGCTCATAGCTGCAGTTGCAGCATCAATATATGGCAAATCGGCATTCGTATAACGCTTCATACAAAATCCTATTACAATAGACAATACTAGAATGCCTGCTATCCATAGAAGTTGTTCTTTAAAAGTAAGCCAAGAAACCTCTAGTTTAGTAGTTTTATTGCTGTTATTTGACCAAGTATACCATCCATAAATCTGCATCACAATAAAAAAAATCTGCAATAACATATCGGAATATAATTTGTTTTGGTAAAAAATAAACACGTAAATTATTACCATTACAATACCTGTAGGCCAACACCAGTTATTTTGCTTAGTAACTAGCCAAACACTTATCAATCCTAGCAAGCTGGCAATAAACTCAATCCAAAATGAAGCCGGCATTGTTAAATTTATTAATAGTAGAAATCATACTCCTTCAATATTATTTATAACTGATTGATGGTTTAATTTAGAAATAACTAACACAAAAAGCGCCTTACAAGTAATACTAATGAGATTTGTTTTGATAGTTTTTTTTCAGTCGTTCTACGATTTCAAAAGCTGCTGGACAAACAGCTGTATTTTTTTGTGTGAGATCCAACAATTGATAAAATCGCTTTCTATTAGTGTGTGGGTATTCTCGACATGCTGTTGGCCTTTGTTCATAAACGCTGCACAAATTATCTTCATCTAAAAAAGGACATGGTGTAACATTCAATACAAAATCCTGATCCGAATCCATGTGTAAATAATTTTGAATAAACTGAGAAGGTTTTATTCTAAAATGTTTTGATAAACGTTCTATATCTTTTTGATAAAAAATCGGACTTGTAGTTTTACAACAATTGGCACAAGTCAAACAATTCATTTCCGAAAATACATCCTCGTGAATACTCTGAACCGTCGCATCTAAACTGCCGGGTTGAGTTCTCTTGAGTTTAGTAAATAACTTCTGAGTATTGGTTTTAGTATTTGCAACAAGTTTAGGGAGATCTTCTATTTTAGGAATCATCTTATTTAGTAAAATGGTTTGCTACAACCGGAAAAATTAATTCTTCCCATAAAGCATACTCTTTTGCGGATGGGTGAAGTTCATCTGAAGAAACAAGCTCTGAATTATCTTTCATTTGTTGACTTATTGGAAAAATATCAACACACTTCAAATTTCTATTCTTTGCTTCTTCTTTAATAATCTCATTAAATTCAGAAATACCTTCGGCTATATTCCTACCTTTACTATAATTAGCACCCTTGGGAGTAACACCAAAATCAGGAATGGTAATCAGTATCAAATTGGTTTGGTTCTCCAACTGGCTTAGCATCCTTAATATTATATACTGCAAGTTTTCTTTAAATTGTTGAATCGTAATAAGCTGAACCCAGTCGTTCACTCCAATCAACAAGGTTGCAAAGTCGGGCTTTGATTCATCGAAAATTGTTAACTCCTTTTCAATAAGGTCTTTTGTTGTCCAACCTGTAACCGAAGGATTGGCTATTAATTGAAAAGGTATTCCAATGCGGTTTAGATTTTGTGTCAATATAAAAGGCCAAGATTCTTCCCACGCAGCACCTTCACAAATGGTATAAGAATCACCAAGTGCTACATATCTAATAGGTTTCAAATTGTTGTACATGTTTAATTCGTATCATTAATTAACTTGATTTAACTTATCAAAAAAATAAAACTAATAAATGATGATTACATGTGGAAGTTATACTTGATAAAAGTATGAATTGATTTAAATAAAAATGGGTAAGCTACTCTTATCGCACCGCTCAACCATTTACCCTTGCTTTCTTCCAAACCTGGGGGAGTTCAACAGGAGCTGGTCGTAAGAGACTTACCCAGCGCAAAAGTAATTTATTTAGTTAGACCACACAATATTTCACCCGTTATTTTGTACGATTAATTTCTATATTTGCCAACTGATAAGGGTTTAGTAACAGATATGGAAGAAAAAAAAATCACTCTTTCGTTAAATTCAATGAATTATGGAGGTATGGCAGGCACCATACTTTTTTTACTGTTTATAGTGGGTGGATTTTTAGGAAAAGAATTATCTTCATTAATCAGTGTAGTTGGTTACATTGTGCTTGGAATTACCATTTTTGTTGGTAGCAGCAAATATCGCGATCAAGTGTTAAACGGGAGTATCAGTTATGGAACATCCTTTTACTCCGGTGTGTTAATATCATTTTTTGCAGGTGTATTGATTGCTTTTGCTGCTTTTCTCTATTTAAAATTTGTAGATTCCTCAATTCTTGATTCACTTATGTTAGAAATTGAAGAAAATATAATGAAGGAGTATCCAGATGATGATGCTAAAGCAGAGAAAGCAATGGAAATGATGAAGGTGATAAATAATCCTTTGGCGTTCGCATTAATATTTGTTTTGAGTTATACCTTTTGGGGAGCTGTATTATCATTAATAATTTCGGGTTTTGTAAAACGCAACACTCCATCTTCCAACTCTTTTGACAACTTTATTCAACAAAATCAATAATGGATTTATCCCTTGTTATTCCACTATTAAACGAAGAGGAATCGTTACAAGAACTTACCGACTGGATAGTTCGAGTAATGAATTCGCACAAGTACAGCTATGAAATTTTATTTATTGATGATGGAAGTAAGGACGGTAGTTGGAAAAAAATAGAATCATTAACTAGAGAAAATGCTTGTGTAAAAGGAATTAAGTTCAGAAGAAATTATGGAAAAAGTGCAGCCTTGAATGTTGGATTTGAAGCTGCAGTTGGCAAGGTGATAATTACTATGGATGCTGATTTACAAGATAGTCCAGACGAGATTCCTGAATTACGAAAAATGATACTTGAAGATGGCTATGATTTGGTTTCTGGTTGGAAAAGAAAGAGATACGACCCAATTTCAAAAACCCTACCTACCAAACTATTTAACTACGCAACCCGCAAAATGAGTGGGATTCACTTACATGATTTTAATTGTGGATTAAAAGCTTATCGTTCGGATGTTATAAAGAGTATTGAAGTGTATGGCGAAATGCATCGATACATACCTGTAATTGCTAAATGGGCGGGTTTTACAAAAATAACTGAGAAGGAGGTACAACATCAGGAAAGGAAATATGGAACAACTAAATTTGGCTTAGAGCGATTTATCAATGGGTTTCTTGATTTATTATCCATCTCTTTTGTTTCAAAGTTTGGTAAACGCCCGATGCATCTTTTTGGTTTTTTAGGTACCATAATGTTCTTAATTGGTTTTATGGTTGCATTTTATTTAGGAGCCAATAAGTTGTATCATGTCTATTTAAATCAACCAGCTTTATTGATTACACAACGTCCATCCTTTTATATTGCATTAACTACCATGGTTCTTGGTACTATGTTATTTCTCGCCGGCTTTCTAGGAGAGTTAATTTCAAGAAATTCTCCAACCAGAAATCAATATTTAATTGAAAGGAAAACCGAAAATATCAGCTAATCTTTCGTTATTTTTTATCTAAACGAAGCACCTTGAAAATAACAATCATCGGTTCAGCATATCCATTACGAGGAGGAGGAATATCAACTTTTAATGAACGACTTTGTCTGGCATATTTAGAGAGAGGTAATAAGGCAAAAATTGTTTCATTTAGTTTACAATATCCTAGTTTTTTATTCCCAGGTAAAACGCAATATTCAGAAGAAGCCCCTCCCCCAAAAATTACGATTGAAACTGCGATTAATTCTATCAATCCGCTAAATTGGATTAAAATTGGACTCAAATTAAAAAAAGAAAAAGCCGATATAGTTTTAATACGGTATTGGATTCCATTTATGGCTCCTTGTCTTGGAACAATTGCTCGAATAATTCGATTCAACAAGCATTCAAAAGTTATTTCCATTACCGACAATATATTGCCACATGAAAAGAGACCAGGTGATCGCATTTTATCAAAATATTATGCAAAATCTGTTGATGGGTTTATTACGATGAGCCGATCTGTTCTGTCTGAACTAAAGGAATTTGATTCGGGTAAACCTAAATTGTTTTGTCCACATCCATTGTACGACAACTTTGGGGAAATGCTTACAAAGGAATCGGCGAAACAGGCTCTTGGCTTAAACACTTCAGAAAATTATATTTTATTTTTTGGATTTATTCGTGATTATAAAGGATTAGATATTTTACTACAAGCCCTGGCTGATAGCAATGTTAGGAAATTGAAAATAAAATTAATCATTGCTGGAGAATATTATTCGGATCCTAAGCCATACCGTGAATTAATTAAGACATTGAATCTTGAAAATTCAGTAATTGAAAGAACTAACTTTATTCCGAATAATGAGGTAAGCCGCTATTTTTGTTCTGCAGATTTGGTGGTTCAACCTTATAAAACAGCTACACAAAGTGGAGTTACTCAAATTGCGTATCATTTTAACAAACCAATGATCGTTACCAATGTTGGAGGATTGCCTGAAATGATTCCCGATGGCAAAGTTGGATATGTAGTAAACGCTGAAAGTATTTCAATTGCTGAGGCATTAATAAATTTTTACAGTTTAAAAAAGGAGACTGAATTTAGTAATAATGCATCCGAAGAAAAGAAAAAATATTCGTGGAATTCAATGATTGAAACAATTGCTGAAGTGGTTCAACTAATACAATCAAATAATGATCGTAAGAAGTAAAGCTCCTTTAAGATTAGGCCTTGCAGGAGGGGGAACAGATGTTAGTCCTTATTGTGATCGATTTGGTGGAGCGATTTTAAATGCAACGATAAATTTATATGCGTACGCTAGTATTGAACCAACAACTGAGAATACTATTCAAATTGAATCGATAGATCGAAAAGTTTTTGTCTCATACCCAAGTGATTTCATACTTCCAAAAGATGGTAAGCTTGAATTAATAAAGGCTGTTTATGAAAAAGTAGTCCGTAAATTCTCACTTGAACCACTTTCATTTAAACTAAGTACCTATACTGATGCACCAGCAGGATCGGGGTTAGGTTCGTCATCTACACTGGTAGTGGCTGTTTTGGGAGCTTTTACTGAGTGGTTGAAATTGCCACTTGGTGAATATGACATTGCTCAGCTTGCTTATGAAATTGAAAGGGTTGATATGAAAATGGCAGGAGGCCGCCAAGATCAATATTCGGCTACATTTGGCGGAGTTAATTTCATGGAGTTTTATAAAGACGATAAGGTAATTGTAAATCCACTAAAAATAAAAGAGCAATACCTTGAAGAATTAGCCCATAACTTATTACTTTATTACACCGAAACGAACCGTTTTAGTAGTGATATTATAGCTTCACAAGTTAAACAAGTTGTAACAGATAATACAATTGCAATTGAAGCTACTCATCAATTAAAAAAACAGGCAACATTAATGAAAGAGTTACTTCTAAAAGGAGAAATCAATGAAGTAGGTAGGATATTGGACTTTGGTTGGCAAAATAAAAAAGGATTAACACAAGGAATTACCAATGAATTTATCGATAAAATTTATTCTACTGCTTTAGCAAATGGAGCGACAGGCGGAAAAATTTCTGGAGCCGGAGGTGGTGGGTTTATGGTATTTTATTGTCCTGGAAACAGCCGTTATAAAGTTATTGAATCGTTGCAGCAGTTTGGAGGATATGAAAAAAAGTACTCCTTTACAAAAGAGGGACTGAGTACTTGGACTATTTAGATTCGAATGCAAGTGAAAATAACTAAAATGAATCACTATTTTTGGTTGATGTTAAACAAATGATTAAAGAAGCAATTATACTTGCAGGTGGTTTAGGTACACGGTTACAGCCGGTATTAGGAAATACTCCTAAACCTATGGCTTTAATTAATGGTAATCCGTTTTTGCATTATATTTTTCACTTTTTACGCTTTTACAAAGTACCACGTGTAATACTTTCGGTATCTCCAATGACTCGAAGTATTGAAGAATATTTCGGTAATAAATACCATGGTATTGAATTAATTTACAGTTATGAATCAGAGCCTCTGGGTACAGGAGGCGGAGTAAAACTTGCCTTGCAAAAATGCAGCAGTGACACTGTTTTAGTGTTAAATGGTGATACTTTATTTAGTGTTGATTTAAATCAACTAAGTACTTTTCATAGTAAAAACAACGCACAAATTACCTTAGCATTAAAGTACTATGACGAAATAGGTAGGTTTGGTAAAGTAAATATTGACCACAGGTTCAGAATAACCGGATTCGAAGAAAAGAAGGTTGGTGTATCAAAAAATGGATATATAAATGGAGGGGTATACTTAATAAACAAACCTTTATTTACAAGTATTAATTTCCCTAGCACTTTTAGTATTGAAAAAGATTTTTTTGAAAAATACCTGGAACATATTAATTTTTTGGGCTTTGTAAGCAATAAATATTTTATTGATATAGGAATTCCTGAAGATTACTTACGTGCACAAAATGAATTTAAAACCTACCAATTTTGATACTTCTTGGACCTTGTTCCTTGACCGAGATGGAGTAATTAATACTAAGGTAGAGAACGACTATATAAAGCGGTGGAATGACTTTCATTTTATCTCGGGAGTATTAGCGTCTATGCCTATTTTGCGTAAAAAATTTAATCGCATATTAATTGTCACCAATCAACAAGGAATTGGAAAGGGATTATTTAATGAACAGGATTTAGCTGTTATTCATAGTAAAATGCTAACTGAAATTATGAATACAGGTTGCAACATTGACAAGATCTATTTTTGTCCGGCTTTGGTTGCAGAAAATTCAGTTTATCGGAAACCTAATATCGGGATGGCATTACAGGCAAAAAAAGACTTTTCAGATATCGATTTCAGTAAGTCTATTATGGTAGGCGATTCTATCTCGGATATGGAGTTTGGAAAAAATGCAGGAATGAAAACTGCATATATAACTAACATTTCAAATGAAAACACCCAACCAAAATTAATTGATTGGGTGTTTGAAAGTTTAGAAGGTTTTACAAATTTTCTTAAATAAGTTAAGCCACCTTTAACTTATTAATCGTAGATTTTTGAAGCTTTTCGCTGGCGTAGCGCTGTGTAATTTTCAGTTCTTTTTCTTGCATCGATGGAATTTCAAACATTGCATCAGTCATTATAGCTTCGCAAATAGATCTTAAGCCCCTTGCTCCTAGCTTAAATTCAAGTGCCTTATCAACAATTAAATCCAACACAGCCTTATCAAAACTTAAGGTGACTTTATCCATTTCAAAAAGCTTGATATATTGCTTTATTAATGAATTTTTGGGTTCAGTAAGAATTCGTCTTAGAGCACTTTTATCGAGTGGATTCAAATGTGTAAGCACCGGAAGTCGACCGATTAATTCAGGTATTAAACCAAAATTTTTCAAATCTAGTGGAGTAATGTATTGCAATAAATTGGCCTTATCAATTTCGTCATTAACAAGTTGTGATTTGTAACCCAACGTATTTGCACTCATTCGTCGAGCTATCTTTTTCTCAATTCCGTCAAAGGCACCACCGCATATAAATAAAATATTTTTGGTATTTATTGCCACCATTTTTTGTTCCGGATGCTTCCTACCACCTTGAGGTGGAACATTAACAACTGCACCTTCCAATAATTTTAATAAAGCTTGTTGAACACCCTCTCCTGAAACATCTCTAGTAATTGAAGGATTATCGCTTTTGCGCGCAATTTTATCAACTTCATCAATAAATATTATTCCTCGTTCGGCGGCTGCTACATCATAATCGGCGGTTTGTAGTAAACGCACTAATATGCTTTCTACATCTTCACCAACGTAACCTGCTTCAGTAAGCACAGTAGCATCGGCAATGCAAAATGGAACATTTAATATTTTAGCAATGGTTCGAGCAAGCAAGGTTTTACCTGTACCTGTTTCACCCACCATAATAATATTCGATTTCTCAATTTCTACATCTTCGGAACCTTTAGAAGGCTTTTGCATGATGCGTTTGTAGTGATTATACACGGCTACACTCAGCACCCTTTTTGAAGTATCCTGACCAATTATATATTCATCCAGGTGATTTTTTATTTCAACCGGCTTTAATAAAGTGATTTTATGATTCAGATTTTTAGATTCTGAACTGGTTGATTCTTCACGTACAATAGCATACGCTTGATCAATACATTTGTCGCAAATATGTCCGGTAATACCGGCAATAAGCATTGATGTATCGCGTTTATCACGTCCACAGAAGGAACATTTAATTAAGGTTTTATCGCTTGCCATAGCAGCTGTGATTATTTTTTTCGAATCAACACTTCATCCACCATTCCATATTCGCGTGCTTCATCGGCAGTCATCCAATAATCGCGGTCGCTGTCTTTCCAAACGGTTTCATAGTCCTTGCCACTGTGTTCGGCAATGATATCATATAATTCCTTTTTTAATTTTTGAATTTCGCGTGCTGTAATTTCAATATCAGATGCTTGACCTTGCGCTCCACCCATGGGTTGGTGAATCATTATGCGCGCATGTTTTAAGGCAGAGCGTTTTCCTTTAGCTCCTGCACACATCAATACAGCTCCCATTGAAGCTGCCATTCCGGTACAAATTGTTGCTACATCGGGTTCAATAAACTGCATTGTGTCATAAATTCCGAGGCCGGCATATACTGAGCCTCCAGGAGAATTTAAATAAATTTGTATATCCTTCTTAGCATCAACTGATGATAAAAAAAGTAACTGTGCTTGAATAATGTTTGAAACATAGTCATTGATACCTGTTCCAAGAAAAATTATTCTATCCATCATTAACCTAGAAAAAACATCCATTGATGCAACGTTAAGTTGTCGCTCTTCAATAATGGTAGGTGAAATATAATCGTTATATATTGAAGTATAGCTATGCAATGATGCACTGCTTATTCCTTGATGCTTTACAGCATATTTTTCAAATTCTTTTTTATCGAACATACGTTTTAGATTTAAGATTTTAAACTAAGCTTTATATAATTCTTCCACAGAAACTTCTTTGGTAGTTAGAGTAAATTTACTTTTAAATAAATCCATCAACTTGATATCGTAAAGACGTTCGTACAATTTTTTAGCTTCATCCTGATTGGAGAGCACCCTGTTAACTGTATTTTCCAAGTCTTCGGCGTTCATTTCCATTTGATTGTAACGCGTAAATTGTTCAGTAACTAATCCACGAACATAGTCTTTTATTTCGTCATTGCTAACTCTGATATCATTGTCTTTCAGAATTTTATTTTCGATGAGTTGCCAACGCAAACCATTTGAATAGGAATTATATTCGGTATTTACTTGTTCATACGAAATTGGTTTATCGTTGACAGCCATTAACCAACGTTTTAAAAATTCATCCGGCAATTCAAGTTTCAATTTTTCAATTAAATGCAGTACTATGTCATTTTTTAATTTTCGATCACTATCGGCTGCATACATTTGAGACAATTCTTCACTAATTTTGGATCTGAATTGTTCTTCTGTTTTTACTTCAGGACCATAAACTTTTCCAAAAAATTCTTCGTTCAATTCAGCTGGTGAAATTCGGCTAATATTGGTTAGTGTGAAACTAAATTTATTTTGTAAATCGGCCGCTTGATCCTTTGTAATTCCAAGCATGGCCGACAAATCAGTTGTGTTTTCTGATAATTCGGAAGGATTAATAACAACTTTATTTCCTTTCGATAGTCCAATAAATTGACTTTTAAACTTCTCATTTTTGATAGTATCCACAGCAAGGGTGCTAGACTTTGTGATACCGTTTTCAATAGGATTTCCAGAATTATCGAGTTCTGCGAAATCGCCAAAAAGTAAATCATTGTCTTGAGAAAGCTCTGCGTTTACAACTTTTCCGTAACGCTTCGCCATATCTGTTGAGTATTGAGTAATCGTATTTTCATCAATTTTAACCTTAAGTAGGTTAAATTTATCTTTAGCCGAAAGTTCTACTTCAAATTGGGGAGCTAATCCAATATCGTAGCTAAATTCGAAATCGCTTTGATTATCCCAATCAATATCTTGAGCATCGTCTCTTTTGGGAAGTGGGTTTCCTAAAACTTCCAATTTATTTTCACTGATATATCCGTTTAACGAATCATTCAATATTTTATTTATTTCGTCTACCAAAATTGATTTGCGGTACATTTTTTTAATCATACCGGAAGGAACTTTGCCGGGGCGAAAGCCGGGTACACTAGCTTTGCGTTGATAGTCCTTTAGTACTTTATCAACACGCTCCTGATAATCTTCCGGGCTAAGCTTAACTTTTACTACTGTGTTTAATTCGTCAATTTTTTCTTTTGTAAAGTTCATTTTAAGGATGTAATTAAATTTAATCAGAGATTTATCTCTTCAATTATTATTAAAATTAGTATTGATTATCTCTCCTAATTTGAGCGCGCAAAGATAATAAAATATATGGCTGCAAAAAAGCCCTGAACTTGGAGGTTCAGGGCTTAATTAATGAGGATTTGAAGCGATTAATTATTTTGCTTTAAAAATTTATAAACCACCTTTTTACTTTCGCCACATTCGATGTAATAATTGCCTGCAGGAAATAACTGTGTATTGATTTGAGTAACAAGTGAGTTTATGGTTCCTTTAAAAACTATGGTTCCATTTACATTATAAACGACATAGTTATTACCAATTTCGGCTGGTGATGTTTCAAAATTCACAACATTTTGAACAGGGTTAGGATAAGCTATAAGTTGTTTGCTAGTGCTGGTTTCTTTAACATCTGTAATGCTGGTAAATAAAGCATTAATTTCAGTGGTCGAAAGTTCTCGGTCCCAAATCCCAATATCGTCTAAAGCTCCTTTGTAATTAGCGCCGGTAGCATTTAAACCTCTTCCAATATAAAATGGAATTGTTGCAGAAGTTGCGCCTGTATGCGTATACGTTAATGTATTTTGAAAAACTCCATTTTTATAAATTTTCATAATCCCTGCATTAAAAGTAGTTACATAATGATCCCAAACATTTAACGTGTGCGCACAAGACAGAAAAAACCAAGACGATTGCTGTTTATTAGTTCCAAAAGTAAAGTTACTAGCCCCTTGAATTAGAGTAATGAAAACGCCTGAAGTACTTACACCGCTCATCATTACAATTCCGGCTGCAGATACTTGGGTTTCCTTTTTCATCCAAAATGAATAGGTAAATGCACCTGATGGCGAAAAGGTAAAACTAGGTGAAGTAATTTGCATAGCACTGCTTACCCCATCAAAACTAGCAGCCGAGGAGGCATTCCCGTTTCTGTCGGCTACAAAGGTTGCACCCGAATTCGTAAGGTTATTGCCATTTCCGCTAAGGTCATTTACATTGGACCCAAAACCCCACCAAGCCTGCAAACCGCTTGTAGGAACGTAGGTTGGAACTTGAGCTTTTACTAAACTAGTTGAAAGTACAACTGAAACGAGAAAGAGTTTAATTTTTTTCATTTTTTAAAAGATATTTATGTTTTTACGCTACAAATGTGAATTTTTTTTTCCCAACTTGCCAAAGAAAAAATAGGGGTAAAAATCAACTAAGGTATGGACGAAAAATCGTCAACTTCGTTAGAAACTTGGAATAAGCTTGCTACTGCTTATCAGGCTAAATTTAACAGTTTAGACTTGTATGATTCAAGCTATCTTAGCTTTTGCAATTTGTTAGCTTCCGATAAGGCTCACTTACTAGAAATAGGATGTGGTCCTGGGACGATCACCAATTTCTTAGTACACTATCGACCGAACTTTCGAATTTGTGCCATAGATGGAGCACCTGCGATGATTGAAATTGCAAAAAAAGCAATTCCTCAAGCAGACTTCTTAGTAATGGATTGTAGAGAATTGAGCAAACATACTGCTATGTATGATGGAATTATTTGTGGATTTTGTATTCCCTACCTATCACAGGAAGAGTGTAAACAACTATTTTTCGATTGTTCTAATTTATTATTTAGTGGGGGTGTTTTTTATCTAAGTTTAATTGAAGGTAGTTATGTTAACTCAAAGATAGAAACGAGCTCAGATGGTGAACATAGCATGCAGGTTTATTATTATGAAGAAGCATGGCTTGCTAAAGCTTTATATGAGTCGAATTTTTTGATTCTCCAAAGTTTGCGAATTCCCTATGTAAAATCAACAGGAATTACAGAATCGCATTTAGTTTTGTTAGCCAAGAAAATCTAGAATAAGATTATTTTTTATGACAACATTCGTGTTTAGTACTATCAGTTTTACTTAATTTGGGACTTACATAGGGTACTCCTAAATTTAATCCTCTTAAAATAAGTAAAACAGCCATAGCAGAAACGAAAAAAGGAACAGCTTTTCGAATTTTTGTTCTGAACGAAATTGAAATTTGATTGCTAATTAACGCTAAGCTAAACATTGCGGGAAGGGTACCTAAACCAAACAATACCATAAATAAAGCACCTTGTATTGCATCGCCAGTAGCAATCGCTCCAATTACACCAAGATAAACCAATCCACATGGAAGTAAGCCATTGAGCAAGCCAATTAAAAAAAGCGAGTGGTAATTCCTTTGTGAAAATAGGTGTGCGAATTTTGATTTCAATTTGCCAATTATTTGATACATTTTACTTGTAAATTTAAAACGGCTCATGGCGCTTTCGGGCAGTAGCACCACAACTAAAATTAAAACCCCTAATAAGATAGAAATTGATTGTTGAAAACCTGCAATTACAAATGACTTACCTAACAATCCGAAAACCATTCCGAATAAGGCATAGGTAAAACTTCTTCCCAAATTATACAACAAAGCACCTACAAAGCGTGCCAATTTACTTGAGTTGCTTAACGGCAATGCCAAAGCAATTGGACCGCACATTCCTATACAATGAAAGCTTCCAAGAAAACCCAATGTAAATGCAGCGATAAAAAATTCCATACTAATTCATAAAAATTTGTTGCTCCTTGTAATACTTCTTGCCTTGTTGAGTAAAGCTAATTTGCATGGTATAAATTCCGCGTTCAAATTGAGTATTTTGAATTTGCTGTACTCCGGTACTATCAATTTTTAACGTAGTGCTAAAATCAAGTTTTGAATTGGAAGGTCTATAAAATTTAATCTCGCCAGTTGCAGGAAACTCTTGCCAGCTTTTAGGATAAGTAATGGTTATAGTATTGTTTTTTGCCTGATAATCCAGCTGTCCTGAAATCAGATTCATGTTATTCATCTGATTAATTTTATCTTGAAACTTCAGTTCCTGTGCATAATAATCTGGACTCACCAAATCCACTCTTTCGGCACTTGATTTAAATACCAAAAAACCAATCATACAGATAAAACCTATATACAGTATGGCTATTTTCTTTCCCCAGTTCATAGTAGTAATTTTAACGTGAAATTGGACTTAAAAAACTGATCGAAATTGTTTTCATTTTTTTATCGCCGGAATAGATTCCAACTTTATAATCGGCTTTGCGTTTTGTGATTTTATCTTTGTTGATATAGACAAAAAATTCACTGCTAATTTGAGATTCTTCTTTTACTAATAAGTCTTTCCCTATAAGTTTAATTTCTCCGACATTTCCTTCCAGCTTTAAAGATATTGGAAAATCATGGTGTGTTTTGTTTATTAATTTTATGTTGTACAAATTGCTAATTTTATTATCCGGTTGTTCTTGATACAACATTCCTCTTGCTCGAATAATGGTGGCATCCACATCGCTTCTGCTGGCAAGTAAAAAAACTTCAACACCAATCAATATGGTTAACACTGCAGTGTAAGCTTTCATGCGTCCGGTGAAACGCAATTTTTGATTTGAAGCTATGCCGTTTTCCGAATCGTAACGAATTAGATTTTTAGGCAAGCCAACACTTTCCATCATGTGGTTGCATACATCAATACAGGCGGTGCAATTCACACACTCCAACTGAGTTCCATTTCGAATATCAATGCCGGTTGGGCACACTTTAACACATTGGTGACAATCGATACAATCTCCGATGGATCTTTTTTCATTCTTATGAAATTTTCCACGCTGTTCGCCACGTTTATAATCGTAAGCAACAACTACTGAATCTCTATCGAGCAATACACCTTGTAATCTCCCATAAGGGCAAACAACTAAACAAACTTGTTCGCGAAAACGAACATATACACCATAAAATATTCCAGTAAAAGCAATAATTGAAATGAAACCCCCAAGATGGTCTTGTATCGGTTCGGTCATTATATGAAATAATTTTTCAATACCGATAATGTATGACAAAAATGTATTTGCAATTACAAATGAAGCAAGGAAAAAAAGTACATTCTTGGTGATTTTTTTTCGAATTTTCTCCCTAGTCCAAGGCCCATTATTCAATTTTTTTTGATAGGAAGCATCGCCTTCAATCCAGTACTCAATTTTACGAAAAATCATTTCTAAAAAAATCGTTTGTGGACATGCCCATCCGCAAAAAACCCTTCCAAAAACAACCGTAAACAATGCTACAAACAGCACAAATATCATCATTCCTAAACCAAACAGAAAGAAATCCTGTGGCCAAAAAACCATGGTAAAAAGCACAAATTTTCCTTCCATAATATTGAAAAGAAAAAACGGATCACCATTGATTTTAATGAATGGTAGTGAAAAAAATATTACTAAATAAATATAGCTAGCATAGGTACGCAGCGAGTATAACTTCCCGAAAGGTTTCTGGGCGTATATCCAAACACGTTTACCTTGTTTATCGATGGTGGCAATGGAGTCGCGAAAAGATTCATCGGACCCCATTTTTTTATTTTCCATATTAGTTGTTGGCTTTCTTCACAGTATCTACTGCAGCTTTTAGTGTGTCTGCAGGAGTGGCAACTTTAGCAGTTGTATCGTTACTTGTACTTTCTACATAAAGTTCACCTTGTTTTTCTTTTTGATTTGGAGGATTTGTTCCACGTAAAGATTTAATATAGGATGCTACACAACTAATTTGCATGGGTGATAAATCTTCTTTCCATGACTTCATCCCTTTATCCGGATATCCGTATTTAATGGTTTTAAAAACATCATTTATCTTACCTCCATGTATCCAATAATCGTCGGTAAAATTAGGCCCTACTTGTCCTTCCCCAAATTTACCATGGCAAGCGAGGCAGTTGTTCATGTATATTTCTTGTCCTTTGCTCAAGCTCTCTTTATCGCTCAAAAGTGTAACTGTATTTTCGTCAACTGATAAGGCTGAGTTTTTCTGAAATTCGGCAATATCTGCCGCCGCCTGAGCCATTTCTTTGGTATATTCAGCTCCTTGCAAATCACCTGTTTTTAATACATGGTAATTAATAAGATAAATTCCTGCAAAAACGATGGTTAAATAAAACCCATACTTCCACCATGGTGGCAGGTTATTATCGAGTTCTTGAATACCGTCATAATTGTGATCTAATAAAATGTCTGCTTCATTTTCAACTGTCACTGAGGCATTAAATTTTTCCATCAAAGAAGGAGCTTGCACCTTGCTTTCAGCTTGCACTGTACTTTCTTCAAATTTCATATCAGAAATTCCAAGGAAAGACCGCACAAATGAAATTAGAAAAATGATTATGAAAATTTCGAAAGCTACCACAATTGATAAAGTATAGAACAAGGTTGCACTTAAACCTCCATAAGTAGTAGCAGTTAGTGGCTCGGCTGTTTGTGCAGATGCAGCAGTAGAGGTAAGTATCAACAGAGTGATGATGCTTGCAGCCTTTCCGATTTGCTTCTTTTTATCCATCATAATTTTTGCTGAGCCTTTTACAACATCGGCCAACACAATAATGATTACAAGTAAAAAAACTATAATAAATGCAAACAGAATAAATAACGGATTTGAAAGTACGCTTGAACCCGTTGATTCGGTTGCTGCAGCAGTTTGCGCTATAACTGAACTGTTTGCTAAGAATAGTGTTCCCAGCACTCCCAGGAGTTTTTTCATGCTTGAATTTTTTGGATTAATACCGGTAATAGTTCTCATAAACTTGTGTTATAAAGTTGTGTTAGTTTCAGTAGACTCAAGGGGTATATTTTCGAGTGTAGTAATTTGAGATTTGCTCATTTTAACTACCACCACAGTGAGTAGAATAAAAAAAATGAAGAATATAAACAGTGAGATCATTGGAAAAATGCTTACTCCTGCAATTGATTGAAGATAGTTGATGAATTTCATTTGGTAGTAGATTGGCTAGTTGGATTTGCTTTAATATCTTTACCAAGTCGTTGCAAATAAGCAATCATTGCTACAATTTCACGATTAGGCATAGTTTCAATTTTATCGCGCTTTAGATTTTCAACAATTTCATTTTCCTGTTTAATTAAATCTGCATTCGCAATTTTATCATAGCCTTTTGGATAAGGTACTCCAAGGGTAATCATGGCTCGGATTTTTGCAGCAGTTGTTGAAGTATCCAATTCATTATCGAGCATCCATTCGTAGCTCGGCATAATAGATTGTTGCGCCATGGAACGTGGATCGAGCATGTGATTAAAGTGCCATGAATCAGGATACTTTCCTCCAAGGCGAGCTAAGTCAGGACCTGTGCGCTTTGAGCCCCATTGAAATGGATGATCGTACACAAATTCACCGGCTTTAGAATATTCGCCATAGCGGGCGGTTTCAGATCTAAATGGACGCACCATTTGAGAGTGACAAGTGTAACATCCTTCCTTAATATATATGTCTCTACCCTGTAATTCTAATGGAGTGTAAGGTTTTACACTTTCAATAGTTGGAATATTGGATTGCACCAGAAAGGTTGGAACCATTTCTATTACTCCTCCAACTACCACCACTACCAAACTTATTATGAGCATTTGAATAGGTTTACGCTCAATAACTCGATGCCAGTGTTCGCTACTGTGTTTTGAATGTACTTTCTCAAGTGCCGGTGCTTCTGCTGCTTCATCGGCTACAAAGGATCCCGCCTTAATTGTTTTAATTAAGTTATAGGTCATAATTACCGCACCAATAAGGTATAAGGTACCACCAATTGAACGCATCAAATAAAACGGTTTCATGTAAGTTACCGTTTCTAAAAATTGGTACTGCAATTGACCTTCCGGAGTAAATTGTTTCCACATTTTACTTTGTTCGAAACCTGCCCAGTACATTGGCACAGCATAAAAAACTATTCCAAGTGTTCCAATCCAAAAATGCCAGTTTGCTAATTTTTTGGAAAATAAATCGGTATGAAACATTTTAGGAATTAACCAATACAATACTCCGAAGGTTAAAAAGCCGTTCCAACCTAAAGCTCCAACGTGCACGTGAGCAACTATCCAATCGGTAAAGTGAGCAATAGCGTTTACACTTTTTAATGAAAGCATAGGGCCTTCGAATGTAGCCATACCATAAGCTGTTACAGCAACTACCATGAACTTAAGCACTACGTCTTCTCTTACTTTATCCCAGGCGCCACGTAAGGTTAGCAATCCATTAATCATACCTCCCCAAGAAGGAGCGATAAGCATTACCGAAAATACCACACCGAGTGATTGAGCCCAATCGGGTAAGGCAGTGTATAAGAGGTGATGCGGACCAGCCCAGATGTATAAAAATATAAGTGCCCAGAAATGTATGATGGAAAGTCGATACGAATACACAGGACGTTGCGCCACTTTTGGAATAAAGTAATACATTAATCCTAAGTAAGGTGTAGTTAAGAAAAATGCCACAGCATTGTGACCGTACCACCATTGTACTAGCGCATCCTGAACTCCTGCGTACCAGCTGTAGCTTTTTAAGAAAGATACCGGTAACTCAATTGAGTTAACAATGTGCAACATGGCTACTGTAACAAAAGTGGCTATGTAAAACCAAATCGCAACATATAAATGACGTTCACGACGCTTAATTATTGTTCCAAACATGTTCCAACCAAATACCACCCAAATAAGAGCGATGGCAATATCAATTGGCCATTCAAGTTCGGCATATTCCTTTCCGGTAGTAATACCAAAGGGCAATGTCAACGCTGCTGAAACAATTATTAATTGCCATCCCCAGAAATGTATCTTACTGAGTGCATCGCTAAACATGCGCGCTTTACATAGGCGTTGAAGTGAATAATACACGCCCATAAAAATTCCATTCCCTACAAAAGCAAAAATTACTGCATTCGTATGCAATGGACGAAGCCTGCCAAAAGATGTATATGGCAGACCTAAATTTAATTCCGGAAATGCTAAGGCAAAGGCCACCCATAGCCCAGCCAACATACCTACCAATGCCCAAAGAATGGTTGCATAGGCAAACATTTTTACAATCTTATTGTCGTAGGAAAACTTTTCTATTTGCATAATCTATACTTGTTTTACTTTTTTTATTGTTTTTGAACTACTACTTTGTTTTATTTTCAATCCACTAGATGCTTTTGTTTCTTGATCAAACAACATGCGCACTGAAGGAGTATAATCATCATCGAATTGGCCATTTTTTACTGACCAAATAAAGCCGAAAAGGAAGCCAAGTGCCACAATTAAACTCACACTAATTAAAAGAACCAATACACTCATTGCTTAAATTTGATTTCAAAAGTAAATTCCACTACAGCTCAAATAAATGATGCACATCAAGATTGCTTATGATTAAAATCATACCCTTGACATGATCAGGTTAAACACCGAATTTTGGCAAACAAAGCACTTAAACCAACTGTAAAAATTAATATGCTAATTGAACTTGCCGGCATTAAAATAGCCGCAATCAATGGTGACAGATTGCCTTGTGCGGCAAAGCTTATCCCAACAAAATTGTAAAGAATTGAAAGCACAAAACTTCCTACAATTATACTCTTACCTTCCTTTGCATAGTTGATGAGATTCGCTAACTTGTTGAATTCGGCTCCATTTAAAACAGCATCGCAAGCCGGAGAAAAATTATTGGAGTTGTCGTTTACTGCAATTCCTGCATTACTAATTCGTAAGGCTCCTGCATCATTTAAACCATCGCCAATCATGATAACTCTTTTACCTTTTTTTTGAAGGAGAGCGATGTAGTTTAATTTATCTTGAGGAGTTTGGTAAAATAAAATTTCAGCATCCTTTCCCAGCAAGTTCTGTAGGTATTTTTTTTCAGCATCATTATCTCCTGAAAGCAATGCGATAGTGTATTTTTTACGAAGGCTAGCTATCAATTCTGAAAGTCCCTCTCTGTATTTATTTTTCAGAACAAAGCAGCCCAAATTTTTTCCATCCATTTGGATATATACTTTGCTAGCAATATCTTCAGTTTTGTTTTGTCCGTGAATAAAAAAATAGGATCCCATTTTCACTTCACTCCCTGCAACAAAAGCTTGAATTCCGAGTCCGGTACTTTCTGAAAAATGTGTACATGTTAACACTGGGAATTGCGACAACTCATTAAACACCGCCTTGCTTAATGGATGTGTTGATTGAGCAGCTAATGATCGAATTACTTGTTTCTGAAAGTCAGATAGTTCTATACCTTCATAAAGTAGCGCACTACTTTCATTTTTAGTAATGGTTCCTGTTTTATCAAATACGATCGTATTTGCATTTGCAAGCGCCTCAATTACTGTAGCATTTTTAACATAGAACTTGTTTTTATTGAAAATGCGTATAATATTTCCATTGGTAAAAGTTGCTGATAGTAAAAGAGAGCAAGGGCAAGCAACAATTAATATTGCAGTTAATGAATTAATTATTTTGGAAGGATCGAATATCCACCAATAAATTGAAGCAATTGCAGCTATTGAAAATAAAATAAGGGTAAAGCTTTTGCTCAATTGATGAATAAAGGAAAGTTGCTTTTCAGAATCTGTTTGAAAGGCTTCATTGTTCCATAATTGAGTGAGATAGCTTTGCGAAACTTCTTTTACAACTTCCATTTCAATTGCTGTTCCTATTTGTTTTCCACCCGCATAAATAATTTCGCCTATACCTTTAGGAACAGGAAGTGACTCGCCGGTAACAAAACTGTAATCGATATTTGCTTTACCATAAAACAAAATGGAATCGGCTGGAATAAGTTCGTTGTGTCGAATCACTAATCTATCGCCAACTTTAAGTTTTGATACAGGGACACTTTCTTCTTTATCACCATTTTTTACCGCCACGGCTATTGGAAAATAGGATTTATAATCTCTGTCGAAAGCTATTGAACTTTGCACTCTGTCTTGAAAAATTCGACCAGCCAACATAAAAAATACAATGCCCGACATGGAATCGAGATAACCACTTCCTGTACCGTTGATAATTTCAACTACACTGCGCGTGAACGTGATTACAATGGCAAGTACAATAGGAGCGTCAATATTTAAAAATCGGTGTTTTAATCCTTTCCAAGCGCTGATGTAAAATTCGGAAGCACTGTAAAAAAATACAGGGAGGGAGAGTCCAAGAATGAGGTAGGAAAATAAATCACGAAAGCCTTTTTCATCATAAATTCCGGAAGAAAAATATTCAGGAAAGCTCAACATCATAATATTACCGAAACAAAAGCCGGCAATACCTAATTTAAAAATTCGGGAGCGGTTCGTATATTTAACTTCCTTCTCATTTAAATCGCTTAAATTGATGTGAGGTTCATATCCTATTGCAGTAAGCAATTCTGCAACTTCCTTCAGTGAGCACTCTTTGGAATTGAAGTTTATGGTAATTTCTCTTTTGGGAAAATCAACCATTGATCCTTTAATACCAGCATTTATTTTGTGTAAATTTTCGAGTAGCCATATGCAGGAACTGCAATGCATTTGGGGCAAGTAAAAAAGTACACGTGTGTTTGTACCGTCGGTAAATTGTATTAGTTTAGCTTGCACTTGAATGTCGTCGAGAAAGGAAAACTTATTCTTTCTAACTTCATCCTTTTGAGTAATGCCGGGGTTTTCAGAAATAGTATAATAGGTGCATAAATTATTTTGATTTAAAATATCGTACACCATTTTGCATCCTGAACAACAAAAATATTTTTCGCTATCCCGAATAGTGGAATTGTTGCAATTTTCACCGCAGTGGTAACAAGTATGATCAATTTTATAAGTTACTTTTTCCATATAAAATAAAGGCACCCGTTTCAAGAGAACCTAACCACCCCATTCATCTTGAAACAAAGTGCCTTTTTACTTTTGTTAGATTAATTTTCGTCCTTTGTCTTTAGAGGTTCTAATTCCAAAAAAGGCGTAAATAGGGCACCAATTAATAACTGCTGTGATTGGAAAAATAAATCCCAGCAATCCCCACCAACTTTCATATTCAACACCCATTAGCACAATTGCTAAACCAATAAAAATTCGAACTATTTTGTCGGTATTTCCTAGATTCTCGATCATTGTAATGAAGTTTAATTATTACTACAGCACAAAAATACCTTCGGCGGTTTGCAAAGAATATGATAGTGGTCAAGGATATTGCTGATAATAATCATATCCATGAAAACTTCTTGAATGCCAACAATACATTAAGTAAAATCAGCAATTAGCTACTAACGTAGCTAGGTTCTAGTAATTAGATTATTAATACATTCGCAAAAAAAATCAGTTAGAAATTATGATGAGTAATAACGATATACTTAAAAAGCTAAGGATTGCTTTGCAGTTGCGGGATGACGATATTATTGAAATACTAAGGCACGCTGATTTTAAAGTCACCAAAACCGAACTCAGTGCATTCTTTAGGAATGAAGATCATCCGAATTACAAACCATTGGGAGATCAAATACTGCGTAAATTTTTGAATGGATTGATCATCTTCAAAAGAGGTCCCAAATTACCACCTATTAGCAAAAGCTGACCATTAAAAATGGAGATTTTATTGAGGTTTAAAGTTGAATTTGCAAGCCATCATAGGCCTGAAAAACGCCGCTAGGTAATTCCTTTTCGATGTTGCTGTGTTTTCCTAATTGATGGCTAATGTGGGTAAGATAGGCTTTTTCAGGTTTTAATTCCGCAATTAAATCAAGTGCTTCCTGAAGTGTAAAATGCGATACATGTGCTTGTCGTCTTAGTGCATTAATGACTAAAATCTTGCAACCCACTATTTTTTTCTTTTCTTGCTGTGAGATAGCATTGGCATCAGTAATGTAAACAAAATCTCCAAAACGAAATGCAAATACACTTAGTTTATAATGTAAAACTTCAATTGGAATTATAGGTATACCTTTTATTTCGAAGGGTTTATTATGAATAGTATGTAGTTCAATTTCAGGAATTCCGGGATATTTGGTATCCGAAAATATGTAAGCAAACTCGCGTCGAATAGCGTCCTGAACACGATCGCTGGCATACACATCAATTTTTCGCTTTAAAATAAAATTAAATGCCCGTATGTCGTCTAATCCTGCAATGTGGTCTTTGTGCTCGTGAGTAAACACTACGGCATCCAGCTTTTTTACTTTTTCACGTAACATTTGTTGCCGGAAATCGGGGCCTGTATCAACTACAATCGAAATGCCCTCACATTCAACTAAAATTGAGGTTCGCAGACGCTTATCGCGGGGATCCTCTGAAGTACAAACTTCGCAAGTGCAAGCAATAAGCGGCACACCTTGAGAGGTTCCGGTTCCTAAAAATGTTATTTTCACAGGTTGCAGGATTTCAAAGCAAAGAAAGCAAAATATTTATACATAAAGACGAGGCGTTTACAAGTTAACAAAATTGAGCATTAGTAGTGCTTGCAAGCCATCCAACTAAGTTAGTTTAATAAGCTTCACAGTGAAAAAAAAATGACCCGAACAAATGAAGGATTTATTTGTTAAAAAGTTTGAAAAGCCTTAGTTTTGCACCCTTTTGATAAAAGCTGAAAGAAAGTTATTACATTCTATAGAAAACTGGAACAACCATACTGAATGATACAACTAGGGGAAAAAGATTTAACCATTAATGAAGTGATTGAAATATTACATGGAAATGAACCCATTGCTATTTCGAAAGCTGCATTAAGCAAGGTAAAAGAGAGTTTTAAATTTTTAAAAGATTTTTCCAAAGGGAAAGTAATTTACGGTATTAATACGGGTTTTGGCCCAATGGTTCAATACAAAGTAAGTGAAAAAGACCAGCAGGAATTGCAGTATAATTTAATTCGAAGCCACAGTGCGGGAGCCGGAAAACCGCTTTCGAACATGCAGGTGAAAGCAACTATGCTTGCACGATTAAATACCTTATCGAAAGGCTTTTCAGGAATTCACGAGGAGGTGATAATCTTGCTAAAAGAGTTAATTAATAGAAACATTTATCCTTTAATTTTTGAACACGGTGGTGTTGGGGCCAGCGGGGATTTAGTGCAATTGGCGCATTTGGCCTTAGTTTTAATTGGCGAAGGCGAAGTTCATTACAAAGGTAAATGGGTAGCGACTTCTACAGCATTTAAAGCAGAGAAATTAAAACCAATCACTATTCATACCCGTGAAGGTTTAGCCCTTATTAATGGCACTTCTGCTATGACTGGCATTGGAATGATAAATGCCATTGATGCCCAAAATTTACTTCGTTGGTCCATTATGGCATCAAGCATGATTAGCGAAATAGTCGAAACATTTGACGATCATTTTTCGCATGAATTAAATCATGTAAAATTGCACAATGGCCAAAATTCAATTGCCGCTGCTATGCGTGCAATTTTAACCGATAGTAAGCTCATTAAAAAACGTCCGGAGCATTTGTATCATAAAAAAATTGAAGCTGAATATTTGCACGAAAAGGTGCAGGAATATTACAGCTTAAGATGTGTACCACAAATTTTAGGTCCGGTGCTCGATACTATACAACGTACCAAGCAAATACTAGCTTCCGAAATTAATTCAGTTAACGATAATCCAATTATAGACAAGGAAAACAACAATGTATTTCACGGTGGAAACTTCCATGGAGATTATGTTTCACTTGAAATGGATAAATTAAAAATTGTGGTTACTAAGTTGTCGATGTTGTGTGAGCGGCAGTTGAATTTTTTATTGAATGATAAATTAAACCAAAAGCTACCTCCCTTTGTAAATTTAGGTAAACTGGGACTAAACTTGGGTATGCAAGGAGCGCAATTTACTGCTACAAGTACTGTTGCCGAAAATCAAACCTTATCGTTTCCAATGTATGTGCACAGTATTCCAAACAATAACGACAATCAAGACATTGTAAGCATGGGTACCAATTCAGCATTGCTTGCGCAGCGCGTAATTGAGAATGCATTTCAGGTAATAGCCATCGAATACATCACCATTTTGCAAGCAATTGATTACTTAAAATTTGAATCTAAATTAAGTTCAAAATCGCGCAAGCTTTATAAATCGCTGCGAACACTGGTTCCAAAGTTTACAAAAGATGCAATTAAGTATAAGGAAATTGAATTGGTTAAAAACTATTTGCAATCGAATACCTTACCATTATTAAACTAACTAAACGATGAAATATGCACTGGTTACCGGAGGTTCAAGAGGCATTGGAAGGGCAATATGTCTTTCGCTTGCTGAAAGTGGATATAACCTTCTTATAAATTATAAATCGAACGTAGCAGAAGCTGAGAAAACATTGGCCCTAGTGCGCGAAAAAGGTAGTGATGGAGAAATCTTAAAATTTGATGTAGGAAATGGTGCCGAAATTGAGAAAGTATTGGGCGATTGGATAGAGGCGAATGCAGATAAACCAATTGAAGTATTAGTAAACAATGCAGGTATACGCCAAGATGTTTTATTAATGTGGATGAAAGCCGAAGAATGGCACAATGTATTGAATCCAACTTTGGATGGCTTTTTTTACGTAACTCGCTTAGTAATAAAGAGCATGTTGATGAAAAAATATGGTCGCATCATTAATGTAGTTTCCTTATCGGGAATAAAAGGAATGCCGGGACAAACGAATTACTCAGCAGCAAAAGCAGGATTAATAGGAGCCACAAAAGCTTTGGCTCAGGAAGTTGGTCGCCGAAACATTACAGTAAATGCGGTTGCTCCCGGTTTTATTAAGACCGACATGACAACCGACTTAAATGAAAAAGATTTTAAGGCATTAATTCCTATGAATCGTTTTGGAGAAGTAGAAGAAGTTGCAGAAGTAGTTAATTTCTTAGCTTCATCAAAGGCATCCTACATCACCGGAGAGGTAATTTCAATAAACGGTGGTTTGTATACCTAAAAGATTTTGTTTTATTTTAACTTTCGAAAGTACATTGCATAAATGATAAACAGAGTAGTAATAACCGGATTAGGAGTATATTCCACCATTGGTAAAAATCTGGAAGAAGTAAGAAACTCGTTGTATACCGGAAAATCGGGTATTGGCTTTGACCAGGAACGTAAAGAATTTGGATTTCGTTCGGGTCTTACCGGTGTAATTGAAAAACCCATTTTGAAAGGACAGCTCGATCGCAGATTACGTGTGGGTTTGCCAGAGCAGGGCGAATATGCTTTTTTAGCAACTCAAGAAGCATTGGCGAATGCGCGTATTGATATGGACTTTTTGGAAGCCAATGACGTTGGAATTTTATATGGAAATGATAGTTCGGCTAAGCCGGTAATTGAAGCAACCGACACCTTGCGTGCAAAACGTGATACTATGTTGTTGGGTTCAGGTTCGGTTTTTCAGAGTATGAATTCAACGGTTACGATGAATTTATCGACTATTTTTAAATTGAAAGGAATTAATTTTACTATAAGTGGTGCCTGTGCAAGTGGTTCACACTCCATTGGAATGGGGTATTTTTTAATTAAACACGGTTTACAACAACAGGTAATTTGTGGAGGCGCTCAAGAATTAAACATGTATTCGATGGGAAGTTTTGATGCGCTGAGTGCATTTTCAATAAAAGAAAGTAATCCTATTACTGCCTCAAAACCATTTGATAAAAACCGTGATGGGCTTGTTCCCAGTGGTGGTGCAGCTACTGTTATTTTAGAAAGTTACGAGTCTGCTATTAAACGCGGAGCCCCTATTTTAGCAGAATTGGTAGGGTATGGTTTTTCATCGAATGGAAGTCATATTTCTCAGCCTAGTGTAGACGGTTTAGTAAAATCAATGGAGATGGCCTTGCGTGATGCAGGATTAACAAATTCTGAAATTGATTACATTAATGCTCATGCAACCAGCACTCCTGTTGGAGATGGGTTTGAAGCTCGTGCGATTGATAAATTATTTAGCGATGTAAAAACACCAGTAAGCAGCACTAAATCAATGACCGGACATGAATGTTGGATGGCCGGAGCCAGTGAAATAGTTTATTCGATGCTGATGTTGCAAAATTCGTTTATCGCACCAAATATTAATTTTGAATCACCTGATGATGATTCGGCTAAGCTAAATTTAGCCACAAAAACGATAGATAAAAATATTGATGTATTTTTGTCGAATTCTTTTGGGTTTGGAGGTACCAACTCATCGCTAATTGTAAGAAAAATTAAAAAATAAATACCACAAAAATGACAGAGGCAGAATTAATAGAAAAAGTAAATGACCTGTTAGTAGAAGAGTTTGAAGTAGACCGTGCTGCTATTGCTCCCGAGGCTGTTTTGAAAGACACACTTGGCTTAGACAGTTTAGACTATGTGGATTTAGTGGTAGTAATAGAAAGCAATTTTGGATTTAAAGTAAAGCCCGAAGATTTCATGGGTATTGTAACCTTTCAAGACTTTTATTCCTACGCTTTAAAACGAGTTACCGAGAAGGTATAACTTGTATTCCCGGTAAGTTGCAGTTACAGTTGTGTGATTGTTTATTACCGTAACCTTTTCAACAACTCAGTGTATTCTGATGAAAAAATTGTGGAGTGGAAAAACACGCGGCGGGGTACTGGGGCATAAAATTTTCGTATTCATCATTAAGCGTTTTCGGTTAAGGGTTGCCTTTTTTGTGTTACACTTTGTGGCGGCATATTTTGTTTTCTTCTCTCCAACCTCCACCCGAGCGATTTATCAGTTTTTTAGAAAAGTACTGCACTATTCCCGCATCAAAGCTTTTTTTAAAATCTTTAAAAATTACTACTTGTTTGGTCAAACTTTGATTGATAAAGTGGCAATGATGGCCGGTATTGTAAAACAATATACGTTTGATTTTGATGGAGAAGAACATTTACGGGCCATGGTTGAAAATAAAACTGGTGGCATGCTGATTAGTGCACACATAGGAAATTGGGAAATTGCAGGGCATATGCTTCAACGTTTAAATTGCAAAGTAAATGTTGTTATGTATGAAGCTGAACACGAAAACCTTAAAAAATACATGAGTAGTGTAACCGGTAAAAAGTACGTTAATGTAATTGTGATGCGCTCTGACATGTCGCATATTTTTGAAATAAGTGAAGCGCTTAAAAACAAGGAACTTATTTGCATACACGGCGATCGCTTTGTTCCCGGAGCTAAGGTGATTCCTACTGATTTTTTTGGAAGAAAAGCATTTTTCCCTTCAGGGCCATTTTACATGGCTTCGAAATTTGATGTTCCTTATGCTTTTGTATATGCCATGAAAGAACGAAGTACACATTATCATTTCTATTCGACTCCTCAAAAAAAATGTGAAAATGGTGTCAATACAATGGTAACGGAATATGCTGCCGAACTCGAAAAAATGGTATTAAAATATCCTGAACAATGGTTCAATTATTATGATTTTTGGACTCCTGTTGAAAAAAAGTAAATTTACTCTATAGACGTTCACTTATGCTGGTAGATAAAGAAAAATTAACTGAGTATATTCCTCAACGAGCTCCCATGATTATGGTAGACAATTTACTTAGCAGCTATGAAGAAACATTAAGCGCTAGAAGTAGTTTTTATATTGATGAATCCAATATTTTTTGTGAAGATGGAGTTTTCAAGGAACCGGGGCTGGTAGAAAACATTGCTCAATCATGTGCCCTTAGAGCAGGCTATACTTTTCACTCTAAAAATGAAAAAGTGCCTCTGGGTTTTATTGGTGCAGTAAAGAATTTACAGATTCATTTTTTTCCAAAAGCCGGCACTGAAATAGAAACAGAAATACAAGTTGTAAATGAAATATTTGATGTAACACTGGTTGTTGGAAAAGTGTATTCAGATGGGAAAATTGCCGCAGAATGTGAGATGAAAATATTTTTGAAAAAAGAAGCATAATGTTGGAAAAAGCACTGGTTGCAGAAACAGAAATAGCCATTCGTTTTAATGAAGTTGATGCTTTAGGAATCGTGTGGCATGGCAATTACATAAAATATTTTGAAGATGGACGTGAAGCTTTTGGAGAAAAATTCAATTTAAATTTTCAAAAAATCTACCTGAACGATGGCTTCGTTACACCCATAGTGAACGTGGATTGCAGTTATAAGCAATCGCTGAAGTATGGCGATAGAGCAATTATTCAAACACGCTTAATTCCTACACGTGCCAGCAAAATAGTTTTCGAATACAGCATTTTCAGAGCGATGGACCGACTGCTTATGTGTACCGGAAAAACCACTCAGGTATTTGTTTCTCGAGAAGGAGAATTATTTTATACGGTGCCTGAATTTTACGCTTCTTGGAAACAAAAAATGGGATTATAATTTGAGCATGAAAAAAAAATTTGTCGCAGCTCATTCAATTGTTTCACCACTTGGATTTACAAGTCTCGATAATTTTAATCAGCTAAAAGCAGGAACTACCGGTATTCGTTACATTACGAATAGTGATTACTCTCCCCTTCCCTATTGGGCTTCCCAATTAAACAAACAAGAGGTAGCAACACAAATTGGAGCTGCTTCTGAAGCATATACCTATTTTGAACAATTGTGCATTCTTTCGATTTTAGAAGCTACACAACAAACCCAAGTTGATTTACGCAGTGATAAAACTTTGCTGATATTATCAACTACCAAAGGCAATATAGAACTTTTAAAGCAAAGTAAATTTGACGCAACACGCGTTTATTTACATCAAAGCGCGAAGGCATTGCAACAATTTTTTAACACAATAAATACTCCTATTGTTATTTCTAATGCTTGTGTTTCGGGTGTATTGGCGCTGAATGTGGCTTCAAGTTTACTTGATTCAGGTAGGTACTCAACCATTATTGTTTGTGGTGCAGATACCGTATGTGAATTTACTATTTCTGGCTTTGAGGCTTTTAAAGCATTGAGTGATGGGCCCTGCTTACCTTTCGATAAAAACAGAAATGGAACCAGTTTAGGTGAAGGCGCGGGATGTATTGTTTTGAGCAACGAAAAAGAAACTGAATTTGAATTGTTGCCCGGAGCCAGCAGTAATGATGCAAATCATATTTCAGGACCTTCACGTGATGGAGAAGGACTTTTTATAGCCATTGAAAAGAGCTTACAAGCAAACAATACTCCTACTATTGACTTTATTTCGGCACATGGTACCGGTACTATTTTTAATGATGAAATGGAATCAAAAGCCTTTAACCGCGCCGGATTACAACATGTTGCCACCAATAGTTTAAAAGGATATTATGGCCATACGTTTGGAGCTGCAGGAATTATTGAGTCGGTGATTACCCTCGAAAGTATGCGACACAATCTGCTTATTGCATCAAAAGGCTTTGCTGAAAAAAGTGAAAATATTGAGCTCTCTATAATTCAAGAGACCGGTTCTCATAAAATTAACACGGCCTTAAAAACTGCTTCCGGTTTTGGCGGATGCAATGCTGCTTTGTTATTTCAAAAAACGGCATAAAAAAACGGGACAACTTTCATTTAGTTATCCCGTTTTTCTTGGATTCGTGGTTTACAAACTCCAGTAAGGTATATTCTTAATTTTATTTCGATATATACCTTTAATATCTACTAATACGCCTCCGTCAGATAAAATCGTTTTGAAATAATTTTCATCAAAACCGAGGTAATCTTTATGATTCACGGCAACCACAACTGCATCGTATCCTTTTCCGATTTTTTCTTCCAAACCAAAACCATATTCGTGTTGCAAATCTTTAGAAGCTGCATAAGGGTCTACCACCTCAACGGTTACACCAAATGATTTAAATTCTTTGATAACATCAGCAACTTTTGAATTACGGATATCGCTTACATTTTCTTTAAAAGTAGCTCCCATAACCAATACAACCGATTTAGTTAAATCCTTGCGTGCTGCTATAATTTTCTTTACAGTTGATTTAGCGATGTAAGCACCCATTGAATCGTTTACATATCTACCGCTATTAATAATACGTGCATGGTATCCAAGTGCTTCTGCTTTGTGTGTTAAATAATATGGATCAACACCAATGCAATGTCCACCAACCAATCCCGGAGAGAATTTCAAGAAATTCCATTTAGTACCTGCAGCTTCCAAAACTTCATAGGTATTAATTCCCATTCGGCTAAAAATAATTGATAATTCATTCATGAAGGCAATGTTCAAATCGCGTTGTGAATTTTCAATAATTTTTGCTGCCTCGGCAACTTTCATGCTTGATGCACGATGTACACCCGGTTCAATAATACTTTCGTATACTTTTGCAACTTGATCTAAAGCTTCGTCATCGCAGCCGGAAACTACCTTTAAAATTTTAGTAATGGTATGTTCTTTATCGCCCGGATTAATTCGCTCAGGTGAATATCCTACTTTGAAATCAGATTTAAATTTTAAACCTGAAAGTTGTTCCAATACAGGAATACAATCTTCTTCGGTACAACCAGGATAAACCGTTGATTCATATACTACATAATCGCCTTTTTTAAGCACCTTACCTACCGTAGTGGATGCGCCAATCAATGGTTTTAAGTCGGGTAAATTTGCATCATCAATTGGAGTTGGAACGGCAACAATAAAAAAGTTTGCCTCTCTTAAAACATCCAATGAGGCAGTGAATTGAATATCGCAGCCATCAAATGCTTCGCTGGGTAATTCTTCACTAGGGTCAATTTTATTTTGCATCATTTTTACTCTTTCTTCATTGATGTCGAAACCAATTACTTTGAATTTTTTGGCGAATGCTAAAGCTATAGGTAATCCTACATAGCCTAATCCAATAAGAGCAAGTTTTGCTTCCTTTTTAACTAATTTTTCGTGTATCATACTGTGTTTTAGAATTGAGATATTAATGTGTTTAATCTTTTTAACCGAGGTACTTAAACTGAATTTTTCTGAAGAGGTTTCAAATTTATCAAAATTAATTTCGCAGCGCGTAAATTCGTTCTATTATATCCACCACTTTCAAACCTTCTAAAGCATTGGTTGTAATAGTGGTACGACCTTTCAAAGTATCTACAACGTTTTCTATAATAAAATGATGGTTGGCTGCTGATCCTTTATAACTACCATAATCATTGGCCGGACTTGCCGGAGGAAGTTCTGGCATGGTATAGTCTTTTATATGGCAATATTCCACTTCGTTCATGTATTGTCCGCCAATCTTCACACTCCCATTTTTACCTATTATGGTCATGCTGCTTTCAAGGTTGGTGTCCCAAATGGCAGTGCTGTAATTGATGCATCCCATTCCTCCATTCACAAAATTAAAATTCACCAAACCTGAATCTTCAAACTCAGTTGAATGCTTGTGTGTAAAATCGTTGAACTTAGCCTGTATATCTTTAATATCACCAAACAACCAATACATTATATCAATAAAGTGAGAGAACTGTGTAAATAAGGTTCCTCCATCAAGTTCATTGTTTCCTTTCCAGTTTCCGGGTTTATAATAACGATCATCGCGATTCCAATAGCAGTTTAACTGCACCAAAAAGACATCTCCAATAATTTTATTTTCAATAACGTCTTTAATCCAGACTGAAGGAGGAGAATAGCGATTTTGCATCACACAAAACAAATTTTTGTGCATTTGAAGCGCTTTGTAAATGAGTGCCTCACAATCGGCTTTGTGCAAAGCCATTGGCTTTTCGCAAACAACGTGCATTTTATTTTCGAGTGCCAGCAACGAATGCTTTGCATGCAAGCCATTGGGGGTACAAACACTAACAACATCAATTTCGTGCCCTGCTGCCAAGAGTTCTTCAATGGAAGAATAAAATGGAACTTCCAAATTTGATAATCCCAAACTCTCCTTCGGTGCAGTATCGCAAACAGCAATTAATTGTGCTTCGCTGTTTCGGCGCACCATTTCGGCATGACGCTTACCAATGTGCCCTTGTCCAATTATTGCAAATTTTATTTTCTTTTCCACGAGTATATTTTAAACTTTACTTACTTTTCCTTCATTGAGCAGGTACTTCTCCTTACTTTCGGGACAAACGGCTGTGTTGTAAGCATCAAATTTTAAGCGATGACCATATTCACTAATCCAACCCAATTGTTTGGCCGGATTACCTACCCATAAAGAATAGGCAGGAACATTTTTAGTAACCACAGCTCCGGCACCTATAAACGCAAATTCGCCAATGTTGTGCCCACAAACAATAGTTGCATTGGCTCCGATAGAAGCACCTTTTCCAACATGTGTTTTGGCATATTCGTTTTTACGATTGATTGCACTTCTTGGGTTAATAACATTGGTAAAAACCATGGATGGCCCTAAAAACACATCGTCGTCGCAGGTTACACCGGTATAAATTGAAACATTATTTTGCACCTTAACATTACTACCTAACACTACGCCAGGCGATATCACTACGTTTTGGCCAATGTTGCAATTTTCGCCCAATACGCAATTCGACATAATGTGCGAAAAATGCCAAATTTTAGTCCCCTTTCCAATCTTACATCCTTCGTCAATAAAGGCAGATGCATGTGCTGAATATTCCATAGTAGTTAATTAAATGAGCGATGTTCGGTTTTAAACAATTCCTCTTTCGACAAGGATTTAAAGTATTCGTAGGTAATTTTAAGCCCTTCTTCTCTGCTTACTTTTGGTTCCCATCCAAGTAATTCCCTTGCCTTTGTAATGTCGGGTCTACGCTGCTTTGGATCGTCTTGAGGTAATGGTTTTGAAATTAATTTTTGTGATGTTCCGGTGAGTTTAATAATTTCTTCGCCAAACTGTTTGATGGTAATTTCGGCAGGATTACCAATATTCACTGGATAGGCATAATCACATAATAACAAACGATAAATACCTTCCACCAAATCATCCACATAACAAAATGAACGCGTTTGTGAACCATCACCAAACATGGTTAAATCTTCACCACGCAATGCTTGTCCAATAAAAGCAGGCAATACACGACCATCGTTTAGTCGCATTCTTGGTCCATAAGTATTAAAAATACGCACAATACGTGTTTCTACTTTGTGGTAGGTATGATAGGCCATTGTAATGGCTTCTTGAAAACGTTTAGCTTCGTCGTAAACACCGCGTGGGCCGATTGGATTTACATTTCCCCAATAATCTTCCGTTTGTGGATGCACCATTGGATCACCGTAAACTTCGCTGGTTGATGCAATCAACATGCGTGCGCCTTTTGCTTTGGCCAATCCAAGCAAATTATGTGTTCCCAATGAACCAACCTTTAAAGTTTGGATAGGAATTTTTAAATAATCGATTGGACTTGCAGGCGAAGCAAAATGAAGTATGTAGTGCAATTCGCCGGGTACGTGTACAAATTTTGAAACATCGTGGTGATAAAATTCAAAATTTTTAAGTTTAAAAAGATGCTCAATATTTCGTAAATCGCCGGTAATTAAATTATCCATGGCTATAACGTAATAGCCTTCTTTAATAAATCGGTCGCACAAATGAGAGCCTAAAAATCCGGCAGCTCCAGTAATTAATACTCTTTTCATAGTAGAAATAGGATATACAATTTTAAATTCGTTTGTGTAGGAGTTTTATTTTTCTGTGTTTCAAATTAGTTTGCCGGTTGCACTAACTCTCGTCCAACACTGCAATAGTAATAACCCATTTCACGCATTTGTTGTGGGCTGTACAAATTACGTCCATCAAAAATAACTTTAGCTTTCAGGAGTTTTTCAAGTTGTTCAAAATCGGGAGTTCTAAAAATATTCCATTCAGTTGCGATGAGCAAAGCATCTGCATTTTCAAGTGCTTGATAAGGATTATTCGCATATAAAATTTTATCGCCCAGTAAGTTTTTCACGTTGTTCATTCCTTCCGGATCGTAAGCACAAACAGTAGCACCTGCCATAGTTAATGCATCAATTAGGTACAAAGCAGGAGCCTCCCGAATATCATCGGTATCAGGCTTAAAGGCCAATCCCCAAAGTGCAATTCTTTTTCCCTTCAGGTTATTCTTGAAATACGCAAGCATTTTAGGAATAATGCTTGTTTTTTGTTTTTCATTCACCTGCATTACTGCCTTTAAAATTCTAAAGTCGTAATCGCTGTCAATAGCTGATTTTTCAAGCGCTTGCACATCTTTCGGAAAACAACTTCCACCATAACCAATTCCGGGAAACAAGAAGCGCTTACCAATTCGATCGTCAGAACCAATACCCATGCGAATTGCATCTACATCAGCTCCCAATTTCTCGCACAAATTGGCAATTTCGTTCATGAAGGTAATTTTGGTAGCTAAAAAAGCATTGGCAGCATACTTGGTTAATTCGGCCGATTTTTCATCCATAAAAATAATTGGATTTCCTTGTCGAACATAGGGTTTGTACAAGTCTTCCATCAGCTTTTTGGCTCTTTCCGAACGCGTTCCAATTACAACTCTATCAGGTTTCATAAAATCATCTACTGCAAATCCTTCGCGCAAAAATTCAGGATTCGAAACCACATCAAACTCACAGTTTGCATTGGCTTTAATGGCATTGTATACCTTTTCGGCAGTACCTACCGGAACCGTGCTTTTATCAACAATAATCTTGTACTCGTTAATTATTTTGCCCAAATCGTTGGCTACTCCCAAAATATAACTTAAATCGGCGCTACCATCTTCACCGGGCGGTGTAGGCAATGCAAGAAAAATAATTTTTGCTTTGTCAACGGCTTCCTTCAAATTGGTAGTAAAGTGCAACCGCCCATGTTTAATATTTCGTTCAAACAAAGCATCAAGATGAGGCTCATAAATTGGAATCTCTCCTGCCTGCATTTTTTGCACTTTTGCTTCGTTAATATCTACACAAATTACATGGTTTCCTGTTTCGGCGAGGCAGGTACCTGTTACCAATCCAACGTATCCTGTTCCAACAACTGCTATGTTCATGAATAAATTTCTTTAGTTTTAAAAAGCGCTAATTCTCCTGTTCAGGAATTTATTTGTTTAAAAAAGAAAGTACTTCGCTAGTAATGTACTTCAATGTTTCAGCATCTAATTCGGTATGCATGGGCAAGGAAATTACCGTAGCACACAATTGCTCGGTTACCGGAAAATCGCCTGCTTTGTAGCGAGCATCGGTATAGGCCTTTTGCAGATGCAAGGGAACCGGATAATAAATCATTGCCGGTATGTCTTTAGACGCTAAATAATCCTTTAATGCCGCACGATCTACTCCCTTTAATTGCAAAGTATATTGATGAAAAACATGGGTTGAGTTTTTAGCCCTTGCAGGAGTTTTTACTTTAGGATGATTGGCAAAAGCCTTGTCGTAGTAAGCAGCAGCGGCGTTTCGTGCTTTCGCGTAGCCATCCAACTCACGCAATTTAATGCGCAAAATGGCTGCTTGTATGCTATCGAGACGAGAATTTACACCTATGCTATCGTGGTAATATTGCACGCTTTGTCCGTGATTGGCAATCATGCGAATTGATTTCGCTAAGGTATCGTCATTCGTATAAATTGCGCCACCATCACCGTAACAACCTAAATTTTTAGAAGGGAAAAACGAAGTACATCCAACGGTTCCCATTGTTCCTGCTTTGTGTTTGCTTCCATCCGAATAGGTATAATCGGCGCCAATAGCCTGAGCTGTATCTTCAATTACAAACAAATTATGCTTTTTCGCCAAATTCATCAATGCTTCCATATCGGCGCATTGACCAAATAAATGAACCGGAACAATGGCTTTAGTTTTAGGGGTAATTGCCTTTTCAACAGCAGCTAAATCAATGTCGAAAGTGTCAGGCAATACATCAACCAATACCGGTGTTAGTCCAAGCAATGCTATTACTTCAGCTGTTGCTACATAGGTAAAATTAGCGGTTATAACTTCGTCGCCGGGTTTTAAGCCTAATGCCATCATCGCAATTTGCAAAGCATCGGTACCATTGGCACAAGGTATTACGTGTTTTACTTTTAAGTACTCTTCTAGTTCAGCTTGAAACGCCTTTACTTCGGGGCCATTGATAAATGCAGTGTTTTCAATCACTTGCATGATGGCTGCATCTACTTCTGTTTTTATTTTTTCGTATTGACTTTTCAGGTCAACCATTTGAATTTTCTTCATTATTTTTTCCATTTTACAGGGTATTTTAAAAGAGTTGCGAAGATACTAAAAAGCCAATATGCCACAAGTGATTTGTGCTTTTCATTCGATGTTACTGCATTGCTTTGGCGACATAAAAAAAGCAGAAAGTAGCTAAAATTGCTCCTTCCTGCTTTTTACTTAGGTTGAAAATCCCATTAAAAGGGCAAATCGTCTTCTTCTGATGAACTTATAACCGGCTCAGAAACAGCAGTATTTGTAGAAGTACTAGGAGGAGCTACAGCACCAACTGCCTCAATTTTCCATGCCTCCAGGGAATTAAAATACTTCAGTTCATTTTGCGGGCTGGTCCATTCGCGGCCACGTAGATTAAAAAATACTTTTATTTCGGCGCCTTCGTTAAATGGTTCCAACAATCCACAACGGTCTTGCGTAAGTTGAAAGCTCAAGTGCTGCGGGTATTGTGAGCTATTTTCGGTAAGCACAAATTCGCGCTTTTTAAATTTATCGGAAACGACTTGTTCTTTTCCTTTTACTTTAAGGGTTCCTGAAATGTTAAACATGTGTAAATATATTAGTTGATTAGTTAAGAATTAATATTTTCCAAGCTTCCATCACCTTTCCTTCATCTAACAAATGCTTGGCAATGATGTGTTGGTTTGCTTTAAAGTGATCGAGGTTTATGGTAAGTGATTTTAACAGGGCTGAAAATTGTTCAGAATCTCTATACTCAGTTGCTTCTTCGGTACTTGGAATTTTTTCAACATTCCCCAATTGACCTAAATTATTTCCGGTGAGAATTCGACTATTTTTAATTTCGGCCGGAATAGCATCTACGCCAATTCCAATGGTAGTAAGTGGTTTAGCAACTTCAAACAAGGCATCGCCAGAGGCACGGCAATAATAATCACCACCCAGGCGCGCTACCAAATCAATTTTATTTTGATCAATTGTGCCATTCTCGTTAAGCACGGCCTCATCAATATGCATCAATAAAATTTCGCAAATAACTAAATTCCCTGCTCCGCCCTTATCCCCAAGCTCAACAACTTCAACTACTTTACACTCAAATTGCACAGGTGATTCCTTCACTCTAAAAGGAGCAACTTGTTGAGAAGCAATAGGCGTAAATCCTGCTTTTGTAAATTCGTTCACCCCTTTTGGGTATTCAGAACTGGCAAGGGAGGTTTGCTGTACCATATCGTAATTCACCACATTTATAACTACTTCGGCATGTACTTTTACATTTTCGTAGGTATGTTTGGTAGTATTATCGCGACCGCGGCGGGCAGGCGAAAAAATTAGCACCGGTGGATTAGCGCTGAAAACATTGAAAAAGCTAAAAGGACTTAAATTGGGATTACCTTCGGCATCTATGGTACTTGCAAAGCAAATGGGCCTAGGTGCTACGGCAGACAACAAGTAATTATGGATTTTAGGAACAGAAACTTCCTGGGGATTTATAGTGAGCATGATTAATTTTGGGTAAAAGTAGAAATTTTTTTGGCTGTAGCACTCAGCCATTTGGATGAGAATTCATAAAATGCGATGGTATTCGCAAAAATAATTTACATTTGCAGCTCCAATTCATACAGCTGCGGATGTGGCGTAATTGGCAGCCGCGCCAGACTTAGGATCTGGTGCCGTGAGGCGTGGGGGTTCGAGTCCCTTCATCCGCACCAATAAAAGAAAACCCTTTGTGAAAGCAGAGGGTTTTTTTTATGAGTATGGGCGAGAAGTTTATCCTGAGCAAGGCGAAGGAAGTCCCTTCATCCGCACTAATACAAGAAAACCCTTTGTGAAAACAGAGGGTTTTTTTATGTACATGGGTTGAGAAGTTTATATACCAATTATCAATACGAGTGATAAAAAGATGATTTTTTGTTCTCTATTTTGATTTGGATTGCTAAATTTGATTGGTGTTTTATTGATTAAAACACACAAGTCTGAAAGAATGCGCGAGAGGTAGTTTTTCAAGATAAATCAACAATTTGGAACCAGAAACTAGTTATTATTAAATAATTACATCTCCATTCCGACAGTTCATTTACTGTTGGAATGCTTTTAAAATTTTTAACCTTGAAGCTGAAATTATTTCTGTTTCCATTAGTGTTTATTTTATGTGCTACTATTAATTCTGTAGCACAAGGTGTGAATTCCTATTGGTGTTTTGGCTACACAGGATTAACTACCGATTCGAACTTTAGCGGAACAAATATTCGTTTTAAAAACGATAGTCTTTTCATTACTCGAAAGAATCGTAAAATGCAGTTTTTTAAAGCAAATGCTTCTATGGCAGCTGAAAATGGAGCTTTGAAATTTTACACCAATGGGTATTGGATTGCAAATGCTTTGGAAGACACTATGCAAAATGGCAGTAGACTGCATCGAGGAATTGCTTCCAGTAATAGCGAAAATCCCAATACACAAGCAGCTTTAATTCTTCCTTTTCCTGGTGATAGCAATAAATTTTACGTGTTTCATTACTGGGGAGATGTAATTACCGCTTATACCATACTTCCCTTAAAAGCCTATTACACTGTTGTGGATATGAGTCTTAACAATGGTTTGGGCGCTGTAATCTCAAAAAACAATATTGCTATTAATGATACCTTATCTGAATATGGACTTTTAACTGCCTGCAAACATGCCAATGGCAGAGATTGGTGGTTGATTGCTCCAAAATACCATAGCAATAAATACCATGTGTGTTTAATTACGCCTGCCGGTGTTCAAGCGATGCCCGATCAGGCTGTAGGCACACCACCTTCAGGCTGGTATCAAGGATATTCACAAGCTGTTTTTTCACCTGATGGTACAAAATACGCAAGATTTGACGGGATTGATCATTTACATTTATATGATTTTGATCGCTGTGACGGAACCTTAAGTAATGACAATCACATATCATTTCCGGCTGATACATTTTATGCCGGAGGTGTATCCTTTTCACCCAATTCAAGTAAACTTTATGTTTCGGCTTCTGATTATTTATTGCAATTTGATTTAACGCAAACCAACATTGCTGCTAGCTGTGATACAGTTGCAACTTATGATGGATATTATGATACCTCTTTTGCATTTCCTACACGTTTTTATTTGCACCAAATTGCACCCGATGGTAAAATTTACATTAACACACCTAGTGGAACAAGGTATCTTCATGTAATCAATAACCCTGATAGTGCGGGCAATACTTGCAATGTGATTCAACATGGAATTCGATTAAAAACCTTCAATGCGTTTTCAATTCCCAATCATCCAAATTATTATTTAGGTGCTGATAGTGGTAGTGTGTGTGACACTTTGCAGTTAGGTACTAATGGTGCACAATTAAAAGCTACAATTGAAAACGTAAATGTTTTTCCTAATCCAGCGCAAGACTATTTGCAAGTAAATTACACTCTCAATAATTATGTGAAAACTTTGCAGATTATTGATGTGAATGGCAAGGTTATTTTGGATAGAAAACTGGCTCAATATTCTCAATTGGCTAGTATTGACGCTAGTAAATTTCTTGCAGGAATTTATTTGTGTAAGATA
>WBZU01000269.1_pt1 | contig 47566 bp, 42 predicted proteins | sample 5204311 | NCBI WGS metagenome assembly WBZU01 (sample SAMN12344359, study PRJNA552823) | activated sludge metagenome | biome: Activated sludge suspended growth; feature: Nitrification reactor; material: Wastewater; isolation source: activated sludge from nitrification reactor of wastewater...
TGCCAAGGTACCGGCGCACGCTACACGCGGTCGCATCCGCCCATCAAACTACTCGGCTTTGAAAGCCATCCCGACCGTTCTTCAGCCTCCAAAGCGGAGTACCGAATCAAAAAACTGAAGGCCGACGAAAAACAACGATATGCGATGGGACTCACACAGGCCATATGAGCCAACCTTGATGGCCAGCCATCCCGGCCTTTACGGATCGTCAGCGTGCCTTGGATCATGTCGACATTGACTGACGCCGGGCTGCCCAGAGTCCGTGAAGCAAAGCACCGGCAAATATGCCAGCCAGTGCAATCAAGAGATCAAGATTACCCGCGCCCAGACCGGCAATTGCGGGGCCTGGGCATACACCACAAATGCCCCAGCCAAGCCCAAAAATGACCCCACCGAACCAGCTGCTGCGATCCAGTTGAAATGGACGCTGCTGGAACGCCCCACCCAACAAGGACTTGTCAAAAATACGTGGCAGCAATTGATAAACAAGGAGATTGATACCAACGGCACTGAACAGAACAAGCAACAAACCCAGATCGTCGAAACTCAGAAAGTCAAGCACAGACTCTGGCCTGATCATGGTCGAGACAGCCAGGCCAAAACCGAACAGCAGGCCAGCCACCAGAGTGCCGACCGTATCGAGAAATGCAGAACCCTTGGCCATCATCTATAGCCCCGCCATTCTGAATGCCCAATTCGTGGCAATGGCCACTACTAGAAAAGTGCACACCATGACCAAGGACCCAGCTGACAGGGAAGCCAGTCCGCAAATGCCATGTCCAGAGGTACAACCACCGCCCAGGCGTGCGCCAAAACCAATCAACAAGCCACCCAGCGCAAGTTTCCAGGCAGGAATATGACTGAGCGCCACCGGCAAACCAGAATACAAATACAGCAAACCACCGAGGAGCAGGCCAAGCGCGTAAATAAAACGCCAGCGTCGCGTATCAAGAAACGCGGTTTGCCGGAAAAATGGGGTCCGGACAACCCAGGACCATGCCGTACTGAAGAAGGTACTGACCCCACCGGGGCGGCCTGTCGTGGCATACAGGACGGCAACGCCAATACCCATCACCATACCGCCGATGGCATAGTGGCTAATCCCGTTGGGGAACATTGCAAGAGACATCGAATCACCAGGAAAATAAAAGGTTGGATTTATTGTGGCAATCTCATCAAACCGAGTTAACGCGGCATTTTTTAACTTCCGAGACTAAAATACCCGTCGAATACACTATTGGATTTCAAGTGCACAGGGTAGTTACAGATACCCGCGACCATCGCGGCAACCGAATTCTCGAACCCGGCCCCTGGCTCGTGTCGAAGGACGACGCCGAGCACTGGGCTGAAATTCTTCGGACGATGGGTTACAAGGCCCACGTTGAACGAATGAATGGGGATATCTCGGGTGGTCAGTCAGATAATGCCTTGGCCAGTGCCCTTGCATCCATGGCGTAACCCCCTAACAAAATCCCATGGCCAGGATTGCCGGATCATCAATCAGATTCAGCAAGGCATAACCTGCCATTCGGTTTGCAGCAACCCAAGCATGGATTGCATACCTGGCTACAAGCTCTAGCATGATGAATTTGTTAGTCCTGAACGATGAATGCAACAAAAAAGCGCCCTTGAAGGCGCTTGTTTGCTTGATGGTTGGCGGAGACGGAGGGATTCGAACCCTCGATTCAGGTTTTGCCCGAATGCTCCCTTAGCAGGGGAGTGCCTTCGACCTCTCGGCCACGTCTCCGAACCTTCAATGAGGCGCGGATGATATAGACTCCGCGCCCTTTGGTCAAACGTCAAATTTGTTACTGGTCGAGACCGAAGGTGCGATGCAACACACGAACGGCCAATTCCAGATATTTTTCATCGAGCACAACGGAAATCTTGATCTCGGAAGTTGAGATCATCTGGATGTTGATGCCTTCGTCGGCCAGGGCCTTGAACATCTTGCTGGCCACGCCCGGATGGGATCGCATGCCAACGCCAACCGCAGATACCTTGCAAATCTTGTTGTCACCGGTCACCTGACGCGCACCCAGCTTGACCTTGGTTTCTTCGAGAATGCCCTGTGCCTTGGCATAGTCGCCACGATTGACCGTGAAGGAGAAGTCCGTGGTGCCGTCATGTCCGACGTTCTGGATGATCATGTCGACGTCGATGTTGGCGTCGGCGATGGCACCGAGAATTTGATAGGCGATGCCCGGGGTATCGGGAACGCCGAGCATGGTCAGCTTGGCTTCGTCGCGGTTGAAAGCGATACCGGAGATGATCGGTTGTTCCATATTCTTGTCTTCCTCAACAGTGATCAGCGTACCTTCCCCTTCGTCCTGGAAGCTGGAAAGAACGCGCAGTTTGACCTTGTATTTGCCAGCGAATTCGACTGAGCGAATCTGCAGCACCTTGGAACCCAGGCTGGCCATTTCCAGCATTTCTTCAAAGGTGATGGTATCGAGCTTCTTGGCTTCCGGCACGACGCGCGGGTCGGTCGTGTAGACACCATCGACGTCGGTGTAGATCTGGCATTCGTCGGCCTTCAGGGCAGCCGCTAGCGCAACGCCCGAGGTGTCGGAACCACCACGTCCGAGCGTAGTGATGTTGCCGTGCTCGTCAACGCCCTGGAAGCCGGCGACGACCACGACATGCCCTGCATCGAGGTCACGCCGCATGTTGGCCTCCTCGATCGACAGAATGCGCGCCTTGGTATGGGTACTGTCAGTCAGCACCTTGACCTGGCCACCGGTATAGCTCTTCGCCTTGCAGCCGATGTCCATCAATGCCATCGACAACAGGCCGGTAGTGACCTGTTCGCCCGTGGACATGATCGCATCCAGCTCGCGCGGATCTGGATTGGACTGAACTTCCTTGGCCAGCGCAATCAGCTTGTTGGTTTCGCCGCTCATTGCTGATACGACCACCACCACTTGATGGCCCTGTGCCTGGAACCTGGCAACACGTTTGGCGACATTCTTGATGCGCTCGGGATTTCCGACCGACGTACCGCCGTATTTTTGAACAATCAACGCCATGGATTCATCCGGTTAAACGTTGGAAACATGAAAAAGAGGGCGGGATTTTACCCCACCCGATATTTTTCCTGAAGAAAAACAGTGCTTAGAGATCTGCCAAAGTACGCAAATGGGCACCAACGCTGCGTGCCAGTGAGGTCATCACATACCCCCCCTCCAGCATGGAGACAATGCGCTTGTTACACATGTCAGCCGCCAGTTGCTTGAGTTGGTCGGTGACCCATGCGTAGTCTTTTTCGAGGAACTTCAGGTTGCCCATGTCGTCCTCGTAATGCGCATCAAAACCGGCAGAGATGAAAATCATCTGCGGCTTGAATTCCTTGAGGCGCGGCATCCACACCTGAGTGACGGCATCACGGAATTCCTCGCCACCGCAACCAGCCGCCAGCGGCACGTTGCACATATTGGCAGCCGGCTTGTCGGTGCCGCTATACGGGTAGAACGGGTGCTGAAAGATGCTGCACATCAACACCTGCTCGTCCCCGGCGAAGCAATCTTCGGTGCCGTTGCCGTGGTGAACGTCGAAGTCGATAATCGCCACCCGTTCCAGGCCATGCACCTTGAGCGCATGGCGGGCAGCGACACCGACGTTATTGAAGAAGCAGAACCCCATCGGATTTGCCTTCTCAGCATGATGGCCGGGCGGGCGCACGGCGCAGAAGGCATTTTCGATCTCGCCCTTCATGACCAGATCAACCGCATGACAGCCCGAGCCGGCAGCCCGCAAGGCGGCTTGCCAGGTATGCGGATTCATCGCGGTATCCGGATCGAGGTGAACGACGCCATGTTCCGGCGATGACCGTTTGATGCGCTCCAGATGCGAGGCCGGGTGAACACGCAGCAGCTGTTCGAAGGTAGCGAGCGGTGCGTCGTAATAGACAAAATAGGCATCGATCCCTTGGGCGATCAGGTGATCATTGATGGCTGTCAGGCGTTGCGGACATTCCGGGTGATGCGAACCCATATCGTGCAACTGGCAATCACGATGGGTAATGATGGCAGTGGTTGTCACTTGTTCTCTCTCTTGGTCTCTCTCTGCGAAACGGCGCACAAACGCCGTACGGCGAAATGTCATTATCGTCCCAATCTGCACGCCGCTTCAAGCATTAGAATCGGTTGGACGAGAAACTACGGATGCATGATGCTCAAAAATACATTTTCGCCGCTCGCCGGGCGCTCACGGCCCTTGGGTCCGGTGCTCGAACAAGCGAGCCAAATCATTCTCGGCAAGGACCATGAAATCCGGCTGGCCGTCGCTTGTCTGATGGCCAACGGCCACCTGCTGATCGAGGACCTGCCGGGCATGGGCAAGACAACGTTGGCGCATATGCTGGCCCGCCTGCTCGGTTTGCAATTTTCCCGCATCCAGTTCACCAGTGACCTGCTACCCGCTGACATCACCGGCGTTTCAATATTCGAACGTGAAAAAAGCGAATTCCGTTTCCTGCCCGGACCGGTTTTCGCCCAATTGGTACTCGCTGACGAAATCAACCGCGCCACCCCCAAGACCCAAAGTGCCTTGCTGGAAGCAATGGAAGAAGGTCAGGTCACCGCCGAGGGGCAGACGCGCCCATTACCCACCCCATTTTTCGTCATCGCCACGCAGAATCCGGCGCACCAGATCGGTACCTTTCCGCTGCCCGAATCGCAGCTCGACCGGTTCTTGATGCGCATTGAACTGGGTTATCCGGACCGCAGCGCCGAGCGCGCCCTGTTGGCCGCCGGCGGGCAGCGTGCCCGTGTTGACCAACTCACGTCGCTGATCAATGTCAGCGATCTTCCTGCCTTGCAGCAAGAGGCTGCAGCCATCCACGCCGCCGGCCCGCTGATCGATTATGTTCAGGCGCTGGTCGAGGCAAGCCGCCAGAACCCGGCTTTCCAGCACGGCCTGTCGCCCCGCGCCGGCCTCGCCCTGCTCGCCGCATCCCGCGCCTGGGCCTGGCTGGCCGGACGCGACATGGTTTTGCCGGACGATGTGCAGGCCGTGCTTCCAGCCGTGGCCCGCCATCGCCTGCGCTCGGCACAAGGTGGCGGTTACGCCGTGGCCGAAGACATGGCTGCCCTGATTCGCAGCGTCGCCATTCCCTGATCTCCGTGGAGATAGTCGCCACACTCAAGCAGCAACTGTTTCGCTGGCGAAGCGACGGCACGGCCCCATTGCGCCTTGGCCAACGGCGGATTTTCATCATCCCGTCGCGTGGCGGCCTGCTGTTTGCAGCGGCGCTCGTCGTCATGCTGATCGGCGCCATCAATTACAACCTGGCTCTCGGCCACGCCCTGGTATTCCTGCTGGCCGGACTGGGCATCGTCGGCATGATCCACACCTTCCGCAACCTGCACGGTCTGATCATCACCCCGGGCCGCAGCACCCCGGTCTTTGCCGGTGAAACAGCCTACTTCGAGCTGACGCTGGAGAATGAACGCTCCTCACCGCGCCTTGCGCTTGAACTGGCCGCAGAACCCGGCAATTCAGTGATTGCTGCGGTCAACGCGAAAAAAAGCCTGAAAATAAAAATTCCGCTCAGCACCCACAAACGCGGCTGGCTCGATCTGCCGCGCGTGCGCCTGTCGACCCGCTATCCACTTGGCCTCTTCACCGCCTGGGCCTATCTCCAGCCCGCCATGCGCTGCCTGATTTATCCGCAGCCGATGACTGCACCCCTGCCAGCTTCCTCGCCCTCCCCGGTGGGCGGCGAGCGGCACGGAGAAGGCGGGCAGGATGACTTCGCCGGTTTTCGGGAACGTCAAGCTGCCGATTCGCCTCGCCACGTCGCCTGGAAAGCCAGCGCCCGCAACGCCAGCGAGGGGCCCTTGCTGATCAAACTGTTTTCCGGAGGCGCCGAAGAGGAATTAATCATCGACTGGCGCCAGACCAATGATGCGTTACCGGACGAAACCCGCATCGGCATCCTTACCGGCTGGTTGCTCGCTGCTGACGCCACCGCAACACCGTTCGGACTCAGCCTGCCAAACCTCGATATTCCACCGTCTCATGGCGAACGCCATCGACATCGCTGCCTCGAAGCCCTTGCACTCTACCAGCCATGAGCACGCTTGCCCGCGACGCCCTGGATCACCCCACCACGCCCTGGTTGTTTGCCACCGCGCTGGCCACGACCGCGCCCCATGTCATCCATCAACCGCTGTGGTTGAGCCTACTGGCCAGCACCATGCTGCTGTGGGCTGCCTGGCTCTGGTGGAAGGACGAACGCCTGCCGGGACGCTGGCTACTCATCCTCCTCGTTGTCGCCGGCTGCGCCGGCATCCTCATCGAGTTTCGGACGCTCTTCGGCCGGGATGCCGGCGTCGCCATGCTGGTGATGTTCATGACCATGAAGCTGCTGGAACTGAAATCCCGGCGCGATGCGATGGTCATCGTCACCCTTGGCTATTTCCTGCTGCTCACCCACTACCTCTACTCGCAAAGCATTCTGACCGGGCTTTGGCTGCTGGCCGCCATGTGGGGGGTGACGGCCACGCTGATCCGTCTGCATGGCGGTCCGGATAGCACCCCACGCCCTACCCTGCGCCTTGCAGCGGTCATGTGCCTGCAGGCTATTCCGTTCATGCTCGTGCTCTATCTGCTATTCCCACGAATATCCGGCCCGCTCTGGGGCTTGCCTTCCGACGCCCACGCTGGCATGACCGGGCTGTCCGAAACCATGTCACCGGGAAGCATTGCCCAGCTTGCCCAAAATGCAGATATCGCCTTCCGTGTTCGCTTCGATGGCCCCGTTCCGCCGAAGCAAAAGCTTTACTGGCGTGGCCCGGTCATGGAGCAATTTGATGGCATTACCTGGCGCCCCTACGAAGGGCGACACCCAGCGGCACACCTCGATATCCTGTCGCCACCCATCAGCTACGAAACAACCCTGGAAGCCCACAACCAACGCTGGCTGCTGGCCCTCGATGCGCCTAGCCAATTGCCTCCTGAAACCTTCCTGAACGGCACCCTGGCCGCAACCCGTCGGCAAGCACTCAACGAGCGGCAACGCTTCCGTTTTTCGGCCAGCCTCGACTATCGTTTCAATGCCATTGAAGATCCGAACGTCCTTCGCCGCAACCTTGTCCTTCCCGAACGCAGCAATCCAAAAACACAGGCCCTGGCCAGCCAATGGCGAGTCGACCACGCTCCGGAAGCCATCATCAGCAAAGCCCTTCAACTATTCGCCAGTGACTTCACCTACACCCTGCAACCGCCCCTGCTCGGCCGGGACGGCATTGACGAATTCCTGTTCCAGACGAAACGCGGCTTTTGCGAACACTACGCAGCCGCCTTCGTCGTTCTGATGCGGGCGGCCGATATTCCGGCACGGGTCGTCAGCGGCTATCAGGGCGGTGATTACAACCCGCTGGACTCCTACCTGGTCATCCGCCAGTCGGATGCCCATGCCTGGGCCGAAGTCTGGCTGGACGGTAAAGGCTGGGTCCGGGTCGACCCGACTGCGGCAGTTTCACCGGCTCGCATCGAGACCGGCATCGCCGATGCACTCCCCTTCGGCGAACCCCTGCCAGCCATGGTCCAGTGGCGGGCCGGGTGGGTACGAACGCTGCGCTACCGTTGGGAAGCCATCAACAATGCCTGGAATCAGAATGTGCTCGGCTATAACCCGCAACGCCAGCAAGCATTGCTGGCCCGCCTTGGCTTGCCGGATACCGACTGGCGCAGCCTGACCATGGCACTTGGCACCGCCTGCAGTCTGCTCGTTGCGGTGCTGATGCTCTGGGCACTCTACAAACGTCCGGAACGTGACCCGGTGATTCGCCTTTGGCATAAAGCGCTGCGACATCTGGTCCGAAGAAAGGTAGACTACCTGCCTTGGGAAACGCCACTCGAACTGGCCCGACGCATTCGGGAACAGCACCCGGAACTGGCTGAATCCTTCCAGCCCGTAGTCGATGCCTACCTTGTGGCGCGCTACGGCACCGATAACTCACCCGATAGACTGCGCGATGCGATTGCGCAATTGAAACAATGATCCCCACATTCAAACACCTTCTCGCCTCACTGCTGCTTGCTGCCCTGACCGCAGTTACCCAGGCCGCCCCTGCCGATACTCCGACATTTGCCGATAACCAGGCCGCCATCGATTTCGCCCGCGACCTGGAACAGCGGCACGGTTTCAAGGCTGACGAACTGATCAGCCAGTTCGCCCAGACCCATCCCAACGCTACAGTCCTCAAACTGATCAAGCCCCCCGCCTCACCGCTGCAGCGCTCCTGGGAGCGCTATCGTCCTCGCTTCCTGAATGACCGCCGCATCGATGGTGGCGTCCAGTTCTGGCAGGAAAATGGGGCGCAGCTGGCCAAGGCCCAGGCCATTTATGGCGTACCGGCAGAGATCATTGTGGCCATCATTGGCGTCGAGACCGAATACGGCCGCAACACGGGTGGATTTCGCGTCTTCGAAGCCCTCGCCACGCTGGCTTTCAACTACCCGCCACGCGCTGAATTTTTCCGCACCGAACTCGAACAATTCCTGCTGCTCGCCCGCGAAAACAATCTCGACCCACTGGCGGTGAAGGGGTCGTTTGCTGGCGCCATCGGCATTCCCCAATTCATGCCGGGTAGCCAGCGCCGCTATGCCGTGGATTTCGACGGTGACCAACGCGTGGACCTTGGCAACAGTGTAGACGATGCCATCGGCAGTGTTGCCCGCTTTCTTGAGCAACATGGCTGGCAAGCCGGGCAGCCCATAGCTGTCCGGGCCATCACCAGCACCCCGCCCGACAACGCATTGATCCAGGCCGGCATTCGCCCGACACTCAAAGTGGGCGATCTGGTGGAAAAAGGCATTCGCGCCAACACCGACCCCGACGCGATCGCCGCCCTGATCGACCTCGTCTCACCCGGACAGGAAACCGAATACTGGCTCGGTTTTGATAATTTCTACGTCATCACCCGCTACAACCGCTCTAGCTTCTACGCCATGTCCGTCTTCCAGCTTGGCGAGGCAATCCGCAACCGGATGTGCGCCAACCCGCAGACTACAGCAGAGAATCGCGAGAAATATTGCCGCGCTTGATGATCTTGCGCAGGCGATCCAGACCTTCCATCTGAATCTGACGGACCCGTTCGCGGGTCAGCCCGAAATCGTGGGCGATGACGTCAAGCGTTGCTATGTCGGCCCCGTTCAGCCCGTAGCGACGCTCAAGCACCGAACGCTGACGCTCGGTGAGCTGATCCAGCCAGTCATCTACCAGCGTGCCAACCTCGCTGAGTTGCAGAAGGGATTCCGGATCATGCCCCTCTTCATCCGCAATCACTTCGGCGATGGTGTGATTGGGATCAATTTCCAGCGGGGCATCAAGGGAGGCGATGTGTTCATTGAGCGACAGGATGCGCCGTACATCGTCGACCGTGCGGTCAATCAGCAATGCCACACGCTCGACGGTCGTTTCGCGTTTTTCGGCTGATTCCAGATGCCGCATGGCGCGCAGAACGACGTTGATCTCCTTGACGATATGGACCGGCAAACGAATCGTCCGCGACTGGTTCATGATGCCGCGCTCAATATTTTGTCGTATCCACCACGTCGCATACGTCGAGAAGCGAAAGCCGCGTTCCGGATCGAACTTTTCCAATGCATGGATCAAACCGAGGTTGCCTTCTTCGATCAGGTCCAGCAAGGGAATGCCGCGATTGAGATAATGCTTGGCAATATTCACGACCAGTCGCAGATTGTGTTCGATCATGCGCTGACGGGCGGCGAAATCGCCCGCCCGGACCAGTCGGGTGGTGGCCAGTTCTTCTTCTGCCGTCAGTAAGGGCTTGGCGCCAATTTCGCTCAGGTAGAGCTGAGTGACATCCTCGAGCAGTTCGATTTCCGGGACAACCACTTCCGGCTCATGCAACAAGACAGAATCATCGGGTTGCCCCTCGAACTCGTCATCCACATGTACGCCGGAATCACTCATCTTTTTGGTAAATGCAACGCCGGGTCGACCGGCTTGCCCTGTTTGCGGATTTCGAAATGCAGTTTGACCGAGTCAGCGTCGGTATTACCCATCTCGGCAATTTTTTGCCCACGACTAACCTGCTGGCCTTCCTTGACAAGAATCTTGCGATTGTGGGCATAAGCCGACAGATAGGTCGCGTTGTGCTTGACAATGATCAGTTCGCCAAAGCCCCGCAACCCGCGTCCTGCATAGACAACCTTGCCATCACCTGCGGCCAGCACAGGGTCTCCGGCGTTGCCCGCAAAATCCAGACCCTTGTTGCCGCCGTCACTGTAGGGCGCCGTAACCTTGGCCGATGTCGGCCACATCCAAGGCACTTCATCCGGCCCGGCAGGTGCAACCGTCGCCGCAGGGGCCACTTCAGGCTTGGCCTCGGTCGGTTTGGCGGCTTCACTGCCGCCCTTGTTGTTCAGGCGGGCAAATGCCTCATCCGAATACGGCTCCTTGCCGACCCGCGGTTCGCGCTTCAGCAAGCCACGTTGCGAAACATCTGCCGACATTGTCCCTGTTGGCTGGTCAAGCGAACGTGATTCAACGACCGCATCCGACACGATCGGCTTGGTGACCGCGCCAGGTGCATTGGCTTCGACAGCACCTGGCGGTGCCACACGTAGCACCTGCCCTTCCTTGATCGCTGAAGGATTGACCAAATTGTTCCAGGCGGCGATATCACGGTGATCCTGCCCCGTTTCCTGAGCAATCCGGTACAGCGTGTCGCCGCGTTTGACCGTGTAATAGCCCGGCCCAGCCGGTTGAGGCGCGGATTTTGATGCAGCACTGGAGCGGTCAACCGCTGGCACCGGTTGCTGGGAAATACAGCCTGCCAAAAGCAGCAGCGGGAATATGGCCGTGATGATGCGAATCATTGCGTTCCTGATAATAACGGGACAAAACGTACGGCATCCAGCCGCGTTTCGATAAAACCCTGCGGCGTCCGTTCGATAAAACTAAGATACTGCTCAGCGGCACCCACTGGCAAGACCAGTCGCCCACCGAGCGCAAGTTGTTCGAGTAGCGCACTCGGCACGCGCGTTCCGGCTGCAGCCACTATGATACTGTCAAATGGTCCGGCTTCCGGCAAACCTAACTGCCCATCTGCATGTTTCAGGCGCACATTGAACTGCTGCAAAGTGCGCATGTTGGCCTTGGCTTTCTCCAGCAACGGCGCAAGCCGCTCGACCGAATAGACCTCTTTGGTCAATTGAGCCAGCACCGCCGCCTGATAGCCGCAGCCCGCACCGATTTCCAGAGTTTTGCCAAGGCTGGCGCGCCCGTTGAGCAACAATTCGATCATGCGCGCCACCACATAGGGTTGCGAAATGGTCTGCCCCATGCCCAGCGGCAAGGCAGTATCTTCATAAGCGCGCGAGGCCAGCGCCTCTTCGACGAAAACATGCCGGGGAACAGCTGCCATCGCCTTGAGGACGGCTTCATTACGTATCCCTTTTTCGCGGAGGCGCTCGATCATGCGCGCCCGCGTGCGCTGCGAGGTCATGCCAATACCGTTTAACACCTGAGACTCATTTCATCCATTGGCGAATGGCCGGCAATTGTGCGGCATGTGTCAGATCAATCTGCAACGGGGTGATCGACACAACACCGCGCTCGATGGCATTGAAATCAGTCCCGGGGCCGGCGTCGGCAGCGGCGCCGGCAGCACCGATCCAATACACGGTTTCCTTGCGCGGCGACATCATTTTAATGACGGGTTCTGCCTTGTGCCGGCGGCCCAGACGCGTGACTTCCATCCCTTTTAAATCGGCATTCGGAATATCCGGTACGTTGACATTCAACAGTACGGGTTCCCTGATCGGGTCGCGAATAAAGCGCTCCACCAATTGACGTGCAACCAATCCGGCCGATACGAAATTATTACTTTCAAAACTGGTCAGAGAAATGGCGATCGACGGAATACCGAGCAAATAACCTTCAGTCGCTGCGGCGACTGTTCCCGAATAAATCGTATCGTCCCCCATATTGGCGCCGTGATTAATGCCGGACACAATAATATCGGGTAATTCATCCAGCATGCCGGTTACCGCCAGATGGACGCAATCGGTTGGGGTTCCATTGACAAAATAGAAACCGTTGGCCGCCTTTTTCAGATGCAAAGGCCGGTCCAGCGTCAGCGAGTTACTGGCACCACTGCGGTTCTGCTCAGGCGCGACAACGACCACCTCACCCAGGCCATGCAGCGCGTCCGCCAGAGCAGCCAGCCCTGGCGCAAAATAGCCATCATCGTTACTCAGCAGAATACGCATGAATCAAACCAGCAGGTTATCAATATTGCCGCCATTGGCCACCCAGGCTTCAACCCATTTCGGCTTGCGGCCGCGACCTGTCCATGCCAGTTCGGCATTTTGCGGATGACGATATTTAACCTTGACCTTATTGCCGGTAACCGTCTTTGTCTTGGCGTCCTTGCCCAGCAAATCCTCGATTGCATAACCGCGGGTTTTGGCAAAGGCCCGTAATTCATTTAAAACGTTAATCTTTTCTTCAGCTTCCCGACGTTTGATTTCCGCGGGAATCTGCTGCTGCAAATCGCGCAACTGAGAAACGGACAGTGTAGAAAGATCCATGATTATTTCCTTATTTAATAAGTGGCGACAATTTAATTTGTTTTAATCTTTATTTCAACGCCACCAATTTAAAAAACCGGCATAAGCCGGCTTTTTAAATTGGTGAAGATGGGCATTCCAACGCGCCCTACGTAGCAGTCTACTATTGTTCACCACGAAAGTCTCTGGCTATCCCATAGGCTCAAAAGACCGGACCCTCCCCAATGGCATAAATCATGGAGCGCTGCGGTCAACCGGAAAAATCGGGGTATTTTGAAAATAATATGCCAAGCCTTTTATTCAGACGAACTCAATCGTCGGACATAAAGGATTTACCCAACGCAGTTTCATTGTCCTGCGTGACCTGTTCCGAAATTTCCGCCATTTGCCAGGACGGATGCGCAAAGACATCCGCTCCAACAGCATTCGCTCCGCGGGTGAGCGCCGAGGCTGCGATGCCTGAATTTCCAGCGGGACCACGAGGCAGATTGGAAAATATCTCGACACCGTCGGGGCCGGCAGTCACGTAGATCTCCATCTCTCCGCCGTAAGCGGGCAGCATTAACACGGCGACGGCGGCCAATCCAAGACAGTGCAGCCACCAGCGCTCAATGCGAATGGCCATGACCATCCTGCTGCATGACATGGGCGACAAACGGATCGCTTTCCATGTCACCGAAGTCGGCGGCGTCGATCATTCCGTAGTCGGCAATCCCGTCGTCGTTCACGCGCGGCCACGCAGTCGGTGCTTTGGCGTGAATTTCCCTGAGCGCCAGCGTCATGCGTTCACCTTGACGGGTTATTTTAAGACTGGCCGGCACTTTGGTCCGCACCAGCCACCACAGATCAATCTCCTGGTCGCCTACTCTGCCGGTATAGCGCACCGCTTTCTGACCAAACATCGTTGTGCTGGGGCCTCGTTTGAGCGCCTCGAGCAAATGGGGTGAGATGACCGAAGCGAGCTTTCGCCAATCCGGCTCGGCGTGACGGGTCTTGATTTCACCCGGCGTGTAGTCAATCACCCGCTTCTCGTGATGAAAGACACGACGATAGTGATATTCATCGGCACCCAGGCGTTGCCAGATATCGTTGTGACCAACGGCGACACTGGCCGTCTCCACGCTGTCGGCATCGCGCCAGAGGTACCAGTCGGTTTGTGTTTTGGCGTGCCGCTTGTTGACCGTCAGCTCGTAGCGAGCGGCAACGGGCGCCATGTCATCGTGCTGGCCGGCCGCCATGGTGATGACCGGGTCGCCAGGGGCGTGATGCATTTCGTGGGCCAATGCGTGGCCAGAGAGCAAAAATGCCAGCAGCAGGCTGGCGAAAAGAGGGCATTTTTTGGCGTTCACCGCAGTCGTCCTTGTCAAACGAACGGAGCGCCCGCAGACGCTCCGTAACTTCTCAGATAACCCGGGCAACAGCCATACTGCCGCCCGGAGGGTCAATCAGAAGCCGAACGCTTCCTTCATCACGTGATAAATCCAGTTCTGTTCCATTGAACCATGGACCAGATTGGCACGCGGGCCGGTCGCGTAGATGGCGACATCCTCACCTGCGTGGGTTTCCGAACCCATCGGCACCACAGCTTGCTGCAGGTAGCCGAGGGCAGAAGTATCCACACTGGTCAGATCCGCGCGGGCACCGCTGACCGCACCCGGGCCATTCTGGTAACCCAGCGTGGTATAGGGCAAGCCGTCGCCAGCCTTGCTCGGTGCCGGGGCATTGCCATCAATGGCCGGCACTTCCTTGGCCAGACCGGTGATGTCGTTGCCGCGGTGCGGATAGCCCGCGATGGTGAAGGTATGACTGTGGTCGGCCGTCACGATGATCAGTGTTTCTTCGGGATCAGTCATCTCGTAAGCCTTTTTGACGGCGCGCGACAGCTCAATGGCATCGAGCAACGCGCGCTTGGCATTGCCGGCATGATGAGCGTGGTCGATACGGCCGCCTTCAACGTGCAGGAAATAGCCCTTGTGGCTCTTCTTAAGCATCCGAATGGCCTTTTCGGTCATTTCGGTCAGCGATGGTTCACCCGCTTTGTCGCCTGCGCGATCAGCTTCATATTGGGCATGCGATGGTTCGAAAAGTCCGAGCAGATAGTCGGTTGTGGCCGGATCTGCCGCATCGAATTGTGCCTTGTTCCAGGCATATTTGGCCTTGGCACCTCGCGTGCTGACCCATTCTGCCGTCAGGTCGCGGCCGTCACTGCGGCGCCCCTTGACCGGCGTGGCATTGTTACCATATTCCGGATCCAGCATGGTCTTGGGCAGGAAGTAAGTACGACCGCCACCCATGGCAACCTTCAGGCTGCTTTTCACGGCTGGCGACAGTTCGATCAGCTGACGGGCAATGTCCTTGACCAAGGTCACGCCATTGGCCTTGCAGGTGGCGACGTTGCTGGCAAAAAAGTTGTTAAGGTCGGAATCAGACTCCCAGTCACGTACTGGCGTGTGTGCGTAAGTAGCAGCCGGCGTGGCATGCGTAATCCGGGCGGTGGATACCACGCCGGTCGCTTTGCCGGCAGCCGCCGCCTGTTCAAGCAAAGTCGGCAGGCTGTGTGCAGCGACAACGGATGCATCGCATTCGCCACGCGATGTCAGATGATCAACCGAGAGCATGCCCTCGCGTGCCTTGTAACCGGTGATCATGGCCGTCATCGTCGGCGCGGAGTCCGATGTCTGCTGATCCCAGGAATACGTCTTGGAAAGACCAACGTTCGGAAAATTTTCAAACGACAGGCGATTTTCTTCGCCCGTCTTGCCATTCAATTGACCTTCCAGAATCCGTGCGGCCGTAATGGTGGAAATTCCCATGCCATCCCCCACAAACAGGATGACATTCTTGGCCTTGCGCTCGTTATGCGAAATCCTCTTGCTGTCCGAGATGAATTTCTGACCGTTGGCAAACCACTCCTGAACGGATTCAGGGCCTTGAACCACAGGCGCGGCAGCAAATACAACGGGGGCGGCCATGGTCAGGGCAAGGGCGCTGACCATGGTCTTGCGGTAGAACTTGGGCATTCTGGGAACTCCGGGTCGGGTTAATACGAATTATCAGCCACGCTTTCAATGCGTAGGTGGCAGTGCCAAGACTGCCGGCCTGCGCGCAAGAGATCCGGATGCCGATGCACGGGCTACAGGAATCTCCAGCAAAGTTAGCGCTTCGACGCTCAAGGCTAGCGTCGGCTGATGACGTCAGGATGTCCGAAACGTTTCAGCCATGTTTCATGGTGCTCAGCGCACCATCAAAACCGTCCAGGATGCCCCTTCCAACGCGAGCCGGCTTCCTCAAATAAAACAGCGCTCCCACCAGCTCGATGGAAGCGCCGCTTCATTCCCGTTCCGGGTTATTTCATTGCTACATCACGCCAGCTTCACGGGGCCAGCAATTGGGTGCAATGTCCCGGCTGGGCAGGTGCGTCGGCGATAGCCGCGCCACGACCAATGCACTGATCCGGTGGCAATGTTTGACCCTGCTCGACATAGCCAACCAGGAGGTCGAAGGCACGCTGCGCATGGGGCTGGATCAACTCGAGTTGTGGCAAGGTCAGCTTATAAGTCTCGATATGGTTGCCATTTTGCACCTCGTAGAGGCGGTAGGCCGGATTACGATCATGGCGATCACGCGCCCGACGTTCGTCACCCTCCATCCGTTCGTCACCGCTGCTCATGGCAACCTTGCGGGCGTAAGCGCGCGCATGATGATTGATGGGCAAGAGCGCATCCATGGTCCCGGCCACGGTGATCAGCGGACGCTGAATGCGGCCGGTGGTGGCAAAATCTGCAATCCGGTCATCCGCACCTGACACCGGCAGGCGAGCAATGTAGTTGTAGTTTTCGGGGCCGCTGCCGTAGGTATCGTAAGTCGGGTCGAGCCGCTTCTGCCACTGGCAGAGCGTCACTTCCCAGAATGCAGCGGAATTAAGCGCCCATAGCGTCGTCGCACCATTGCTCAGGTCGTCTGGATACCCTGCCGCACGAATATTCTTGGCAGCAGTGCTATTCGCATCCATGCCGCTGGCCACGTAGTCCGGGTAATTGAGGACCGCTGCCGGCAGGTCAGTAAGCAGATTGGCGGCAGTTTCATCGACAAAAGTACCTTCCCAGTCCACGCCACCATCGAACCACTCTGGCGCTGATTCAACCGCCCGGCGTACCTGATAGCCGCCATTCGAGGTGCCCACCGCGTAGGTGTAGCGTGGCGCCTTGCCATAGTTGACGGCGGCGCCCTTGTGGGCCAATTTGGACGCCAGCACCATGAAATCGCGCCAGCGGGTGAATTCCTGGCCTGGGTCGTTATCGAAGAAATGCACCCAGGTCGGCGACGTCGGGTTCAGACGGCAGGCCAGCGGGTCGGTGGCATCGCTCAGTTTCAGATTGAGGACACCCTTGTTCTGCGAAGCGTAGGCATAGCCTTTCTGCACCACATAATCGCTCCAGGCGAAATCGCCGTTGAACTCGCTGCGCGTGCCGGAAGCACCGGCCACTACCAGACGACCGTTCCATTTGGCCGGCAGCCGCAACAGAAAGCGGGCTTGTCCCGTCGGATCGCTGGCAATTCGGGCATTCAGCTGCACGCCAGGTACCGGACCACTGATCGGCGTACGGTTCGCCGCATCCGGGGCGATCGTCGCGCGGTCAGTCTGTGGTGTAAAGGCAAATGGCGGCACACCCGGCAATGAATTATTGGCCGGTGTGGTAGCTGCATTGGCCGTCGTCAGGTCGGCACTATCGACACAGCTGACATCAGCCAGCTGGCTGCCAAATGCCTGAATCAGATTACTGCAGCGGTCAGCCTGGGCGGCGCCTGCGCCAAGCAGCATGACCAGGGCGGCAAGACAGCGTACGGCAGGCCTAACAGCCTGGTCCTTGTGATGATTCATGGTTTGTCTCCTTTTTGATTTATCGCTTTAAATCGGGTTGACCGCAACACAACGAACATCGCCGCCGATCGTCTTGATCCACATCGGCAACGGCGACTCGTCCGGCATATCTTACCTTTGCCAATGAGACTATCCATTGAATATTTTCTGCTGTGCCCCTGCAAGATTCGGCAGCCGGCTGATGGCCAAACCGATGGCTGAAAATCACCCGCCTTCAACAAACAATCCGACTATAAATCAGATAATTGCCAGCGTTTGCCGTCCGTACCACTCTTCGCCGGCTGGCAGGATGACCGGCTGGGTGACTGCCGCTTCGACGCACAGCATGTGGCGCCAGCCATTAGCCGGCATGTCCTGCAAGCCGGCGCAACGTTCAACCCAGGGGTTCCAGACAACGACATCCGGAAAGCCCTGGCTCTGGATAGCCAGACTTTGCTTGCCGTTATGCAGGACCTGCGGTGCCCTCACGTTGTGGTAGACGCGGTCAATCTCGCTTTCAACCACCAGTTCCACAATTTCTTCGCGGGCGACCAGCCCGCCATCAATGGCATCGCGGTAATCGTGCCCGGCCAGACCTTCCAGCGCGATCTTCTCGACATGCTCGACACGCAGGTAGCTGTGCAATGCCCCGGTAAATTCAAACGGCGTGCCACCGGTGTTGGTGACACAAAACTCCATGTCAATGCGATCACCTTCCAGCATCAACGTCAGCTCGGCATGGAAAGCATGTGGCCACAGCGCCATCGTCTTGTCGTCACTGCCCAGCTCGAAGGTCACCAGTGCGTAGTCATCCGCCGTGCGCTGGGCAACCAGCGACCACGCGCGTGTTCGTACAAACCCATGCTTGGGCAGATCACCCAGCTGGGCAAATTGCGGAAAGCAGACAGGAACCCCACCTCGAATCGCCACGCTGCCGTCGAAAATTGCCTTGTCGGACAAAAACAGGCGCTCCTTCCCATCCGGAGGAATCCATGACAACACCTGTGCCCCCAACTTGCTGATGACGGCTGTGGCACCACGCGGCCCATGCAGGCGTAGCGCTTCAATACCGTGGAATTCGATGGCTTCAATGGAGGGTTTCATGGTTGTTTGGAATCACGTAAAGGTGGGGACGGACATGTAAGATTTCGACGGCATGGCCGAGCATGGTCACGGTACCGGTGCGTCGATCATTGCCGGTGTCGCTGTATTCGAAGGTGTAGACGCGGCGCAATTTCAAACGCCCGTCATCGTCACGCGCCAAGCGCACCGAATTGCCGACCACGGTTTCGTCCAGAAACTGCATACCGTCGCCATGACACGCTTCGCGGGCTGCCTGCACGCCAATTTCACGTGCCTTGAGGCTATCAAGCCAGAACCAGACACCCGAGGCGATCAGGGCAAGGAGCAACAATTCAGTCAAATTCATTACCTAAGTATAAGGAACAAGGAAATAGAGCACGGAAATTACCTGAAAATTGCCGGATAATCCGATTGTCGAAAACTATTCGCAGACCATGGACTCACCTCTACAACTGTTACGCGAGCTATTTCCGTTTGGCCACACCAGTGCCGAACAGAAAAATGCCGCCGCAGTTCGTGATCTGCTCGACACGACGACCGGGCTGTCTCCGCAGGAGACGGTCATCAAACTCGCCAATACCGTTCTGCCGAATATCGGCAAGCAGCCGAACATGCACATGCGTTTCAAGTTGCTGGAAGATGTCCGACTTGATGCGGAAAAGGCGCTGCCGGTTCTCGAACACAATATCAGCCATGCCGTATTGCCCTTGCCGCTGGCGGCAGCCTCCGAGGCGCTGCATGCTGACAATCTCCTCAAGGGACTCGCCGCCGCCTACGCGGGCATTGCTCGCAGCATCAACAAAAATCATCTCAATGCGGCGCTCAGCCACCTGTTGCACCGGTGCGTTCAGCGGGCCATGGCCATGGTCGCTCGACGCCAATTGCTTGCCTATCGCGCCTATGCTGCCCCGTCGGCCAGTTCGTGGCAAACCTTGCACGAACTTTACCAGATGATCCGCGGCCAGCGCACCAAGCCACTGAATGGTGAAACGGCACCGATTGAACATGAGTATCTGGGCGCCCTGCTCTTCGCTTATCTTGAACCGACCAAGCTGCAGCGCGCCGAGCTGGAAAGCATCAATATTTGCACCCGACAACTCGCTGCCTATGCGCAGGTCGGTGAAGTTACGCCGGAACTGGGCAAAGGCAATGGCACCGAATCCTGCTTCCTAGTCCGTCCGGATGAAGGTACGCCTGGCTACCCCCTGGCTCGCCTGCCGTCCGGCTCGTCGATTTTCGGTAGTCTGCTGATTGATTGCACGCAGGTACTGGCGGCCCTGGACCGTAATATCACCCGTCGCCCAGGCAAGGTGGTGGAACCTGATCTCGATGCCCCGCCCACCCTGCTGCAAGCGTTGCGCCTTGCGATCGGCGGCAAGAGCGCCCGCCGTTTCAGCCGAACGAATTTCCGACCGCGCGGCGACCTGATCAGCGGTTTCGGGTCCGTCCTCAACTTCCTGGATGGCAATGCCTTTTCGCGTCGTTCAGTGGATTCAGCCACCCGTTATGAAGGCAGGAGCTTCTCATCCAGTGAATGGGCGTTGATCGACGAAAGCCCCGATGGTTTCCGCTTGCGCTACATCAAGGGCGAAAAGAGCAGCATGGGGGCTGGCGAAATTGTGGCCCTGCAACCACGCGAATCGAGCAAGATTCACGTCTGCCTGGTACGTCGTATTTCGTCCTCCCACATTCGCCTTGAAGTCGGGCTGCAGTTGATGTCACCACAGGTCAGCATCGTGGATATTTTTGCTGAAGACACACCGGAACAGCGGGCGGTATTCATGCACAGCCTGCCAGCCTACGGCAAATTTTCCGGCTTGATCACGGCACCGGGTGCCTATCGGCCCGGTCAGAAAATCATGCTGAAATTGCCTGGACGTACACTGCATCGACAAATTGGATCATGCATGGAAGCCAACGAGGGGCTAGAATTCTTTGCCCTAGACCTGCTTCCTGACTGATTCCATTTAATGCTCAGCTACCGCCACGCTTTTCACGCCGGCAACCACGCCGACGTGCTGAAACACCTCATCCTGATCGAGATTGCGCAATACATGGCCGAAAAGCCGGCGCCGTTCTGGATCATCGATACCCATGCGGGGGCCGGGCGTTACGCGCTGGAATCTGCGCACGCCAGCAAATTGGGCGAGTATCGCGATGGCGTCGGCCGCCTTTGGGACGCCAAGGGCTTGCCCAAGGCGGCACTCAACTACCTTGATTTCATCAAGATGCTCAACCCGGACGGCCAATTGCGCCATTATCCGGGCTCCCCCTGGCTGGCCCGCCAGTTGTTGCGTGACAGTGATCGCCTGCGACTTTATGAAATGCACAGCACCGACGGCAAGCTGCTGATGGAATGCTTCAAGGGTAGCGGCCGCGAAGTATCAATCACCGACGGCGACGGATTTGCCGGCCTCAAGGCCATCCTGCCGCCGCCACCGCGCCGGGCACTGGTGCTGATCGACCCTTCGTACGAAACCAAAGGCGACTACACGGCCGTCATCAAGGCGCTGCAGGATGCCATGAAACGCTTTGCCACCGGCACCTACGCACTGTGGTACCCGATGCTGGGCAAACAGGAATCACGCCAGTTGCCGGACAAGCTGAAGCGACTGGGTGCCGCCAACTGGCTGCATGCAACGCTGGAGGTCAAGGCCCCCTCCCGTGATGGCTATGGCATGCATGGCAGCGGCATGTTCATCATCAATCCGCCGTGGACGCTGGAAAAGACTTTGCACGATACGTTACCGACGCTGGCCGGCCTGCTCGCCCAGGACGAGGGCGCGAAGTACACGCTGGAGAGCGAGACGACCTAGTGACTCAACCTAGCTCGGTATATTTGGCCCGCGAGCCATAGGCTTTTTCAACTGGGTATTTGACGGCGTTTTTGGCCAACTTGGCGCGACCTGCTTCGGCGAGATCAATACCCGCCGTGTCGGCGATCAACAACAAATAAAGCAGGATATCGGCGCATTCATCGCGCAGGGCTTCGGCGGCATTCGGGTCTCCGGGCAGCGCATCGATCTCGGTGTCGGTTTTCCACTGAGTCAGCTCCAGCAACTCCGACGCCTCAAGATTGAGCGACGTAATCAAATTGCGTAGCGAGTGAAACTGCCGCCAGTTGCGCGCATCACGGAATTCCAGCAATGCGGCGGTCAACCCGGAAAAATCGCTCATTTTCAAATCCTCTCGGTAATCCGCGCCGATCATGCCAGCCAGCCAGCAATGCGGCAACATGGTGTCGTTTCCGAAACCACGACAGAAACTGATGAGAGGACGGCGAACAACAACCCGATCAGCGTCGACTACGGGATCTGATTCAGGCGCCACTTAAGCCCCTGACGCCAACGGAGTAATATTCGCGATGACCACGGTCAACCCGAAAAAACTGCCAATTTACAAATATTCCAAGGAGCCCGCATGCCCCTCTACCGCCTCGGCGACAAGCAACCTCAGGTCGGCGACAACGCCTGGGTTGCCCCCAACGCCACCGTCATCGGTGACGTACACCTCGGTGCCAATGCTTCGATCTGGTGGAACGCCACGCTGCGCGGCGACAATGATCCAATCCATATCGGCGACAACACCAACATCCAGGATGGCTCGGTGCTGCATACCGATGAAGGGGTGCCGATGCGTATTGGCAATGACGTCACCGTGGGTCACCTGGTCATGCTGCACGGTTGTACGGTCGGCGATGGCAGCCTGATCGGCATCGGTTCGGTCATCCTGAATCGTGCGGTAATCGGCAAGGGCTGTATCGTCGGCGCCAACACGCTGATTCCGGAGGGCAAGGTTTTCCCGGATCGTGTGCTGATCGTCGGCTCGCCGGGCAAGGTCGTGCGCGAACTATCCGACGACGATGTCGCTCGACTGAAAAAATCTGCCGAGCACTACGTCGATAATGCGAGGCGCTACACCGAGCAGCTGGCGCTGCTGTAAACAAACAACGCGGGGTTGTACCCCGCGCGATCGACCGGGCTGTTGTTGCTCAGACCGGGCTGGTCAGATTGGACAAAACGATATTCGGGCGCAAGTTTTCCATGACTTTCTGAATCCCGACGCGGGTGCGGGTATTGATCACCAATGGCGCACGCAAATTCGGCGAGATCGACGCCTTCCCACCCTCCTCCGTGCGAAACAAAACCTGCATCACCGCCACGTCCTCTGGCGCCGGTGACTGCAGGATCGCGTTCTCGGCATCATTCAAGGCCAGTTCGTAATCGAAACCCAGGGTAGTAGGATCAACAATCTGAAAAGCCAGCGTCGGTTCATCCAGCGATTGCAAGGTATAACTGGCCGGATGCTCCTTGCTTTCTTCATGCGCCAGCATGAACCGCTTGCAATGCTCAAAGCCGACCAGGCCGTTCGGGAAATTGATGATCTTTTCCGGGCTGACTTCGATAGCGCCGAACAGATAGGTTTCAACCTTCATTATTATTTCTCCTCGCAAATGGAATACAGCCGCGCCATCCTACACCAAGCGGCAATGGTTGTATTTTCCGGCGGGATTACGCATAGTCCACCCCCCAATTTTGCCAGACCGCCTCCCCCATGCTGCCACCGATTGAACATCGCATCGCCCTCGAACTTGGCGTCCGCCCGGCCCAGGTCAATGCTGCCATCGCCCTGCTCGACGAAGGCGCCACCGTGCCCTTCATTTCACGCTACCGCAAAGAGGCAACCGATGGCCTGGACGATACCCAGTTGCGTAATCTCGAAGAACGCCTGACCTATCTGCGCGATCTCGAAGAGCGGCGCACGGCTATCCTTGCCAGCATTGAAGAGCAGGGCAAACTGACACCGGAACTGAAAGCCGAGATCAGCGATGCTGAAACCAAGCAACGCCTCGAAGATTTGTATCTGCCGTACAAGCAAAAGCGCCGCACCAAAGCCCAGATCGCCCGCGAAGCCGGCATTGAGCCGCTGGCGCTCGGTCTGCTGGAAGATCCGACTCTGACACCGGACGATGAAGCCGAAAAATTCATCAACGCCGACGCCGGTTTCGCCGATACCAAGGCTGTGCTCGACGGCGCCCGCCAGATTCTCATGGAAAAATTCGCCGAAGATGCCGAACTGCTCGGCCAATTGCGCGAATATCTGAAAGCGCACGGCCTGCTGCGCTCAACGGTGGTCGAAGGCAAGGAAACCGAGGGCGCCAAGTTCCGCGACTGGTTTGATTTTGCCGAACCGATCGCCAGCATGCCATCGCACCGCGCCCTCGCCCTGCTCCGTGGCCGCAACGAAGGTTTCCTCAGCGTCGCCCTGGTCCTCGATTCCGAATTGAACGAAGACGCCGCCAAACCCGGCCCGCAGCTCACCCAAAACCCCTGCGAACAGCGTATCGCCGTCCGCTTCGGCATCAAGCCGCAAAACTGCCCGGCCGACAAATGGTTGAGCGACACTGTGCGCTGGACGTGGAAGGTCAAGGTTTATACCCACCTCGAACTGGAACTGGTCAATGAACTGCGCGAGCGGGCCGAAGAAGAAGCCATCCGCATCTTCGGCAAGAACCTGAAAGACTTGCTGCTCGCCGCCCCGGCCGGCCAGCACGTGACCATGGGGATCGACCCCGGCATCCGCACCGGCTGCAAGATCGCCATCGTCGACGCCACCGGCAAGATGCTGGACCACGCCACCATCTACCCGCACGAACCGCGTTGCGACTGGGATGGCTCCATCGCCACCATCGGCCGCCTGGCCGCCAAGCATCACGTCAGTCTGGTCGCCATCGGCAATGGCACCGCCAGCCGCGAAACGGACAAGCTGGTCCAGGATGTCATGAAGCGTTATCCGGAGGCGCGGCTGCAGAAAATTGTCGTTTCCGAAGCCGGCGCCTCGGTGTATTCCGCCTCCGAATTCGCCGCCAAGGAATTCCCGGACCTCGACGTCTCGATCCGCGGCGCCGTCTCGATCGCCCGACGTCTGCAAGACCCGCTGGCCGAACTGGTCAAGATCGACCCCAAGTCCATCGGCGTCGGCCAGTACCAGCACGACGTTTCGCAAACCAAGTTGGCGCGCAACCTTGATGCCGTCGTCGAGGACTGCGTCAATGCCGTTGGCGTCGACGTCAATACCGCCTCGGTGCCGCTCCTCACCCGGATTTCCGGGCTGAGCGCCGGGCTGGCTGCCAACATCGTCAGCTACCGTGACGCCAACGGCGCCTTTACCTCACGCGAGGCCTTGAAAAAAGTGCCGCGCCTTGGCGACAAGACATTCGAACAATCGGCAGGCTTCCTGCGCGTACCGAACGGCGACAATCCGCTCGACAGCTCATCCGTCCATCCGGAAGCCTACCCGGTCGTCGAAAAAATCATCGTCGACCTGAAAAAGCCGATCAAGGAAATCCTCGGCGACAGCCGTGCCCTGAAAGGCCTGAACCCGTCAAAGTACACCGATGAACGCTTCGGCTTGCCCACTGTGCAGGACATCTTCAAGGAGCTGGAAAAGCCGGGCCGCGACCCGCGCCCGGAGTTCAAGACCGCCACCTTCGCCGAGGGGGTTGAAAAGGTGAGCGACCTCCGCCCCGGCATGATTCTGGAAGGTGTCGTCACCAACGTTGCTGCCTTTGGTGCCTTCATCGACATCGGCGTCCATCAGGATGGTCTGGTGCACGTTTCGGCGCTGTCCAACACCTTCGTCAAGGACCCCCACGAGGTCGTCAAGGCCGGCCAGATCGTCAAGGTCAAGGTGCTGGAAGTTGATCTGCAGCGCCAACGGATCGCACTGACCATGCGCATGGGCGATGAGCCACCTCAGGGCAAACGCCACGACAACGCCCCGGCCGGACGAGGTAATGCCAGCGCAGGGCGCGCGCAGCCAAGAAGCGCCGGCTCGGCCCCGGCCGGCAATGCCATGGCCGCTGCTTTTTCCAAGTTGCGCAAATAAAAGCGCAGCGACAGTTCCGCGCTGGACATGAGGGACATGGTGGCTTTTTCGGCCACCATTTTTCTTTGTTATGCAGTCCGGCCATGTGGCCAAAAGCGCACCGATACGGACATCGGGCGGCGATTTTAGTATAATCAGTTTTAGTATTTATTAAGCAAACGATGTTTTTATCAAATAGACATCTCGCGTACTAAAAACATCCCAAAAATCATTCCATGAATACGAGACTGCTTCCATTTCTGGCCTGATTTCAAAGGACACTGGATGATCAAAGTTTTCGGTATCAAAAATTGCGACACGATGAAAAAAGCCTTCGCGTGGTTGGAGGCCAACAGCCTTGCCTATGAATTTATCGATTACAAAAAGGCCGGCATTGCTGAATCCCACCTGCCCGACTGGGACAAGCGCGCGGGTTGGGAGACACTGCTGAATACGCGCGGCTTGATGTGGCGAAAACTGACTGACGACGAGCGTTCCGCGGTCGACAGGAAAAAAGCCCTGAATTTGATGATTCAATACCCTAGCCTGATCAAGCGTCCTGTGCTGGATACCGGGAGCCAGTTGATTGTCGGCTTCTCTCCGGAAAACTATGCCGAGCAATTGAAATGAATGACAGCTTTGTTCGCCGGTTCATTTTCGAAGGCCTTGATATTCGCGGTGCCGTAGTTTACCTGGGGGACGCCTGGCGACAGATGCAGGTTAACCGTCACTACCAGCCGACGGTTGCCCAGTTGCTGGGCGAAACCGCCGCCGTGACCGCACTGATTGCCGGACAACTGAAGCAGCCCGGGCGCCTGACCCTTCAATTGCGTGGCAATGGCCCGATCCAGCTGCTGGTCATGGATTGCAACGAACAACTGCAGATGCGTGGCATGGCGCGCAGCAACCCGGTTGTACTGCCGGCCCCCGTGCCTGATTTGCTGGGCGCTCATCAGGGCGGCCAGCTGATGATGAGCCTGGACATGCCGGATGCCCGCCAGCCCTATCAAAGCTACGTACCGATGGTGGGCGACAGTATTGCAACGATCTTCGAGCATTACCTCGAACAATCCGAGCAGCAGCCTTCCCGCCTTTTCGCGACGGCCGCCCCCCAAGCCGCTGCCTGCCTGTTCCTGCAGAAGATGCCTGCCGCTGATCAGCACGACGAGGATGGCTGGCAGCGCATTTCGCATCTGGCCAGCACAGTCAAGCCCGCTGAACTGCTGGAACTGGATAGTGAAAGCCTGCTCACCCGTCTTTTCCACGAAGACATGGATCAACATGGCATCCGCATCTATGACCCACGGCCGGTGGTCTATCACTGCCCGGAGGATCGGTCGAAGGTTAGCGACATGATACGCAGCCTGGGGCGAACCGATGCCGAGACGATCCTCGCCGAACACGGCGAAATCCTGATCCGCGACGATATCTGCAACCGCGATTACCGATTCAGCCCGGAAGACGTCGCTGCATTATTTGCCGGAAGTGAAGGCAAGGCGCTCCATTGACTCGCCCCGTCGATCCTTTCACGCTGGGCCGCCGAGTCGAGCTGCTCTACCAAAACCTGTTGATCGGGCAGATTTTCTCCATCATCAATGCAATTACATTGACATGGGTTTCAAATTCCCTGGCCGATAATCCCGCAGTCTTCGCTTGGTTACTCGCTGCCATTTCGATTGCTGGCTATCGAATCCGTCAGGCCAGGCAGTACCGCACCGAGGATGAAACCAGCAGGATCAGCAACGCCTTGCGATGGCGACAGCGTGCTCAATTGGGCGCCATTTGCGCCAGTGTCATATGGGCGACTGGCGCCCTGTTGCTGATGTGGCAGGGAAATACGCCGCTGCAACTATTCACGGCTTTCGTCATGGCAGGCATGGTGGCCGGTGCCGTTCCCGTGCTCGCCGCTGATCGCTTGATATTCCGCAGCTATGCCGTCCCGATAGTTCTCGCCGTATTTATCGGGGCACTCGGCAATGACGCGCTGCATATCGCTTTCAGCTTGATGTCGCTGTTCTTTCTGGCGCTGGTGACGCGCAGTGCTGACTTGTTTCACGGCACGCTGGAAGACACTTTCCGGCTGGAGCACGAAAAGGACGGACTACTCATCCATCTGGAAAAAGCCCGTGCCTTGGCGGAACGCTCGGATCGCGCCAAAACCGAATTTCTGGCCAACATCAGTCATGAGTTACGGACGCCAATGAATGGCATTCTCGGCCTCTCGGAACTCCTGAGCCAGGAGCCGCTGACCGCTGACCAAATGTCCTTGCTGGATCCGCTTCGTGTTTCGGCGCAGGAGTTGATGCAGCAGATCGAACACCTCATCCAGTTGTCAGCCCTCGAAGCCGGCCACGTCAGATTTCAAGCGGCGCCGTTTGTCGTCAATGAATTGCTGGATGGCTTGCTGGCTGTCCATATCCGGCCTGCTATGGCCAAAGGGCTTGACCTTTCGCATTCTGCAGACCCGCGCCTGCCGGAAATTCTTGTCGGCGATCTGGCGCACCTTCAACAGGTTTTTGGACATCTGGTCGGCAATGCCATCAAATTCACCGACCGCGGGACCATTCATATCAAGGCTCGACTGATTAAGCAATCCGCTGACCAGGCCAAGATTGAATTCAGCATTGTTGATACGGGTCTTGGCATTTCAGCGGAACAGCTTCAACAGATCGGCGGCATGCTCGTCCAGGGCGATGCCTCCAGCGCACGCCGGTATGGTGGCATGGGCCTGGGCTTGCCGATTGCTCGCCGACTGATTGAACTGATGGGTGGCGAGTTGGGTATCGAAAGCGAACCAGGGATTGGCAGTACGTTTCACTTCACACTGCCCTTTGCGCTGGAGGCGGCAGACTTGGAAGGCGATACCCTGAACACCTGAGTGTCGTCTGAAGCAAACGATCAAATCACCTTTCCGGGGTTCATCAGGCCACGCGGATCCAGCGCCTGTTTGATCGTGCGCATCAGCGCGATCTCGACCGGACTCTTGTAACGCACAAGCTCGTCTCGCTTGAGTTGACCGATGCCATGCTCTGCAGAAATCGAGCCATGCAGCGCATGAACCGCGTCATGAACCATACGATTCACCGCGGGCTGACTGGCGATGAAGGCTGCATTTTCCTGCGCATCCGACTTTGACAGGTTGTAATGCAGGTTGCCATCGCCGACATGGCCGAAGGCGACGATGCGGATGCCGGGAAAAGCCTTTTCCAGGCTGGCATCGGTCATCGCGAGAAACGCCGGAATGCTCGACACGGGCACCGAGACATCGTGCTTGATGCTGACCCCGTCGATCTTCTGTGCCTCGGAAATATTTTCGCGCAGCGCCCAGAGCTTTCCCGCCTGCGATTCTGATTGAGCCACGACACCATCGGTGACGTCGGCCCCCGCCAGACGATCAGTCAGCCAGGCTTCAACCTTGGACACATCAAGGTCTGAAAACTCGGCAAGCACGTACCAGGGACTGGCCTCTGTTGGCCGCTGACTACCGGGAATATGACTAAGGACAAGTCCCAGTGAGGTTTCCGAGATCAGTTCGAATGCGGTGAGCTGGGCATCAAATTTCGATTTTGCCGCATTTAGCAGGTCGACCGCAGCAGCCGGTGTGGGGACATTCAACCAGCAGGTCACCTGGGTCGTCGGCCGTGGAAACAGTTTGAGCACAGCGCCCGTGATGATGCCCAAAGTACCTTCAGCACCAATAAACAGTTGCTTCAGGTCGTAGCCAGTATTGTCCTTGCGCAGTCCGCGCAGGCCATCCCATATTTCACCGCTGGGCAGCACGACTTCAAGACCGAGCGTCAGTTCTCGGGCATTGCCATAGCGCAACACCTGAACACCACCAGCATTGGTGGACAGGTTGCCGCCAATCTGACACGTCCCTTCGGAGGCCAGTGCCAAGGGAAACAGCCGCCCGGCGGCATGTGCGGCTTGCTGAACGGCGGCCAGCGTGCATCCGGATTCTACGGAAATCGTGTTGTTTTTCCGGTCGACCGCAACAATGCGGTTCAAGCGATTCAGGCTGATGACCACGGCCGCCCCGCTGCCATCGGGTGTTGCGGCGCCACAATGGCCGGTGTTTCCCCCCTGCGGCACGATCGGCACACCGGCGCCGAGACAAGCTTTGACCACGGCCGCCACCTCGGTGGTACTGCCGGGACGGACAATGCATCGCGCCGAACCGTGGAAACGGCCCCGCCAGTCAGTCAGGAAAGGTGCCGTATCGGCCGGATCGGTCAGCACCTGCGTGGCGCCAACAATCCCGGCCAGAATTTCAATCAGATCAGACGATTTGGGCGTAGAGGTCATGGTGGTCGGCATCAATGACCTTGACCTGCAGGAAGTCACCGGGCTGGGCATCGAAATGGCCGTCGAGGTAAACCAGGCCGTCGATTTCCGGCGCGTCGGCCTTGGAACGGGCAATGGTGCCTTCTTCGTCGACTTCATCGACCAGGACCTGAATGACCGTATCGATCTTGGCGGCCAGCTTGTCGGCGGAAATGTCTTCCTGGACCTGCATCAGCCAGCGGCGGCGATCTTCGCGGATGTCTTCCGGCAGCAGCTCGCCGAGTTCGTTGGCCTTGGCGCCTTCGACCGGCGAGTAGGCAAAGGCACCCACGCGGTCAAGCTTGGCATCTTCGAGGAACTGGATCAGCTGGTCGAAATCTTCCTCGGTTTCGCCGGGGAAGCCGGTGATGAAGGTCGAGCGGATGACGATTTCCGGGCAGATCTCGCGCCACTTGGCGATGCGCTCCAGCGTATTCTCGGCCGAGGCCGGGCGCTTCATGGCCTTGAGGATCTTCGGGCTGGCGTGCTGGAAAGGCACATCAAGGTAAGGCAGGATCTTGCCTTCAGCCATCAGCGGAATGACGTCATCGACCGACGGATATGGGTAAACATAGTGCAGGCGAACCCAGATGCCGAAGCTGGCCAGCGCCTCACACAGTTCCTTGAGACGCGACTTGACCGGCTTGCCTCCCCAGAAGGCGGTGCGGTATTTGAGATCGACGCCATAGGCGCTGGTGTCCTGCGAAATAACCAGAATTTCCTTGACGCCGGCACGGGCCAGATTTTCAGCTTCAGCCAGCACGTCGCCGACCGGGCGAGAAACGAGCCCGCCGCGCAGTGACGGAATGATGCAGAAAGTGCAACTGTGGTTGCAGCCTTCGGAAATCTTCAGGTAGGCGAAGTGGTCTGGCGTCAGGCGGACGCCCTGCGGCGGCACCAGATCGGTGTAAGGATCGTGCAGCTTGGGCAGATGCTGATGGACAATATCCATTACCTCATCAGCAGCATGCGGGCCGGTAACAGCCAGCACAGCAGGATGCGTCGTCTGGACAATATCGCCCTTGGCACCGAGACATCCTGTCACGATGACCTTGCCGTTCTCATTGAGCGCCTCGCCGATGGCGTCGAGTGACTCCTCAACGGCGGCATCGATGAAGCCGCAGGTATTGACGATCACCAGGTCGGAATTGTCGTAGCTTGGCGAAATCTCATAGCCTTCGGCGCGCAACTTGGTCAGGATGCGCTCGGCATCGGAAGAAGCCTTGGGGCAACCCAGGGAAACGAAGCCGACGGTCGGCACTTTTTGCTGAATAGTCATGCGAAGGAAACCTTATCCGGACAGGCCGGCGAACAAAGCGCGTATTTTACGGGGGAATCAGTCCGGCAGGCGGGCAAGCGCCTGTTTCAATGCGTCGAAACATTGCGGATCGAGGGCTGTTCCAACATTTTCGGCCATGATTTCCAGCGTCTTTGGAATTGGGACAGCCCCGCGATAGGGGCGCTCGGCCGTAATTGCATCGAAAATGTCGGCGGTCGTGATGACCCGCGTTTCCAGGCAAATATCCTCAGCCATCAGGCCACGCGGATAGCCCTTGCCATCCAGCCGTTCATGATGCGCTGCCGAAACTCTTGCCAGCTCTGAAAATGCATGAATGCGCGACAAAATGGTTTCGGTATACATCGCGTGCGCTTGAACCGCCACCCACTCGTCCGCATCCAGCTTGCCCGGCTTGTCCAGAATACTGTTGCTGACGCCAAGCTTGCCCACGTCATGCAGCAACGCGCCACGCTTCAACCAGCGTCGGCGTTCGAGCGAAAAGCCGAGTTCCTCTGCAATCATGTCCGTATAAAGGGCAACGCGCGCGCTGTGGCCACTGGTATAGGGACTTTTGGAGTCAACGACCTGGCCGAAGGCAGCCGCAATGTCGTCGAGATAGTCGTCATCAAGCCCCACGACATGACTGGCCGGCTCGAGCCCAAGTACTGCCACGCTGATCTCGGGCGACGTCAGCGTGGCCCAGAAAGCATCTTCATCCGCAACCGCCTCGACGGCCCGAACCAGGCGTGGATCAAACCAGCCGCCGGATCGCTGCCGGATTTCATCCAGCGCTGCCTGCGGCCCGCCAGCCGTGTGAAAAACATCAACGACTTGCGCCAGAAGGGCAATGCGTGAATAGAGAGGAATTTCCTCGCCACTCAGTTGATGCGGTCGGCCCTGTCCATTGAAATGCTCGTCAAGACTGTATATGCCTGCCGCCACCTGCTCAGGAAAGCGGAGGAGCCGGGCAATTTCGGCACCACGCTGGCAGCGGGTCGCGATCAACTCCTGAGCCACTTCCTCGCCTGAGCGGAAAATGGTCAGCACACTTCGAAATCGCTCGGCCAGCGGCGCTTTCAACCCGGTATGCTTGAGCACAAAATTGAGTACCTGCGGCAAACTGTCGCCCACCGTCTTGAAATCACGCTTGAACGTCAGGTCGTCAGTCAGATACAGCGCGCAAATGCGGGCGGCATTGCTGCTACAACCCAAGTCTTTCAGTAGCAGAGTGTAGTAGAGATCCCACAACTGGTCATCCGGCAAGCCAATACTGCGACCGATATGCATGCCGATCCAGCAGCAACGTACACAATGACCTTCTGGCTGCCCTTCGGTAATGTCGAGCGCATGGCTGAGCGCTGAGATCAGCTCTGAGAGCTTCAATGGCGGCAATTCAATGGAAGGCGAAGTTGGAGAATATTTGGCGTGCATTGCGCTGATAAGATTATCAGAAAATGCAAAAGTTCTCATTTCTTTAACAAAAATACAAATTCACGGCAAGTGCGCAAAACAGTTTACTAACACCAAGATCACCAACATTGACTCAACCCGCCTGCGTACAGGCAAATTTCTGCGCAAATATCCTTGTGACACGACAGATATTGGTTATAATTCGCGCCCCTTGCGTTCTTAGCTCAGTTGGTAGAGCGTCTGCCTTACACGCAGAATGTCGGCGGTTCGAGCCCGTCAGGACGCACCAGGTCGCCCATGTGGCTCAGTGGTAGAGCACTCCCTTGGTAAGGGAGAGGTCGGCAGTTCGATCCTGCCCATGGGCACCATCCCGCCATTGCGGCGGGTGGTGTCAGGAAGGCTTGGCAGCCTTCATGCCGCACTTTTTCAGCACGGCCAGAAACTCGCTGAAGTTCGCATCGCGAACGGTAATTCCACTCAAGGTATCGCGCAGGCTGAACATCGACTGCTCAAGCTCACCCGGAACGTGCGCGTCCTGTTTGCCGGTAGGCGCAGACTGAGCAGCGGGGGGATTTGAGACAGACATCATGTTGATTCCTGTGGTTTCCGAATGTCGACAGTTTCATTCTGGGCATCGCCAGCGCGGCTGTCTGTGAACAAATTCACAATGCAGTGCTAAATGGGCCAGACATGCTCCTGTACCCTGTTCTGCCGCGAGATGCCGTCATTCGTCGATAGCCCCGCATCGTCGGCCTGTGTAAACTGAGTACACTTCATTTTCAGCCCTGACCAAGGAAAGTGCCGTGTATTCCGCCGATATTGCCGCCGTCTGGCTGACCCTCAAGCTTGCCACGGTGGTCACCGCACTGCTACTCGTCATCGGTACGCCAGTTGCCTGGTGGCTGGCGCGTACACAGTCAGCCTTCAAGGGGGCGATTGGCGCGATCGTCGCCTTGCCGCTGGTATTGCCGCCGACGGTACTCGGTTTTTACATGCTGGTTGCCATGGGACCGAAGGGGCCGATTGGTCAATTTACTGAGGCACTGGGGCTCGGCTTGTTACCTTTCACCTTCCCCGGCCTGGTGATTGCCTCAGTTTTCTATTCGCTACCCTTCGTTGTCCAGCCGATCCAGAACGCTTTTGAGGCAATGGGTGATTGGCCACTGGAAGTCGCTGCGACGCTGCGCGCCAGCCCTTGGGACGCTTTCTGGTCAGTCGCCGTGCCGCTGGCTAAGCCTGGCTTCTTGAGTGGTGCCATCCTCGGCTTTGCCCATACAGTGGGCGAATTCGGCATCGTGCTGATGATCGGCGGCAATATTCCGGACAAAACTCGCGTTGTTTCGGTGCAAATTTACGACCATGTCGAAGCCTTGGAGTACACCCAGGCCCACTGGCTGGCAGGTGGCATGGTGCTGTTCAGTTTTATCGTGCTGATGACGCTCTATACGTTTAATCCCGCTCGGCGGAAATCGGCATGACTTTTAAAATAACTGCCAAATTCCGGGTTGACCGTGGGAATTTCAGTCTGGATGTTGACCTGAGCCTGCCAGGCCGCGGCATCACAGCGCTATTCGGTCACTCCGGCTCGGGCAAGACCACCTGCCTGCGCGCCATGGCCGGACTGGAGCGAGCGCCGGACGCCTATTTCGCGCTGGGCAATGAGGTCTGGCAAGATGAAACACAACGCTATTTCGTACCAACGTACCGACGGGCCATTGGCGTTGTCTTTCAGGAAGCCAGTCTCTTTCCCCACCTTTCTGTGCGGGCCAATATGGCGTTCGGGCAAAGACGAGCCACAACTGCGGCAGCGCGTTTTGCCTTGCCGGAAATCGCCGGACTGCTTGGCATTGACCATTTGCTCGACCGTTCACCGAAGCAACTATCCGGGGGCGAACGCCAGCGCGTCGCCATCGCCCGCGCCCTCCTCGCCGATCCGAAAATCCTGCTCATGGACGAACCGCTGGCTGCACTCGACCTCAAGCGCAAGCTGGAAATCCTGCCGTATCTCGAACGCCTGCACCGCGAACTGGCCATACCGATCATCTATGTCAGCCATGCACCTGATGAGGTCGCACGACTGGCCGACCATCTGGTTTTGCTCGACGAAGGTCGGGTCGTCGCCAGTGGCCCGCTCAACAATGTCTTGAGCCGAATCGACCTGCCGGCAACCTTTGCCGATGATGCGGGCGTCGTTGTCGAAACCCTGGTTGCGGAACATGAAATAGACGATCTGACACGCCTTGAATTCTGCGGCGGCAAAATCTACGTATCCCGGCGCCACGAACCTGTCGGCACACCACTCCGTTGTCGCATCCATGCTCGCGACGTCAGCCTGGCCCTGACACCACAGTTGCACAGCAGCATCCTCAATTGTGTCCATGCGATCGTCGTCGATCTGGCGCCGACCGATACGCCGGGTCATGTGCTGGTCAAACTCGATGTCGCGGGCGCCCCGCTGCTCGCGCGCATCACCAAACGATCTGCCGATAATCTTGGCATCTGCCCAGGGCTGGCATTGAGCGCCCAGATCAAGGCTGTCGCCCTCCTCGCCTGAGCCGCAGAATATTACGTTTTTGACTGAATTTTGCGGTAGACCGCGCTGATCAGACGATCGTATTGACCGCTATTGCGCGCCGAGTGCAATTGCGCAACAACTGCCTGCCATTGACGATTTGCGAAATATTTCACAACTATCACCACACCCAAATCAATTACAATTAGCATCACATTAGACGAATATGAAGATATTTAGACAAATCGAGTCACTGTATTTACGTATTTATTATATTTGCCACAAATTGGGTCCGTAAGGAAATGACATGAAACGAGCGACCATCTGGATCGCCCTCCTGACCGCGGTTTCGCCATGCAGCCACGCAGCCGCAGACAGCATTGACGATCTCAGCCTTGAAGAACTGGTGAAAACCGATATCACCTCGGTTTCGCGCAAGAGCCAGAGCCTCGCCGACGTTCCCGCTGCGGCCTTTGTCATTTCCGCCGAAGACATCCGCCGCTCCGGCGCCCAGGCACTGCCCGACGTCCTGCGCATGGCGCCCGGCATCGAAGTCGCCCAGATCGACAACGGCCGCTACGCCATCACGGCACGCGGTTTCAATGGACGCTTTGCCACCAAACTGCAAGTACTGATTGATGGACGCAGCATTTATCACCCGCTGTTTGCCGGTGTCATCTGGGAACTCGACCCGATCCCGCTCGACGACATCGAACGGATCGAAATCATTCGCGGCGCCGGCTCGGTCATGTGGGGCGCCAACGCCGTCAATGGGGTCATCAACATCATCAGCAAGAACGCTCGCAAGCAATCCGGTGGCGCCATCAACGTCTCGGGTGGCAGCAAGGGCACGGGTGACCTCTACGCCCGCATCGGCCAGGCTACCAGCGACAGCACCAGCTGGAAGCTTTCTGCCCAGGGCAGGCATATCGAGCCCTCCAAGCTCGCCGACCAATCGGGAGAGAGTGCAGATCGCCTGAATAGCGCCGTGATCGACTTTCGACTTGATCACGACATTGGCGAAGGCCGTGACCTCAGCATCTGGGCCAATGCCTCCCGCACAAAATTAAAGGACAGCTGGAATACCAATCCGACTTTTTCCCCACTGGGAGGCATAACGCTATCACCAGTTACACCCATGCAGGATGCGCATAGCGAGAGCCTGGTCGGACGCTACCGCTGGTTGAGTGACTCAGGCATCGAATCTTCTCTCCAGGCTTCCTTGACACGCTCTGGGGTCAGCATTAACCAATTTGTATCGGAAGACCGTACCACCGTCGACCTCGACTATCAGGGTCGCTATGCCATGGGCCGCCATGACATCCTGTGGGGATTGAACTATCGCAGCTCAGCGGATGAAATCAGCGCCAACGAGCCCTACATTGCTATCGCCGGGCACACGTATACGCAAAATAATACGGGTATCTTCGTCCACGACGACTGGACCTTGATACCGGAACGTCTGAAGCTTGGCGCCGGCATCCGGGCGGATCAAACCAGTGCCAACGGCACCAACTATTCGACCAACGCCAGCTTGCTCTGGACACCATCCCGCACTGACTCGCTCTGGATCAAATACGCGCGAGCACCACGCACCTCGGCCCGCGCCGAACGCGACGTATCAATTCTTTCCGGCATCGCTGTTGTACCCTCCGGCGTCGGTTTTGATATGCCTGTTATTTCATACACGCACGCGAACTCCACCCTCGGGCCGGAGAAAGCTCAAGGCATCGAGCTCGGCTATCGCAAGCAATTTTCCAGCGCATTCAGCGCCGATGTCAGCGCTTACCGCTATCGTTATACCAATTTGCGAACGGGCAATCTGGTCGGCCAATTTACCTGCTTTGGTGCGCCCATTCCGTATTACGACGCGGCCAAATGTGGATACTTCGGGCTTGATGGTCTGCCAGTCATGTTCGTTGAAACACAAACCATCAACGGCCTGGCGGGCTGGAGTGACGGTATCGAGCTTTCTGCTGACTGGATGGTTACTCCAAGCTGGCGGCTGCAGCTATCGTATAGCTGGAACCACCTGAGAATGGATGGCAGCGAAAATCCCACAATCAATACCGATGCTGAAATCACCCAGCGTAGCGGCCCGCGCCAATATGGCTCGTTGAGATCGCAATGGAATATAACGCCCGATCAACAGTTCGATCTCTGGCTTCGCAGCTCCGGTGGATTTGATCGCCAAAAGCTGGTTGATCTTGTACCAAACACAACCGGCGGACCGACTTTCGCTCACGTTCCGGGCTATGTCACGCTGGATCTTCGCTATGCCTACCGTGCGAGCAAGGACCTTGAATTCGCCTTGATCGGCCGCAATCTGATCAATACCAGACATCTCGAATACATCTCCGACTTTATCCCGAGCGCCGCCACTTCAATCTCTCCGACCTGGCTGATCAGTACCCGCTGGAATTTCTGAGCATTATCATGCCCCCCGGGAAAATCAACCATCTCGCATGCCGGCTAGCCCTGGCGGTAATGCTTGCGTGTTCGGTGCCGTCCACGTTCGGCGAAGTCACCACTGAGGCCCAGCTCAAAGCCGCCTATCTGGTCAACTTCCTGAAATACGTCGAATTTCCAGGGACCAGAACAACCGTCAATCTCTGCCTGTTCGGTAGAGACAGTCTGGGTCCCTACCTTGCCAGCTACGAAGGTCGTCAGATCGGTGGCCGTGAACTGCACATCCGCAGGGTCAGCAGCCCGGAGCAAATGTCGGACTGCCACGAATTGTTCATTCCGGACACCGAAGAAAGCCGCATTGCAGCGGTATTGCGCTGGACCGACAAGCTGCCGATCCTTACCGTCAGTGACGCGGAGACCTTCGCCCGTGAAGGGGGCGCCATTGCACTCATTCGTTCCGAAGGACGCCTTCAGTTTGAGATCAATACTGATGCCTTGAATCGAGCCAACCTCAAAGCCAGTTCACAGATGCTTCGGCTAGCGCGTCAAGTAAACGGTACGGCACGATGATCAAAGATCTGCCCATCCGCCGCCAGTTGACACTGATCATCGCTGTATCACTGGGCATCAGCCTGCTGCTGACGTCGCTCTTCTTTGCCATCAGGCAGATTGATCACCGGCGCGACGCCAAGCTGACTGAACTGCGATCGATGGCCGAACTCATCGCCTTCAATGCGACCGCGGTTGTGGAGTTTCGTGATCTCATTGGCGCTGAGCGCCTGTTCAGCGCCCTGGCCCAGCACCCCGATATCGTGGTCGCTCGAATGCAAGGGGCTAACGGGGATTTCAATTATCGTTATCAGCGCCCTGATACTACCCAGCCTGACGAAACACACAACGGCCCGGCATTGGTTCACGAAGCCAGCGCCATTTCAGGCTGGCGCCATGTGACAACCATTGTTCCGATCAGGATAGGCAACGACGCGCTGGGCACAGTCACCGTCACCGCCAGCCTTGGAAAGGTCTGGCAGGAGGCTTTGAGCGATTTGATGACCTTTATCGCCGCCTCGTTGGTCGCATTTTCCCTCGCCGTGCTGATCGCCCGTCGCATGCAACGATCATTGTTGAGTGCACTGTTTTCACTGACCGATACGGCCAACCGCGTTGCCCACTCCAAGGACTTCACCGAACGTGCGAAAAAATTCTCGGACAACGAAATCGGCCAACTTGCCGATGCCTTCAACACGATGCTGGTTGAAATTGCCGATCGCAATCAGGAACTGACCCGCCATCGCGACCATCTCGAGGAGGTAGTCGAAACACGCACTCAGGAATTGCGCCTGGCCAAGGAAAGAGCCGAAGACGCCAACCGCGCCAAGAGCTCCTTCCTGGCCAACATGAGCCATGAGATTCGCACCCCGATGAACGGCATCATCGGGGTCGCCGACCTGCTCGCCGCCGGCTCGTTAAATTCACAACAGCAGAATCAGTTATCCACCTTGCGCAGCTCTGCCGATGCCCTGCTCTTCCTGTTGAATGACATCCTTGATTTCTCGCGCATGGAAGCCGGGGGGCTACAACTGGAGCAATTGCCATTCAGCATCCGTGAAACCATCGAACAGGTGGTCTCCATTTTCACCCCGGCAGCCCGCAAGAAGCACATCAACCTGTGGTTCGACATCGACCCCACCCTGCCGGACTATATCGTTGGCGACAAATACCGCTTGGGCCAGGTGATTACCAATCTGGTGAATAACGCCATCAAGTTCACCGAAAACGGCAGCGTCAAAATTTCGTGCCGATCACTGACTGACCGCAACACGCGGGGGCGGCTTCAAATAGATGTCGAGGACACTGGTATCGGTATCAAGACGGATGCACTGGAGGACATTTTCTCCCCGTTCAGACAGGCCGACAACAGCATGAGCCGGCGCTTCGGTGGCACCGGCCTGGGCCTCGCCATCGTGCACGATTTGGTCATTTTGATGCAGGGCACAATCGCTGCACGCAGCACCCCGGGGGTCGGATCAACATTTTCCGTAGAATTACCGCTGTCAAGTGCCCACCGACTCGGGCGCAAGCTCCCGGAATGGATGCCCCAACTGCGCGGTCGCAAGGTGCTAACCGTCTGTAACAATGAAGCACGACGCAGTCACTGGATGGCGATGATGCGATGGGCTGGCATCGAAACCATATCTGCACCCGGCTTTGGTGAATCATGGGCAACGCTTGAAACAATAAAGCCCGATGCCGTGATCGTCGAAGACAACGATACCCTCCGCACCCTGCTGGCGCATTGCAAGGCGCCTCAGCCAACTATCCCATTCCTGTATGTTTACAGCTTTGAAGCAGTCAATCACGAATTGCCTGCCATGCCGAATTGCGGTTCCAGACAACTGCAGTTCCCCTTTGGCGATCTCACGCTATGGACCGAACTGGCCAAGCTATGGGGTATCGCGCCAGAAGAGGCGAAGGCACCAGAAATATCCGGCAAGCTGTCCTTCAACGCACATGTACTGATGGTCGAAGACAACGAAACCAACCGTCTGATCCTCGACCAGATCCTGACCACACTTGGCTGTACAACCCAACATGCCACCAACGGCCAGGCTGCACTCGATGCGATGGAAAACGAAAATTTCGATCTGGTCATGATGGATGTCCAGATGCCGGTCATGGATGGTCTGACAGCGACCAGGATCATTCGCGACAACGAAAGCAAACTCGACCAGGCACGCCAGTTAATCATAGCCCTGACCGCGAATGCATTGGCTGGCGACCGCGAAATGTGTCTGAAAGCCGGCATGGATGACTATGTCTCGAAGCCGGTTACCATTGGCAGCATCCGCACCGTCATGCAGCGCTGGTTACCCAGCCACAAGCTCCGTGCTCAGACAGCCGCGATCAGCCAACCTGAATTACCAAGCATCTCCTTCAAATTTGACTTGCAAGACTTGCGTGCCAGCCTGGGATCGGAAGCCGACCGGATCGTTCCGGCGATCATTCGGTCCTATCTGGAGGAGGGGAAAAAACATATCAACATCCTCAAGGCCGTCGATCAGACCTTCGATCTTGATCTCGTCACCCGCACTGTCCATAACCTCAAGAGTTCGAGCGCAGCGCTCGGCCTCAAGGATTTTGCTGGGTTATGCAAAAAGGCCGAAGATGCTGCACGCGAGAACGACATTGAGCATGCAAAGGCATTGCTTCCCGCCATTGTTGAACAATTTGTACGGATTGATGAGGCAGGCGAAACCTGCCTGGCCGAAATGGCAGAGGCTGTGTCATGAATATCCCCGCCAAGCCAAGAATTGTCATCGTAGACGACGAACCCGTGATGCGCACCATCACGCAATCAGTGCTCTCCCAGCATAACTTTGACGTTATTACGTTTGTCTCGGCCGAAGATGCAATCAAGTCCATTGTCGACGGTCAAGTGCCAGATTTGCTCCTGCTCGACGTGCTGATGCCGGGAATGAATGGTTTTGATGCCTGCCGCGTCTTGCGCTGCATGCCCCGGCTCACTTATTTGCCAATCATCATGCTGACGGCGCTCGACGATCAAGCCTCCATTGACGAGGCATACAGTTGCGGCGCCACCGATTTCATTACCAAGCCACTCAACATACCACTGCTGCCCCATCGCCTGCGTTACCTGCTGCGTTCTGCCATCACTTTCAAGGATCTGGTAGATAGCGAAACAGCATTGATTCATGCGCAAAAAATTGCCCAGCTCGGTAACTGGTACATGGATAGCGACGGCGCTATCGTCGCTGCCTCCAAGCAGTGCCTTGACATTTTTGGCGCTGAACAGCTGCCATTGACGGAAACGCACCTGCTGGCGCGCGTCCACCGCGAAGATAGAAATATACTGATCCACTGTCGGACGGAAATGCGTTTGGGGCGACCATACCAGCTTGACTATCGCCTGCGGAGCATCGCGGAGGCAGATCGCTGGCGCCATGTACATGAACGGGGCACCCCACAATTTGACGAGCAGCGTAATTATCGGGGAGCCAGTGGTTTCACTCAGGACATATCCGAACGCGTCGCCCAGGAGGAAAAAATACGTCGGCTTGCGTGGCATGACCCGGTAACCGGACTCAACAATCGTGACAGGCTCATTGAACTGCTTGAACGCGACATGAAGTCCGAGGGCGAAAAACCAGGTATTGCAATCCTGTTCATTCACCTCAGCAACCTGCGCGAAGTATCGACTGTCCTTGGCCAGGATATCGCCGACGGCGCCATTCAAAACGTTTCCAGCCGGCTCAAGACTGCTCTCGAATCACCCCCGGATAACACCGAATTCGGCGCAGAATGCCTGCTGGATGCCAAACTGGCACGCTACGATGAACAATCCTTGGTCATTACCCTGCCCGCTTGCCTGGAAAGAGACCCGATCCACAGTTTTGCCCAATATCTGCATGCCAGCCTGAGAACGCCCATGCAGATACTCGGTGAGGAAATGCTCATGTCACCGTATGTGGGCATTTCCTACTACCCGAATGATGCCTCGGAAAGTGCAGAACTGATTCGAAGGGCCATGCTGGTTGCCCTTCACTCGGCCAACACCCACGGCTCTTCAGTCAGTTTCTTCGACCCCAAACATGATCATGAAGCAACCGAACGCATGATTCTTGAACGCGGTCTGCGGGCTGCGCTGGAGCAGGGAGGACAGCTGGAGCCTTATTTTCAGCCAAAAATATCGGCGGCAACCGGAGAAATCGTTGGCGCTGAAGTACTGCTTCGCTGGCTGCATCCGACGCTGGGTTTCATTGTTCCTGATCGCTTTATTCCGGTGGCTGAGGAATGTGGCTTGATTCACCCCATTAGCGAATGGTTGATCAGCCGAGTCTGTGAACTCGTGGCCGACTGGCTCGCGATGCGGCAGGACTGCGGGACCATCAGCATCAATCTATCTGCCAGCAGTTTTTTCCAGCGGACCCTGATCCAGCATATCGACGAGGTGCTGGAACGAACCGGCATTCCAGCCAGTAAACTGATTATCGAACTGACGGAGAGCGTGCTGATGCAGAACGCGGATACCGCCCATCTCGTGATTGGTGAACTCAGAAATCGCGGCATTCGCATTTCTCTCGATGACTTTGGCACAGGTTTCTCGTCACTCGGCTACCTTAATCGGTTCAGCATCGACGAAATCAAAATAGACCGTTCATTCGTGGTCAACCTGGAAAACGACCATAAAGAGCGAGCCTTGGTACAAGCCATCATCACATTGGGACGTGCGCTTGGCCTGAAGGTAGTCGCCGAAGGGGTAGAAACACTGATTCAGGCGGATCTGCTAAAGCAAATGGGTTGCGATCTGTTCCAGGGCTTCTTGTTTGCCCGCCCCATGTCGGCTGAACATTTCATTACCTTCCGTCTGCCAAGCATCAGTTGCGGCGAAGCTGCTGAGCGAATTCAATGATGCTGACGACCCATCACAGGGCATATCGCGTAGCAGCAAGCGCACTGTTTACATCGCTAATATTGGGACTTGCCGCGCCCAGTGCGGCGATCGATGCTATCGACGCACCTCTGGAAGAGCTACTTAAAATCAACATCGTTTCGGCACCAAAATTTGCCGAAAACCCCGATCAGATTCCTTCTCATATCTCCGTGCTGACTGCCGAAGACATCCGGCAATACGGCTGGCGCACGCTTAGTGATGCATTGCGGACGTTGCAGGGGCTCAATGTCACCGACGACCACACTTACAGTTATGCCGGTGTTCGCGGCATCTCTCAGCCTGGTGACTACCGCCCTCGTTTGCAGATCCTGATTGATGGGATGTCCATCAACGAGAACATTTTCGCCAGTGCGCCAGGCGATTCTGCATTTCCCCTGGACATTGGCTTGATCGAACGCATCGAAGTCATCCGTGGACCCAGTGCTGCAGTATATGGTGGCGATGCCATGTTCGGCGTGATCAATGTCGTGACCCGGAGCGGCCAAGGCCTCGGCGCCGAGGCCAGCCTGAACATGGGTAGCGGAGCCAATCGCCGCCTGCGCGCCAGCTGGGGCGGACAAGTCGGCAGCACCGATGTGCTGGTATCCGCAACCGGATTTAATGTCCATGGAAATACGCTGGCCTTCAATGACGTGAATGGCGACGGTACTTCCCGCGACCTGCACCGGATTGGCGGTGAAGAAGGCGGACAACTGTTCCTCAAAGTGCGTGGCGCCGACTGGCATCTTTCCTTCATCCACGCCAAACGCGACCGTGTTGTCCCGACGGCCAGCTATGACACCATTGCCGACGACCGCAGCCATGTCGAATCCGACGTCTATACACTGCTCGACTTGAGCAAGAGCTGGAAACTGGACGCGACCAACGAACTGCAGCAGCGCATATATTTTGGCAACTACCAGTACGATGGTGCATTTCCCTATGACTATTCGGCAGACTTGGGCGATCCCCACGTCATGAATATCGACAAGTCACGGGGGAGCTGGTGGGGTATTGACCATCGCCTGATTAACACAAACTGGACCGGCAATCGCTGGACGCTGGGTCTTGAATACAAATCCAACCTGCGCCAGGACCAGCAAAATCATGACAGCGGCTATGGATGCATCAATCCGGACTTCAGCATCAGCACCGCGCCCTGTCTGGACAACCGCCAGAACAGCCGGCAAATGACCATCATGGCGCAAGACGAAATTCAACTGGGCACGGCCAACCTGTTGACCGTCGGCTTGAGTTACAACAATCTGGGCAACCTGGGATCGTTCTGGAGCCCCCGTCTTGGCATCGTGCACGAAGCTGGTCAGGCAGGGCTGTTCAAGGTCTTGTATGGCACGGCATACCGCGTGCCCACAGCCTATGAGCGCAGCTATACGACGCCTACCTTTGCCTATGGCAATCCCAACCTCGACCCGGAAAAGATGCGCTCGCTGGAATTCACCTGGGAGAAACATTTCGGACCGCTTGCCAGCCTGTCAGCGACTTTCTACCACTTTCACATCGACAAGATGGTGACCACGGACGATGCAGGAATAGCCACGAACAGCGCTCATACCCATGCAAATGGCCTTGAAATCGAATACGAGCAACGCTGGAGCAACGGCAGCCGCCTGCGCACTGGTTACTCCATACAACACGCGGCGGAAACGACGCGCAGTTTCGATAACTCGCCCCACCACATGGCCAAGTTCAACCTGGCCGTGCCAACCGGCATTTCTCATCTGACGGCCGGCCTGGAAGGACAATGGATCGGTTCGCGCCAGGCCAATCTCGGCGCCGAACGAATACCGTCATACACGCTGGCCAACCTGAATTTGAGTTATGCGCCACCCGGCAAGCATTGGGATGTGGGCCTGGGTATCTACAACGTACTCGATCACCGTTACAACGATCCCGTTGCCATCGACAAGGTGCAGGGCGTAAGGCGCTGGCAGATACCCCAGCTTGGACGAACGGCAATGCTCCGGACAACGTTGCATTTCTGAGGAGCGAACGAGCAGGCGCTGTTTTCGAGTGCCTGCCCGACGGGTGGAGCCTTCAGTCAGCCAATTCGATCTGTCCGCTGACATTGGTTGTGACCAGGCTTTCACCTGCTTCCAATGGCGCCGGTGCAGGCGCCGCATCGGCCATCATGGCGCCGCGTGCCATCAGCATCGGTTGTGGCATGCCTCCGCCTTGCTGGACATTCAACTGCTTGATTTTCCAACCCTTGCCGAGTTGCCCGGCAATGACGGACGCGCGACTTTGGAAGGCACGAATCGCCTCGCGGGTTGCTTCATCTTCGACTTGGCGGCGGGTTTCCGGCGATGGCAGCAGACTGACATTGCCGACCGCCAGTCGCATTTGCTGCAATTTGCCGAGCAGGTCGGAAACGCTGCCCTGATCCTTTGATTCCAGCACCAGCTCGCTGCGCATGCGCCATTCGTCAATCTTTTGAGACTGACCGTAGATCGGATACGTCGCCTGCTGGCCGCTCTTTACCGAAACACCTGCTTTGGCACGAATGAGCTTCAGCGCCTCGGCAATATCGGCATTGACGCGCAGTGCGAGTTCTGCCGGATTCTTGCCGCTGGCTTCGCTGAAAACGCTGGCACGCACCATGTCGTTCGCCGCCGGGCGGCTGGCTTCAGCCGAGAGATCTACCAGCGCACCCGCTTGAACTGCGCCGGCGATACAACCGGCGAGCAAGGCTATCAGGCGTCTTTTCATTATGCAGTTTTGTCGCGCAGGCGACCGTAGACCACCAGCAACACAATCGCGACGACCACCGAAGCGACGAATCCTGCGCCTTCGCCAGCCTGATACCAGCCCATCGCCTGACCGAGCATGCCAGCGACGACAGAACCGCCGATACCCAGCAGGACCGTGGCAATGAACCCCATATTTTCCTTGCCCGGATGCAGGAGCTTGGCGATTACGCCAACGACGAGGCCAACCAGAATTGTCCAAACAATACCCATGATTCAAACGTCCTTTCATTGATTCAAGCAAAACAAGTCGAGAAATACTTGTGCCAAGGATACTAACGCGCCGCTTTATCGATGGTTGGCGTCAACGCGTAAAGATTTGTTTAGGCGATATGGCGCTAGGCCGACATCATTTGGGTGCCAAACGTTCAGCCAGGGTATCCATCAAAACCCGGACCCGATGTGGCACATGCCGATTGCTGGGCAACATGGCATAAATGCCCAGCGCCGGCGCCGGGTAATCCACCAGTATTTCCTTCACCCGGCCGGCCGCCAGAAATGACTCCACAATAAAATCCGGCTGGCAAGTGATGCCCAGGCCTTGCGCAGCGGCTTCGGTCAGCACCTCGCCATTGTTGGCATTGATGCGACTGTGCACATGAATGCTCTCCAATTGCCCATCCACCATGAACTGCCAAACCTGGGCACTGCCGGCATTGGTGTAGCCCAGACAAATATGGTTTGCCAATTCGGCCGGTTTTTCCGGTTGACCGTGACGGGCCAAGTAGTCGGGTGCGGCGACGACCAGCATGCGACTTGCTCCGATCTTGCGTGCCACATCGCCGGATTCCAGTCGCCGGGTGATACGAATCGACAGATCGATACCCTCCTCGATCAAATTGACGCGCCGGTCGCTGTAATCCATGTCCAGCGCGACCTCCGGATAACGCTGCGAAAAATCGAGGAGTATCGACGCCAGTCGTTTCAGGCCATAGCTCAATGGCAGGCTGATCCGGATATTGCCGCGCGGGGTCAGGCGCTCTGCCGCCACGCCCGTTTCTGCAGACTCGACCAGATTCAGGATGACCCGGCATTTTTCGAGGTAGGCCGTACCCCCTGAAGTCAGCGTCAATCGGCGCGTACTGCGCGCCATCAGCTTGGCGCCAAGGTGCGCCTCCAGCGCGGCAATCTGTCGGGTCACCATGGAACGCGCCACGCCAAGCTGCTTCGCTGCGGCAGAAAAGCTGCCGAGTTCAGCCACCCGAACGAACAGATTCATTGCATCCAGCCTATCCATTGTTGCAATCTCGGCAATAGTAATTTGCACATTGTCTGCTATTTCGATCCAAATAACAGGCATAAAGTTCAGCCATCGAAACAGGAGTGCCAGCCATGACACAACATCAACCCACCTTATTTGTACCGCACGGCGCGCCCACATTTGCGCTGCGCCCCGGTGCTGCCGGTGCCGCGTTGTCGGCGATGGCAAAATCGCTGGCACTGCCCCGCGCCATCATTATCGTCAGTGCGCACTGGGACACCGTCATACCGACCGTGGGCTACGCTGAACGGCCGGAAACCATTCATGATTTCTGGGGTTTTCCCGACGCACTTTACGAAATCCGCTATCCGGCCACCGGCTGCCGCGAGGCCTCTGACGAAGTCTTCGCCGCGCTCACAGCGGCCGGCATGCCGGCCGTTCAGGATGCTGGCCGAGGCCTTGACCATGGCGCCTGGGTGCCGCTGCGCCTGATGTTCCCGGATGCCGAAGTCCCGGTCATTCCGCTATCCATCCAGAGCCGGGGAGGCCCCGAACAAGCGTACAAGCTGGGCCAGGCGCTGGCACCGCTCGCGGCCAAGGGCTTTCTGATCATGGCCTCCGGCAATCTGACGCACAATCTGCGCGACTACCAGTTGGCTGCGCAGCGTGGTGGCCAGACGCCAGGCTATGTGCGCCAATTTACTGACTGGCTGGCAACCCACATTCAGTCGCGTGACATTCCCGCCCTGCTCGACTACCGCCACCAGTCTCCCGGCGGAGCGCAGGCCCACCCGACCGATGAACATTTGCTGCCGTTGTATGTCGCACTCGGAGCCAGCGGCTCGAATACCGTGG
>WBZU01000151.1_pt2 | contig 47555 bp, 45 predicted proteins | sample 5204311 | NCBI WGS metagenome assembly WBZU01 (sample SAMN12344359, study PRJNA552823) | activated sludge metagenome | biome: Activated sludge suspended growth; feature: Nitrification reactor; material: Wastewater; isolation source: activated sludge from nitrification reactor of wastewater...
GCGGCGCATTGCAGCGCCGGATGCGTCTGCGCCCACACACGACCCCGTCGCCGCGCCCGATGCGCGGTCGCCGGAATCGCCGCCGCAACCGTCCTCTGCACTCCGACTCGTGATGCCCGAACGGCGATGCTGAAGACCCCCACCCGCCGAGCGCCACCCTCGGAACCGGCACCCTATCGGCCGGTCCTGTCCGACGCCGCCCGCCCGTCGACGTTCGACGTCGAGGCGATCGACGAGCACGGCGAGCGCCGCAGCGTGCCGATCGCCGGCGAGCACCCGCTCACGATCTACGTCGACAAGCGCGAGCTCCTGACGATCATGACGCTGGGCGCCGCGCCCGAGGCGCTCGCGATCGGCTACCTGCGCAACCAGCGGCTCGTCGAGCGGATCGAGGACATCGCCTCGGTGCAGGTCGACTGGGACACGAACGCCGTCGCGATCACGACGCGCGGGGGACTGAAGGATCTCGACGAGAAGACCGCGAAGCGCACGAAGACCACCGGCTGCGGCCAGGGCACGGTGTTCGGCGATCTGATGGACGAGATCGAGCGCGTGTCGCTGCCCGCCGGCGCGACGCTCACGCGCGCGGCGCTCTACGACCTGCTCGACCGCGTCCGGCTGCACGAGACGATCTACAAGCAGGCGGGCGCCGTCCACGGGTGCGCGCTCGCGGGCAACGCGGGCGACGCCTGCGAGATCCTGATGTTCGTCGAGGACGTCGGCCGCCACAACGCGGTCGACGCGATCGCCGGACGCATGTGGCTCGACCGGCTCGAGGGCGGCGACAAGGTGTTCTACACGACCGGCCGGCTGACTTCCGAGATGGTGATCAAGTGCGCGCAGATGGGGATTCCGTTCCTCGTCTCGCGCTCGGGCCTGACGCAGATGGGGCACGAGATCGCGCGGAAGGTCGGCATGACGATGATCGGCCGCGCGACGAACCGTCACTTCCTGCTGTTCACCGGCGCGGAGCGTTTCCGGCCGTGAGCGCAGGCGAGGCCCGCGGCGGCTGCCACTGCGGGACGGTGCGTCTCGTCGCGCGCTTCCCGTCGCGCTTCGTCGCGCACTGCCACTGCGCGAGCTGCCGCCGCGCGCATGGCGCCGCGTTCGTCACCTGGGCCGGCTTCCCGTCCGCGCAGGTGAGCGTGACCGCCGGCGCGGATGCGCTCGCCGTGCACGAGTCGTCGCCGGGCACGCGGCGCAGCTTCTGCCGCCGCTGCGGCACGAAGGTCCTCTTCCAGTCGGACAAGTGGCCGGGCGAGACGCACGTCCCGCTCGCGCTGTTCGACGACCCCGTCGACCGCGCACCGCAGGGTCACGCGTTCTGGGACGAGCACGCGGCGTGGCTGCCGCCGCTCGCCTCGCCGCCCCCATGACGCGCCGCGAGGACGTGACCGGCGTGGTGCTGGCCGGCGGCCAGGGCCGCCGGATGGGCGGCGTCGACAAGGGGCTCGTGCCGTTCCGCGGCGCGCCGATGGCGGCGCACGCGATCGCGCGCCTCGCGCCGCAGGTCGGCACGATCGTCGTCAACGCGAACCAGAACGCGGACGCGTACGCGGCGCTGGGGCCTCGCGTGGTGCCCGACGCGGTCGGCGGGTTCGCCGGACCGCTCGCGGGCCTGCACGCGGCGCTCGCGGTCGCGACGACGCCGTTCGTCGCGACGGTGCCCTGCGACTCGCCGTTCCTTCCGGCGGACCTCGTCGAGCGCCTCGTTGCGGCGCTCGAGCGCGCGAGCGCCGACGTCGCCGTCGCGCGCACGTTCGACCAGCCGCATCCGGTGTTCGCGCTCGCGCGCACGAGCGTGCGCCCGCACCTCGAGGCGTTCCTCGCGGCCGGCGGCCGCAAGATCGACGCGTGGTACGCGACGCTCGCCGTCGTCGAGGTGCGCTTCGACGACGAGGCCGACGCGTTCCGAAACATCAACACGCGCGACGAGCTCGCGGCGGCCGGCGGGCCGTGAGCGGCGCGGGACGGCGGACCGGCGTTGCCTGACGCCGCGCTCCCGGCGCCGCGGCGCTCCGTCCCGCTGCTCGCCGACCGGACGGCGGGGCGCGACAACAACGTGCTGGCGATACGCTTCGCGGCCGCGGCGATCGTCATCCTGTTCCACTGCTACGCGCTGACCGACCGCTGGACGGACGAGCCCCTCTACGCGGCGTTCGCGCCGATGAACCTCGGCGTGCTGGGCGTCCAGGTGTTCTTCGTGCTCTCCGGGTTCCTCGTCACGCAGAGCTGGCTCGCGCGGCCCTCGCCCGTGCCCTACGCCGCCGCGCGCGTGCTGCGCATCTACCCGGCGCTCGTGGCCGCCACCGTGTTCACCATCGTCGTCGCCGGCGCGACCGGGTCGCTGCCGTGGCGCGAGTACCTCGCCTCGCCGACGACCTGGCGCTACTTCGTGCGCACGGCGACCGGCTTCGACGTCGTCGACAAGCTTCCCGGCGCGTTCGAGCGCAACCCGTTCCCGCACGCGGCCAACGGGTCGCTGTGGACGCTGCCGGTCGAGCTGCGGCTCTACGTCGCGCTGGGGCTCGCCGGGCTCGCGGGTCTGCTCGTGCGCCCGCGCGCGTGGCTCGGCGCCGGGCTCGCGCTCGCCGCCGCCGCGCTCGCGTGGCCCGACCTCGTCCCGCTCGACCCCAATACGCGCGGCACGCGGCTCGCGGCCTTCCTGTTCCTGCTGGGCTCGCTCGCCTGCGTCTGGCAGCGGCGCCTGCCGCTGTCGCTGCCAGCGGCGGCGCTCGCGTTCGCGCTTCCGCTCGTGGACGCGAACGGGATCGCGCGCGACGGGCCGCTGTTCGCGTTGTTGCTCGCCTACGTCGTGCTCGTGGCCGCCTACCATCCCGCGCTGCGGCTCCCCGGCCTCGCGCGGGCCCCCGACTACTCGTACGGGCTCTACGTCTACGCGTTCCCGATCCAGCAGGCGATCGTCTGGGCCGTCCCGTCGATCGCGCCGCCCGCGCTGTTCGCCGCCGCGCTGCCGGCGACGCTCGCGGTCGCGGCCTTGTCCTGGCACGCGCTCGAGGCGCCGGCGCTGCGTCTAAAATCCCGGTTCCGCCCCTCCGGCACGGCGCGACGATGACCCCCTCCAAGACGCTGCGCGAAGCTTCCTGCGCCGACGACCACGATCCGGACTCGATGCCGGTCGAGCGCGCGCGCGCGCTGATCCGCGACTACCTCGAGCCGGTGGCCACCGTCGAGCGCGTCCACATCCGTCAGGCGCTGGGCCGCACGCTGGCGGCCGACGTCGTCTCGCCGATCGACGTCCCGGGCCACGACAACTCGGCGATGGACGGATGGGCGGTGCGGTACGCCGACCTCGTGGCCGGCGCGCCGACGACGCTCCGGCGCGTCGGCGAATCGTTCGCCGGCCATCCCAGCGCGGCGAGCGTCGGTCCCGGCGAGGCGGTGCGCATCTTCACCGGCGCCGTCATCCCGGGCGGCGCCGACACCGTCGTGATGCAGGAGCGGGTCGTGGAGCGCGGCGGCGAAGTCGTGATCGCGCCCGGCGCGGTGACGAGGGTCGGGCAGAACTGCCGCTATGCCGGCGACGACGTGAAGGCGGGCGCCGTCGCCTTCCGTCGCGGCCAGTCGATGCGGCCGGCCGAGATCGGCATGCTCGCCTCGCTCGGCGTGAACGAGGTGCCCGTCTACCGTCGCCTGGTCGTCGCGTACTTCTCGACCGGCGACGAGCTCGTGCCGATCGGCACGCCGCTCTCCAGCGGCCAGATCTACGACAGCAACCGCTACACGATCGGCGCGATGCTCGCGCGACTCGGCTGCGAGTCGATCGACATGGGCGTGGTGCCCGACGTTCCCGACGCGCTCGAGCGCGCGTTCGCGGCCGCCGCCGCGAGCGCGGACGTCGTGATCACCTCGGGCGGCGTCTCGGTCGGCGAAGCGGACTACGTGAAGCAGCTGCTCGAGCGGCTGGGCGAGGTCGTGTTCTGGAAGATCGCGATGAAGCCGGGCCGCCCGCTCGCCTACGGGCGCGTCGGCCGCGCGCACTTCTTCGGCCTGCCGGGGAACCCGGTGAGCGTGATGGTCACGTTCTACCAGTTCGTGCGCGACGCGCTGCTCGTGCTCCAGGGCCGCACGAACGTCGAGCCGGCGCCCACGTTCAAGGCGGCGCTCGCCGCGCCGATCCGCAAGGCCCCCGGCCGCGCGGAGTTCCAGCGCGGCATCCTCGCGCGCGCCGCCGACGGATCGTGGGCCGTGCGAGCCACCGGCGACCAGGGCTCCGGCATCCTGTCGTCGATGTCGCAGGCCAACTGCTTCATCGTGCTGCCGGTCGACGCCGCCAACCTCGACGCCGGCGCGATGGTCGACGTGCAGTTGCTCGAGGGGTTGATCTGACGCGCGGCCCGGCGTAGATTGCCGCTCCGGGGCATTCCGCAGACGCCCCGCCGCATCGACGAGCCGATCGTCCAAGCTCTGCGCCGACGTCACGGGCCTGCCGGCCCGCAATGGAGGCGACTGCCATGGATGCGGTCCACAGCGAATCCCCGTCGTACCCCCGCACGATGTCGATCGGCGCGTTTCGCGCGCTGCGCGAGTCCTTTCCCCCGCCGCAGGTGCTCGACGTGCGGCGCAACGCGGCGTTCGAGAGCGATCCCGCCGTCATTCCCGGCTCGGTGCGCTGCGCCCCCGAGGACGTCGGCGCGATCGCGGGCTCGCTCGAGCCCTGGCGGCCGGTCGTCGCCGTCTGCGTGTACGGCCACGAGGTGAGCCGGAACGCGGCGACCGAGCTCGCCGCGCGGGGCTGCGACGCGCGCTCGCTCGACGAGGGCATCGCCGGCTGGCGCGCGGCGGGAGGACCGACGGTCGCGTGGCGGGCGCCGACCCGCTGGGTCACGCGCGAGCGACCGAAGATCGACCGCATCGCCTGCCCGTGGCTCGTGCGGCGCTTCGTCGACCCGTCCGCGCGGTTCTTCTACGTCCCGCCGGCCGAGGTCCTGTCGTTCGCCGCCGCGCAAGGCGCGACCCCGTACGACGTGCCGGACGTCGACTACTCGCATCGCGGCGCCGAATGCAGCTTCGACGCGTTCGTCCGCCGCCATCGGCCGGACGACCCGGCGCTCGCGACGCTCGCCGCCATCGTGCGCGGCGCGGACACCGGCGCGCTCGATCTCGCCGCCGAAGCCGCGGGGCTGCTCGCCGTCTCGCTGGGACTGTCGCGCATCTTCGCCGACGACCACGCGATGCTGCGCTTCGGCATGCTCGTCTACGACGCGCTCTACGCGCGCTGCCGCGACGCCGCCGGCGAGACGCACGGCTGGAATCCCGGCGCGCTGCGCGCGGCCGCGGGCATCGCGTGACCGCGGCCGCGCCGGACGCGGACGGCGCCACCGGACGGCCGGCGCCGCCGACGCGCGCGGAAGCGTTCCGCTTCTGGCTCAAGCTCGGCTTCATCAGCTTCGGCGGCCCGGCGGGCCAGATCGCGATCATGCACCGCGAGCTCGTCGACCGCCGCCGCTGGATCTCCGAGCGGCGGTTCCTGCACGCGCTCAACTACTGCATGCTGCTTCCCGGCCCCGAGGCGACGCAGCTCGCGACCTACCTCGGCTGGCTCCTGCACCGGACCCGGGGCGGGATCGTCGCCGGGACGCTGTTCGTGCTGCCGTCGGCCGTGATCCTCGGCGCCCTCGCGTGGATCTACGTGCGCTGGGGCCAGGTGCCGGCGATCGCCTCCGCGCTCGGGGGCGTCAAGCCGGTCGTCGTCGCGATCGTGCTGCACGCGGCGTGGCGCATCGGCAGGCGCGCGCTGCGCCATCCGGGATTGTGGACGATCGCGTTCGCGGCGTTCGTCGCGATGCAGGTCTTCGAGGTGCCGTTCCCGGCGATCGTCGCGGCCGCGGCGCTCGCGGGCGTCGCGCTCGCCCGCGCGGCGCCGCACGCGATCGCGGGCGGGCCGCCGCGCGCCGCGGGGAGCGGCGCGCACGCGAGCGCCGTGATCGACGACGACACGCCCACGCCGGCGCACGCGCGCTGGTCGCGCCGCCGCTTCGCCGTCACCATCGTCGCGTTCCTCGCGATCTGGGCGGCGGCTTACGGCGCGCTCGTCGCCGCGTTCGGCGCCTCGGGAACGCTCGCCGCGATGGGCTGGCTGTTCACGAAGGCGGCGCTGCTCACGTTCGGCGGCGCGTACGCGGTGCTCCCCTACATCGTGCAGAACGCCGTCGACCACCACGGATGGCTCACCGCCGCCCAGATGATCGACGGGCTCGCGCTGGGCGAGACGACGCCCGGGCCGCTCATCATGATCGTCGCGTTCGTCGGCTTCGTCGGCGCCTGGACGCACGCGCCGTTCGGACCCGACGCGCTCGGGCTGGCCGGCGCCGCGGGCACCGCCGTCGCGACCTTCTTCACGTTTCTGCCGTCGTTCCTCTTCATCCTCGCCGGCGGCCCGCTCGTCGAGGCGACGCACGGCGACGCCCGCGTCGCCGCGCCGCTCACCGGGATCACCGCGTCGGTCGTCGGCGTGATCGCGAGCCTCGCGGTCTTCTTCGGGATCCACGTGTTCTGGCCCGCGGGATTCGACGCCGCGCGTCCGCTCTCCGGCCTCGACGGCGTATCCGTCGCGATCTTCGCGGCCGCCGTCGTCGCGCTGTTCCGGTTCGGGGCCGGCGTCGTGACGCTGGTGGGCGCGGGGGCCCTCGCCGGCCTCCTGCGGCTCGCCGCCGGCTGACGGGGTGTCCTCGCGAGCCCGGCGACGGCGGGGCGGCTAGAACCCTTCCGCCACGCGCACCTTGACCGACGTGCTCTCCGGCACGGGGCGCTCCGGCGTTCCGCCGCACGAAACCTTGAACGGCCGATCCTCGCCGGGCAGGAGCGCGGTCGCCATGAACCAGCCGCAATGGTCGACGAGCCGCCCGCCGGCGTCGTAGTAGGCGGCCTCGACCCGCACCGAGCGGACGCTCGCCTCGCCTTCGTTGCGCAGCACGCCGAGAACGACCGCGTCGCCGTTGCGGCGCTCGACCCGGTGGCTCGCGACGCGCACCGCGCCCGCCTCCGCCCTGGCCGGCGACGCGAGGACCGGCGCGCGCACCGGCGGATCGCCCCCGGCGAGCGAACCCACCTCGCCCGCGAGCCCTCCGACTTCGCGCACGACGAACCAGCCGAGCGCGAGCGCCGCGGCGAAGCCGAGGCCGAACGCGAATCCGTGGACGACGCGAAGGACGAAGCCCGGCTTCACGCGATCGCCCACTCGTGACCGCAGCGGCGGCAGCGCACGCGGACCGCGCGTCCGATCGCCGCGCCGTCGGGGCGCGACGCCGACACGAACGCGAGCTTGCCGTAGGTGCGGCACGCGGCGCAGGTCGCCTGCCCGGCGACGTGCTCGGCGAGGAAGAGCTGCCGGGTGAAGCGCCGCCACGCATAGAGGCACAGCGCCGCGCCGCCGCCGCCGACCGCGACGAGCGCGAGGAAGCCGCCGATCGACTCGCGAAACGCGATCATCTCGACGGCGGCCGCGGTCAGGATGAGCGCCAGGAAGCCGGTCACGAGCCACGCGTGGCTCTCGACGAGCTGCCGCTCGTACCAGCGGCGGAATCCCTGCTCGCGGATCGTCTCGGCGATGTCCATGGCGGCCCGGGCCAGTCTACGCCGCGGTGCGTCGCGCGACAAACGGGCGGCCCGGCCGCGAATTGCGCGCACGCGCATCAGCCGATACTCTCGGCGGAGTGATCGAGCTCACCCGCCTCGCCCGGACCTGGCCGGGCCCGCCGCCGCGCCCGCTCTTCCGCGCCCTCGACCTCGCCGTCGCGCGCGGGGAGATCGTGGCGATCCTCGGGGAATCCGGCTCGGGCAAGTCGACGCTGCTGAACCTCGTCGCCGGGCTCGACCTCCCCGACGAAGGAGAGGTCGTCGTCGACGGCGTCGTGCTTTCGTCGCAGGACGACGACGCGCGGACGCGGTTCCGCCGCGAGCGCCTGGGGTTCGTCTTCCAGGCGTTCCACGTGCTGCCCTACCTCGACGTCGCGCGGAACGTCGCGCTGCCGCTCGCGCTCAACGGCGTCCGCGACGCCGCCCGCGACCCGCGCGTCGCGTCGCTGCTATCCGCGGTGGGCCTCGCCGGCCGCGCGTCGAGCCTGCCGCGCGAGTTGTCGGGCGGCGAGCTCCAGCGCGTCGCGATCGCGCGCGCCCTCGTTCACGCGCCGGCCGTCGTGCTCGCCGACGAGCCGACCGGCAACCTCGATCCGCGCACCGCGGCGTCGGTGGTCGCGCTCCTGGCCGGGACGATCCGGTCGCACGGCGCGACGGGCGTCATCGTCACGCATTCGCAGGCGGCGGCGGCCGTCGCGGACCGCGCGCTCGAGTTGACGCCCGAGGGGCTCGTCCCCGCCGGAACATGAGGATCACCCGCGAAGTCGCCGCGGCGGTCCTGCGCGGCGCGTTCGGCGCGAACCGCGGCCGCACCGCCGTCGCGACGCTCGCGATCGCGCTGGGCGTCGCGCTCGGATTCGCGATCCGCTCGGTCAACCAGTCCGCCGTCGCCGAGTTCGCGGCGGGCGTCGCGACGCTGTCGGGCAGCGCCGACCTCGTCGTGCGCGGGCCCGGCGACGGCTTCGACGAGTCGGTCTACCCGGCGATCGCGCGCCTGCCCGCCGTCGCCGTCGCCTCGCCGGTCGTCGAGGTCGACGCGCGGCTGCCGGGCCGCGACGAGACGCTGCCGCTCGCCGGCGTCGACGCCTTCCGCGCCGCCGCGGTGACGCCCGCGCTCGTCGGACGCGCCGGCGCGGCGCTCGATCTCCTGCGCGAGGATCGCGTGTTCCTGACGCCCTCGGCGCTCGCGTGGCTCGGGCTCGGCACCGGCGACCGGCTCGACGTGCAGGCGGGCACGTCGCTCGCCTCGTTCGTCGTCGGCGGCACGGTCGAGGGCGGCGGCGGGCGGCGCATGGGCGTCGTCGACATCGCCGCGGCGCAGGAGGCGTTCGGCCGGCTCGGACGCCTGACGCGCATCGACGTGCGGTTGAAGCCCGGAGCCAACGTCGACGAGGCGCGCGCCGCGATCGCCGCGCGGCTGCCCGCGGGCGTGCGCGTCGCGCGGCCCGCGGACGCGGCGACGACCGCCGCGCGGATGACGCGCGCCTACCGCGTCAACCTCGACGTGCTCGCGCTGGTCGCGCTGTTCACCGGCAGCCTGCTCGTATTTTCCACGCAGGCGCTGTCGGTCGTGCGGCGCCGCACGCAGTTCGCGGTGCTGCGGACGCTGGGCCTGCCGCGGCGCCGCCTGGCCGGGCTCGTGCTCGCGGAGGGAGCGCTCGTCGGCGCGGCCGGGTCCGCGATCGGGATCGCCGCCGGCCACGCGCTCGCGTCGCTCCTGCTGCGCACGTTCGGCGCGGATCTGGGCGCCGGCGTCTTCCGCGGCGAGGCGCCGGCGCTGGCGTTCTCGCCCGCCACCGCGGCGGCCTTCGCCGCGCTCGGCATCGCAGCCGCCGCCCTCGGCGCGTGGCTGCCGGCGATCGAGGCCTCGCACGCGCGGCCCGCCGCGGCGCTGAAGGCCGGCGACGACGCGTCGGCGTTCGGCCGGCTCGTGTCGCCGGCGCCGGGCATCATGTGCCTCGCCGCCGCGCTCGCGATCGTGTGGCTGCCGCCGGTCGACGGCCTGCCGCTGCCCGGCTACGCGGCGATCGCGCTGATGCTCGTCGGCACGCTCGCCCTGATGCCGCGCATCGCGCGCGCGATCCTCGCGCGCGTGCCGCGCCCGCGCGGCGTCGCCGCGTCGCTCGCGCTCGACAGCCTGCGCGCCGCGCCGGGCCAGGCGGCCGTGAGCCTCGCCGCCATCGTCGCGGCCGCGGCCCTCGCGGTGTCGATGGCGATCATGGTCGCCTCGTTCCGCGAGTCGCTGGTCGACTGGCTCGACCGGTTGCTGCCCGCCGACGTCTACCTGCGGTCGGGCGGCCCTTCGGGCTCGGCCTGGCTCGCGCCGGACGACCAGCAGGCGATCGCCGCCCTCCCCGGCGTGCGCCGCGCCGAGTTCCTGCGCGCGACGCGCATCAGCGTGGCGGACGGCGAGCCTCCGGTCACGCTGCTCGCGCGCGACGTCGACCGCGCGCGCGCGCCGGAGCGGCTGCCTCTCGTCGGCCCGACCGCCGACGCGCCGCGCCCGGGCCCGGCGCCCGCGTGGGTGAGCGAGGCGTACGCCGACCGCTTTCGCGCCACGCCCGGCGCGACCATTCGCCTGCCGATCGCGGGGCGCGACGTCGAGTTCACGGTCGTCGGCGTGTGGCGCGATTACGCGCGCCAGGCCGGCGCGGTGATCGTCGAGCGCGGCGTCTACGCGCGGCTCGCCGGCGACGATCGCGTCAACGACGCGGCGCTGTGGCTCGCGCCGGGCGCCACCGTCGCGCGGCTCCGCGACGCGATCGAGGCGCGCCTCGGCGCGGATCGCGTGACGATCGCGACGCCCGGCGAGATCCGCGCGATGTCGCTCGCGGTCTTCGACCGCACGTTCGCCGTCACCTACGCGCTCGAGGCGGTCGCGATCGCGATCGGCCTGGTCGGCCTCTCGGCGTCGTTCGGCGCGACCGCGCTGGCCCGCCGGCGCGAGTTCGGCGTGCTGCGACACCTCGGGATGACGCGCCGCGAGGTCGGCGCGATGCTCGCGGTCGAAGGCGCGATCGTGAGCGCCGTCGGGCTCGCGGTCGGGCTCGCGCTCGGCGGCGCGATCAGCGCGGTCCTCGTGCACGTCGTCAACCGCCAGTCGTTCCGCTGGAGCATGGACCTGCACGCGCCCTGGGCCGAGCTCGCCGCGTTCGGCGGCGCGCTGCTCGCGCTCGCCACGCTCACCGCGCTCGCGAGCGCGCGGCGCGCGACCGCCGGCGACGCCATCGCCATCGTCAAGGAGGACTGGTGAACCGCGCGCGGCGCCGCGTCCTCGGCGCCCTCGCGCTCGCGGGGCTCCCGCGGGCCGCCGGCTGCGGCGTCGCGTATCCGGAGGTGATGCCCGGCATGCCGATCGCGTTCCCGCGCGATCACGGCAGCCATCCCGCCTTCCGCACCGAGTGGTGGTATGTCACCGGCTGGACGACCGATCGCGCGGGCGCGGAGCGCGGCGTGCAGGTCACGTTCTTCCGCAACCGGCCCGGCATCGGCGAGACGTCGGCCAGCGCGTTCGCGCCGCGCGAACTGCTGTTCGCTCACGCGGCCGTCGCCGACCCCGCGCGCGGCCGGCTCGTGCACGACCAGCGCGCGGCGCGCAGCGGCCTCGGCCTCGCGCAGGCGTCGACGTCGACGACCGACGTCAGGATCGACGACTGGTCGCTCGTGCGCGAGGGCGAGCGCTACCGGGCGCGCATCGGCGCGCGCGAGTTCGCGATCGACCTCGCGTTCCGCGCGACGCAACCGGTGCTGCTGCAGGGCGAGCGCGGCGTCTCGCGCAAGGGGCCGCTCCCCGGCCAGGCGAGCGGGTACTACAGCATTCCGCAGCTCGAGGTCGAAGGCACGGTCTCGCTCGCCGGCGGCGCGCACCCGGTCGGCGGCCGCGCGTGGCTCGACCACGAGTGGTCGAGCGCCTACGTCGCGCCCGGGGCCGCGGGCTGGGACTGGATCGGCGTGAACCTCGACGACGGCGGCGCGCTGATGGCGTTCCGGATGCGCGGGCGCGGCGGCGGCGCGTTCTGGGCGGGCGGCACGCTCCGCGAGGCCTCCGGCCGCGTGCGCACCTTCGCCCCCGACGAGGTGACGTTCACGCCCGGCCGGACCTGGCGCTCTCCCCGCACCGGCATCGCGTACCCGGTGGCCTTCGACGTCCGGCTCGGGGACGTCGCGGTCGCGCTGGAGCCGCTGATGGACGACCAGGAGCTCGACGCGCGCGCGAGCGTCGGCATCGTGTACTGGGAGGGCGCGGTGCGCGTCCGGGGAGCCGGCGGACTGGCCGGACGCGGCTACCTCGAGCTCACCGGCTACGGCGCGCCGATCTCGCTGTGAGGCCGGCGTAAGCTGGCGGCGGGTGCGAACGACTGTTCGGCACCCCCGACCGCGGAACCGATGCTGGGCCGCCGGGGTCCATCGCATCACGAACGCGTTTCCGGAGGCCACGATGAACCGCCGCTCGCTGCTCTCGATCCTCGCCACGCTGCCGCTCGTGCGGTCGGCCACGGCCGCCGGCCCCGTGCCCCCGGGGAGCACGTCGCCGCAGGTCGAGGAGCTGCGGGACGGCTGGCGCTCGCTGCTCGCGAAGAACGCCGACGTCGCGGCCGACGCGACGCCGCTGAAACTCTCGGCCGACGAGTGGCGGGGCCGACTCTCGCCCGCCGCATACGCGGTGCTGCGCGACGAAGGGACCGAGCGCGCGTTCACGAGCCCGCTCAACGACGAGAAGCGCAAGGGCGTGTTCGTCTGCGCCGGCTGCGCGTGGCCGGTGTTCACGTCGGCGATGAAGTTCGACAGCGGCACCGGCTGGCCGTCGTTCTTCACGACGATCCCCGGCGCGTTCGAGACCTCGCGCGACTTCAGGATTCTGTATCCGCGCATCGAGTACCACTGCGCGAAGTGCGGCGGCCACCACGGCCACGTGTTCGACGACGGGCCGCGGCCGACGTTCCAGCGCTGGTGCAACAACGGCGTCGCGCTCCGGTTCATCCCGGCGTAGCGCCCTCGCCTGGCGGCCCCTCCGGTCCGGAACGAGGGCGCTGCCCGCCCGCGGACGCCGATCGCGTATCCTTGCGCTGCCGCCCCCGACCGCCGACGCCGTGGACAACGACCCCCGCGTGTTCTTCGCCGCCGAGCGCACGCTGCTCGCCTGGGTGCGGACCGGCATCACCGTGATGGCGCTCGGCTTCGTCGTCGAGCGCTTCGGCCTCTTCGTCGCGCTCGTCGCGCAGCAGGTGGGCCATGCGGCGCGGCCGATGCACACCACCGCGTCGAGCGTCATCGGGACGCTGCTGGTCGCGGCGGGCGCCGCCGTGGTCGCGCTCGCGACCGTGCAGCACGCGCGCTTCGTGCGCAGCCTCCCGGCCGGCGACCTGCCGCCGAACTACCGGATCGGCTGGGCGCTCGCGCTGGCGATCGCGATCTCGGCGCTGGGCGCGGCGCTCGCGCTCTACCTCGCGCTCGCCTGACGCCCGGGCCCCGTCCGACCGGGGCCGGCCGCCGGGAGAGGTCAGCGCCGCGCGGCCCCGAGCACGCCGGGGACCTCGCGCACGAGCGCCAGCGCGCGCTTCAGCTGCTCGACGCCCGCGACCTCGATCGTGAAGCCCATGCGGGCCAGGTGTTGCTTCGTCAGCGTGTTCACCGCGGTGACGTTGATCTTCTCGCGCGAGAAGACCTCGGAGATGTCGCGCAGCAGCCCCGGCCGGTCGCCCGACTCGACGACGATGTCGACCGGGAAGACCTCGTCTCGGCGCGCGCCCCAGTCCGCCTCGATCATGCGCTCGGGCTCGCGCGCGCGGATGCGCGCGAGGTTCGCGCAGGACGCGCGGTGGATCGTGATGCCCTTGCCGCGCGTCACGAACCCCGCGATCGGATCGGGCGGCGCCGGCTTGCAGCAGCGCGCGAGCCCGGTCATCAGGCGGTCGACGCCGACGACGAGAATGCCGCTGCCGGCGCCCGAGGCGCGGCTCGCGCGCGTGACGACGCCCTCGTCGGGCGAGGGCGTCGCGGGCTCCGGCGCCGGCGCCGCCGCCGCCCGGATCGCGGTCTGCAGCTGGCGCAGGTTGAGCTCGTCGCGCGCGTACGCGGCGAACAGCTCGTCGGGCTTCGCGTAGCCGGCCTTCGCGGCGAGCAGGTCGAGGTTGAGCAGGCTCGCGCCGGCGCGCGCGAGCTCGCGCTCGACGGCGGCGCGGCCGTGCGCGACGGTCTCGTCCAGCACCTGCGCCTTGAACCACTGCCGCACCTTCGCGCGGGCGCGGCTGCTCGTGACGTAGCCCAGCTCCGGGTTGAGCCAGTCGCGCGACGGCCCGCCCTCGCGCACCGTCAGCACCTCGACGCGCTGGCCGTTGGCGAGCGGCGTGTTGAGCGGCACCATGTGGCCGTCGACCTTCGCGCCGCGGCAGCGGTGCCCGAGGTTCGTGTGCACCGCGTAGGCGAAGTCGACCGGCGTCGCGCCCGCGGGCAGGTCGACGACCTTGCCCTGCGGCGTCAGCACGTAGATCGTGTCGGTGAACAGCGACTGCTTGAACGCCGCGAGCCACTCGCTCGTGTCGGCGATCGCGTCCTTCCAGTCGAGCACCTGGCGCAGCCACGCGATGCGGTCCTCGAACGCGGGGTCGTGCCGGGCGGCCGCGCCCTCCTTGTAGCGCCAGTGCGCCGCGACGCCGTATTCGGAGTGCTGGTGCATCTCGCGCGTGCGGATCTGCACCTCGAGCGGCTTGCCTTCCGGCCCGATCACCGCGGTGTGCAGCGACCGGTAGTCGTTCGCCTTCGGCTTGGCGATGTAGTCGTCGAACTCGCCGGGCAGCGGCGTCCACAGGTGGTGGACGATGCCGAGCGCGGTGTAGCACGCCTTCACGTCGTCGACGATGATGCGCACCGCGCGGATGTCGTAGAGCGCCTCGATGCCCGCCTGCTTGCGGCGCAGCTTGCTCCAGATGCTGAAGATGTGCTTGGGCCGGCCGCTCACGTCGGCGGCGATCCTCGACGCGGCGAGCTCGCGCTTCAGCGTCTCGATCACGTCCTCGATGTAGCGCTGGCGGTCGAGCCGCCGCTCGTCGATCAGCTTCGCGATCTGCCGGTAGGTCTCCGGCTCGATCGCGCGGAGCGACAGATCCTCGAGCTCCCACTTGAGCTGCCAGACGCCGAGCCGGTTCGCGAGCGGCGCGTAGAGGTCGAGCACCTCCCGCGCGGCCTCGCGCCGCTGCGCCTCGTCCGCCGACATGAGCCAGCGCAGCGCCGCGAGACGCTCGGCGAGCTTGAGGATCACGACGCGGATGTCCTCGACCATCGCGAGCAGCATCTTGCGCAGGTTCTCCGCCTGCGCCGCGCGCTCCTCGGGCGTCGCGCCGACGCGGCGCGCGCGGATCGACTCCATGCGCGCAAAGCCCGCGACGAGCGCGGCCACGTCGTCGCCGAAGCGCGCCGCGACGTCCGCGACGTCGAACGCCTTCGCGGCGGGCAGCCCCGCGAGCAGCGCGCCGCGGATCGACGCCGGGTCGAGCTTCAGCCCCGCGACGATGCCGGCGCCGGCCAGCGCGCGGTCGACGAGCCTCTCGCCGTCGGGGGCGGCCTGTTCGCCGACGCGCTCCTGCACGTAGTCGAACGCCTGGCGGAAGCCGTCGATCGCCTCGCGCGGGTAGGTGCCCGCGAGCGCGTCGAGCCATCCCGCGACGGCCTGCGGCGCGGCGGATGCGGGCTGGACGTGCACGACGGCGACCATGGTTCGATGATAATACCGCCGTGACGAGCAAGGAGAACCGCGCCCGAACGATGGACCTGATCGCCGGCTGCTGGGCGACGCAGGCGATCCACGCGGCCGTGAAGCTCGGCATCGTGGACGCGCTCGCCGGCGGCGCCGCGACCGCGCCGGCGCTCGCGTCGAGGCTCGGCCTCGATCCGCGCGCGACCTGCCGGCTGCTGCGCGCGCTCGCCGGCCTCGGGATCTGCGAGCATCGCGACGGCGACGCCTTCGCGCTGGCCGACGGCGGACGGCCGCTGGCCGCCGATGCGCCCGAATCGCTGCGCTCGTTCGCGCTCCACTGGGGCGAGCGGATGTGGAGCGCGTTCGGGCAGCTCGACGCGACGGTGCGCAGCGGCGCTCCGGTCCGCGATTCGGGGCGCGACCGCTTCGACACGCTCGCCGGGCGTCCCGGGGAGGCGCGCGTGTTCCACCTGTCGATGGTCGGCGCGACGCGTCACGACGCCGACGCGATCGTCGCCGCCTGCGACGTCGCGCGCGCTCGCGACGTCGTCGACGTGGGCGGCGGCTACGGCGCGCTGCTCGCCGCGTTGCTGAAGGCCCATCCGCGCCTCACCGGCGCAACCGCCGACCTGCCCTATCTGCAGGCGGACGCACTGGCGTTCCTCGGAGCGGAAGGCGTGGCCGATCGCGCGCGCTACGTCCCGCTCGATTTCTTCGCCTCCGCGCCGCCCGAGGCCGACGTCTACCTGCTGAAGTCGGTCCTGCACGACTGGGACGACGACGCGGCGGTCGCGATCCTGCGCAACGTCGGCGCGGCGATGGTCGGCCCGGCGCGGCTGCAGGTGATCGAACGCTGCGCGCCGACGCGCGCCGCTCCGGACCCGTCGCTGCAGGCCGTGCTGCGCTCGGATCTCCAGATGATGGTCGCGACCGGCGGCGCCGAGCGCACCGAGCGCGAATACGACGCGCTCTTCGCCGCGGCCGGGCTCGTTCGCCGGCGTACGACGGCGACCGCTTCGCCGTTCAGCGTGCTCGAGGTCGTCGCCGGTTAGCCGCTCGCCGGGCGCGGCCGCCGGCCGGCGTCACAGCGGCGCGCCGGCCGCCCGCGCGATCGTCTCGGCGATCGCGCCGGCGTGCTCGTCGGCGGCCGCCTTGTCGCGCGCCTCGACCATCACGCGCAGCACCGGCTCGGTGCCCGACGGGCGCAGCAGCACGCGGCCGCGGTCGCCCAGCGCGCTCACCGCGCGGTCGCGCGAGCGCCGGACCGCGTCGCTGCCCTGCCAGTCCCAGCCGCGGCGGATCGGCACGTTGATCAGCGTCTGCGGGAACATCGCGACCGGCGCGGTCGCCTCCGCGAGCGTGACGCGGCGCTCGATCAATGCCCGCAGCACCGCGAGCGCGGCGACGATCGCGTCGCCGGTCGTGTGCTTGTCGAGGCAGATCAGGTGGCCCGAATTCTCGCCGCCCAGCGTCCAGCCGCGCTCGACCATGCGCTCGAGCACGTAGCGGTCGCCCACCTTCGCGCGCTCGAGCGGGACGCCGTCGCGCGCGAGCGCCTGCTCGAAGCCCAGGTTCGACATCACGGTGCCGACGACGCCGCCCGGGAGCGCGCCGCGTCGCTTCGCATCCATCGCGATCACGTAGAGCAGCTCGTCGCCGCCGTAGACGCGGCCCTCGCGGTCGACCATGACGAGCCGGTCGCCGTCGCCGTCGAGCGCGATGCCGAGGTCCGCCCGGTGCCTCACGACCTCGGCGGCGAGGTGCGTCGGGTGCGTCGCCCCGCAGCCTTCGTTGATGTTGAGGCCGTCGGGCGCGACGCCGGTCGCGATCACGGCGGCGCCGAGCTCGCTGAAGACCGGCGGCGCGACGTGGTAGCCGGCGCCGTGCGCGCAATCGACGACGACGGTGACGCCGCGCAGGTCGAGCGAGGACGGGAACGTCGACTTGCAGAACTCGACGTAGCGCCCCGCCGCATCGGCGACGCGACGCGCCTTGCCGAGCTCGGACGACGCGACGCACGCGATCGGCGCCTCCATCGCGGCCTCGATCGCGCTCTCGGTCGCGTCCGGGAGCTTCGCGCCGGCCGACGAGAAGAACTTGATGCCGTTGTCGTCGTACGGGTTGTGCGACGCGCTGATCACGATGCCCGCGGTGAGCCGCAGGGCGCGCGTGAGGTACGCGATGCCCGGCGTGGGCAGCGGACCGCACAGCGCCACGTCCACGCCGGCCGCCGACAGCCCGGCCTCGAGCGCGGCTTCGAGCAGGTAGCCCGAGATGCGCGTGTCCTTGCCGATCAGTACCGCGGGCCGGCCCGCGGGCCGGCGCGGATCCGCCGCGAACGTCCGGCCGGCGGCCCAGCCGAGCTTCATCACGAGGTCGGGCGTGATCGGCGGCTCGCCCACGCGTCCGCGCACGCCGTCGGTGCCGAAATACTCGCGCTTCATTCCGTCCGTCCTCGCTCCCGCTCTTCGAGCGCACGCCACACCGCGAGCGCGTCGACCGTCTCCCGCACGTCGTGCACGCGCACGATCGACGCGCCGCGCTCGACCGCCAGCAGCGCGCCGGCCACGCTGGCCGCCGTGCGCCCGCTCCCGGGCCGTCCGGTGATCGCGCCGAGCATCGACTTGCGCGACAACCCCGCGAGCACCGGATAGCCGGCGGCGGCGATCGCCGTCAACCCTGCGAGCAGGTCGAGATTATGCGCCTGCGTCTTGCCGAAGCCGAACCCGGGGTCGACGACGATCCGGTCGCGCGCGATGCCGGCCGCCTCGCACGCGCGCGCCCGCGACACGAGGAAATCGCGCACTTCGGCGACGACGTCGCGGTATTCGGGGGCCGACTGCATCGTCGCGGGCGTGCCGCGCATGTGCATCAGGCAGACCGCGACGCCGGCCGACGCGACGGCCTCGAGCGCTCCCTCGCCCCGCAGCGCGCGCACGTCGTTGACGATCGCCGCGCCTGCGTCGATCGCCGCGCGCATCACGCCCGGCTTCATCGTGTCGACCGAGACGATCGCGCCCCCGCGAGCGAGCGCCTCGATCACCGGCACGACGCGCGCGATCTCGGTCGCCTCGTCGACGGCCGCCGCGCCGGGCCGCGTCGACTCGCCGCCGACGTCCACGATGTCCGCGCCGTCGGCGAGCATCGCCCGCGCGTGCTCGAGCGCGCGACCGGGGTCCGCGTAGCGCCCTCCGTCCGAGAACGAGTCCGGCGTGACGTTCAGGATCCCCATGACGCGGGGACGCGAGAGGTCGAGCGTGCGGCCGCCGCCGCAGCGGAGCATCGTTCCCACGCTCCGGGCCTCGCCCTCCCCCCCCCGGGAACGTGGATCGATCCACGTTCCCGGGGCGGGGGCCTACGCGGGCGAGGTGGACGGCTCGCCGCCGGCCGAAGGCTTCGGCCCGCTCGCGCCGGTGCCGCCCGACACGGAGGGCGAGGGCTTCGGCGGCCGCGGCGGGCGGCCGGCCATGATGTCGTCGATCTGCTCGGCGTCGATCGTCTCGAACTCGAGCAGCGCCTTCGCCATCGCCTCGACCTTGTCGCGGTTGTCCTCGAGGAGCTTCCGCGCGACCGCGTACTGGCCGTCGATGATCTTGCGCACCTCGGCGTCGACCTTCTTCATCGTCTCTTCCGACATGTTGACGGTGCGCGTGATCGCGCGGCCGAGGAAGATCTCGCCCTCGTTCTCGCCGTAGACCATCGGCCCCATCAGGTCGCTCATGCCGTAGCGCATCACCATGTCGCGCGCGATCTGCGTCGCGCGCTCGAAGTCGTTCGACGCGCCGGTCGTCATCTGGTGCATGAAGATCTCCTCGGCGATGCGGCCGCCGAAGAGCACCGAGATCATGTGGAGCATCCGGTCGCGATCCATGCTGTACCGGTCCTCGGTGGGCAGCTGCATCGTGACGCCGAGCGCGCGCCCGCGCGGGATGATCGTGACCTTGTGCACCGGGTCGGTCTTGGGCAGGAGCTTCGCGACGATCGCGTGGCCCGACTCGTGGTAGGCGGTGTTGCGCCGCTCCTCCTCGGGCATCACGATCGAGCGCCGCTCGGCGCCCATGATGATCTTGTCCTTCGCGCGCTCGAAGTCGTCCATGTCGACGAGCCGCTTGTTCGACCGCGCCGCGAAGAGCGCCGCCTCGTTGACGAGGTTCGCGAGGTCGGCGCCCGAGAACCCGGGCGTGCCGCGCGCGATGATGTCGGCCTTGACGTCGGGCCCCATCGGCACCTTGCGCATGTGCACGAGCAGGATCTGCTCGCGGCCGCGGATGTCCGGCAGCGGCACGACGACCTGGCGGTCGAAGCGGCCGGGCCGCAGCAGCGCCGGATCGAGCACGTCGGGGCGGTTGGTCGCGGCGATCACGATCACGCCGGCGTTGCCCTCGAAGCCGTCCATCTCGACGAGCAGCTGGTTCAGCGTCTGCTCGCGCTCGTCGTTGCCGCCGCCCAGGCCCGCGCCGCGCTGGCGGCCGACCGCGTCGATCTCGTCGATGAACACGATGCACGGCGAGTTCTTCTTCGCCTGCTCGAACATGTCGCGCACGCGCGCGGCGCCGACGCCGACGAACATCTCGACGAAGTCGGAGCCCGAGATCGAGAAGAACGGCACCTTCGCCTCGCCGGCGATCGCCTTCGCGAGCAGCGTCTTGCCGGTGCCCGGCGAGCCCACCATCAGCACGCCGCGCGGGATGCGCCCGCCCAGCTTCTGGAACTTCGACGGGTCGCGCAGGAACTCGACCAGCTCGGCGACTTCCTCCTTCGCCTCGTCGCAGCCCGCGACGTCGGCGAAGGTCACCGTGTTGTTGGATTCGTCGAGCATGCGCGCCTTGCTCTTGCCGAACGAGAACGCGCCGCCGCGCCCGCCTCCCTGCATCTGGCGCATGAAGAAGATCCACACGCCGATCAGGAGCAGCATCGGGAACCACGAGATGAACACCTGCGCGAGGAAGCTCTGCTCCTCCTCGGCCTTCGCGTCCACCCGGACGCCGTACTTGAGCAGATCCGACACCATCCAGATGTCGCCCGGCGTCGTCGTCAGGAACCGCTTCTTGTCCGACGACGTCCACTTGATCGTCCGGCCCTCGATCACGGCGGACTCGACCTTGCCGGCCTTCGCCGACTCCATGAACTCGGAGTACGGGATCGTGTCCTTCGTCGTCTGGCGCGCGTCGAACTGCTTGACCACCGTGAGGACCACGAGGCCGATGACGAGCCAGATGCCGACGTTCTTGAGCAGGTTGTTCATATCGCTCCCAGCGGCGGCGCCCCGGGGCGCCCCCTCCCGCCCGGACCGCCGGGCGGCTCGCGCGGGGCCGTCCGCCCCGCTTCGCACCGGCCATTTTACCCCACCGCCCGCCGCCCTCGCCCGTGCGGCAGGAGGGGGATTCGCCCGCCCGGCTCGAAGCGCTCAGCGGCCCGTGAACCCCTTGCCGACCAGGAACACCTCGCGGCTGCGGTCGCGGCTCGCCTTCGGCTTGCGGACGTAGACCTTGGCGAAGCGTCCGCGCATCGACTTTTCGAACTCCGCGAGCCCGGCGCCCTGGAAGACCTTGACCGCGAAATCGCCGCCGGGTTGCAGGTGGTCGGCCGCGAAGGCCAGCGCCAGGTCCGCGAGGCCGACGCTGCGCGCCTGGTCGACCGGATCGATGCCCGAGAGGTTGGGGGCCATGTCGGAAAGGACAAGGTCGACCGGCCGCCCGCCCAGCGCCGCCTCGACCGCATCCAGTCCCTCGTCGGTCGAGAAGTCCGCCTGGACGAACGCGACGCCGGCCACCGGGCCCATCGGCAGCAGGTCGATCGCGACGATCGTCGCCTTCGGGCCGAGGCGCTCCCGCAGCACCTGGCACCAGCTTCCCGGCGCCGCCCCGAGGTCGACCGCGACGATGCCCTGACGCAGCAACCGGTCGCGCAGGTCGAGCTCGAGGAGCTTGAACGCGGCCCGTGACCGGTAGCCGCGCCGCTGCGCTTCCTGCACGTAGGGATCGTTGACGTGGTCGTGCATCCACGCCTTGCCGAACCGGTGCTTCTTGCGCGTGGGGTTGAGGGGGCCGGGCATCGTGGGGCGGGAATCGGGCGTCGGAAAGCGCAGGGCGGGAGTCGAAGGGGGATGGACGCGACGAACATCGTGCGGCCGGACGCGCCCCGAGTATCCGCTAAACTGCCGCGATGATCACGCTCACTCCCGTGCAGCGCCGCGAGCTTCGCGCCCGCGCGCACGCGCTCCATCCGGTCGTGGCGATCGGCCACGCCGGCCTCTCGCCCGCCGTGCTGCACGAGATCGACGTCGCGCTCGCGGCGCACGAGCTCATCAAGGTGCGGGTGCACTCCGACGATCGCGACGAGCGCGAGGCGCACCTCGCGGGCATCTGCGAGGCGCTCGAGGCCGCGCCGGTCCAGCACCTGGGCAAGCTCCTGATCCTCTGGCGTCCGGCGCCCGAGCCCGAGCCGAAAGCGAAGCCTGCAGCGAAGCGCGGGAAGCCCGCCAAGCCCGCGGCGCGGCGCCGCGCGCCGCCGCAACCCGCCGCGCGCGCCCGGCGCGACGGGCCGCCGGTGCCGAGCATCGGCGGGCACGCCGCGAGCCACCGACGAGGCGCTGCGCGGCACGGCACCGGCGGCAGGGGATTCGCGCCGCCCCCGGCGCCTTCGGCACGCGGTCCCCGCACGGTCGAGACCGCACCGGCCGCGGATCGCTCGCGCCGCCGGCTCGCCGCCAAACCGGCGCCGGTCGGCGACGCCAGCCCCCGCCCGCCCTTCGCCGCCAAGCGTCCCCCGCCGGGCGCGAAGCGGCAACCTGCCGGTGCGAAGCGTCCCCCGCCGGGCGCGGGGCCGCAACCTGCCGGTGCGAAGCGTCCCCCGCCGGGCGCGAAGCGTCCCCCTGCCGGTGCGAAGCGTCCTTCGTCGGGCGCGAGGCGACCGCCTGCGACGGCGAAGCGCGGACCGGGGGCAGGTCCTCCCTCCGCGGTGAAGCGCCGCCGCCGGCCCACCGGCGGGCGTTGATCGAATCCCCCCGAGCGTCCGGCGCGACGACGCGCGCCCGCCGTCCGCGATGCCCGACACGCCGCCCGCCGCGACGCGACTCCCGCTCGACGCGCGCGCCGCGGGAACGATGGTCCTGCTTACCGCCGTGTGGGGGATGCAGCAGGTCGCGATCAAGCTCGCCGCGCCGACCGTCCCGCTCGTGATGCAGGCGTCGATCCGCTCCGCGGTCGCGACCGCGCTCGTCGTCGCGTGGGCGCGCTCGCGCGGCATCGCGCTCGTCGCCCGCGACGGCACGCTCGCGCCCGGGCTCGCCGCGGGCCTGCTGTTCGGCGCCGAGTTCGGGTTCATCTACGCGGGGCTCGCGCACACGACGGCCGCGCGCATGGTGGTGCTGCTCTACCTCGCGCCGTGCTTCACCGCGCTCGGCCTCGCGTGGCTCGTGCCGGGCGAGCACCTCGCGGCGCGCCAGTGGATCGGCATCGGCGTCGCGTTCGCCGGAACCGCGTTCGCGTTCGCCGACGGCTTCGCGGCGCCCGGCCGGCCGACGCTCGGCGGCGACGCGATGGCGATCCTCGCGGCGGTGCTGTGGGCGGCGACCACGGTGCTGATCCGCGCGAGCCCGCTCGCGCGCGCGAGCGCGACGAAGGTGCTCGCCTACCAGCTCGCGGTGTCCGCCGCGATGCTCGCCGCCGTGTCGCTCGCGCTGGGCGAGTCGTGGTCGGTCGACCCGGCGCCGGTCGCCTGGGCGAGCCTCGCGTTCCAGGTCGTCGTCGTCGCGTTCGCGAGCTACCTCGCGTGGTTCTGGCTGCTCACGCGCTACCTCGCCTCCCGCCTCTCGGTGTTCTCGTTCGCGACGCCGCTCTTCGGCGTCGCGTTCGCGCGCCTCGTGCTCGGCGAGACCATCAGCGCGCGCTTCGCGCTCGCCGCGCTCCTCGTCGCCGCCGGCATCGCGCTCGTCAACGCGGCGGCGCCGGCGGCCCGCGCCGCGCGCGCAGGCGCGCCGCGCTGACCCGATGCGCCGCGCGATCCTGGCCCACGTGCTGGTCGCTGCCGCCGCACTGTCGAGCGCCCCGGCGCACGCGCTCGAGGCCGACCTGCCGCGCAGCCGCGCGGTCCCCGGCGGCGTCGCCACGATCGCGCTCGGGCCGTCCCCGGAGCGCCCGTCGGTCCGCACCGGCGACGTGCCGGTCCTCGTCGCGGGCGACGCGGGGGGATGGACGGCCGTCGTCGGCATCGCGCTCGCGGCGAAGCCCGGCAAGGCGTCGATCGTCGTCGCGCGCGCCGGCCGCCCCGACGAGCGGCGCACCTACGCGATCGCGGCCGCGCGCTACGCCGAGCAGCGCCTGAAGGTCGCGCCCGCGCAGGTCGACCTGTCGGCCGAGGACCTCGCGCGCTACGAGCGCGAGCGCGCGCACCTCGCGCAGGTGATCGCGACGTGGACCGACGCGACGCCGGCGACGCTGCGCATGCGCCAGCCCGTGCCCGGCGCGCGATCGAGCTCGTTCGGCCTGCGCCGCGTGTTCAACGGACAGCCGCGCAGTCCGCACAGCGGGATGGACATCGCCGCGGCCGCGGGGACGCCGGTCGTCGCCGCGGCCGCGGGACGCGTGATCGACGCCGGCGACTACTTCTTCAACGGCAACACCGTGTGGCTCGACCACGGGTCGGGCCTCCTCACGATGTACGCGCACCTCGCGTCGGTCGCCGTGCAGGTCGGCGACACGGTCGCGCCGGGCGCGGTGATCGGCGCGGTGGGCGCCACCGGCCGCGCGACCGGGCCGCACCTGCACTGGTCGGTGAGCCTCAATCGCGCGATGGTCGATCCGGCGCTGTTCCTCGCCGACGACGCGGCGGAGAGGCGCTGAGCGTCGGGCGTTCGGCGTCGCGCGCCCCGCGCACGACGCTCAACGCCCGGCGTCCCGCGCCGCGATGCGCGCCACGAGATCGAACGCGGCCTGCAATCCTTCGACGTTCGCGATGCCGCGCCCGACGATGTCGAACGCGGTGCCCGAGGCGCAGGTCGCGACCGGCACCGGCAGGCCGCCGTGCAGCGTCACTCCGCGATCGAAGCCCATCAGCTTCATCGCGATCTGGCCCTGGTCGTGGTACATCGACACGACGGCGTCGAAGTCGCCGCGCTTCGCCGCCACGAACACGGTGTCCGACGGGAGCGGTCCCCGCGCGTCGATGCCTTCGCGCCGCACCGCCTCGACGGCCGGCGCGATCACGTCGATCTCCTCGCGGCCGAGCGAGCCGCCGTCGCCCGCGTGCGGATTGAGCGCGGCGACCGCGATGCGCGGCGACGCGATGCCCGACGCCGCCAGGTAGCGGTGCACGATGCGCACGGCGTCGACGACGCCCGCGCCGGTGATCGCGTCGGCGACCGCGCGCAGCGGCACGTGCGAGGTGACGCGCGAGGTCCACAGGTCGCCGGTGATGTTGAACTCGCTCGTGAACCCGTCGACGCCGAGCCGTTCCTGCATCCAGCGCAGCTCGTCCTCGTGCGTCATGCCCGCGAGACGCAGCGCATGCTTGTTGAGCGGCGCGAACACGATCCCCTGCGCGGCGCCGCCCGCCGCCGCGTCGACCGCCGCCGACAGCGCCGCGAGCGCGGCGCGGCCGCCCGCCTCGGTCGCCTCGCCCGGCGCCATCGCGGCTTCGCCGCCCAGCGCCATCGGGACGAGCGTCGCGCGCCCCGGCGTGGGCGTCGTCGACACGAGCGCGCGCACGCCGGCGACGCGCTCGCCCGCGGCGAGCATGCCGGGATCCGCGTAGACGGCGACGTCGGCCGCCTCGACGTTCGCGGGCCGCGCGAGCAGCCTCGCGGCGAGCTCGGGCCCGATGCCGTTCGGGTCTCCGGCGACGAAGGCGATGCGCGGCTTCATCGAACTCGGCGACGCGCGTCGAGGAGCCCGTCGACCGACGGCCCCCCCCGAGGTCGACGGCGTGCCCCCCGGGGGGAGGCGCGCGCAGCGCGCTTCGGGGGGATCACGTCGACCGACGGGCCGCCCCGAGGTCGACGGCGTGCCCCCCGGGGGGAGGCGCGCGCAGCGCGCTTCGGGGGGATCATCACTCAGCCTTGATGTTCGCGGTCCTGATGAGCTTGCCGAAGCGCTCGTACTCGGCGCGGTTCATCTCGGCGAACTCGGCGAGTCCGATCGCGCCGGGCTCGCCGCCCATCCCCTTGAGCTTCGCCTGCACGTCGGGCAGCGCGAGCACGCGCTTCAGCTCGGCGGCGAGCCGGTCCACGACGGGCTTCGGCGTCCCGCCGGTGACGAACAGCCCGTACCAGGTCGTCATCTCCGCGGCGGGATAGCCGGCCTCGGCGATCGTCGGCACGTTCGGGAGCTCGGGCGAGCGCTGCGGCGAGGTCACCGCGAGCGGACGGAACTTCCCCGCCTTGATCTGCGACATCGCCGAGGAGGTCGTGTCGAACATCATCTCGACGTTGCCGCCGAGGATGTCGACGTGCGCCTGGCTCGAGCCCTTGTACGGCACGTGCACGAGCGACACGCCGGCCGCCTGCGCGAACGCTTCGCCGGCGATGTGCTGCGTGCTGCCGACGCCCGACGACGCGTAGCGGAGCTCGCCCGGCTTCGCCTTCGCGAGCGCGACCAGCTCCTTCACGTCCTTCGCCGCGACCTTCTCGCCGACGACGAGCACGTTGGGCACCACGACGACGAGCCCCACCGGCGCGAGCTGCGTCAGCGGGTCGTAGCCCAGCTTCAGCATGTGCGGCGCGATCGCCTGGCCCGTGTTGGTCGCCACGAGCAGCGTATAGCCGTCCGGCGGCGCCTTCGCCGTCAGGTCCGCCGCGATCGTGTTCGACGCGCCCGGCCGGTTCTCGACGACGAACGGCTGCCTGAGCGACTCGGCGAACTTCTCGGCGAGCATGCGCGCGATGATGTCGGTGCCGCCGCCCGCGTTCGCGCCGACGAGGATCCTCGCCGCACGGGTGGGGTAGGCGTCCTGGGCGGCCGCCGGCGCGGCGGCGGCGATCGCGGCCAGCGCCGCGGCGAACAGCGTCGGGAATCTCACGGTCGTCCTCCTCCTCGGGCCGCGCGGGAACGGCCCCCCGCGACCCCCGGATTCTGGGGCGGCGCGGTGATAACGTCCAATCGCTTTTCTGGAAGTCGTGATAACTTACAGGAATGCCCCGACCCGGCCTCGCCGCCGAGCTCCGCCTCCAGGGTCGCGTCCGCGCGCGCCACCTCGCGCTCGCCGTCGCCCTCCACGACCACCGGAGCCTGAGGCGGGCGGCCGCCGAGATCGCGCTCACGCAGCCCGCCGCGACCAAGCTCCTGCACGACCTCGAGGACGCGCTCGGCGCCCGGCTCTTCGAGCGCCACGCGTGGGGAATGTCGCCGACGCCGTACGGCGAGACGCTCGTCCGGCACGCGCGCGGCATGCTGAACGACCTCGCGCAGGCGGCCGCGGAGATCGGCGCGCAGCGCGCGGGCGCGCGCGGGACGCTGCGCGCGGGCGGCGTGACCGGCTCGGTCCCGCTCTACCTCGCGCCCGCGATCGGAGCGCTGCGCGCGGCGCACGCGGGCGTGCGCGTCTACGCGCTCGTCAACACGAGCGAGGTGCTCGTCGCCGCGCTGCGACGGGGCGAGCTCGACGTCGCGGTGGCGCCGCGCCCGCCGGACGACGAGCTCGAGGGGATCGACACGCGGCCGCTCGGCGGCGAGGCGCTCGCGGTCGTCGCGCGCGCCGCGCATCCGTTCGTGCGCCGCCGCCGCGTCGACCTCGCCGCGCTCGCCGGCGCGACGTGGATCGTGCCGCCGGCCGGCTCCCCGCTGCGCCGCGATTTCGACGCGCTCCACGCGTCGGCGGGCCTGCGTCCGCCCGGCGACCTGATCGAGACGGTCTCGATCGTCGCGACGCTCGCGCTCATGCAGGCGAGCGACGCGCTGACGCTGCTGCCCGAAGGGCTCGCGCGCCACTACGAGGCGCCGGGGATGATCGCGCGGATCGCGACGCCGCTGCCCGGCGCGGGAACGCGCTACGAGATCATGACGCGCGCGAACCGGCCGCTCGCGCCGGTGGCGGAAGCGTTCGTCGACGCGCTGGCGCGCCTCGCGGCGGGCGGTCGCGCCGCCGGCCCGGCGAGTCGGACGGGGAGCAGGCCCGCGGAGCGGCCGGCGCCGAAGCGCAGGCGGCGCTAGCGATACTCGACCGCGAGAATCTCGTAGCCGCGCACGCCGCCGGGCGCCTGCACCTCGACGGTGTCGCCCTCGTTCTTGCCGATCAGCGCGCGCGCGATCGGCGAGGTGACCGAGATCTTGCCGTGCCTGATGTCGGCCTCGTCCTCGCCGACGATCTGCCAGCGGCGCACGTCGCCGCTGTCGAGATCCTCGAGCTCGACGGTCGCGCCGAACACGACGCGCCCGTCGCCGTCGACCTCGGCCGGATCGATCACCTGCGCGCCGGCGAGCTTGTGCTCGATCTCGGCGATGCGCCCCTCGACGAAGCCCTGCCGCTCCTTGGCCGCGTCGTAGTCCGCGTTCTCCGACAGGTCGCCGTGCGAGCGCGCCTCGGCGATCGCCTGGATGATCGCCGGCCGCTCGACCGACTTCAGACGCTGCAGCTCGGCCTTCAGCCGCTCGGCGCCCTCGACGGTCATCGGGACCTTGGCCATCAGGGAGCCTCCCCCAGGCTCGCCGCTCGCGCGGCTTCGCGCGCCCCTTCCGCGTTCGCGGCGAGGCGCGCGTGCAGCGCCTGGATCGACGCCGCCTCGAGCGCGCGCATCCCCCGGATGCCGATCGCGGCCGCGCGGAAGCCCGCCAGCGTCGTGTAGGTCGGCACCTCGTCGGTGAGCGCGGCGCGGCGAATCGCGTAGCTGTCCTGGATCGCGCTGCGCTTCTCCTCGACGGTGTTGACGACCATCGCGATCTCGTCGTTCTTGATCATGTCGACGATGTGCGGGCGGCCCTCGGCGACCTTGTTGACCGGCGTCACCGCGACGCCGGCGGCCGCGAGCGCCGCGGCGGTGCCGCGCGTGGCGACGATCTGGAAGCCCAGGCCCTCGAGCATCCGCGCCGTCTCGATCGCGCGCGGCTTGTCGCTGTTCTTGAGGCTCACGAACACCCGGCCCGCCTTCGGCAGCCGGACGCCGGCGGCGAGCTGGCTCTTGAGGAACGCCTCGCCGAAGGTCTCGCCGACGCCCATCACCTCGCCGGTCGACTTCATCTCGGGCCCGAGGATCGTGTCGACGCCGGGGAACTTGATGAACGGGAACACCGCCTCCTTCACCGAGAAGTACGGCGGCACGATCTCGCCGTCGACGCCCTGCGCGTCGAGCGAGATGCCGGCCATGCAGCGCGCCGCGATCTTCGCGAGCGGGCGTCCGGTCGCCTTCGACACGTAGGGCACGGTGCGCGACGCGCGCGGGTTGACCTCGAGCACGTAGACGACGCCGTCCTGGATCGCGAACTGGACGTTCATCAGGCCGACGACGTCGAGGGCCTTCGCCATCGCGACGGTCTGGCGGCGCAGCTCGTCCTGCACTTCGCGCGGGAGCGAGTACGGGGGCAGCGAGCACGCGGAGTCGCCCGAGTGCACGCCCGCCTGCTCGATGTGCTCCATGATCCCGCCGATCACGACGCGCCTGCCGTCCGACACCGCGTCGACGTCGACCTCGATCGCGTCGCTCAGGAAGCGATCGAGCAGCACCGGGCTGTCGTTGCTGACCTTGACCGCCTCGCGCATGTAGCGCTCGAGCTCGCGCTGCTCGTGCACGATCTCCATCGCGCGGCCGCCCAGCACGTACGAGGGCCGCACGACGAGGGGGTAGCCGATCTCCCCGGCCGCCGCGATCGCCGCCTCCTCGGTGCGCGCGGTCCGGTTCGGCGGCTGCGCGAGGCCCAGCCGGTGGAGCATCTGCTGGAAGCGCTCGCGGTCCTCGGCCATGTCGATCATGTCCGGCGAGGTCCCGATGATCGGCACGCCGTTGCGCTCGAGGTCGCGCGCGAGCTTCAGCGGCGTCTGCCCGCCGAACTGCACGATCACGCCCCACGGCTTCTCGACGTGCACGATCTCGAGCACGTCCTCGAGCGTGAGCGGCTCGAAGTACAGGCGGTCGGACGTGTCGTAGTCGGTCGACACCGTCTCCGGGTTGCAGTTGACCATGATGGTCTCGAACCCGTCCTCGCGGAGCGCCATGGCCGCGTGCACGCAGCAGTAGTCGAACTCGATCCCCTGACCGATCCGGTTGGGGCCGCCGCCCAGCACCATCACCTTCTTCCGGTCGGACGGCCGCGCCTCGCACTCCTCCTCCCAGGTCGAGTACAGGTACGCGGTCTGCGTCGCGAACTCGGCCGCGCAGGTGTCGACGCGCTTGTACACCGGCCGCAGGCCCAGCGCGTGGCGCCGCGCGCGCACCTCGTCCTCGGTGCGCTTGAGCAGGTAGGCGAGGCGCCGGTCGGCGAAGCCCTTGCGCTTGAGCTCGCGGAGCTCGTCCTTCGCGAGCGACTCGAGCGTGCGCTTCTCGACCGCGAGCTCGAGGTCGACGATCTCCTTGATCTGCGCGAGGAACCACGGGTCGATCTTCGTGTAGCCGTGCAGCTCCTCGACCGACATCCCGATGCCGAACGCGTCGGCGACGTACCAGAGGCGCTCCGCGCGCGGGTACGCGAGCTCGTCGCCGATCCTGTCCGGGTCGACCGACTTGAGGTTGAAGCCGTCGACGCCGACCTCGAGGCCGCGCAGCGCCTTCTGCAGCGACTCCTGGAACGTGCGTCCGATCGCCATCACCTCGCCGACCGACTTCATCTGCGTCGTCAGCCGGTCGTCGGCCTGCCTGAACTTCTCGAACGCGAAGCGCGGGACCTTGGTGACGACGTAGTCGATCGTCGGCTCGAACGACGCCGGCGTCGCGCCGCCGGTGATGTCGTTCGCGAGCTCGTCGAGCGTGTAGCCGACGGCGAGCTTCGCCGCGATCTTCGCGATCGGGAAGCCGGTCGCCTTCGACGCGAGCGCGGAGCTCCGCGACACGCGCGGGTTCATCTCGATCACGATCATGCGCCCGTCCTTCGGGCTGATCGCGAACTGCACGTTCGACCCGCCGGTGTCGACGCCGATCTCGCGGAGCACCGCGATCGAGGCGTCGCGCATGATCTGGTATTCCTTGTCGGTCAGCGTCTGCGCCGGCGCGACCGTGATCGAGTCCCCGGTGTGCACGCCCATCGGGTCGAGGTTCTCGATCGAGCACACGATGATGCAGTTGTCCCGGCGGTCCCGCACCACCTCCATCTCGAACTCCTTCCAGCCGAGGAGCGACTCCTCGATCAGGAGCTCGTGCGTCGGGCTCATCGCGAGCCCCCGCTTGCAGATCTCGTCGAACTCGTCCTTGTTGTAGGCGATCCCGCCGCCGGTGCCGCCGAGCGTGAACGACGGCCGGATGATGCACGGGAAGCCGACCTCGGCCTGCGCCTTGTGCGCCTCGTCGAGGGTGTGCGCGATGCCGCTGCGCGCCGACCCCAGGCCGATGCGCGACATCGCCGCCTTGAACTTCTCGCGGTCCTCGGCCTTGTCGATCGCCTTCTTCGACGCGCCGATCAGCTCGACGTCGAACTTCGACAGCACGCCCTCGCGCGCGAGGTCGAGCGCGCAGTTGAGCGCCGTCTGCCCGCCCATCGTGGGCAGCAGCGCGTCGGGGCGCTCGCGCTCGATGATCTTCGCCAGCATCGGCCAGGTGATCGGCTCGATGTAGGTGACGTCGGCCATCTCCGGATCGGTCATGATCGTGGCCGGGTTGCTGTTCACGAGGACGACCTTGTAGCCCTCCTCGCGCAGCGCCTTGCACGCCTGCGCGCCCGAGTAGTCGAACTCGCACGCCTGCCCGATGATGATCGGGCCGGCGCCGATGATCAGGACGGATTGGATGTCGGTGCGCTTGGGCATGGGGAGGCGGTCGTGCGTCGGGCTTTCAGCGTCGGTCGTCGGGGCGGGCGCGCGGCGTCGCGGGGATCGGCGCCCGCGCGGCCCGAATCGCTCCTCGCCGTGCGGCGGCGCGGAGCGGGCGCGGAGGGCCCGGCCGCGGCGCCCCGGCGTTCAGCGCTTCTCCATCAGTTGCACGAATCGGTCGAACAGCATCCCCACGTCGTGCGGCCCCGGGCTCGCCTCGGGGTGCCCCTGGAACGAGAACGCCGGCGTGTCGGTGCGGGCCATCCCCTGCAGCGAGCGGTCGAACAGCGAGACGTGCGTCGCGCGCACGTTCGGCGGCAGGCTCGACGCGTCGACGGCGAAGCCGTGGTTCTGGCTCGTGATCATCACCTGGCCGGTGTCGAGGTCGAGCACCGGATGGTTCGCGCCGTGGTGGCCGAACTTCATCTTGACCGTGCGAGCGCCCGACGCGAGGCCGAGCAGCTGGTGGCCGAGGCAGATGCCGAACGTCGGCACGCGCGCGTCGACGATCTCGCGGATCGCCTCGATCGCGTAGCCGCAGGGCTCGGGGTCGCCGGGACCGTTCGACAGGAACACGCCGTCCGGCTTCGTGGCGAGCACGTCGCGCGCCGGTGTCTGCGCGGGCACGACGCGCACGCGGCAGCCGCGCTCGACGAGCATCCGCAGGATGTTGTGCTTGACGCCGAAGTCGTACGCGACCACCGAGCGCCGCGCGGGCGGCGCGGGGCGATGGCCTTCGCCCAGCGCCCAGGTCGACGAGGACCAGTCGTAGGGCGCGGTCGTCGACACGACCTTCGCGAGGTCGCGCCCCGCCATCGACGGCGCCTCGCGCGCGGCGGCGAGCGCCTGCTCGACCTCCATCGTGCCGATCGAGGGGCCCGCGACGATGCAGCCGTTCTGCGCGCCGCGCTCGCGCAGGATGCGCGTGAGGCGGCGCGTGTCGAGATCGGCGATCCCGACGACGTTCGCGGCCGCGAGCCACGAGGCGAGGTCGCCCTCGCTGCGCCAGTTCGACGCGAGCGCGGGCAGGTCGCGGATCACGAGCCCCGCCGCGAAGATGCGTCCCGATTCGGCGTCCTCGCGCGTGACGCCGACGTTCCCGATGTGCGGATTCGTGAACGTGACGATCTGGCCCGCGTACGAGGGATCCGTGAGGATCTCCTGGTAGCCGGTCATCGCCGTGTTGAACACGACCTCGCCGGCCGACTGCCCCGCCGCGCCGATCGAGCGGCCGTGGAACACCGTCCCGTCGGCGAGCGCGAGGATCGCCGGGACGCGCGGAGGGAAGAGCGAAACGTCGGTCATGGAGGCGCGGCGCCGGGTTCCGCGGCGCCGAATCGGGCGGAACGGACGCAGGACATGCGAAGCGGGAGCGCCCGGCCGATCCGGCTCGCTCCCGCCAAGGCCCTGAATTCTACCGGATTTCGCCCCCGGCCGGCAACCGCGCCCCCCCGGAACGTGGATCGATCCACGTTCCGGGGGTGGCCTACGCGAGTCCGAGCACGTCGCGCATGTCGTGGAGGCCCGTGGCGCGCCGCTCGCGGAGCGCCGCGACGAACCGCGCCGCGCGCAGCGCGCCGTCCGCGAACATCTGGCGCGAGGTCGCGCGGTGCGTGAGCTCGACGCGCTCGCCCGCGCCCGCGAACATCACCGTGTGCTCGCCGACGACGTCTCCGCCGCGCAGCGTCGCGAAGCCGATCGTCCCGGCCCGGCGCTCGCCGGTCACGCCCTCGCGCGCGTAGACGCCGTGCGTCGCGAGGTCGACGCCGGCGCCCGACGCGGCGGCCGCGCCCAGCATCAGCGCGGTGCCGGACGGCGCGTCGACCTTGTGCCGGTGGTGCATCTCGACCACCTCGATGTCGTAGGCGGGGCCGAGCGCCTTCGCCGCCCGCGCGACCAAGTCGGCGAGCACGTTGACGCCGACGCTCATGTTCGGCGCGTACACGACGGGGACGGCGCGCGCGTACGCGGCGACCTCGGCCTTCTGCTCGGGCGTGAGGCCGGTCGTGCCCGCGACGAGCGCGACGCCGCGGTGCGCGCAGGCCGCCGCGTGCGCGATCGTGCCCTCGGGCCTGGTGAAGTCGATCAGCACGTCCGAGCGCGCGAGCGCGGCGTCGACGTCCGACCCGACGGCGACGCCCGTCGTCCGGCCGATCGGAGCGCCCGCGTCGTGTCCGCACGCTCCGGCGCCCGGAGCATCGAGCGCCGCGGCGAGCACGAGATCGGGCGCGCCCAGCACGGCCGCGACGAGCGCCTGGCCCATGCGGCCGCCCGCGCCGGCAATCGCGATGCGGATCGGGGACGCCATCGGACGCGGCGCCGCGCTACTGCTTGAACAGGTCGACGAACCAGCCCATGAGGCCCGGGTCGTCCGCCTGAGGCATCTTGCCCAGCCGGCGCTCGGCGGCCGCGCGGTTCAGCTCGGCGACCGACTTCGGCATCTCGTCGCCCTCCCAGCGCGCGAGCTTGTCGTCGACGAAGAACACGGCGAACTGGCGGCTCTCCACCATCCGCCCGCGACGCCGGAACTGGTAGACGTAGTCCCAGCGGTTGTCGTGGAACGCGCTCTGCACGAGCGGCGTCCCGAGCGCGAGGCGCACCTGCTGGCGCGTCTGGCCGACCTTGAGCCGGTCGACCATGTCCTGCGTGATGTAGTTGCCCTGGTTGATGTCCATCCGATAGACGATGGACGATCCCCACCATGGCGCGGAGGTTTCGGTCGTCTGGCACCCCGCGAGCCCGAGGGCGGCGGCACACGAGGCGACCGCGAGGAGGCGGCGACCGGAGATCACGGACGGGTTCGGGTGGCGCGGCATCGGAATCTCGCTATTATAGCCACCGGGGACGCGACCCGACGCGCGCCCGCCCGGCCGCAACCACGAGATGAGCCAACCCGACGACCTCCGCAACGCCGGCCTCAAGGCTACGCTGCCGCGGCTCAAGATCATCGACGTCTTCGAGCAGTCGCGGCAGCGCCACCTGTCCGCCGAGGACGTCTACAGGCAGCTCCTCGCCGACGGCGTCGACGTCGGGCTCGCGACCGTCTACCGCGTGCTCACGCAGTTCGAGCAGGCGGGGCTCCTCGTGCGCCACCACTTCGAGACCGGCAAGGCGGTGTTCGAGCTGAACGAGGGAAAGCACCACGACCACCTCGTGTGCCTGCAATGCGGCCGCGTCGAGGAGTTCTACGACGCCGAGATCGAGAAGCGCCAGGCGCGGATCGCGCACGATCGCGGCTTCGAGATCAGCGAGCACGCGCTCTACCTGTACGCGGACTGCACGAAGCCGCGCTGCCCGCACAGGAAGTCGGGCGGGCAGTGACCCCCGTCACGGCCCGGCGCCGTCGTCGAGCGGCGGACCGGGCGGCGGCACGTCGTCGCGCCGGCTGAAGTCGCGCAGCCGGAATCCCAGCAGCCAGAGCGCGCCGAAGTACGCCGCCGCACCCGCGGCGACGACGAGCACGAGCCGCGCGATCCGCTCCGCGGGACCCGAGTGGAGCCACGCGCCAGCCGGCCCGGCGGCCGCCACGATCACCGCGGCCAGCACGCCGGTCGCGACGACGATCTTCGCGAGGAACGCGAGCCAGCCCCCGGAGGGCACGTAGATGCGGCGGCGGCGCAGGAGCACGAGCAGCGTCGTCGCGTTGAACAGCGCGGCGACGCTCGTCGCGAGCGTCAGGCCCGCGTGGCCGATCACCTGCATCAGCAGGAACCCCAGCGTGACGCTCACGCCGACCGCCGCGATCGCGACGCGGACCGGTGTCTTCAGGTCCTGGCGAGCGTAGAAGCCGGGGGCGAGGATCTTGACGGCGACGATGCCGACGAGCCCGACGCTGTAGCCGACGAGCGCGGCGCGCGTGGCGAGCGCGTCGCCGGCGCCGAAGCGGCCGTACTGGTAGAGCGTCGAGACGAGCGGCAGCGCGAGCAGCCACAGCGCGATCGCCGCGGGCGCCGCGAGCAGCACGACGAGCCGCAGCCCCCAGTCGAGCAGCGCCGAGTACCGGGTCTCGTCGCCCTCGCCGCCGTGGCGCGCGAGCGTCGGCAGCAGCACCGTGCCGACCGCGACGCCGAGTAGCGCGGTCGGGAACTCCATCAGCCGGTCCGCGTAGCTGATCCACGCGATCCGCCCTTCGCCCAGCATCGCGGCGAGCTGCGTGTTGATCAGGATCGAGATCTGCGCGGCCGAGACGCCGAGGATCGCCGGCGCCATCGCGGCCAGCACGCGCCGCACGCCTTCGTCGCGCCAGCCGAAGTTCGGGCGCGGCAGCATCCCGAGCCGCGCGAGCGGCACGATCTGCAGCGCGAGCTGCGCGACGCCGCCGGCGAACACGCCCCACGCGAGCGCCATGATCGGCGGGTCGACGTGCGGCGCGAGGAACAGCGCGGCCGCGATGATCGCGAGGTTGAGCAGGACCGGCGTGAACGCCGGGATCGCGAACCGGCGGTGGACGTTCAGCACGCCGCCGGCGAGCGAGGTGAGCGAGATGAACAGGATGTACGGGAAGACGACGCTGATCAGGTCGGCGGTCAGCGCGGCCTTCGAAGGCTCCCGCGCGAACGCCCCGGCGAGCAGGTAGACGAGCCAGGGCGCCGCGAGGATGCCGAGCGCGGTCACGACGAGGAGCACGACGGCCATGAGCGTCGCGACGCGCGAGACGAGGTCGCGCGTCTGGTCGTGGCCGCGCGTGCGGCGGTACTCGGCGAGAATCGGGACGAACGCCTGCGAGAAGGCGCCCTCGGCGAACAGCCGGCGCAGCAGGTTGGGCAGCCGGAACGCCGCCTCGAAGGCGTCCATCGACGCGCCCGCGCCGAACACCGCCGCCTTGAGGCTCTCGCGTACGAGCCCGGTGACGCGCGAGGCGAGCGTCATGCCGCTGACGGTGAAGACGGCCTTGAGGAGGTTCACGATCGGGGAAGAATGCCGGACGGCGGGGCGGCCCGGGACCCGGCGCGGCCGCGCGCCTTGCCCGGGGGACGAAAAAGCGATATTATTCCAAGTCTTTGCGCGCCGCCCGTGTCCGGGAGTCCCGGCCCCGGGGCGTCGGCGCGAGCCCAACGAGGAAGAACGATCCATGGCCAACACGGCGCAAGCCCGCAAGCGCGCCCGGCAGGCGGAAGCGACGCGCAAGCGCAACGCGAGCCTCAAGTCGGAGCTCCGCAGCGCGGTCAAGAAGGTGAAGAAGGCGATCGCGGCCGGCGACAAGGCCGCCGCGACGAAGACGCTGCAGGCGTCGCAATCGGCGATCGACCGCATCGCGGACAAGAAGATCGTGCACAAGAACGCGACCTCGCGCACCAAGTCGCGCCTCGCGCAGGCGATCAAGGCGATGCCCTGACCGCGGCGCATGTCCCGCCGCACGACCCGTCGAGAGCGCCCGAGCGGCGCTCTCGTCGTTTCCGGGAGGGCATGCGCGCGCGCGCCCCGGGCGCCTCGGGCTTCGCCGCGACGATGACCGCCTCGACGCCCGCCACGCACGGGGACCGCCCGAACCAGCACGCGCGCCTGCCGGGACCGCCGCCCGGCGTGGACGCGCGGCCGGCCGTGGCGGCGCCGTCGTTCGCGGCGCCGCCCGGAGAGGAGCGGCTCGCGCTCGGCGGCGGCACGCCGCTTGCTCGGCCGTGCGGGATGCCCCGGTGACGAGCATGCCCCCCCTTCCGACTCCCGGGCGCGCCGCCCCCGGCGGCGCCCCGACCGCGCCCCAGGACCCCGTCGCAGCGCTGTGGGACGCGCACTTCCGCGAGCCGGTCGCGGCGGTCGCCCGCGCGCGCGCCGCGCTCGACGACCCCGCCTCCGACGAGCGCACGCTCGCGTGGGCCGAGCTCACGGTCGGCTGGCACCAGCTCTACTTCACGAGCGACCCCGCCGGGGCGGCGGCCTGCCTGCCGGACGCGCAGCGGCGCTTCGAGCTCGTCGGCGATCGGCGCGGCGAGCTGCTCGCGCGCATCGGGGCCGCGCGCGTGCTGCTGGTGACGCAGCGTCCGCTCGAGGCGCGCTCGTTGCTCGCGGAGTTCTACGACGAGGCGATCGCGAAGCTTCCGCCGCAGGACCGCTTCTGGGCGATCAACGCGCTCGGGGCGACCTACTACTACGAGGACCGGATCGACGAGACGATCCGCTACATGCACCTCGCGCTCGAGACGCTGCGCACGGTCGACGTGTCGCCGCACCTCGCCACCGCGATGTCGAACCTCGCGGCCTCGCTCGTCACGGTCGGCGACTACGCGCCGGCGCGCGAGCTCGCGCAGGACGCGCTGGGCCTGTTGCCGCGCTACGACAACCCGCAGCTGTGGCTCTTCGCGCGCTCGAACCTCGCCGAGGCGCAGCTCGGGACCGGCGACGCGGCGGGCGCGCTCCAGACGATCGACGCGATGCTGGGCGACCCGGCGAACCCGCCGCGCAGCGCCGCGCAGGCGCACTACCTCGCGATCTCGGCCGAGGTCTACGCGCTGCACGGCCGTCTCGCGGACGCCGAGCGCTGCGTGCGCGAGGCCCATGCGATCCGCGACGCCTACCCGGGCGGCTACAACGCGGTCTACGCCACGTGGGCGGCCGCCGCGCTCGCCGACGCGCGCGACGATGACGACGCCGCGTTCGCCGCGCTCGACCTCGCTATCGAGACCGCGGAGCGGCTGCGCCATGTCCCCACGCTGTGCAAGGCCTGCGCCGCGGCCGCCCGGCGGTTCGCCCGGGCGGGCCGCTGGGAGGACGCCTACCGGCGCCAGGCGCGGCTCACCGAGGTGTCGCACGAGCGGCTCGCGAACCGCGCGGGCGCCAAGCACTACCTGCTCAAGGTCGAGCACGAGCTCCAGCACGCGCGGGAGGCGCGCGATCGCGCCGAGCGAGAGCGGCAGGAGAGCCTCGCGCTCAACCGCCAGCTCGAGCGGCTCAACCGCGAGCTCGAGCGCAAGGTGCGCGAGGTCGAGGAGCTGCAGGGCCGGCTCGCCGCCGAGGCGGTGCACGATCCGCTGACGCAGCTCTTCAACCGGCGCTACCTCGACTCGGTGCTGCCGGCGCTGCTCGCCGGCGCGAACCGCCGCGCGGCGCCGCTTTCGCTCGCGCTGGTCGACCTCGACCACTTCAAGGGCGTCAACGACCGCCACGGCCACCTGGCGGGCGACCGCGTGCTGATGCAGATCGGCCGCGTGCTGGCGACGTCGCTGCGGCCCGCCGACGTGCTGTGCCGCTACGGCGGCGAGGAATTCTGCGTCGTGCTGCCGGACACCGATGCCGACGGCGCGCGCACCGCGCTCGCGACGCTCGCCGCGCGGCTGCGCGAACTGGTCGTCCCGTGGGGCAACGTGACGCTCTCCGGGTTCACGTTCTCGGCCGGCATCGCGGTCGCGCCCGACGACGGCCTCACGCAGGCCGAGCTCGTATCGGCCGCGGACCGCGCGCTCTACCACGCGAAGGCGCAGGGGCGCGAGCGCGTCGTGCTCGCGCGAAGCGCGGAGGACCGCCCCGCCCCGATGGGGTGATGTCTCGCACGCCCGCGCGCGGGACGCGCGGCGTCGCCGCGCTCAGCCCGGCCGGCCGTCCGCGCGAGGCCGCCAGTACAGCGGCGCGTACTTGATCGCCCAGGGAACGAAGCTCGCCGCGTAGAGCGTGCCGGCCAGCGCGAGCGCGCCGGGCAGCGGCACGAGCTCGGAGGCGACGCGCGCGAGCGCGGCGACCTGCAGCAGCATGAACAGGCCCCAGGTGACGGTGTCCGCCTGCAGCGTCCGCCCGGTGTGGCCGCAGGTGACGCGCGTCACCATCGCCATCAGCAGCGACGACGCGAACCCGATCGTGAGCGAGTGCAGCGGCGCGAGCCCGAGCCCCGGCGCCCCGAAGCGCTCGGCCAGCGACGAGACGGCGGCGAGCGCGAACCCGGCGCCGAACCAGACGAAGCCCAGGTGCAGCATCGCGAGCAGGCGGTTCACCAGGCTCTGCACGAGGCCCCACCGGACGGTGACCGCGATCATCAGCACCGCGGCCGGCAGGTCGACGACGAAGCTCCACGACGAGAGCCCGGCCGCCTCGAAGAGGCCGTGCGCGACCGGCGCCGCGACCATCGCGGCGAGCAGCCACCACGGCCGGAACGACGTCACGAACGGCACGACGTTGGCGGTGAAGAACGGGACCATCCGGTGGCAGACGACCACGAATACCGGCAGCAGGAACATCCACAGGCCGAGGAGCCTGTAGACCGCGTGCGCGGCGGCGCCCCCGATCGCGAACGCGGCCACGCCCGCGCAGCCGGCGGCCAGCGCGATGGCGACGAGCGTCGCATGCACCTTGTCGACGGCCGGGCTCGCGCGGATCAGCGCGACGAAGCGGGCGAGCAGGACCGCCCACGCCAGCGCGTAGGCGCCCGCGGCGGCCTGCGTCGCCCAGGCCGGGGCGGCCTGCAGCGGGAACATCGCGATCACCGAAGCGGCGGCGACGACGCCGGCGGGCCGCCACGCCGACGAGGGCGGCGGGTCGACGCCGAGCCATCTCGGCCCGGCGGTGAACAGGAAGCCGAACATGAAGAACGGCGCGAACCCGAAGATCATCAGGAACGCGTGCAGCGAGGTCGGCGGAACGGCGGCCGGCGGCGGCGCGTAGCCCATGCGCGCGACGAGCGTCCACGCCCACCACAGCGCCGCCAGCGCGAGAACCGACACGCCCGACAGGAAGAAGAAGCGGTGCGGGACGTGGGCGAGCAGCGCGAGCGGTCGGCCTTCGGCGGCGGGAGTCATCGGTAGCCCGGGAACGGTGCGCCTCACTTCGCGCGCTCCGTCAGACGGGGAGCGGCGCGGGGCGGACGCCGGTCAGCAGATAGTCTACGAGATCGCGGACCGGGCGGATCTCGCGGCCGAACGGCAGCGCCGCGGCGCCGCGGAAGAAGAGCCCCTTCGCGACGTCGCCTTTCATCGCGGCCGCGAGCTGCGTGTCGATGCAGAACTGGCCGAACTTCGCGATGCCGTCGCGCAGCCCGCACTGGACCAGGCAGTCGAACTTGAGCGTGCAGCGGGGCTTGCGGTGCGCCGCCTCCGCGAGCTTCGGCAGGAACGCGAGATAGCGCTCGAGCCACGGCGTGCGCACCGCGCGCGCGGGAAGCCCCGCGACGCTCACGAACTCGACGATGTCGGCGGGGCCCGCGCCGGCGAGCACGTCCTTGAACGCCGGATCCGCGTCGCCCTCCTCGGTGACCGCGAACGCGGTGCCGAGCTGCACGGCCGAGGCCCCCAGCGCGAGAAGCTCGCGCACGCGCTCGTGCGTGTTGATGCCGCCGGCCGGGATCAGCGGGATCGCGCGCTCGCCGATGCCCTCGGCGCGGAAGAAGGCGAGCGCCTCGGGGATCGCGCGCTCGAAGTCGAACCGGGGATCGGCGAGGTCGTCGATACGGGCCGCGCCGAGGTGGCCGCCCGCGTGCCGCGGATGCTCGATCACGATCGCGTCCGGCAGCCGGCCCTTGCGCATCCACTTGCGCACGACGAGCGCGATGCCGCGCGCATCCGACAGGATCGGGACGAGCGCGACCCCGGGCCAGTCGGCCGCGAGCTCGGGCAGGTCGAGCGGCAGACCCGCGCCGACGACGATCGCGTCCGCGCCGCTCGCGCACGCGCGGCGCACGTACGCCGGGTACTCGGAGAGCGCGCGCATCACGTTCACGGCGATCGCGCCGCGGCCCTGAGCGATCGCCTTCGCGCCGCGGATCTCGCGGTCGAGCGCCTCGAGATTCGCCGCGTCGACGGCCGCCTTCGCGCCGTGCCGGCTCGCGTCCATCAGGTCGGCGTGGTGGCGGCGCAGGTCGACCGACGCGATCGTCCCCATCGCGCCCTGCGCGGCGACGGCGCCCGCGAGCCGGTGCGCGGAGACGCCCACGCCCATGCCGCCCTGCACGATCGGCCACAGCCGGCGGCCCTTCAGCTCGAACGGCGGAAGGTCGGTGGAAAACCGCGGCAGGCCGGCGGGAATGCTCACTCGGGGAGGGATCCGGGACGAACCGGCGCATGCTAGCGGCGCCACCCGCGCCGGGCGTTGATGCGGGTCAAGCGGGAGGGCGCGCCACCGGCCGGCGTGCAAAGTGCTAGACTTTTGATTTTGCTGCATTTGGGCGGCGCGCCGTCGCGCGCGGACGGCCCGATGCGATGCCCGCCGATGCCCCCGGTCCCGACCCGGCATTTCCTGCAGTTCTCGGATTTCTCCGCCGAGGAGTTCGGCCACCTGTTCGAGCGCACGCGCTGGATCAAGGACCGCTTCAAGCGCTACGAGATCTACCAGCCGCTGCGCGACCGCACGCTCGCGATGGTGTTCGAGAAGGCCTCGACGCGCACGCGCGTCTCGTTCGAGGCGGGCATGAACCAGCTGGGCGGCATCGCGATCAACCTGAACCGGCACGACACGCAGCTCTCGCGCGGCGAGCCGATCGAGGACGTCGCGCGCGTGATCTCCCGGATGGTCGACGTCGTGATGATCCGCACGTTCGGCCAGGACATCATCGAGCGCTTCGCCGCGCACTCGCGCGTGCCGGTCATCAACGGGCTCACGAACGAGCACCATCCCTGCCAGATCCTCGCCGACGTCTACACGTTCATCGAGCACCGCGGCGCGATCCGCGGGCGCACCGTCGCGTGGATCGGCGACGCGAACAACATGCTCACGAGCTGGCTGCAGGCGGCCGCCGTGCTCGACTTCCGCATCCACGTGAGCTCCCCGGTCGGCTACGAGGTCGACCGCGGCCGGCTGCCCGCCGGGATCGCGCGCCGCTGCGAGAGCTTCGCCGACCCGATGGACGCCTGCCGCGGCGTCGACCTCGTCACGACCGACGTCTGGACGAGCATGGGCTTCGAGGCCGAGAACGACGCGCGGCGCCGCGCGTTCGCCGACTGGCAGGTCGACGCCGCGATGATGCGCGCGGCGAAGCCCGACGCGCTGTTCATGCACTGCCTGCCCGCGCACCGCGGCGAGGAGGTCGCGGCGGATGTGATCGACGGGCCGCAGAGCGCCGTGTGGGACGAGGCCGAGAACCGGCTCCACGCGCAGAAGGCGCTTCTCGAGTTCCTCGTGTGCGGACGGGTCGAGGCGCGCTGAGCGTCGCGCGCTCAGCGCACGACCGCCCCGACGCCCCCCCCCCCGGCGCTCGACCCTCAACGCTCGACGGCACGCGCCCGACCCTCGACGTCCAACCCACGACGATCATCCCCGCCATGTTCGACCACATCGGCCTCACCGTTTCCGACCTCGAGCGCTCGCGCGCGTTCTACGCCGCCGCGCTCGCCCCGCTCGGCATCGTCGAGCGCGCCAGCTTCGAGGGTTTCGTGGGCTTCGGCCGCGAGCACCCGCAGTTCTGGATCGGCGAAGGCGCGCCCGCGCAGCCGTCGCCGCGCACGCACGTCGCGTTCGCCGCGGTCACCCGGCTCGAGGTCGACGCGTTCTGGCACGCCGCGATCGCGGCCGGAGGCGTCGACCACGGCCCGCCGGGGCTGCGGCCCCAGTACCACCCCCACTACTACGGCGCGTTCGTCCTCGACCCGGACGGGCACAACGTCGAAGCCGTCTGCCATCGCCCGGAGTGAGCCGGGCGCGCCACCGCAGGAGACCCATCGCCATGTCCCGCCTCCGTCTCGCCGCCGCCGCCGCGGCGCTCGCCGCAGCGCTGTTCGCCGCCGGCGCATCCGCGCAATCCTGGCCCGACAAGCCGGTGAAGATCCTCGTGCCCGCGCCGGCCGGCAGCTCGCTCGACGTGCTCGCGCGCGCGATCGGCGACAAGCTGAAGGACAAGTTCGGGCAGCCGGTCGTCGTCGAGAACAAGCCGGCCGCCGGCGGCACCGTCGCGACGGCGGAAGTCGCGCGCGGCCCGGCCGACGGCAGCGTGATGCTCCTCGGGTTCAACGGGCCGCTCGCGACCGGCCCCCTGATCCAGAAGGTTCCCTACGACGTCCGGACGGACCTCGCGCCGGTCATCATCACGTCGAGCCAGCCGAACGTGCTCGCGGTGAACGCCTCGCTGCCGGTGAAGTCCGTGCCCGAGCTCGTCGCCTGGGCGAAGGCGAACCCCGGCAAGCTCAACTACGCGTCGGTGGGCAACGGCAGCTCGTCGCACCTCAATGCGGAACTGCTCAAGTCGATGGCCGGCATCGAGGCGGTGCACGTGCCGTTCAACGGCTCGCCGCCGGCGGTGCTCTCGACCGTGCAGGGCGAGACGCAGATGATCTTCGCGGTGATGCAGCCCCTGCAGGCGCAGATCCAGGCGGGGAAGCTCCGCGCGATCGCGGTGACGACGCCGAAGCGCTTCCCGCTCCTGCCCGACCTCCCGGCGGTCGCCGAGACCTACCCGGGCTTCGAGGCGCTCGCGTGGAACGGCCTCGTGGTGCCCGCGGCGACGCCCGCCGCCGTCGTGCAGAAGATCAACGCCGAGGTCGGCGCGATCCTGAAGCAGCCCGAGATCGTGCAGAAGATGAACGGCTTCGGCTTCGACCTCGTCGGCGGCACGCCCGCCGACTTCGCCGCGCTGATCGCGAGCGAGGCGGCGCGCTGGACGCCGGTGGTGAAAGCGCTCGGCATCAAGGTCGATTGAGGCGGACGGATCCGGCGCCCGGGGTCAGGCGCGCGCCCGGCGCCGAGGGGCCGCGCACCTGCCTTTCGCGGAGCGCGGGTCGGACGAGGCGCCCTATCGCCCGTCGCCGCCCTTGTCCTCCGACAGCCGCGGCAGCGGCGAGCTCCCGGTCGGGGCGATCAGTCCGGTCTTCGCGTAGGTGATGAGCTTCTCGCGCGTGTCGGCGATGTCGAGGTTGCGCATCGTGAGCTGCCCGATGCGGTCCTGCGGCGTGAAGAACACCTCGTCGCCCTTCTCCATCGTGAGCCGCTCGGGCTTGTAGGTGAGGTTGGGGCTCTCGGTGTTCAGGATCGAGTAGTCGTTGCCGCGGCGAAGTTCCAGCGCCACCTCGCCGGTCACCGCGCGCGCGATCCAGCGCTGCGCGGTCTCGCGCAGCATCATCGCCTGCGGATCGAACCAGCGTCCCTGGTAGAGCAGCCGCCCGAGCCGCCGGCCGTGGTCGCGGTACTGCTCGATCGTGTCCTCGTTGTGGATGCCGGTCACGAGCCGCTCGTAGGCGATGTGCAGGAGCGCCATGCCCGGCGCCTCGTAGACGCCGCGGCTCTTCGCCTCGATGATCCGGTTCTCGATCTGGTCGCTCATGCCGAGCCCGTGGCGTCCGCCGATCGCGTTGGCTTCGAGGAGCAGCGCGACCTCGTCGGTGAACGTCTGCCCGTCGAGCGCCACCGGGCGGCCCTCCTCGAAGCGCACGGACACGGTTTCCGGCTTCACGGCGACGTCGTCGCGCCAGAACGCGACGCCCATGATCGGCTTGACGATCCGGATGCCCTTGTCGAGGAACTCGAGGTCCTTCGCCTCGTGCGTCGCGCCGAGCAGGTTCGAGTCGGTCGAGTACGCCTTCTCCGCGCTCATCTTGTAGTCGAAACCGGCGCGCGCGAGGTACTCGGACATCTCCCTGCGGCCGCCCAGCTCGTCGATGAACTTCGCGTCGAGCCACGGCTTGTAGATGCGCAGGCTCGGGTTCGCGATGAGGCCGTAGCGGTAGAAGCGCTCGATGTCGTTGCCCTTGTAGGTGCTGCCGTCGCCCCAGATGTTGACGTCGTCCTCGCGCATCGCGACGACGAGCATCGTGCCGGTCACCGCGCGACCGAGCGGCGTCGTGTTGAAATAGGTGACGCCCGCGGTCGAAATGTGGAACGCGCCGGCCTGGATCGCGGCGATGCCCTCCGCGACGAGGGCCGCGCGGCAATCGACGAGCCGCGCCTTCTCGGCGCCGTAGGCGAGCGCGCGGCGCGGGATGTCGTCGTAGTCGGGCTCGTCGGGCTGGCCCAGGTTCGCCGTGTACGCGTAGGGGATCGCGCCCTTCGCGCGCATCCAGTGGAGCGCGGCGCTCGTGTCGAGGCCGCCGGAGAACGCGATGCCCACGCGGTGGCCGACGGGGAGGTCCTGCAGGATGTGCGACATGGAAGGGGCCCAGTGTGCCGAGTCAAAATTCGCTCGATAGTTCGCGGCGAAACCGACCGCCATGCGGCGTTGCCCGACCTCACCGTACCACGGGGTACGGCGTCGGCCGGGCGCCTTGCCTGACGGCCGATTTCATCCGCTCCTTTGTCGTCGGAACTTCTGACTCGGCGCACCAGACCGGCGTCGACGGAAAGTCGGCTATTCTAGCCGACGCGCGCGGGCGGCCTCGCGCGCCGATGCCCGGGACCCCACGATGACCACGATCACGCTCAAACCCGACGGACCCTACCTCTGCTCCGGCGAATTCACCATCGCCGGCCAGCCGTCCGCGAAGGCGGCGCTGTGCCGCTGCGGAGGCTCGCGGAACAAGCCGTATTGCGACGGCGCGCACGCGAAGAACGGATTCTCCGATCCGGGCCTGCTCCCCGTCTCGGCGGCCCCCGGCACCGGAGCGTCGGGGCCGGTCGCGATCACGCCGCTCGCCAACGGTCCGCTCGAGTGCGTAGGGCCGCTGACGCTCGTCGCGAGCGACGGGCGGGCGTCCACCGGCGACCCGACGTACCTGTGCCGCTGCGGCCACTCGGGCAACAAGCCCTGCTGCGACGGGACGCACAAGCGCATCGGCTTCGTCGCCTGAGCCGCCGGACGACGCGCCGGCGTCCGGCGCGCTCAGAAGCCGACGCGCGCGCGCCGGCCGCAGAGCTTCTTCGCGTCGATGTCCTCCGGCGCGAGGTGATCGCGACCGGCCAGCCGTGCGGTGCCGAACGCGTCGAGCAGGAGCTTCTTCATGTCGCGCGGCGGGATCGACGCGAGGCGCTCGATCACGCCTTCGGACGGCTCGGGCGGGAACGGCCAGCGGTGCGCGTCCAGGATCTCGCGGTAGACGGCGAGCGCGATCCGGCGCGAACCCTCGGCGTCGGGACGCCCGATCGCGTAGACGTTCATCCGGTTGAGGATCGGCTCGGGGATCGCGCTCTCGTCGTTCGCCGTCGCGATCCACAGGATGTGCGAGGCGTCGATGTCGACGTCGATGAACTCGTCCTTGAAGTGCGACGCGGTCTCGCGCTCGAGCAGCGCGTAGAGCGCGCCCATCGGGTCGTAGCGGTGGTCGCCGCCCGCCTTGTCGATCTCGTCGAGCACGATCACCGGGTTCGCGTACTCGCCCTCGACCAGCGTCTGCGCGACGCGGCCGGGGCGCGCGTGGTTCCATTGCGACGACGCGCCGGTGAGCACCCAGCCGGCGGTGAGCGAGTTCATCGAGACGAACTCGTAGCCGGTGCCGAGCGCGTTCGCGAGCCGCTTCGCGAAGTGCGTCTTGCCGAGCCCCGGCTCGCCCAGCAGCAGCATCGGCAGGAACTGGACCGCCTCGTTGCCCGAGATCGCGAGCGCGAGCGACTTGCGGAGGTCGCCGATCACGCCGGTGAAGTTCGGCGACGCTTCGGCCAGTTCGTCGACGGCCGCGGTCGTCGACGGCTTGATGATGTAGCGCGAGCCGCCCAGCTCGCGCATGCGCTCGTACCAGCTCTTGAGCCCCTCGTTGCGCTTCGCCGCGCCGTCCTCGGACGCGCGCGCCACCTCGGCCACCGAATAGATGGGCTGCAGGTCGGCGATCGGGATCACGGCGTCCATGCGGGGCTCCTTTCACGGGCGACGCGCATAGCGTGCCAAACCCGGGGGCGGTCCCGCAAGACGGGAGGTGCGAGCGCCCTTGACGCGGCGGTCGCGTGTCGCGCGCGCCCCACAGACGGCGCCCGCGTCCTGGCCGCGGGCAACCGTCCGGGGCGGCCCGCGCCGGTTTGCCGCGGCCGTGCGCCTCGTGCTAGCTTCATCGACCGGTACAGGAGATCCGCCATGCCCAGCTTCGACGTCGTCTCGGAAGTGAACCAGGTCGAGGTCCGCAACGCCGTCGACCAGGCCAACAAGGAAGTGTCGACCCGCTTCGACTTCAAGGGGTCCGACGCGCGCGTCGAGCTCGCCGACAAGACGCTCACGATCTACGCCGACGACGAGTTCAAGCTGAAGCAGGTCACCGACATCCTCACCGGCAAGTTCGCGAAGCGCGGCGTCGACACGCGCTGCCTCAAGTCCGCCGACCCCGAGAAGGTGTCGGGCAACAAGGTCAAGCAGGTCGTGACCGTGCGCACCGGCGTCGAGCAGGAGCTCGCGAAGAAGATCGTGCGGCTCCTGAAGGACAGCAAGCTCAAGGTGCAGGGGTCGATCCAGGGCGACGCGGTGCGCGTCTCGGGCGCCAAGAAGGACGAGCTGCAGGACGCGATCGCGCTGGTGCGGAAGTCGATCACCGACTTTCCGCTGCAGTACCAGAACTTCCGGGACTAGCGTCTGGATGACGTCCCCCCGAAGCGCGCTGCGCGCGCCTCCCCCCGAGGGGGC
>WBZU01000271.1_pt1 | contig 47553 bp, 44 predicted proteins | sample 5204311 | NCBI WGS metagenome assembly WBZU01 (sample SAMN12344359, study PRJNA552823) | activated sludge metagenome | biome: Activated sludge suspended growth; feature: Nitrification reactor; material: Wastewater; isolation source: activated sludge from nitrification reactor of wastewater...
CTTCCGTCGGGCTGAAACCCGATCCACGGGGGAGAGGAGTGTGGGTCGGACTTCAGTCCGACGCCTTTCGTTCGCGAATCCCAAACTTCCGTCGGTTACTGAAGCCCGACCCACACGGCGAAACGCCTATTCGACGTCGTAATACTCGAAGCGATACGTCAGGAAGGGATGGCGCTTGTACCGTCTCACGCGCGGCTGCACGAGCCAGTTCGAGATGCGCGAGGGCCCGATCTCCCAGACGCCGTACGCGTTCACGAGGTCGGTCATCTTCGCGTAGATCGCGTCGCGCTCCGCGCCGTCGGGGAGCCTGCGCGAGGCCTCGTAGAGCCGGTCGTACTCGGGAAGCCTCAACCGCGCGTCGTTCATCATGCCGATCTGCTTCGAGTAGAGCAGCGCGTAGGCGGAGTCGGGATCCGGCGTCGACACGATCCAGCCGAGCCCCCACATCTGCAGCCTGCCGGCCTCGGCCATCTTCACGAGGTCCGGCCACTTCTGCTTGACGAACGTCATCCGGACGCCGATCGCGTCCATGCTCTTCTTCCAGAGCTCGTCGGACGCGCGGTCGGTCGCGTTGGGCGTCGACGCCTTCTCGACGACGAGCGGACGGCCGTCGGGGAGCTCGCGATAGCCGTCGCCGTCGCGGTCCCTGTAGCCGAAGCGGTCGAGCAGCGCACGCGCGGCTGCCGGATCGTACTTCTGCAGCGGCGGGCGCTTCGGGTCGTAGCCCTCGGTCCACGGCGGCGAGACCTGCGTGCCGGGCACCGCCTGGCCGTTGCGCAGCACGCGAATCTCGGTGTCGCGGTCGTAGCCCATGATCATCGCGCGGCGCAGCGCGATCTTCTCCTGCGAGTAGCCGCCGACGACCGGGTCGTCGAGATTGAAGTAGGTGAAGTTGAGCGCGGGCTCGAGCTGCCGCGAGAGGGTGATCCCGCGCTTCGCGTACGCGGGCTTCAGCCGGTCGCCGTCGAGGACGTTCGGTGCCAGGTCGCCGGGCAGGTCCACCATGTCGATCTCGCCGCTCTCGAAAGCGAGCAGCCGCGGCTGCGCTTCCTCGATGATCGCGATCTCGACGCGCGGGACGAGCGGCAGCTTGCGGCCGGCGAGCCCCTTCGCGATCGGCGCGTCCTCCGGCGCGTTCGCGGCCGGGTAGCGCGCGTCGCGCCACGCCGGGTTCGCTTCGAGCACGACCCGTTGCGAGCGCCGCCATTCGGCGAGCCGGTACGGACCCGTGCCGACCGGGTGCTCGGCGACGCGGTTCGACGCGTCCCTGTGGCGCTCGACGACCTCGCGCGCGACCGGCGCGAACGTCACCGTCGTCATCCAGTGGCGGAACGCGTAGTAGGGCTGGTTGAACGTCACGCGGATCGTGTAGCGGTCGAGCGCCTTCAGGCCCTCGATCGGCGCGTCGTAGTCGAACGCGCCGCTCTTGCGCGCGGCGGCGATCGCCTCGTCGGCGCCGACGAGCCGGTTCTCGAACACATGGACGAAGTACGAGCGCACCTTCGGATCGAGCAGGCGCTTCCAGCTGTAGACGAAGTCGGCGGCGGTGAGCTCGCGCGGCCTGCCGCCGAACGCCGGGTCGTCGGCGAAGCGCAGGCCCTTCTTCAGGCGGATCGTGTAGGTGGCGAGATTCGCGGACACCTCGGGCAGCGCGTCGGCGGCGGCGGGCACGAGCTTCGCGGGGCGCGCGAAGTAGTCGTACGTGTAGAGGGGCTCGAAGATCGCCTGCGCGATCACCGACGAGTAGTTGTCGGCGATCGCCTGCGGGTCGAAGCCGGTCTCCGCGACCGGGAACGCGACGCGGAGCGTCTTCGTCGCCGATGCCGGCGAGGGAAGCGCCATCGCGACGACGAGCAGCGACAGCGCGGCGGCGGCGAAGCGCGCGCCGGGGGAACGCAGCGCGGCTGGAACGGGCGAGGGCGGAAATGCGAAGTTCAAGGCTGACTTATACTTGCGCGGGTCCGTCTTCGGCAACGTCCGCGCGCTCCGGTTCCCGATTCCGATGTCGATCATTCTCTACCTGGCGGCCATCGTCGCCTGCGGCGGGTTGGGCGCCGTGCTGGGCTGGGCGGCCGCCGGCGCGATCGGGCTCACCGGCACGCCGATGGCGCTGGTCGCGGCGTTCGTCGCGATGGTCGCGGCGACGCTCTTGTGGATCGCCGGCGCGGCGCTGCTCGGGCGGAACCGATGAGCCACGACCCTGCCGACCGTTTGCTCGCCGCCGCCGACGGCGGCCCGCAGATCGCGCCGATCACCGACGCCGACCCGCACTTCGGCGTCGAACGCGCGTACGAGACGCTCGCCATGCTGCACGCGCGCCGCATCGCGCAGGGGTGGCGGCCGGCGGGCCGCAAGATCGGGTTCACGAACCGGACGATCTGGCCGCGGTACAACGTCTACCGGCCGATGTGGTCGCACGTGTGGGATCGCACGGTGGCGGACGCCCCCGACGGCGTCGCGTCCATCGACGTCTCGGCGACGCACGAGCCGCGCATCGAGCCCGAGATCGTGTTCGGGCTGGCGGCGCCCCTGCCGGCGGCGGGTGGCGCGCGCGAGATGCTCGACGCGGTGGCCTGGATCGCCGCGGGCTTCGAGATCGTGCACTCGGTGTTCCCCGGCTGGCGTTTCCGCGCGCCCGACTGCACGGCGGCGTTCGGGCTGCACGCGAGGCTCGTCGTCGGACCGCGCCGGACGGTGGGCGCGGACGAACGCGACGCGCTCTTCGCGATCCTGCCGTCGTTCGAGGTGACGCTGCGCAGGAACGGCGCGGTGGCCGACACCGGCACCGGCGCGAACGTGCTCGGCAGCCCCGCCCACGCGCTCGCGCACCTGCGCGACGTGCTCGCGGCGCAGCCGTTCTTCCCGCCGCTGGCGGCCGGCGAGATCGTGACGACCGGCACGATCACCGACGCGATGCCCCTCGCGGCCGGCGAGACCTGGACGAGCGACTACGGCGCGCTGCCGGTGCGCGGGCTGACCGTGACGGTCGGCGGCGCGGCTGCGACGCCGTCCCGCACGGCTGCGGCGTGAGCCCCTATCGGCGTCGGGGTTGGGCCGGATGGCGCCGTCGCGTAGCATTGCGCGTTTCGAACGGGGAGGCCGCCGTGCGTTTCGTCGTCGTGTTCGCGCTCTCGCTCTTCGCGGCCGGATGCGCGACGTCCGGATCCGGCGACGGCCCCGAGTACCGCGAGACCGAGTACAAGACCGGCAGCAATCTCCCGCAGAAGCGCAATCGAGACTTGCCCGTCGAAGAGAAGTCCGTCGATCCGGCCGCGATTCCCCGCAACACGTCGCCGGCGTCGCGCGTCGGCGGCTGACCCGACGGGCGGCGGCTTGATCCGGCGGCTCGCCGCCCCGAACTGATCGCCAACGTCGTCCCGTTTCGCTGCCATGTCCTCGTTCGCCATCGACGTAGGCGCCAGCAATTTCGACGAAATCGTGATTCGCGGTTCGCGCGATCGTCCCGTGCTCGTCGACTTCTGGGCGCCCTGGTGCGGCCCGTGCCGGATGCTCGCGCCGATCCTCGACAAGCTCGCCGCCGAGATGGGCGGGCGGTTCACGCTCGCGAAGCTCAACACCGACGACGAGCAGGAGCTCGCCGCGCGCTACGGCATCCGCGGCATTCCGAACGTCAAGGCGTTCGTCGACGGCCGCGTCGCCGACGAGTTCACCGGCGTGCAGCCGGAGGCCGGCGTTCGCGCGTTCCTCGAGCGCGTGATGCCCTCGCCGGCGGCCAGGGCGATCGCCGAGGCGAAGGCGCGCCTCGCGGCGAAGGACGCGGTCGGCGCGCTCGCGAAGCTCGACGAGGCGCACGCGCTCGATCCGGACGGCGAGGACGCGCTCCTCACGCGCGCCGAGGCGCTGGTCGCGCTGGGCCGCGGCCCCGATGCCGGCCACGTGCTCGACGCGCTCGAGGCGCCCGCACGCGTGCGTGCGAAGCCGGTGCGCGACGAGCGCAGGCTCGCGACGCTTCGCGCCCGGTCGAGACTCGCGGAGGGCGGCGCCGCCGACCTGGGCGCGCTCGCGCGGCGCGCCGCCGCGACGCCGCCCGACCACGCCGCGCGCCGCGAGTACGCCGGCGCGCTCGCGGCGAACGGCGAGCACGAACGCGCGCTCGGGCTCCTGCTTTCCGTCGTCGACGCCGATCGCGGCGGGGAGGCCGACGCGGCGAAGAAGGCGATGCTGACGATCTTCGAGGCGCTCGGCCCCGACAGCGACCTCGCGCGGCGCTACCGTCGGTCGCTCGCCGCGATCGTCAATCGCTGAGCGCGCGGCTTCGCGGGCACGCCGTCGGCGACGGCGACGACGACGTAGCGGAGCGGTCCGCCCGGCGCGATTGCGTCGAACGGCCAGCAGGTGACGAGCGTGAGCGTCGGCACGTCCGTGTCGCGTGGAATCCGGAGATCGGAAGCGTCCGCAACGCGCATCGCAACGATGCGGTAGGCGACACGCGCGCCGTCGGGGCGCTCGACGACCAGTGGATCGCCGACCGACGCGTGCGCGAGGAAGCGGAAGTGCGTGTCGCGATGCGCGGAGACCACCGCATTGCCGCGTTCGCCGGGTCGAGCCGTGCCGTCGAGCTGTCCCGGGCCCCACGCGAGCGTGCGGCCGCTCGCGCCCGCGAGCACGAGGACCTGGGCGCTCTGCGCGGGCGCGTACAGCTTCGCGACCGGCCGCGTGTCCGCCCACGGCCAGGGCGCGGGCGCTACGCCGGTCGCCTGCGCGCGCGTCCACGCGATCGCCAGCAGCGCCTGCCCGACGTGCGCCTTCGCGACGATCGCGATCGCCCAGCCCACGCACAGCACGCCCGCGAGCGCGACGGCCGCGGCGGGCCCGTTCAGCCGCCACCCCCGGAACGTGGATCGATCCACGTTCCGGGGGGATCCGGATCGGGGAAGACTCGGCCGGGAGGGCGCGCATGCATCGCCGATTCCGCGGCCGAAAGGTCCTCCCCGATCGGGATGTTCCGATGCCGGGGCCCGCGACGGTGTCGCGAGCATCGTCAGCAGACGCGCCGGGCCAGGTCGGCGCGCCACGCGAGCGGATGGGCGCGCGCATCCTCGCCCCGCGCCGGGCGACGCTTGGGCAGGCGCAGGCGCAGCGCGGCGGCGAGCGCGAGCAGCGCGGCCCCGATCGCCGCGAGGAGCGGCGCCGGCGTCGCGGTCTGCGGCAATCCGCCGACGAAGCCCGCCGGATCGAGGCCCGCGGGCAGCAGTCCCGGGATCGCCGTGCGTTGCGGAGCCGTGCCGGCGGGCGCGATCGGAGTCACGTCGACCGCGACGAGGCTCGTGTACCTGCTGACGAGGTGGTGCTCGAGCGCGGTGGCGACAATCAGCGGGCGCACCTCGTCCTCGGGCGTGCCTTCGACGATCGAATCCGACAGCGATGCGATGCGCTCGCGCGCCCACAGCGCGCCGACGCCCTCCGCGGGCGTGCCCGCACCCGTCGCGAGCAGCGCGCCCCACGCCTTGCCGCCGCGCCGCCCGATCACCGACAGCGTCTGCGGCGCGCCGGTGAACGATGCGGCGGCGACGATCGGCTCGCCCGCGTACAGGTCGGGCAGCTCGCGCGGATACGCTTCGGCGCCCACCGGCCAGGTGATCGAGAGATCGGTGAGAGCGGGCCGCTCCAGCTTCTCGAACAGCGCGGTCATCCGCTCGCCCACGTCGCGCACGTCGCCGATGAACGTGGACGTGCCGCGACCGAACTGCGCGGCCTTGCGGATGAACCATGCGTTCGGCGCGGGACCGATGGCGATCGTGTAGAGCCGGCGGTCGCCGAGCCGCTCGCGGACGAGCTTCAGGAGCTCGTGCTCGTTGCCGACCGCCCCGTCGGTCAGGAAGAAGACCTGGCGCGCGTAACCGGGCAGCGCGCGCGGCGCGAGCGCGGCGGCGAGCGCCGGCTTCATCTCGGTCCCCCCGTTGGCCCGCAAGCCCGCGACGAACCTCTGCGCCGCCGCGATCGCCGCCGGATCGACCGGCATCGGCTCGGCGAACAGCGCCCGCGTGCGCGAGTTGAACTCGATCACGTTGAACCGGTCGCCCGGCTTGAGGCGCGAGATCGCGAACCGCGTGGCCTCCTTCGCCTGGTCGATCGACACGCCGCTCATCGAGCCGGACGTGTCGACGACGAACGTCGCCTCGCGCGGCAGCGCCGGCCCGGGCGCGTCGACCGAAGGCGGCAGCACCATCACGAGCGCGTGCGTGCGGCCGTCGACGCGCTCGGTGAACACCGCGGCGCCCGGCTCGGCGCCGACGGCCGGCCGCCACGCGAGCTCGAGGTCGCGGTCGGCCGGCACGACGCCGTCGGCGAGCTCGACGAGCGTGCGGCGGTCGGGGAGCGTCGCGACGTCGATTGCGTGCGTCGTGCTTTCGATCGCGTCGAGCGGGAAACCGGCGTCGATCGTGACCGAGAGCGTCACGGGCGCGGCCTGCCCGTCGCCGGGAATCGCGAACGGCGCGGCGATGCGGCCGGCGTCGGGCACCGCGTCGGTCGCGAGCGTCGAGGGATCGCCGGCGGCGGCCTCCGACGATGCGACGAGCGCGCCGGTGATGTAGCGCGGCGTGACGGCGAGCGGGAAGCGCAGCCGGAACGCGCCGGCGTCGTAGCGCAGCGTCTCCTGGAACTCGATCGTGACGACGACCTCGGCGTCGGGCGCGAGCTGCGCGACGCTCGTCGTGAAGAGGTTCGGGCGCTCCTGCTCGACGAGGCCCGCCTGCCGGCCTTCCGATTTCGCGCGTTCGTACGCCCGCTTCGCGGCCGCGCGCTCGCGCACCTCGCCTTCGATGATCCGGCCGTCCGTCTCGACGCGCATGTGGTCGACCGCCGCCTTGTCGGGCAGCGGGAACAGGTACACGCCCTCGCGCCACACCGGCGTCGGATTGACGAAGCGCTGCGTCACCGTGGTCCGCGCGACGATCCCGGCGACCTCGATCCGCACGTCGGTCGCGACGAGCGGCGCGGCGACGGCGGGCGCGTCGCTCGACGCCGAGAGCTTCAGCACGCCACCGTGCGCGTCTGCGCCGGCCAGCCCGGACGCTCGCGCGGACGGCGGCGCGGCCTCGGCCCGCGAGGCGACGATGAACACGGCGAGCGCGAGCACGAGGCTCACGAACAGGCCGGTGGCGAGACCCTCGAGCGCGAGCCGCGCGAGGCCGCGCCAGCCCTTCGGGGGCAGGAGCGGGGCAGGGGAATGGACCGAGGTCGTCATCGGGTCGCTCGGGGGATCCGCTTCGGCGCGGCGTCCTCGACGGGAGGGAGGCCGCCGGCGCGTCCGCGGATCCCCGAGCCTCCTTCTTCTTCGTTGATGGCGGCGGTGGTCTTCGCGGCTTGCGGCGCCCCGCCGGGCCGGCACCGCACGACTCGCATTTCGCGTGCGGAACCGGGAGCGGCGCTGCGGCGATTCGGGCGGCGCGGCGAGCAATTCTGGAAAAGTCCTGACCGCGCCCCGCTTCCCCCGACACGGGAAGCGGGAGGCTTCCGGTGCCGGGCGCGCGCCACGCCGACGCTCGTCGCCATGCGCGCGCGGTCCCGGAAGCGGGGCATCGCCGCTGCGGTATAGTCGTCGCGCCATGACCCGCCGCATCGCCATCGTCGAGGACGAGCCCGCGATCCGCGAGAACTACCGCGACGCGCTGCGCCGGCAGGGCTACGAGGTCGCCGCGTACGCGTCGCGCGACGAGGCGCTCGCCGCGTTCCGCACCCGCCTGCCCGACCTAGCGATCGTCGACCTCGGTCTGGGCGACGATCCCGACGCGGGGTTCGCGCTGTGCCGCGAATTGCGCTCGCTTTCGTCGACGATCCCGATCCTGATCCTGTCGGCGCGCGATTCCGACGTCGACATCGTGTCGGGACTGCGCGTGGGCGCCGACGACTACCTGACGAAGGACGCGAGCCTGCCGCACCTCGCGGCGCGCATCGCGGCGCTGTTCAGGCGAGCCGACCTCGCGTCGTCGCCGGCGTCGGCCGAGGACGTCGTCGTGCGCGGCCCGCTCGCGCTCGACGTCAAGCGCATGACCGCGCGCTGGCGCGAGCGGCCGGTCGATCTCACGCTGACCGAGTTCTGGATGGTGCACGCGCTCGCGCGGCACCCCGGGCACGTAAAGGACCGCGACGCGCTGATGCGCGAGGCGAACACCGTCGTCGACGACGGCACGATCACCTCGCACGTCAAGCGCATCCGCCGCAAGTTCCAGGCGGTCGATCCCGGGTTCGACCGCATCGCGACCGTCTACGGCATGGGCTACCGCTGGTCCGCCGAATGAGGGTGAGACCCTCATTGCCGCGCGATCGCCCATCGGCCGACGAGGGATCGAGGGTCTGACCCTCATTCCCGACGAGGAATCGAGGGTCTGTGCCCTCGTTTCCGCCCGACCCGGCCTCCTTCCGCGACGACATGGGCAGCACTCCGAAGGCACGCCTCGGCATCCGCGCCCAGCTCCTGCTGGTGCTGACCGTGTTCCTCGCGCTGCCGTGGCTCGGCGTCGAGTACGCGCGCGAGCTGGAGCGCCTGTTGCGCGACGCGCAGGACCGCACGCTCGCGGGCACCGCGCAGGCGGTCGCGATCGCGCTGCACGACCGCCCCCGGCTGTTCGACGCGCCGATACGCCTGGTCGCGCCGAAGGGCGGCGCGCCGCAGGATCTCGTCGACGCGGCGGCGGCGCGTCCGGTCCTGTCGGCCGGCGCGGCGGCCGCCGCTCCCGAGCTCGAGCAGATCCTGCTGGGGCTCACGCGCACGACCGCGCGCATCCGCGTCGTCGACCGCGACCTCGGCGTGCTCGCGCACGCCGGGAGTCTGAAGCGCGCGGGGGACGAGGTCCAGCCGCCGCGCACGCTGCTGGACCCGCTGTACGCGCTCTTCCTGCCGCGCCCGAACGAGGACTTCGTCGACGACGACGGCGGCGGCAGCGTGCCGGCGCGGCGCGAGATCCTGGCCGCGCTCGACGGGATTCCCGCCACCGACCGGCGCAAGACGGCCGACGCGCGCGCGATCGTCGTGACCGCCGCGCACCCGATCTGGGTCGGCGACCGCGTGCGCGGCGTCGTGCTGGTCGAGGAGACGACGAACGCGGTGCTGGCCGAGCGCAACCGCGCGTTCGAACGGCTGTTCAACATCGTCGTGGCGATCCTGCTCGTCGGGTCGGCCGCGCTCACGCTCTACGCGACCTGGCTCTCGTCGCGCATCCGCCGGCTCGCACGTGACGCCGAGGCCGCGATCGACCGCGACGGCCGCGTGCGGGGGCCGCTGCCCGGCAGCGGCGCTCGCGACGAGATCGGCGACCTCGCGCGGAGCTACTCGGACGTCCTCGCGCGCCTGGGCGCGTACGCGAGCTACCAGGAGCAGCTCGCGGCGCGGCTGTCGCACGAGCTGCGGACGCCGCTCGCGGTGGTGCGCAGCTCGCTCGACAACCTGAGCGCGTCGCCGCTGCCGACCGACGCGCGCCCGTACATCGACCGCGCGCAAGACGGCCTCGACCGCCTCGCCGCGATCCTCGCGCGCATGACCGAGGCCGCGCGGCTCGAGGAGGCGCTCGACGACGCCGAGCGCGTCCGCTTCGATCTCTGCGAGGTCGTCGCCGGTTGCGTCGAGGGTTACCGGCTCGCCTATCCGCAGCGCCCGTTCGCCTGCTCCGCACCCGGGGAACCGCTGCCGGTGCGCGGCGCGCCCGAGATCGTCGCGCAGATGCTCGACAAGCTCGCCGAGAACGCCGTCGACTTCGCGACCGGCGGCGCGGTCGAGGTCTCGCTCGCGCGCGACGGCGACCGCGCCCGGCTCGAGGTCGTCAACGAGGGGCCGCCGCTCCCCGATGGCGCGGGCGACCGGCTGTTCGAGCCGATGGTGTCGGTGCGCGCGCAGGACGGCCGCGCGCCGCACCTGGGGCTCGGACTCGCGATCGTCCGGATCGTCGCGTCGCGCCACGGCGGCGAGGCGCGCGCCGCGAACCGCACCGACGGCCGGGGCGTGATCGTCACGGTGACGCTGCCGCTCGCGTCGGACGCGGCGGTTTAGGCGACAATGGCGCCCTCGTTCCCCCGCGCGTCCCCCGCCCATGCCCGCCTTCGCCGCGCAGCACCCGGCCCTCGTCGCCGCCGTCCTGCTCACCTGCTCGAACCTCTTCATGACGGTCGCGTGGTACGGGCACCTGAAGCACCTCGCCGACCGGCCGTGGTGGATCGCGGCGGTGATCTCGTGGGGCATCGCGCTGTTCGAGTACCTGCTGCAGGTGCCGGCGAACCGGATCGGCTTCACCGCGCTCTCGCTCGCGCAGCTCAAGATCATGCAGGAGGTGATCACGCTGTCGGTGTTCGTGCCGTTCGCCGTGCTCTACATGGGCGAGCCGGTCAAGCTCGACTATCTGTGGGCGGGCCTGTGCCTGATGGGCGCCGTCTACTTCATCTTCAGGACGTGACATCCCCCCGAAGCGCGCTTCGCGCGCCTCCCCCCGGGGGGCGCGGCGACCTCGGGGCGGCCCGTCGGTCGCCGGTCCCGGGCTCGAGCGGGGGATGACGATGGTCGTCCCGTTCTCGCGCATCTACGCGGCGTTCGCGGCCGGGTACCTGATGTCGTACCTGTTCCGCACCGTCAACGCGGTGATCTCGCCCGAGCTCACGCGCGAGCTGGGACTGAGTGCGGGCGCGCTGGGGCTGCTCACGAGCACCTACTTCGTCGCGTTCGCCTCGATGCAGATTCCGGCCGGCATGCTGCTCGACCGCTATGGCCCGCGACGCGTCGAGCCGGTGCTGCTCGTGATCGCGGCGATCGGGACGTTCGCGTTCGCGGCGGCCGACGGGCTGCCGGGCCTCACGGTCGCCCGCGCGCTGATCGGCGCCGGCGTCTCGGTCTGCCTGATGGCGCCGCTCAAGGGGATCGCCGTCTGGTATCCGCCGCACCGGCAGGCTTCGCTGTCGGGCTGGATCATGGTCGCGGGCGGTGCCGGCGCGCTCGTGGCGACGGCGCCGGTCGAGCTCGCGCTGCGCGTGGTCGACTGGCGCACGCTGTTCGTCGTGTTCGGCGCGATCACGCTCGCCGTCGCCGGCGCGATCGCGTGGCGCGTGCCCGACCTCCCGCGCGTCGCGAGCCCGCCGTCGTTCGCGGTCCAGTGGGAAGGCGTGCGGCGCGTGTTTTCGGAGCGGCGCTTCTGGTGGATCGTGCCGGTCGGCGCGATCGGCATGGGCTCGTTCATGGCGATCCAGGGGCTGTGGTCGGTGCCGTGGATGATGGAGGTCGAGGGGCTGACGCGCGCCGAGGCGGCGCGCATCCTGCTCGCGATGGGCGTGCTCACGCTCGCGGGCTACCTCGGCCTCGGGCTGTTCGCGACGCGGCTCGCGAAGCGCGGCTTCGGGCCGCGCCACATGTACCTGACCGGCTGGACGCTCCACGTCGTCGCGCTCGTCGCGATCGTCCTGCAGGCGCCCGGCGCCCCGTTCTGGTGGTGCGTGTACGGCTTCGGCGCGGCCGCGAACATCCTCGCGTTCACCGTGCTGAACGAGGGCTTCCCGACCGCGCTCGCGGGCCGCGCGAACACCGCGGTCAACCTGACGATGTTCGCCGGCAGCTTCGTCGCGCAATGGGGGATCGGCGTGGTCGCGGACGCCGCGACGACCTCGACCGGCGCGTCCGCGGCCGAGGGGCTGCGCGTCGCCTTCGTCATCGTGCTGGTGCTGGTGACGGCCGCGTACCTGTGGTTCCTCGCCGGCTGGAAGCGCTACGCGGTGGCGGCCGCACCGTCGCGCGCCTGAGCCGACCGATGCGCGTCCACGTCCTCGGCATCTGCGGCACGTTCATGGGCGGCATCGCGGCGATCGCGCGCGCGGCCGGCCACGAGGTCTCCGGCTGCGACGCGAACGTCTATCCACCGATGTCGACGCAGCTCGCCGCGCTCGGCATCGAGCTCACCGAAGGCTACGACGCCGCGCAGCTCGACGGCGTGGCCCGCGACGCCGACGTGTTCGTGATCGGCAACGTCGTCTCGCGCGGCAACCCGCTGATGGAGGCGATCCTCGACCGCCGCCTGCCCTACGTGTCGGGCCCCGAGTGGCTGCGCGAGCACGTGCTCGCCGGGCGCTTCGTGCTCGCCGTCGCCGGCACGCACGGCAAGACGACGACCGCGTCGATGCTCGCGTGGATCCTCGACCACGCCGGACTGGCGCCGGGCTTCCTGATCGGCGGCGTGCCCGCGAACTTCGGCGTCTCGGCGCGGCAGTCGGCGAGCGCCTTCTTCGTCGTCGAGGCCGACGAGTACGACACCGCGTTCTTCGACAAGCGCTCGAAGTTCGTGCACTACCGGCCGACGACCGCGATCCTCAACAACCTCGAGTACGACCACGCGGACATCTTCCCCGACCTCGCGGCGATCGAGACGCAGTTCCACCACCTGGTGCGCACGGTGCCGCGCAGCGGCCGGCTGATCGTCAACGGCGCCGATGCCGCGCTGGCGCGCGTGCTCGCGCGCGGCTCATGGTCGGAGGTCGAGCGCTTCGGGCAGGCCGAGGTCGCCGGGACCGGTCCCGGCTGGACGGTCGCGGTGAACGGCGCGATCGAGCTGGGCGGCGCGCCGCAGGGCGTGCTGCGCTGGCCGGCGGACGCGCCGCAGTTGGGCGTCCACAACCGGCTCAATGCGCTCGCCGCGATCGCGGCGGCGCGCCACGCGGGCGTGCCGGTCGCGCACGCGCTCGCCGCGCTCGCGGAGTTCCGGGGCGTCGCGCGGCGCATGGAGGTGCGCGGCCGCGTCGCGGGCGTCACCGTCTACGACGACTTCGCGCACCACCCGACCGCGATCGCGACGACGATCGACGGCCTGCGCCGGGCGGTCGGCGCGGCGCGCATCCTCGCGGTGCTCGAGCCCCGGTCGAACACGATGAAGCTCGGCGCGATGAAAGAGCGGCTCGCGGCGAGCCTCGGGGGCGCCGAGCGCACCCATTGCTACGCGGCGAACCTCGGCTGGGACGCGGCGGCCGCGCTCGCGCCGCTGGGGGCGCGCGCGAGCGTGCACGACGATCTCGACGACCTCGTCGACGCGGTCGTCCGCGAGGCGCGTCCCGGCGACCACGTGCTCGTGATGAGCAACGGCGGTTTCGGCGGCGTGCACGGCAAGCTGCTCGCGGCGCTGGGGGCGAGGGAAGGCGCGGTGCCCGCTCGAGAAGCGTCGGGCTGAAGCCCGACCCACGGAGGAACTGGCGCATCGGAGCGTGTGGGTCGGGCTTCAGCCCGACGCTTCTCGCCGATTCGATGCGAAAATCGTCCGCCTGAAGCCGGTTCCAGGGCGCCGGCAGGAGGGCGGAGGACGCCGGGCGTCCCGCACCATGGTTCCGCTGATCGTCTACCTGCACGGCTTTCGCTCGTCGCCGCAATCGGCCAAGGCGCAGGCGGTGATGCGCGCCGTCGCGGCGCTGCCCGCGGCGACCCGTCCGTCGCTCGTCGTCCCCGACCTCGGCCATCGTCCCGCGGCGGCGATCGCGCACGTCCTCGACCTCATCGCGCGCGTGCGGGAGCCCGGTGCGCCGCTGGCATTCGTCGGCAGCTCGCTCGGCGGCTACTACGCGACGCACCTCGCGGAGCGGCTCGGCGCGCGCGCCGTCCTGATCAATCCGGCGATCCGTCCGTACGAAGACCTCGAGCCGTACCGTGGCGCGCAGACGAATCTGTACACGGGCGAATCGTTCGACGTGACGGACGACCACTTCGACGAGCTGCGCGCGCTCGCGGTGCCGCGCATCACGCGCCCCGGGCGCTACTTCCTGCTCGTGCAGAGCGGCGACGAGGTGCTCGACTATCGCGAGGCCGTCGCGTACTACGCCGGCGCGTGGCAGTACGTGCAGGGCGGGGGCGACCACGCGTTCCAGGGCTTCGACGCGCAGATCCCCGCGATCCTGCGGTTCGCGACGGCCGGCGAGCCGGTGCGCTGAGGCTTTCGTCCGCTTCGTGAGAATCGAACGCATTCCGGCCGGCGACGGCACGGGTGCGCTCGGCAGGTCGGTGCGGTAGCATTCGGGGCGACTACGCCCCACGCCGAGGACATCGAGATGCCGTTCGCCCGCCCCGCCCTTCGCCTTCCCTGCGCCGTGGCCGCCGCCGCGGCGGCGCTCGCCCTCGCCGGCGCCGTGCAGGCGCAGCAGATGCGCACCTTCAAGGCCGGCTCCGGCCCCGACGAGTTGTGGGACACGACGATGAAGATGGAGATGCCGGGCATGCCGATGGCGATGCCCGCGCAGACGAGCCAGATCTGCCTCAAGAAGGACCGCAAGGCCGAGGACGCGATCCCGAGGCAGGACGACTGCCGGCTCGTCGACTCGAAGACCGTCGGCAACAAGGTGATCTTCACGATGGACTGCGCGGGCAAGGATCCGATGATCGTGCGCGGCGAGATCACCTCGACGCCCAACGCGTACGACGGCGTGATGCGCATGAAGGGGAAGCGCAAGGGCGAGGACATGGAGGTCACGCAGGTCTTCTCGGGGCGCAAGGTGGGCGCGTGCACCGACCAGACCGAGCAGATCGTCGCGAAGGCGAAGTCCGACATGGACGTCCAGGTGGCGAAGAACTGCACGGAGGGCCTCGAGCGGCTTCACGCGCAGCTGTTCTTCGGCCAGGGCGCGATGTGCGCAGGCCAGCAGAAGCAGTTCCGCGACAAGGTCCAGCAGCTGTCGACCACGATGCGCGAGCCCGCGGGATTCCGCGACGCGCAGAAGAAGTACGGCGCCCAGATGCTCCAGGACGCGTTCCAGGCCAGCAACGTCAACTACCAGCTCACCGCGCAGACCGCCTGCGACCGGGCGGTCGGATCGAAGGACTACGCGTTCCTCGGCAGCGGCAACTGCGACGAGAACGTGAAGCGGCTCGGACCCGTCCACTGCCAGGGCCGCGACTACTATCTCGTGGACCGCAACCTGATCCCGCTGTGCAACCGCTACTCGTACCTGATCAAGGGCAGCGTCCCCGCCGGCGGCATGCCGGGCGCCGCGTCGCAGGGGTCGGCGCCGCCGCAGCAGGCCGCGCAGGAGCCGCCGAAGGCCGATCCGGTCAAGCAGGGCGTCGACGCGGTGCGCAAGCTGCTGCCGTTCTGACGGGACGCCGATGATGCGCCGCGCGCTGCTCGTCGCGGCGGCGCTCGCGGCCGGCGCTGCCGCGGCGCCCTGCGGCGGCGCCGCCGCCGATCCGTGGCCCGGCGCCGCGGCCGCCTATCTCGTCCGCATCGACGGCGAGGTCCGCTGGGCGGCGAATGACACCGCGCGGCTCAGGCCCGCGAGCCTCACGAAGATGCTGACGGCGGTGCTCGCGGTCGAGGCGCTCGGTCCGACGACCGAGGTTCTCGTGAGCCGGCGCGCCGCCGCCGCGGACGGCGTGCGGCTCGGCCTGCGCGCCGGCATGCGCCTTCCCGCCGAGCACCTGCTCGCGGCCGCGCTGCTCCGGTCGGCGAACGACGCCTGCCTCGCGCTCGCCGAGGCCGTCGCGGGCAGCGAAGCCGCCTTCGTCGCGCGGATGAACGAGCGCGCGGCGGCGCTGGGCCTCGCGGACACGCACTACTCGAACGCGTGCGGTTTCGACGCGCCGGATCACTACGCGTCGGCGCGCGACCTCGCGCGGCTCGCCGATGCCGCGCTCGCCAAGCCGCGCATCGCCGCGATCGTCGCGCGCGAATCCGGGACCGCGCGGACCTCGGACGGGAAGCTGTTCCGGTTCGACAACACCAACGTGCTGGTCGGACGCGTCGACGGCGCGCGCGGCGTGAAGACCGGCTGGACCAAGGCGGCGGGCCGGTGCCTCGTCGCGGCGGCCGAGCGCGCCGGCACGCGCGTGCTCGTCGTGATGCTCGGCGCGCCCGACCGCTGGTGGGATGCGGTCGCGATGATCGAGTCCGCGTTCGAGGACGCGAAGGCGCGCCGCGGCGTGCTGCCGCCGTCGCCGCGACCGACGTGACGGCCCGCGGATCCGCGGCGCTGGTCGCGCTCGCGACGATCGCCGCGTACGCGGGCGCCGCCGGGACGACCTGGCAGTACGACGACTTCCGCGTCGTCGTCATCGACGGCGACGTCCACTCGTGGTCGGCGTGGTGGGCGTCGATGCCGGGGATGCGGCCGCTCACGAAGGCGAGCTACGTCGCGAACTGGCTCGTCTCGCCCGAGCCGGCCGGGTTCGCGATCGCCGGCGTGGCGATGCACGCGGCGTCGTCGCTCCTCGTGCTCGCGCTCGCGCGCCGATGGCTCGCGGCGTTCGCGCCGGCGCTGCCGCGGCCGGAGCTCGCGGCGCTCGCGGCCGCGCTCGTGTTCGCGCTGCACCCGGCGCAGACCGAGGCGGTCGTCTACGTCGCGGGCCGCTCGACCGTCCTCTCGTCGCTGTGCACGCTCGCCGCGCTCTACGCGTGGGAGCGCGCGCGCGAAGGCCCGGCGGCCGCGTGGCGCGCCGCGACGATGCTGCTGTTCGCGGCGGCGCTCGCCGCGCGCGAGGTCGCCTGGCTGCTGCCGTTCGCGATCGTGCTCGTGGAGGTCGCGCGCGGCGCGCGCCTCGGCGAGGCGCTGAAGCGCACGCTGCCGTTCTGGGCCGCCGCGGTCGCGCTCGCCGCGCTCGTGCTCGCCGTGCCGTCGTACCGGGGCCTGCTCGAGACGAGCCTCTCGATTCGTTCGCCGCTCGCGAACCTCGTCGCGCAGGTCGACTCCGTCGTCTACCTCGTCACGCGCCCGCTCCTCACGCTCCGTCTCAACTTCGATCCCGATCTCGCCGCACGCGAGGCGATCGACGCCGCATGGCTCGCGAAAGCGGGCGCGCTCGCCGCGCTCGTCGCGCTCGGCGTCGCGCGGATGCGAGCCCGACCCTGGCTCGCGTTCGGGATCCTCTGGTTCGCGCTCGCGCTCGCGCCGACCCACGGGCCGCTCGCGCGCTACGAGCTCGCGAACGACCGGCAGCTCTACCTCGCGATCGTGGGCCCCGCGCTGATCGTCGGCGTGGCGCTCGCGTCGTGGTCGGCGCGTGCTGCGGCGAATGCGGCGCTCGCATCGCTCGCGATCCTGCTCGGCGCGGCCACGTTCGTGCGCGTCACCGACTACGCGAGCGAGGCGCGGCTCTGGGAGGCGACGGTGCGCGCGTCGCCGGGCAACGCGCGCGCGTGGAACAACCTGGGCTACGCGCGGCAGCTCGAAGGCGACCGGGACCGAGCGAGGGCGGCGTACGAGCGGGCGCTCGCGATCGACCCGGGGAACCGCAAGGCGCGCTTCAATGTCGACGCGCTCGGCCCGCCCTGAATTCCCGCGACGACGACGGGGTTCCCGAAGGACGCGGCCGGTGATGGTGCGGTGCGTCTAGGTTCCGTCCAGTTCCCCCGGTACCATGTCGTCGCATGAAGTGGCGAAGTCGGCACCGCTGACCCGCCCGCGAAACGCCGCGGGACGCCCCCACGCCCACCCGGCGTGACGCGACCCGCCGCGCATCGGCCGACCGTCCCGACCGTCGACACGACACCGCGACCCGATTCGCATCGGTCGCGACGGAAGGCCACTCTCACGAGGAGCCTTCGCATGACGACGCTGACCCGGATCGGGACGAAGCCCGGTCAAGCCTCTTTCGCCACGCCCGCCGCGTCCGCGGGCAGCACCGCCGCCGACTACGTGCGCCGCGAGCGCGCGTACGGCGCGCGCAACTACGATCCGCTGCCGGCCGTCTTGAGCCAGGGCGAGGGCTCGTGGCTCACCGACGTCGAGGGGCGCCGCTATCTCGACCTGATGAGCGCGTACTCGGCGGTGAGCTTCGGCCACGGCCATCCGCGCATCGTCGCCGCGTTGACCGAGCAGGCGCACCGGCTCGCCGTCACGTCGCGCGCGTACTTCAACGACCGGCTGCCGCTCCTGCTCGAGCGCCTCGTCGCGCTGACCGGGCTCGACCGCGCGCTGCCGGTCAACACCGGGCTCGAGGCCGTCGAGACCGCGATCAAGGCGTCGCGCAAGTGGGCGCACAAGGTCAAGGGCGTGCCCGACGGGCACGCGGAGATCGTCGCGTGCCGCGGCAACTTCCACGGCCGCTCGATCACGATCACCGGGCTGTCGACCGAGCCGCAGTATCGCGACGGCTTCGGGCCATATCCGTCGGGGCTGAAGGCGATTCCCTACGACGATCCGGCCGCGCTGGAAGCCGCGATCGGGCCGAACACCGCGGCGTTCCTCGTCGAGCCGGTGCAGGGCGAGGCCGGCATCGTCGTGCCGAAGGACGGCTACCTCGCACGCTGCGCCGAGATCTGCCGCCGCCATCGCGTGCTCCTGATCTGCGACGAGGTGCAGACGGGCCTGGGCCGCACCGGGACCCTGTTCGGCTGGCAGCACGACGGCGCGAAGCCCGACGGCGTGATCCTCGGCAAGGCGCTGGGCGGCGGATTGCTGCCGGTGTCCGCGTTCGTCGCGACCGACGACGTGATGCAGGTGTTCCACCCGGGCGACCACGGCAGCACGTTCGGCGGCAACGCGCTCGGTGCGGCGGTCGCGCTGGCCGCGCTCGACGTGCTCGAGGACGAGCGGCTCGTCGCGCGCTCGCGCGAGCTGGGCGAGTGGCTGCTCGCCGAGCTGCGCCGGATCGAGAGCCCGCTCGTCGTCGACGTGCGCGGCCGCGGTCTCTTCATCGGCATCGAGGTCGATCCCGCGAAGGCGACGGCGCGCCAGGTCGTCGACGGCCTGCTCGCGCGCGGCATCCTGTCGAAGGACACGCACGGCACGGTGATCCGCATCGCGCCGCCGCTCAACGTGCCGCGCGAAGCGCTTCAGTGGGCGGTGGGCGAGATCCGGACGGCGCTGGCGGATGTCGAGGATGAGCACAAGAGAGGCCGGGTCGCGCGGTAGGACCGCAGAGCAAGACGCATAGCCGGCGCCTCACGGGGGCGTTCGGTCTCGCTATACTCGCCCGATGTCCTCCACCCTCGCCGCCCAGCTCGTCGTCGCGATCAGCTCGCGCGCGCTGTTCGACTTCGAGGAGGAGAACAGCGTCTTCGAGACGGCCGACGACCGCGCGTACATGAAGCTCCAGCTGGACCGGCTGCAGCAGCCGGCGAAGCCGGGCGTCGCCTACCCGCTGGTCCGCAAGCTGCTCGGCTTCAACGCGGACGGCGTCCGCCGCGTCGAGGTCGCGATCCTGTCGCGCAACGATCCGGTGTCGGGCCTGCGCGTGTTCCGGTCGGTGCGCGGCGCGGGGCTCGCGATCGAGCGCGGCGTGTTCACGCGGGGACGCTCGCCGTTCGGCTACCTGCGGCCGCTCAACGCCAATCTGTTCCTGTCGGCGAACGCGGACGACGTGAAGGCGGCGCTCGACGCAGGGTTCCCGGCGGCGCGCGTCTACACTCGTTCGGCCACCCTCGACTCGCATCCGGACGAGGTGCGGATCGCGTTCGACGGCGACGCGGTGCTGTTCGCCGACGAGGCCGAGCGCGTCTACCAGTCGCAGGGGCTCGCGGCGTTCCAGTCGCACGAGCAGGACCACGCCGCGCGTCCGCTGCCGCCGGGACCGTTCAAACCCCTGCTCGAGGCGCTGCATCGCCTGCAGCAGGCCGACGCGAGCGACAGGGTCGCGATGAAGCTCCGCACCGCGCTCGTCACGGCGCGCAGCGCGCCGGCGCACGAGCGCGCGATCCGCACGCTGATGGACTGGAACATCTCGGTCGACGAGGCGCTGTTCCTCGGCGGCCTCGACAAGGGCGCCTTCCTGCGCGAGTTCGAGCCCGATTTCTACTTCGACGACCAGACGCGCCACGTCGACTCGGCGTCGCGGCACGTGCCGGCCGGCCACGTGCCGCACGGCGTCGCCAACGAATAGCGCCCTCGGCGTCGGGCACCTGCCCGGCACCGGGACGCGTCCATGCGGTCATCCCGTCTGGCCCGCCGCCGGGAGCGCGAGGTACGCGGCGTAGCAGGCGACGAGCATCGCGCCGTGCGCGCGGCCGGCCACCGGCCCGCGGACCGAAAGCAGCACGAGGATCGAGACGACGGCCGCGCCGAGCGGCACCGCCACGCCGGCAAGGGTGGCCGGGATCGGCGCGATCGCCGCCGCGACCGGCACGATCAGGCCGCCGTTGAACAACGAGCTGCCGAGCAGCGTCCCGGCACCCACCTCGTCGTGGCCTTTCAGCCGCGCGACGATCACGGTGGCGAGCTCCGGCGTCGTCGTGCCGAGCGCCACCAGCGTCGCCCCGACGACGAACGGATCCCATCCGTGTCGCGCGGCGAGCGTGGTCGAGCCGGCGACGATCGCGTCGCCGGCGCCCCGGGGCATCGCGACGCCCGCCAGTGCGGCCAGCACGGCGACGAGCAGGCTGCCTTTCCGTCCGGGGGGTTCCGATTCGCGCGCGTGGCGCGCCATCTCGCGGACCGTGAGCCAGAGCCAGGCCGCGAAGATCGTCGCGAGCGCCGCCGCGGCGACGCGCGACTGCGTGCCGGTCGCGGCGAACAGCGCGGTCGCGGCCGGCAGCGCCAGCGCCGCGGGCAGGTCCCGGGACAGGCCGGCGCGCGTCAGCCTGGCCGGCGCGATCAGCAGCGCGAGCCCGAACACGAGCGCGATGTTGACGACGTTGGCACCGAGCGCATTCCCGAGCGCGATCTGCGGAACCCCCGCGCGCGCCGCGTCGATGGCGACGACGAATTCGGGGCTCGACGTGGCGAAGGCGGCCACGGTGACGGCGATCAGCGCGGGTGGCATGCCGGAGCGCGTCGCCAGGCCGACCGTGCCCCGCACGAACAGCTCGCCGCCGGCCGCGGCGAGCGCCGCGCCGATCAGGAACAGCTCGACCGGGCCCGGCGTCACGCGGCGGGACCGGGCAACGCCGCGAATCCCATGCGGCGATCCGCGTGGCGGAACACGGCCTTCAGAAGCTCGCGAGCGACCACGATGGTGGAGGCGACCGCGACGGTGAGCGCCCAGTCGCGAGCGTCGAGCGCCGTCGTGCCGAACGCCTGCTGCATCGCCGGCACGTAGATCACCGCGAGCTGCAGCACGACCGCGAACGCGATCGATGCCCACAGCCAGGGATTCGAGAACAGGCCCGCGCGGATGCTGGCCTCGTCGGAGCGGATGCAGAGCACGTCGAAGAGCTGGAAGAGGACGAGCGCGTTGAACGCGAGCGTGCGCGCGTAGCGCGTGTCGCCGTCCCCCTCGATCAGGCCGCCCGGCAGCCCGGCGTCGAGCAGTGCGAGCGTGCCGCCGGCCATCACCACCGAGGCGACGCTGATGCCGATCCACATCCGCCTCGAGATCACGCCTTCGCTCGCCACGCGCGGCGGTCGGTGCATCAGCGAGCGGTCGAGCGGATCGATGCCGACCGCGAGCGCGGGAAACGAGTCGGTCACGAGGTTGATCCACAGCACCATCGTCGCGGTGAGCGGCAGGACCAGCGTCTCGCCCGCCCCCGCGGCGATCCCGAGGGCGCCCGCGAGCACCACGCCCAGGAACAGCACGACGACCTCGCCCAGGTTCGTCGAGAGGAGGTAGCGGAGGAACTTGCGGATGTTCGCGTAGATCGATCGGCCCTCCTCGATCGCGGCGACGATCGACGCGAAGTTGTCGTCGGCGATCACCATGTCGGCCGCATCCTTCGACACGTCGGTGCCGGTGATCCCCATCGCGATCCCGATGTCGGCGGCCTTGAGCGCGGGCGCGTCGTTGACGCCGTCGCCGGTCATCGCGACGATCGCGCCGCCCGCCTTGAGGGCGCGCACGAGCCGCAGCTTGTGCTCGGGCGAGGTGCGGGCGAACACGTGCCGGCGGGCGGCGAGGGCGCGCAGCGCCGCGTCGTCGAGCAGGTCGAGGCCCGCGCCGGTCACGGCGTCGGTGTCGTCGCCGTCGGCGATGCCGAGCTCGCGCGCGATCGCGATCGCGGAGCGCGGGTGGTCGCCGGTGATCATCAGCACGCGCACGCCCGCAGCGTGCGCGGTCGCGACCGCCTCGCGCGCCTCGTCGCGCGGCGGATCGATCATGCCGACGACGCCGAGCCAGACGAACGCCTGTTCGTGGCCGGGGTGCAGCGACTCGACGTCGTCGGGGTCCATCACGCGGCCGGCGAGCCCCAGCGTGCGCAACGCCTCGCCGGCAAGCGCGTCGATCTCCGCCTGGATCGACGCGCGGCGGGCCGGCGTCATCTCGACGTTCGCGGTGCCGGCGCGCTCGTGCGTGCAGCGCGCGAGCAGCAGGTCCGGGGCGCCCTTGCAGAACAGCACGGCGCGTCCCGGCGCGTCCCGGTCCTCGTGCGCGGTGCTCATGAGCTTGCGTTCCGACGAGAACGGAATCTCGCCCAGGCGCGGGAAGCGGCGCGCGATCTCGGAGGCGAGCCCCGCCTTCTCGGCGAGCACCTTGAGCGCACCCTCGGTCGGGTCGCCGAGGATGCTCCAGCGGCCCTCGCGCCGCACGAGCGTCGCGTTGTTGGCGAGCGTGCCGGCCGCGACCGCGGCCTCGATCTCCTCGGCCAGCGCCCCGCGAGGCATCGGGACGCCGTCGTGGCGCATCTCGCCCTCCGGCGTGTAGCCCGCGCCGGTAACGTCGACGCGCCCGCCCGCGGTGACGACCGCGCGCACCGTCATCTCGTTCCTCGTCAGCGTGCCGGTCTTGTCGGTGCAGATCACGCTCGTCGCGCCCAGCGTCTCGACCGCCGCGAGCTTGCGCACGATCACGTTGCGCTTCGCCATGCGCTGCATCCCGAGCGAGAGCACGATCGTCGTGACCGCCGATAGGCCCTCGGGAACGGCGGACACCGCGAGGGCGACCGTGTAGAGCAGGATCGTCGTGAGCGCCGCGGTCGAGAAGTCACGGTACATGACGACGAGGGTCAGGGCGACGACCGCGGCGATCGCGATCACGACGATCCCGAGGACGCGCCCGGTCCGGTCGAGCTCGCGCTGCAGCGGCGTCGCTTCCTGCGGTGCGGTCGCGATCAGCGTCGCGATGCGCCCGATCTCCGAGCGCATGCCCGTCGCCGTGACGATCGCGAGCCCGTGGCCGTAGCTCACGCTCGTGCCGGCGTGCAGCATGTTCGCCCGGTCGGCGAGGCCGGTGTCCTCGGGCAGCGGCGCCGGGTACTTGTCGACGGGCGCGCTCTCGCCGGTGAGCGCCGCCTCGGCCGCCTTCAACGACACCGACTCGACCACGCGCGCGTCGGCCGGGACCGAATCGCCCTCCTCGATCACGAGGACGTCGCCCGGCACCAGCGCGGCCGCCTCGAGCAGGACGCGCTCCCCGTCGCGCACGACCAGCGCGGTCTCGGCGGTGAGCGCCTTCAGGCTGGCGACCGCGGCTTCGGCGCGCGCTTCCTGCGCGAAGCCGAGGATCGCGTTGGCGACGACGATCGCGATGATCGTCAGCGCCTCGTAGGGCGCGCCGCCTTCGCCCTCCAGAAGGTGCACGGCGAGCGAGACCGCGCCCGCCGCGACGAGCAGCAGCACGAGCGGGCTCTCGAACTGGGCGAGGAAGCGCCGCCAGCGCGGGACGGGGGGCCGCGGGTCGAGCGCGTTGGCACCGACGATCGCCAGGCGCCGGCGCGCCTCCGCCGTCGCGAGGCCGGCCGAAAGGTCGGTCTCCAGCGACTCCGCGAGCGCGTCGACCTCCCGGGCGTGCGGCGGAATCGCGGACGGCGTCGCGGGGGCGTGCTCGTCGGCGGACATCGCGTCAACCTACCACGACATCCGGGCGCCGGAAATCGGGGTCAGACCCCGCAGGGCGCGCGCTTCGCGGGGACGCACACGCGCCGCGTCCCTCCGGAAGGCAGCGGTACGTCGACGACGGCCGCGTCCACGCCGTAGACCTCGCGCAGCGTGGCCGGCGTGATCGCCTCGCGCGGCGGCGCGTCGGCGACGAGCCGTCCGCCCGCGAGCAGCGCGACGCGGTCCGCGCACAGGAACGCCTGGTCGGGGTCGTGCGTCGCCATCATCACGCCGATGCCGGAGGCCGCGAGCGCGCGCACCTCGTCGAGCACGCGTACCTGGTTGCCGAAGTCGAGGCTCGCGGTGGGCTCGTCCATCACGACGAGCGGCGCCTCCTGCGCGAGCGCGCGGGCGATCAGCGCGAGTTGCCGCTCGCCCCCGGAGATGCGCGTGTAGACGTGGTCGGCGAGCGGCGCGAGGCCGAGGCGCGCGAGGCATGCGTCGGCGACCTCGATGTCGCGCCCCGACGGCGAGGCGAACGCGGACAGGTGCGCGGTGCGGCCCATCAGCACGACGTCGCGCACGGTGAACGGGAAATGGCCGGCGTGCGCCTGCGGCACGTACGAGACGCGCTTCGCGATCTGGATGCGAGACAGGGAGGCGAGCGCGTCGCCGCCGAGCCGCACCTCGCCGCCCTGCGCGGGCAGGAGTCCCAGCAGCGTCCGGAACAGCGTCGACTTGCCGCCGCCGTTGGGGCCGAGCAGGCATACGATCTCGCCGGCCGAGAGCGAGACCGTCACACCGCGCCCGACCGGATGGTCCGGGTAGCCGAAGTCGAGCCCGAGGCCTTCGAGGCGCGTCATCGCCGGCCCCGTGGGTCGGGCTTCAGCCCGACTTTCTTCGCCACGATCACTGCCAGCTCCTCCGTGACCGGACGAGCTGCCACAGGAACAGCGGCGTGCCGACGAACGCGGTGAGCACGCCGAGCGGGATCTCGATGCGCGCGGTCGTGCGCGCGAGCGTGTCGACGGCGAGCAGGAACGCCGCGCCGAGGATGGCCGAGACGGGCAGCAGGCGCGAGAAGTCGGGGCCGACCGCGAGCCGCGCGAAGTGCGGGATCACGAGCCCGATCCAGCCGATGATGCCCGAGATCGAGACGGCCGCCGCCGTCATCAGCGTCGCCGACGCGATGACCGCGAGCCGCACGCGCGTCGTCTCGACGCCCATCGCGCGCGCCTCCTCGTCGCCGAGCGAGAGCAGGTTGACGCGCCAGCGCAGGAGCCACAGCGGGACGAGTCCGACCGCGATCGCCGGCAGCGCGGACGCGAGGTCGGCCGGGGCCGCGCCCGCGAGGCTGCCGAGCAGCCAGAACGTGATCGCCGGGAGCTGGTTGTACGGATCGGCGAGCACCTTGAGCAAGGCGACGCACGCGCCGAGCAGCGCACCCACGAGCACCCCCGCGAGCACGAGGACGAGCAGCGGATCGTGGCCGCGCACCGCCGACGCGATCAGGGTGACGAGCGCGACGGCGACGAGGCCGAACGCGAACGCTAATCCCTGGATCGCGAGCACCGGCAGCGCGAGGAAGATGCCGAGCACCGCGCCCAGGGCCGCTCCGCCCGACACGCCGAGGATGTCGGGCGAGACGAGCGGATTGCGGAACAGGCTCTGGTAGGCCGCCCCCGCCGACGCGAGCGCCGCGCCGACCGCGAGCGCCGCACCGATGCGCGGCCCGCGCACGCTCCAGACGATCGCCTCGACCGTCGGCGCGACACCCAACTCGGCGCCCGTGAGTTTCGAGGCGAGGATCGCCGCGAGGTCGCCCGGCGCGACCGGATAGCGGCCGACCGCGAACGCGAGCACGACCGCGACCGCGAGCGCCGCGAGCGCGCCCGCCGCGACCCACGCCGCGCGCGCGGTCATGCCGGCGCCGCTACGCTTTCCCGACCATCACGTCGGATGCCTTGATGATCGCGCTCGCCGTGTCGCCGACCGCGAGGCCGAGATCATCCACCGCCTCGTTCGTGATCGACGCGGTGACCACCGCGCCGCCGTGGATCTGGATGCGGACGTGCGACGTCGTCGCGCCGCGTTTCACTTCGATCACCTTGCCTGCGAGTACGTTGCGGGCGGAAAGCTTCATCGCGATCTCCCCGGCCGGACCGGCCGACCGCTCAATTATGCGCGTCCGGGAAGAACAGCTGCTCGCCGCCGACCTCGTAGCTCGCGATCGCGGCCTGGCCCTCCTTCGAGACGATCCAGTCGATGAACGCCTGCGCCTCGGGAACCTTGACGTGCGGATGCCGGGCCGGATTCACCATCATCACGCCGTACGGGTTGAACATCCGCTTGTCGCCTTCGACCATGATCGCGAGGTCGCCGCGGTTCCTGAACGAGAGCCACGTGCCGCGGTCGGCGAGAAGGTAGGCGTTCATCGACGACGCGGTGTTGAGCGCCGGGCCCATGCCCGAGCCGGTCTCGCGGTACCACGAGCCCTTGCCCTGCGCCGGGTCGACGTCGGCGAGCTTGAAGTACCGGAGCTCCGCCATGTGCGTGCCGCTCCGGTCGCCGCGCGATACGAACGGCGCCTTCGCGTCGGCGATCTTCTTCAGCGCCGCCGCGACGTCCTTCGTGCCGGCGGCCTTCGCGGGATCGGTCTTCGGGCCGACCAGCACGAAGTCGTTGTACATGACGTCGCGGCGGCCGACCCCCCAGCCCTCGGCGACGAACCTGTCCTCGGCCGGCCGGTCGTGCACGAACACGACGTCCGCGTCGCCGCGGCGGCCGACGTCGAGCGCCTGGCCGGTGCCGAGCGCCACGACCTTCACCTGGATGCCGGTCTTCTGCGTGAACATCGGCAGGATGTGGCCGAAGAGTCCCGATTGCTCGGTCGAGGTCGTCGACGCGACGACGATCGACTTCGGCTGCGCGGCGGCCGGCAGTGCGACGAGCGCCGCGAGCGCTCCGGCGAACAGGGTTCCGATCAGGCGTCGGCGAGTCGCCATGGCAGTTCTCCTTCGAGATAGGCGGCGGCCTCGGCCGTCGCGGGGCGGTGGAAGAAGCCGGCGGCCGCGCTGCGTTCGCAGAGACGGCCGCCGTGGAGAAACAGGATCTCGTCGGCGAGGCGGCGCGCCTGCCCGAGGTTGTGCGTCACCATCACGATCTTCGTGCCGGCGTCGTGGATCGCCTGCACGATCGCCTCGATCGCGATGGTCGAGCCCGGGTCGAGGTTCGCGGTCGGCTCGTCGAGGAACAGCACCTCGGGCGCGAGCATCCAGGCCCGCGCCAGCGCGAGCCGCTGCTGCTCGCCGCCCGACAGCACGCGGGCCGGCTGGTGCGCGACCGACGCGAGCCCGACGCGGTCGAGCGCCGCGCGCGCCCGCTCCCGGCGCTCGGCGCGGGGGACGCCCGCGAGCGCCAGCGCGAAGCGCAGGTTGCCGGCGGCGCTGCGGCGAAACATCACCGGCCGCTGGAACACCATCGCCTGCCGGCGCGGCGCGCCGGGCGTCTCGGGGGCCGACCAGCGCACCCGTCCCGACGTCGGCGCGAGGAGGCCGTGCATCACGCGCAAGAGCACGCTCTTGCCCGCGCCGTTGGGGCCGAGCACCACGGTCCGCACGCCGCGTTCGAGCGTCAGGCTCACGCGGTCGAGGATCGTGCGGCCGCGCGCCGCGAACGACACGTCGTCGAGCGCGAGCGGCAGCATCGAGGACGGCGGAAAGCTAGCCATGGCGGCGCAGCGCGGCGTCCTTGACGGCGGTCGCGGCGATGTTGAGCGCGAACACGATCGCGAGCAGCACGATGCCGAGTCCTACCGCGAGCGGCAGGTCGCCCTTCGAGGTTTCGAGCGCGATCGCGGTCGTCATCACGCGCGTCACGCCGTCGATGTTTCCGCCCACGATCATCACGGCGCCGACTTCGGCGATCGCGCGGCCGAAGCCGGCGAGCACGATCGTGACGAGCGTGTAGCGGACGTCGACGAGCAGCGCGAGCGCCGACGTCCAGGCGCCCGCGCCGAGCGACTGGAGCTGGTCGCGCGACTCGCCCCAGGCGTCGGCGACCACCTGGCGCGTCAGCGCCGCGAGCAGCGGGAACACGAGGATCGCCTGCGCGACGACCATCGCCGAGGGCGTGAACAGGATGCCGAAGGCGCCCAGCGGCCCGGAGCGCGACAGCAGCAGGTAGACGGCGAGGCCGACGACGACGGCGGGCAACCCCAGCAGCGCGTTCAGCGTCGTCACGACGGCGCGCTTGCCGGGAAACTCGGCGACCGCGACCGTGGCGCCGAACGGCAGCGCGAACACGCTCGCGACCGCCACCGACGAGAGGCTCACCTGGAGCGAGAGCAGCACGATCTCGCCCAGCTTCGGGTCGAGCCGGACGACCATCGCGACGGCTTCGGCGAAGGCGAGGGAGATCGTGTTCACGCGGTCGGGTCGGGGAGGTCCGTGCGCGCCGCGCGCCCGGACGGAATGCCCGCGTCGCGTCCGGGGTCGGTCGCGCGGTTCGCGCGGGCGGAGCCGCGAGTGTAGGCGAGCGCGCGGGGCGGCGCGCCATATGCAAGAATCTGCCTATATGCGGCGATTGCGGGCGACGATCGGCTGGCGGCTGCCCGGGACCGCGGGCGGGAGGCTCGACGCGCGCGTCGTCGACCTGGTCGCGCTCGCGGCGGAGCGCGGATCCCTCGCGGCCGCGGCGCGCGCCGCCGGGCTTCCCTACCGGACCGCGTGGGCGCTCGTGGCCGCGGCGGAGCGGGCCCTCGGGCGCCGGCTGCTCCTGCTCGAGCGAGGCGTCGGCGCCCGGCCGGCCGCGCTGGGCCGGCGGATCCTCGAGGCGAGGGCCGAGGCCCTGCGCCTGCTCGATGCGCGGCGCGACGCGGTCGACGTGCCCCTCGGCCACGAGCGCGCGCCGAAGGAGCGGCCGGGCCTGCGGATCGCGGCGAGCCACGACCTCGTGCTGGCCGAGCTGCGCGACGCCTGGGCGCGCCGCCACGGCATCGCGGTCGCGTTCCACGGCAGCGCCGAGGCGATCGATCTCTACCTCGCCGGGCGGGCGGACGTGGCGGGGTTCCACGTCGAGGCCAAGACGGCGTCGGACCCCGATTCCGGAAATCGGGAGGCGAGGAACAGAGGGGTTGATCCTCGTTCCGGGCGGGGGCCGCTGCTCGCGCGGCTCGACCCGGCGCGCGACGCGGTGCTGCCGTTCGTCGAGCGCACGCAGGGGCTGATCCTGCCGCGCGGCAATCCGGCGGGCGTGCGGACGCTCGCCGACGTCGCCGCGGGGCGCCTGCGCTTCGTCAACCGCCAGCCCGGCTCGGGGACGCGCATCGCGCTCGAGGCGCTCGCCGCGCGCGGGCACGTCGACGCCGCGGGCATCCCCGGCTGGACGCGCGAGGAGTTCACGCACGCGGCGGTCGCGGCGACCGTCGCGGCCGGCGAGGCGGACGCCGGCTTCGGGCTGCAGGCGGCCGCGGCGCAGCTCGGGCTCGCGTTCGTGCCGCTCCTGCGCGAGCGCTATGCGTTCGCGTGCCGACGCCGCGAGCTCCTCGATCCCCGCGTGCGCGCGTTCAGGCGCCTCATCGCCTCGACGACGGTCGCGAAGGTCGTCGCGCCGCTGCCGGGCTACCGGCTCGCGGTGCGCGAGCGCGCGTAGCCGCTACTTGCGCGAGAGCCGCTGGCGCCCGTAGAACGGGTACTGCGGATCGTTGTAGCCGGGCGTCGACGGATGCCCCGGCCCGACCAGCGAATCGACGAGCGCCTCGTCGTCGCCGGTCCACGGCGCGCCGAGCGCGGTCGCGTAGTCGTTCCACTGCGCGAGCGTGCGCGGGCCCGCGATGATGCTCGTCACGATCGGGTTCGCCCACAGCCACGCGAGCGCGAACTGCGTCGCGGTGCGCCCGGTCCGCTCCGCGTGCGCCTTCAGCGTCTGCGCGATCGCGAACGACTCCTCGCGGAACTCGGTCTCCATGATCCGCGCGTCCTTCAGCGCGCCGCGCGAGCCCTCGGGCGCCACGCCGCCCGGCGAGTACTTGCCGGTCAGCACGCCGCGCGCGATCGGCGAGTACGGCGCGACGCCGATCCCGTAGTGGTCGCAGGCCGGCAGGATCTCGACCTCGGGCATCCGGTTCAGCAGGTTGTAGTAGGGCTGGCACACGACCGGCTGCGGCACGCCTTCCCGCTCGCACGCGCGCATCACCTCGGCGATGCGCCAGCCGCGGTAGTTCGACAGGCCGAAGTAGCGGACCTTGCCCGCGCGGATCAGGTCGCCGATCGCGCCGACCGTCTCGTCGATCGGCGTGCGCGGGTCGTCGCGGTGCAGGTAGTACACGTCGATGCGGTCGGTGCCGAGTCGCCCGAGGCTCCCGTCGCACGCGCGCAGCACCCACGAGCGCGAGAGGCCGCCGTTGTTGCGCTCGCCCTCGGCCATCCGGTTGCCGACCTTGGTCGCCAGCACCCAGTGGTCGCGCTCGCCCCGGATCGCCTGGCCGGTGATGCGCTCGGACTCGCCGTAGTGGTAGGCGTCCGCGGTGTCGATGAAGTTGACGCCCGCGCCGCGCGCGTGCGCGACGATCTCGCGCGCCGCCGCTTCGTCGGTGCGGCCGCCGAACGTCATCGTTCCCAGGCACAGCGTCGACACCTGGAGGCCGCAGCGCCCGAGGCGCCGGTAGGTCATCGTGGTCATGAAGGCTCCGTGGACGCCGCGCGCGTGCTGCGACCGCCGCTCAGGCGTCCGCCGCGCGCAGCCGCTCCACGTCGGGGACCGGGAGCGCCCGCCGCAGCACCGTCTCCGCGAGCCACACCGCGGCCCGGCGCGCGCGGGCGGCCACCGTCTCCGGCGGCATCTGCAGGAAGTCGTCGTTGTAGACGTCGAACGTGTAGTTGCCGTAGTAGCCGGCCGCGTCGAGCCGCGCGACGAACCGCGCGAGCGCCTCGCTGTGGGCGCCCTCGCCGGGGAACACGCGGAAGTGCCCGGCGGTGCGCGCCTGCTCGTCGCGCGTCGACAGGTCCTGCCACAGGTAGTCGGACAGCTGGACGACGAACACCTGCGCCGGGTCGACCGCGTCGAGCTCGTCCTCGGGCACCGACGCCGCGAGCACGTCGAACGCGTCGATCGCGATGCCGAGGTTCGGGCAGCCCGCGCGGAGCGCGATGTCCGCGGCGGCCGGGAAGCCGCGCACCGCGCCTCCCCACGGCAGCCCCTTGTACGCGATGCGGATGCCGAGCGGGATCGCGAGGACGGCGAGCTTCGCGAGGTCGCGCGCGATCGTCTCGGGACGCCGGTCGGCGTGCGCGGAGGTCGACGCTTCGACGAGCAGCATCCGGCCGCCGAGCGCGCCGCAGACCTCGAGCATCGACTTCGCGACGTCGACCTTGTACGCGTGCAGCGCCCCCGACACGCCCTCGAAGTCGCGCAGCACCTCGAGGCCGGTCACCGCGAGGCCGCTCGAGCGCACCGCGCGCACGCCCGCGTCGGTGCCGCCCGGGTGGCCGACGACGTCGGCCGCCGAGATCGTCGTCTGCGCGAATCCCGCGCCGCGGATCGCCGCGAGCTTCGTCTCGAGGGACCCCGCGAGCGACGCGGTGTCCATGCCGAAGTCGTGGAAGATCATGCCGGCGCGCGCGTCGTCTCGGGCTCGCTCTTCACCAGCTCGAACATCACGCCGCCCGGCATCGGCCGGGTCAGCGCGCCGCGCTCGCTCGAGTGCACGCGATCGGTCGACAGGAACTCGACGCCACGCTTTTCCAGCGCCGCGACCGCGGCCAGCACGTCGGGCGCGCCGAAGCCGATCCGCTGCAGGTGCTCGTCCATCGGCGCGTAGCGCGCGGTGTCCTCGGGCTCGATCAGTTGCAGGAAGAAGTTCCGGCAGGGGCTCCGCAGCAGGTGGCCCTTGGGCATGATGCCGAAGCGCACGCTGTCGGGCACCCGGGCGAAGCCGAAGATCTTCCGGTAGAACTCGGTCCAGTCGGGCGTGCGGTCGGGCGCGACGTACTGGACGAGGCCGAAGAAGTGCATGCCCGCGATCGCCGGCGGGTGCGGGTCGACCGTGGGGATCCGGCGGAAGTCGATGTCGTAGATCGAGAACTCGTCGTAGCGGTCGACGAAATAGACGAGGCTCTCGCCGACGCCGTGGATCGCCGGAATGTTGAGCTCCATCGGGAGCGCGCGCACCGGGATCTCCCACGCCCCGAGCTCGAGGGCGCGGCGGAACGCGGCCTGCGCGTCGTGGACGCGGACCGCGAACGCGGAGAGCACCGGCCGCTCGGTGGGCTCGGTGATGCGGGGCACGTCGGCCGGCTGGGCGTTGACGACGATGTTCATCGTGCCCTGCCGGTAGAGCTCGACCTCGCGCGAGCGGTGCCGCGCGACCGGACGGAATCCCATCGTCTCGAGCACGCCGCCCAGCGCCTGCGGGCGCGACGTGGCGAACTCGATGAACTCGATGCCGTCGAAGCCGAGCGGGTTCGCGGTCTCGATCGCGGCTTCTCGGTCGAGGTCGTGGGTCGTCGAGGACATCGTCGGGGACGCTTCGCGCGGGCGGGCGAGGCCGGTGGCGCGGGCAGGCGCCCGCCCGGGCATTCTATAGCAGCGGTTCCGGCGCGCCGCCGGCCGCGCGCCGGCGAACCCGGGCGCCTGGCGCCCCGTATCGGAGGATCGATCGGCGCCGGCATCGACACGATATAGGAACGATGTTCCAATTCGGAACATACTTTCCGAAAACGGAACTCCATGACCGGCAGCGCCCTGGATCGCGCGTTCGACGCCCTCGAGCTCCTCGCCTCGCACCCCGCGGGGCTGCCGCTCGCGGCGGTCGTCGATGCGCTGGACATCCCGAAGAGCGCCGCCCACCGGCTGCTGGCGCAGCTCGTCGCCCGCGACTACGCGCGCCGGGACGAGCTGTCCGGCCGCTACCGGCTGACGACGCGCCTCGCATCGATCGGATTCCGCTTCCTCGCGCTCGCCGGCGTGCCCGACATCGTGCAGCCGACGCTCGACCGGCTGGCCGAACGCACCGGCGAGCTCGTGCGCCTGGGCGTCGTCGACGGCGACCGCCAGACCTGGGTCGCCAAGGCGCAGGGGGCGCGCACCGGCCTGCGCTACGACCCGGACATGGGCATGGAGGCCCCGCTCGCCTCGACCGCGTCCGGACAGGCGTGGCTCGCCTGCCTCACCGACGAGCAGGCGCTCGCGCTGGTGTCGCGGCAGGGGTTCCCGTCGCCGGGCACCCTCGGACCGAACGCGCCGCGCACGGTGCGCGCGCTGCTCGAGCGCCTGCGCGCGGCGCGGGAGCGCGGCCACGCCCGCGTGGCCGAGAGCTCGGCGCCGGGAACCGCTGCGATGGCGGCGGCGATTCGCCATCCTTCCACGCGAGGGGTCGTCGGCGTCGTCAGCGTCGCGGGCCCGAGCGTGCGGCTGACCGACGCCCGGATGGACGAGCTCGCGCCGGCGATGCTCGAAGCGGCCGCCGAGCTCTCGAACGTGTCCGCCGCCTCCGAGTTCTTCTCGGCGGCCGGCCGCCCGGCGATCGCCGCGCGAGCGCCATCGCCGCCGCGCGCCGCGCGCGCACCGCGCTGACCGGCACGCGCGCCGTCCGACCCGACCCTCCCTTCCCTTTCCTCGCTACGCGGAGCCTCCGATGCGTTTCGACCTGACCGAAGAACAGACGATGATCGTCGACACCGTCCGCCGGTTCGTCCACGACGAGCTGATCCCGCTCGAGGACGAGATCGAGGAGACCGGCCGTCTCGACCCGACGAAGGCGAAGGCGGTCTTCGAGAAGTCCCGCGCGCTCGGCCTCTACGCGACCAACATCCCGGTCGAGTACGGCGGCGGCGGGCTCTCGGCCGTGGACACGATGCTGGTCGAGGAACAGTTCGGCCACGCGAAGGACATCCTGATCCGCCGCGCGTTCGGCAACGTCTACGAGTCGCTGCTCGAGGGCACGGCCGAGCAGAAGGACCGCTTCCTGCGCCCCGCGGTGCGCGGCGAGCGCACCTGCTCGATCGCGATCACCGAGCCGGACGCTGGCTCCGACGCGGCGTCGATCAGGACACGCGCGGTGCGCGACGGCGACGGCTGGATCGTGACCGGCAAGAAGCACTTCATCAGCGACGGGCACTACTCCGATTTCTTCATCGTGTCGGCGGTCACCGACCCGGAGGCGCGCCCGCGCCACGTCTCGCTGTTCCTCATCGACAAGGACCAGCCGGGGGTGGCGGTGGGGCGCGACCAGGCGATGATGGGGCTCACCGGCACGAGCCACGTCGAGCTCTTCTTCGAAGGCGTGCGCGTCGGTCGCGACCGCCTGCTCGGGGCCGAGGGACAGGGGCTCGCGATCGCCTACTCGACGCTCGGGCGCGTGCGCCTCGCGCAGGTCGGCGCGCGGGCGATCGGCAAGGCGTGCCGGCTCGCGACGATGATGACGGCGCAGGCGAACGAGCGGCGCCAGTTCGGCAAGGCGATCGGCGAGTTCCAGATGATCCAGCAGATGATCGCGGACAGCGCGATCGAGATCAACGCCGCGCGGCTCATGCTGCTGCGCGCGGCGTGGGAAATCGACCAGGGGCGCGACGCGCGCGACTGGATCTCGATGGTCAAGGTCGAGGCCGCCGAGACGCTCGGACGGGTCGCCGACCGGGCGGTGCAGATCTTCGGCGGCATGGGCTACTGCCGCGAGCTTCCGGTCGAACGCCTCTACCGCGACGCGCGCATCTACCGGATCTTCGACGGCACCTCGGAGATCCACCGCACGGTGATCGCGCGAGGCGCGCTCAGGCGCGGCGCGGCGGCGTGGGACATCGGCGCCTGAGGATCGGTTGCCGGAGTCCGTTCGTCCGGCTCCGGTCGCGGGCCGTCAGTCGGCACCGACCGCGATGCGCCCGGCGCGTGTCCGCGGGGTGGCCGTCTCGCAAGCCGTCCGGATTCAATACAGCCCGGGCGTCGTGCCGCCGTCGACCGCGATCGCCGTGCCCTGGATGTGCCGGGCGCGCTCGCTGCAGAGAAAGAGCGCCAGCGCGGCGACGTCTTCGGGCCGGCCCAGCCGCGCGAGGCCGTCCCGGGCGATCAGCGTGCGGCGGATGTCGTCGACACTCGTGCCCGCCGCCTCCGCGCGCTGGCGGAACAACTGTTCGACGCGCTCCGTCTCGGTCATGCCCGGCAGGATCGCGTTGACGTTGACGCCCTCGCGCTTGCCGAGCATCGAGAGTCCCTTGGTGAAGTTCGACATCGCGGCATTGACCGCGCCGCCGATCAGGAATTCCGGCTCGGGCGTGCGCGCCGCGCCGCCGACGATGTTGACGACATGGCCGCGCGTCTCGACGAGCATGGGCCAGAACAATCGGCACAGCCGCACGCAACCGAAGAACTTGAGCGCGAAACCGTCCTGCCAGACTTCCTCGTCGAGCGCGGTGAACGCCCCCGCGCGCGTGGCGCCGGCGGAGTTGACCAGGATGTCGCAGCGTCCGTGGCGCTCGGCGACGAACCGTTGCACGTCCGCGCAGCCGTCGGCGGTGCGCAGGTCGGCGGCGCAGGTATCCGGGCGCGAAGCGCCGGCCGCGGCGATCGCCTCGGCGGCGGCGTCCAGGTTCGCGCGCGTCGACGCGGCGAGCACGACGCGCGCGCCATCCGCCGCGAACGCGGCGGCGATGCCGCGGCCGATGCCGCGGCTGCCTCCGCTGACGACCACGACCTTGTCGGTGAACTCCGCTGCCATCGCCTTCTCCTCGCCCGGCGCCGCCACATTTCCGCACTGAACGGAGATTCGCGGCGCGGGTCCGACGGTTGCGCGCGTTCGAGCGCTAACGTCCCTGCCATCGCGGCTTGCGCTTCTCCGCGAACGCGCGCGGGCCTTCCTTCGCGTCCTCGCTCGCGAGCATGCGCTCGGCCGCCGGATAGCGCCGGTTCATCGCGGCTTCCAGTCCGGGCTCGTCGAGGCTCTGCATCATCACCTGCTTCGACGCCTCGAGGGCGAGCGGCGCGCACGCGAGGAGCTCGTCGACGAGCGCACGCGTGCGCGCGGCGAGTTCCGCCATCGGCACCACGTCGTTGACGAGCCCGATGCGTTGCGCCTCGGCGGCGCCCATCCGCCGCGCAGTGAGCACGAGGCCCATGGCTTCCTTCATCGGCAGCGTGCGCGCGAGCCGCTGCAGCGCGCCGCCTCCGAGCGCCGCCAGCCCGACCCGCGGCTCGGGCAGGCCGAACTGCGCGTGCTCGGCCGCGACCGCGAGGTCGCAGGCGGCGAGGATCTCGACGCCGCCGCCGAGGCACAACCCGTTGACCGCGGCGATCACCGGCTTGAACAGGTCGAAGCGCTTCGTGATGCCCGCGAAACCGCCGTACGGATACGCGTAGCTGCCGGTCTGCGCGAGCGACTTCAAGTCGGTTCCGACGCAGAATGCGCGATCGCCGGCTCCGGTGATCACGGCCACGCGCAGCTCCGGATCGGCCGCATACAGGTCGAACGCGCGGGAGAGTTCGACGTGCGCGTCGAGGTGCAGCGCATTGAGCGCTTCCGGGCGGTCGATCGTGATCGTCAGGACGTGCCCTGCGCGGTCGAGCCGGCAGAAGCGGAAGCCGTCGTCGGTCATGGTCGTCTCTTGGGGGACTCCGGTCAGCGCCGCCGGCGCGCGAGGAACTCGGCGAGCGTGTCGTCGATCACCTTCGCCGTGCGCATCGCCGACTCGGGCGTGCTCGCGCACCGCCCCTGCCCGTTCAGCTCGTCGACGATCGTCTGGACGAGCGGCTGGTGGACGTAGGGCGGATCGGCGATCGGAATCTCCTCGACCGACTCGCCGCGGTGGATGCGGATGGGCGCCGGCGGGCGCCCGGGCGGCGGCGAGAGCGGCGGGAACGTCGAGTAGCGTATGCGGCCGGTCGCGCCGACGATCTCGTTGTGCTCGTCGTCGATGTCGGTCGCGAAGCACCAGGCGCCGCTGCCGTACGCGCCGTTCGCGTAGCGCCACGACGCGGCCACGACGTCCTCCGGCGGATAGGCGCCGGCCTGGTTGTCGGCGTAAGCGCGGACCTCGGCGATCGGACCGACGACGAAATCCAGGATGTCGAGGGTGTGGCCGACGGCCTCGAAGTAGATGCCGCCGCCGGAGGTCTTCGGGTCGAGCCGCCAACCCCAGAACGGACCGCGCATCGCCTCGGCATCCGGGACGCGATGGAAGTGCCGCGATATCGTCATGCGGACGGGTCCGATCGCCCCTGACTGCACGAGCTCGCGCAAGGCGGTGAAGCGCGGGAGCGCGCGCCGGTAATAGGCGATCCACAACGGGACCTTCGCCGCGCGGCAGGCCTCCGCCATCTCGCGGCACTCGGCGTGGCTCATGCCCATCGGTTTCTCGACCAGCACCGGCTTGCCGGCGGCGGCGCAGCGCAGCACGTAGTCCCGATGCGAGTCGGTGCGGGTCGCGACGTAGACGGCGTCGACGTCCGCCGCGCGAATCAGCGCGTCCGCGTCGGCTTCGGCGCGGCATCCGTCGCCGTGCGTGCGCGCGAACGCCGAGGCGCGGTCGAAGTTGCGGTCGTGGACGGCCGCCAGCGCCGAATTCGCGGCACGCCAGAGGGCCGGGCCGCTCTTCATCCTGGCGACCTCGCCGCAGCCGATCATGCCCCAGCGTATCGTTCTCATCGCGCCCTTTCGCGGATCGTGGCGGCCCCGCCGCCGTTCATCGAGCCCATCGCCCGCGCTCCCGTGCCGCTCATGCCGCGGCGCCCGGGCGCGCCGCGGGCTCGGCGTACAGCACGCCGTCGGCGACCATCGCGTCGATCTCGGCGGTGCGAAATCCGAGCATGCTCGCGATGTCCCGGTTGTGCTGGCCGAGGAGCGGCGCGGGCGTGCGCGGCGTGGTGTCGCAGTCGGAGAACCGGAACGGCAGGTTGGGGAGCCGGATGCGTCCCAGCACCGGATGGTCCTGCTCGACGATCATGCCGCGCGCGAGGATCTGCGGGTCGGCGACCACCTCGTCGATCCGCTGCACCTTCGCGCAGGGCACGCCGGCCGAGTCGAGCGCCGCGAGGCAGGCCGCGACCGACGGCTGCGCCATCGCCCAGGCGCGCACGACCGGCAGGATGGTCGCGCGGTGCGCGTTGCGGCCCTCCTGGTCGTGGAAGCGCGTGTCCGCGGCGAGCGCTTCGCCGCCGACGAGCCGCGCGAGGCGCTTCCACGCGTCGTCGACCTGCGCGGCGATCACGAAGTACCCGTCGCGGCCCTCGAACACGCCGTAGAGCGTCGACTGCGGCAGGTCGTGCCCGGTCTGCGCGGGAATCTCGGTCCCGCCGGAGAGCGTGTAGCACTGCACCGCGTACTCGTGCATCGACACCATCGTGTCGTAGAGCGCGAGGTCGATGTGCTGGCCGCGCCCCGACTTCGCGCGGCCGAGGAGCGCCGCGCACACCGCGGCGACGCCGTGGATGCCGGTGTACATGTCGGCCAGCGCGATGCGGAACAGCGGTGGCAGGGCGCCGGGTTCCCCGAGCATCGCCATCGCGCCGGACTTCGCTTCCGCGATCAATCCGTAGCCCGCCTGCGCGGCATCGGGGCCGGTGTGGCCGTTGGCGGAGATCGAGCAGTACACGAGGCGCGGATTGCGCGCGGAGAGTTCCGGGTAGCCAAGACCCAGCCGGGCCATCGTTCCCGGCCGGTAGTTCTCGACGAACACGTCGGCGCTGTCGACGAGCCGGTGCATGAGGTCGAGGCCGCGCGGGTCCTTCAGGTTCACGCACAGTCCCTGCTTGCCCATGTTCTGCTGCAGGAAGTAGCCGCTCTGTCCGCCGAGGAAGTACGGATGCTGGCGGCCGGGGTCGCCCGCCGTCGGCCGCTCGACCTTGATCACCTCCGCGCCCATCGCGGCGAGGCAGCGCGACAGGAAAGGCCCCGCGATGAAGTGGCTGTAGTCGACGACGCGATAGCCCGCGAGCGGCAGGTCCTGGCTCATGCAACGCGCTCCCCGGGGCGGCGGTGGCGAGGCACCATCAGCCCCGCAGGCGCCCGACCGCGGGCTCGGAATGGAGCACGCCATCGGTCACCATGGCGTCGATCTCGGCGGACGAAAACCCGAGCGCGGACGCGATCTCGCGGTTGTGCTGTCCGAGGAGCGGCGCCGCCGTGCGCACGCTGGCGTCGCAGTCCGAGAACCTGAACGGCACGTTGGCGAGTTCGACGCGGCCCAGCACCGGATGCTGCTGCTCGACGATCATGCCGCGCGAACGCACCTGCGGATCGGCGAGCACCTGCTCGATCGACTGCACCGGTGCGCCGGGCACATCGACCGATTCGAGCGCCGCGAGGCAGGAGGCCACCGAGGGCTGCGCCGCCACCCAGGCGCGGACGAGGCCGACGACCTCCCGGTTGTTCGCGTTGCGCCCTTCGGCGGAGTGGAACCGGGTGTCGTTCGCGAGCGCATCGCCGCCGACCAGACGTGCGAGCCGCTTCCACGCATCGTCGACCTGCGCCGCGATGACGAGTTCGCCGTCGCGCGCGGAAAACACGCCGTAGACGGTCGACTGCGGCAGGTCGCTGCCGCTGCGCCGCGGGACGTCGCGACCATCGCTCATCGTGTAGCACTGCACCGCGAAGTCGTGCATCGACACCATGCAGTCGAGCAGCGCGACGTCCACGTGGCGCCCGCGGCCGGTCGCCTGCCGCCCGAAGAGCGCCGCGCACACGGCCGCGACGCCGTGGATGCCGGCGTACATGTCGGCGATCGGCATCCGGAAGAGCGGCGGCGCCTCGCCCGGATTGCCGAGGAGGTCCATCGCGCCGCTCTCCGCTTCCGCGAGCGCGCCGAATCCGGGACGCGAGGCCTTCGGGCCGGTGTGCCCGTAGGCGGAGACCGAGCAGTACACGAGGCGCGGATGCTCCTTCGAGAGCGCGGCGTAGCCGAGCCCGAGCCGGTCGAGCGCGCCGGGCCGGTAGTTCTCGACGAACACGTCCGCGCTTCGCACGAGCTCCTGCACGAGCCTTCGCCCGCGCGCGTCCTTCATGTCGACGCACACGCCCTTCTTGCCCATGTTCTGCTGCAGGAAGTAGCCGCTCTGTCCGTCCCTGAAATACGCGTGGTGGCGTCCGGCGTCGCCGGCGGTCGGACGCTCGACCTTGATCACCTCGGCGCCGAGCCCCGCGAGGCAGCGCGACAGGTACGGGCCGGCGAGGAAGTGCGTGTAGTCGACGACGCGGACGCCGGCGAGGGGGAGCGGAGCGGTGTTCATCGGGGACTTCCGTTCGGGTTCGGGAGGACGGTCGGCTTCATCGCCCCGCGAGGCGGAGCGTTCGGGCGTGGATGTCAGGCCGCGCCGGCGCGGCGCGGGATCATGAGCTTGTGCTCGCCGCGCTGGACGACGTCGCCGTGCTGGTTCACGAGCTCGGTCGGGATCACGACGATGCCCCAGTCGGGCCGGCGCTTCGACGGCCGCTTTCTCGCGACCGTGAAGCGCACGTGCAGCATGTCGCCGATGCGGATCGGCGCGAGGAAGTCCCAGGTCCAGCCGAGCGAATAGCCGGGCAGGAAGCGCAGGTCGGCCTGGCACTTGAGTCCGTCGGCGATCGAAAGGCCCATGAGTCCGTGCGCGACGCGGCCGCCGAAGTGCGACCGCTTCGCGGATTCCTCGTCGACGTGCAGCGGCGTGCGGTCGCCGGAGAGATCCGCGTAGGCGTCGATCATCGCGCCGGTGATCGTCACCGCGGGGCTCGTCCCCGTCTCGCCGACGACGGCGTCGTCCCAGGTCCTTTCGGTTCCGCCGCTTCGGCTCATCGCACCGTCCTCGTGATCATCGCGGCGGGATCGGGCCCGTCGTGAACCCGGCGGGCGCGATGCCGTCGTCCCGGAGACGATAGGGGGAGCGTGCGGCGATGTCTACGCGGCGCGCGCAATACGAGCCATTGTGCGCGGCAATAGTCCGGAACCTGGAGCATTGCGGTTCGACATGAACCTTCATCGCCGGGCGGACCGCCGGAGCCCTCCGGCGCCGATTGCCGGGCCGCCCGCGCCGTGCAATGATGCATCCAGACCACATTGCCGAACGCAATAATGGCCACCCCCTCCGACGCTCCGGGCAGCGGTGTCCCGCAGATCGACGTCAAGCTGCTGAAGCTGTTCGACGAGATCCACCGGACGCGCAGCGTGAGCCGCGCGGCCGAGGCGCTCGGCCAGAGCCAGCCCACCGTCAGCATCTGGCTCGCGCGGCTGCGCGAGGAGTTGCGCGACCCCCTGTTCGTGCGCACCCGGGGCGGCATGCAGCCCACGCCGCGCGCCGACCAGTTGATCGACCGCGTGCGCCAGGCGCTCGAACTCCTGAACGCGATCACGGGCGCCGAGCCGCCGTTCGACCCGCTGACCGCGCAGCGCAGCTTCCGCATCTGCATGACCGATGCGAGCCACATCACGATCCTGCCGCGCCTGCTCGCGCACACGCGCGCCGCCGCGCCGGGGGTCCGGCTCGAGGCGGAGAACATCGGGCCGGAGACCGGACCGGATCTCGAGTCGGGACGCGCCGACCTCGCGATCGGCTTCATCCCGGATCTCGAGGCGGGCTTCTACCAGCAGACGCTCTATGCGCAGGACTTCGTGTGCCTCGTGAGCGCGCGCCATCCGAGGATCGGCGAGACGCTGACGCTGCGCGAGTACCGCGCCGAGCCGCACGTGTCGATCCTGTCGCGGTCCGGCTACTCGGTGATCGACGCGGCGCTGAAGGCGCACAACGTCTCCCGGCAGGTGCGTCTCGAGCTCCCCGGCTTCCTCGCGCTCGCGACGATCCTGTCGACGAGCGACCTGATCGCGACGGTCCCGCGCATGATCGGCGAGACGCTCGCCCGGATCGGGGCGCTGCGGCTTTGCCCCTGCCCGGTGAAGATCGAGCCGTTCCTGGTCAAGCAGCACTGGCACGCGCGCTACCACAATGACCCGGGCAGCCGCTGGCTGCGCTCGGTGTGCTCGCAGCTCTTCGCCCGGGCCACGCGCGTGCCGCAGGGTCGGCGCTTCACGGAAGCGCGCGCGACGCGCTGAACAACATCTGCGGAACACGCGCCGCGCGGGATCGCCGGCGGCCCCCCGAGGGGCGCGGGCTACGCTACCGGCGCCTTGTCCTCGCGCCGCGGATGCACGCCGCCGAGTCCCGGGTGGTGCAGGTAGGACAGCGCCGGCAGGTAGCCCGCGTCGACCGGCAGCACGACGCCGGTGATGCACGACGCCGCGTCCGAGCAGAGGAAGAAGATGGCCTCGGCGACGTCCTCGGGCGCGACCATGCGCCCGAGCGCGCTGTGCCCGGCCATCGAGCGGGAATCTCGCTTGCCGGCGTCGATGCGGGCCTGCATCGCCTCGGTCAGCACGTAGCCGGGCATCACGGCGTTGACGCGCACGCCGTCGGGCCCCAGTTCGACGGCCAGCACGCCGGTCAGGTTCTGGACCGCCGCCTTGCTAGGTCCGTAGGCGATGAGCGGCATCGGATCGACGGCGGAGGTCGAGGAGATGTTGACGATCGAGCCGCGCCGGCGCTTCGCCATGCGGGGAGCGAACGCGCGGCAGCAGAGGTAGACGCCGCGGTAGTTGATCGCCCAGACGCGATCGTGCTCGGCCAGGTCGAACGAGGCGATGTCGGTGGCGTTCTGCAGGATGCCCGCGGAAGTCACCAGCACCTCGACCGGCCCGACCGTCGATTCGACGTCGGCGGCGAGCGCGTCGACCGACGCCTCCGCGGCCACGTCGACGTGCCGGTATTCGGCGTGGCCGCCGTCCGCGCGGATCGCGTCGACGACCTTGCGCCCGGAGGCTTCGTTCAGGTCGGCGACCACGACCGCGTCGCCGGCCTTCGCGAACCGTCGCGCCGCCGCGCGCCCGATGCCGCTGCCGCCGCCGGTGACCACCGCTACCCGTCGTTCCGCCATGTCCAGCCTCCCGTGGATCGTCCTCGCCGCGAACGCCTCATGCGAGCGGCACCGCGAGCTTCCTGATCATCGGCGCGGTCGGCGGACGCACGCCGCGCCACCACTCGAACGCTTCCGCCGCCTGCTCGGCCAGCATGCCCACGCCGTCGGCGAGACGGCCGGCGCCGGCGTTCCAGGCGAGGCGCAGGAACGGCGTCATGCCCTTGCCGTAGACCATGTCGCAGGCGAGGCCGCCCACGGCGAACACACGCGGATCGAGCGGCGGCAACTCGCCGCGCAGGCTCGCCGAGGTCGCGTTGATCACGACGTCGAAGGGCTCATCGCCGAAGTCGCCGTATCCGCCGGTCACGAGGCGCGCGTGGCCCGCGAAATGCCGGCCCAGCGATTTCGCCTTCGCGATCGTGCGGTTCGCGATCGCGAAGAGCGCCGGACCGCCCGAGAGCAGCGGCAGGACGGCGCCGCGCGCCGCGCCGCCCGCGCCCATCATGAGGACGCGCTTGCCGGCGAGCGCGAAGCCCAGGTTGCGCTCGATGTCGTTGACGAGGCCCACGCCGTCGAAGTTCTCGGCGATCGCGCGCGCCCCCTCGAACTTCATGCAGTTGACCGCCCCCGCCGCCTTCGCCCGCGCGCAAAGTTCCGTCGCGTACTCGAACGCGTCGACCTTGAACGGCTGCGTCACGTTGATGCCGCGGCCGCCGCGCGCGCGGAACGCGTCCACGGCCGCCGCGAAGCCGCCGACCGGCGCCTCGATCGCCTCGTAGCTCAGGTCCTGCCCGGTGTCGCGCGCGAAGGCCCCGTGAATCATCGGGGACTTCGTGTGCGCGAGCGGATGGCCGAACAGGGCGTAGCGGTCGGGCATGGTCGGGGCGAGGGCGCGGCTCGCGGCGAAGTCATCGGGGCGGCGCGTACGCCCGCATCCAGAGCTCGATGCCCCGGACGCACGCGACCAGCGTCCGGTTGACCGGCGTCGGGACACCGCAGCGCTCGCCGCCGCGGACCACCGAGCCGTTGATGAAGTCGATCTCGGTCGGCAGGCCCTTCTCGATGCTCTGCAGGATCGACGCCTTGAACTCGGGCGGCAGCCCGGCCGCGGCGAGCTTCCACGCATGCTCCGGGTCCTCGTTCGAGAGCCGGACGCCGAGTCCCTTCGCGACGGCGATCGTCTCCCTGACGGCCGCGAGCGCCGTCTCGCGGACTTCCGGGACGCTGTAGAGTCCGCCGTAGGGCAACCGCGTGATGCCCGACAGCGCGCCGGTCGCGACGTTGATCTGCAGCTTGTCCCACATCGTGCCCATGATGTTGTCGCTCGCGACGGTGGCGAGGCCGGCGCGCCCGAACGACTCGGCGATGCGCGCGACGCGCTCGCCCCTGCGCCCGTCCAGTTCGCCGATGTGCGTCTCCTTGCCGCGCGTGCCGGCGATCACGTGTCCGGGCTCGAGCATCACGCCGCCGGTGTAGGTCTTGCCGGCGAGCGTGCGCTCGCGACCGACGATCTCCGCGATGATGTCCTCGTGCCCGAGCCCGTTCTGGAGCGACATCACGACGGTGTCGGGACCGACGATCGGACGCGCCGCGACGACGGCATCGCGCGTGTGATACGACTTCGTGAGCACGACGACGAGATCGACCGGGTCGATGCCTTCGCAGGAGGTGCGTGCGCGAACCTTCACCGTCCGGTCGACGCCGTCGTCGCGCAGCGTGAGGCCGCACGCGTTCATCGCGTCGACGTGCGCCTGCCAGGTGTCGACCAGCCAGACCTCGTGCCCGCCTTCGGTGAGCACGCCTCCGAGGGCGCTCCCGAGGGCGCCGGCGCCCAGCATGCAGATCTTCATCGTCGGCTCCCGGAGTCAGCCGATCGCGACCGATCGTCCGCTGCGCGCGGCCTCGACGATCGCGTCGACCACGCGCAGGTTCATGAGGCCGTCGCGCGCGGAGACCAGCGGCGTCGCCGTCCCGCGGATCACGTCGCAGAAATGCGCGACCTGGCGCTCCAGCGGGTCGGCGGACGCGAGCGGAACCACCTCGTGCCGCAGCGGCTTGTGCCACGACCGGCCGGCCTCGTCCGGGTAGCGGGCGAGCCGCATCGTCGGCACCGCGAGCGAGCCCATCGTGCCGACGACGAGGTAGCAGTCGTCGCGGTCGGTGTGGGCGGGGTCGTAGCGCGGATCCTCGCCGGACGCGTGCTCCCAGCTTCGGTCGGATGCCCCGGTGTCCGACAGCAGGAACGTGCCCAGCGCCCCGCTCGCGAACCGGAGCGCGATCGCCGCGGTGTCCTCGACCGGAAAGCCGCGCGTCGCGCTGGACGTGAACGCCTCGACCGCGACGATCTCGCCGGCGAGCGCGCGCAGGTTGTCGATCTCGTGGATCAGGTTGAGGAGGATCGGCCCGCCGCCGGGTTCGCGGCGCCAGGCGTTCGCGCCGTCGAAATAGCCTTCGTTCTCCGCCTTGTAGAACACGGCGGTGCCGCTGATCGCGACCAGCCGCCCGAGCGCCCCGCTGCGTACCGTTTCCACCGCCTTCGCCATGATCGCGCTGTGCCGGCGGTGGTGGCCGACGAGGATCGGGACGCCGGCGGCCTCGGCGGCCTCGCACATCCGGACGCCGGCATCGAGCGTGTGCGCGACCGGCTTCTCGACGAGCGCGGGCAGCCGCGCGGCGATGCATGCGAGCGCATGGTCGAGATGAAACTGGTTGGGCGTCGCGAGGACCACGCCGTCGGGGCGGTCGGCGGCGAAGAGTTCGTCGAGCGTCCGGTGGAGGGGAACCGAGTGCGCGCGCGCGAAGTCGGCCGCGGCAGGCGAAGGGTCGACGATCGCCGAGAGGCGTGCGCTCCGCTCGCGCGCGTGGAGCCGGTCGATCATCTCGACGTGCCGGCGGCCGATCAGGCCGGCGCCGGCGACCGCGATCCTGAGCTCGTTCATCGACGGATCCCGGAGGAAGGGCGATCGGTTGCGGATCGGCGGCGCGGCGGCGCGCAGCCGATGCGCGCGCTGCCGGCCACGTGCGGTCTTCGCGTCGTCATCCCGGGGTCGCCCGGTCGTCGCGCGGACGCCAGCGGGCGAGCACGGAGAGCGCCCCAACGCGCGCGCGGATCGCGCTTTCGAGCGGCGAGACACCCGGCAGGCTCGCGTGCGAGACGGATTCGGTGGACAGCGGAACGCCCTCGGGCAGCGCGTTCATCAATTCGACGAGCGGCAGCTCCCCCTCGCCCGGAGGCAGGCGTCGCTCGCGCGCTTCGGTCGGGATCTCGGCCTCCGGAGGCGCGGCGAGCGGGGCGTCGCAGAGCTGGACGTGGCCGACGAACTGCGCAGGCACGCGCGCGAGGTCGGCCGCGGTTCCGCCCGAGCGGACCACGTGCAGCAGGTCGACGAGGATGCGGCCGTTGGGCCGGCCGGCGCGCGTGACCACCTCGAGGGCGTCGGAGATCGACGCGACCGGCTTGCGCCAGCGCATGAACTCGAGGTCGACGCCGAGCCCGTGCCGGGCCGCGACGTCGCACAGCGCGCCGAAGCGCTCGGCGTTCCGCGCGAGGTCGGGGTCGTCGCCGCTCGCGCCGCAGTTGACGCGCTTCGCGCCGAGCTCGGCCGCCGTCGCCATCCAGCCGTCGAGGGCGGCGACGTCGAGGTCGCGCGAGAGCTGGATGAACTCCGCGTCGAAGACCTCGACGCCCGCCGCACGCGCGGCGGCGCGCAGCGCGGCGACCTGGCCTCGCTCGACCGGATACACCTTCGTGCCCGGCGCCGCCGAATGCATCCGCAGGCCGACGCGGCGGTATCCCGCCCGCGCCGCGACCTCGAAGAGCTCGGGCGGTCCGAAGTCGAGCAGCGGCAGGTGGGCGATGCCCAGTTCGATCGCAGCGGTGCCGATCACGGCTTCCTCCATTGTCCGTCGCGCGCCGAGGCGAACAGCGCCTCGATGATGGAAAGCGTCGTCGCCGCGTCCTCGATCGGCCAGCTCGGCACGCGCTCGCCCAGCAGGTGGCGCGAGAACCGCTCGAACTGCAGCGCGTACTGGTTGACCGGCTCGAACGTCCAGGTACGCGTCGGGATCGAACCGCCGCTCTGTTCGTCGCCGACGAACACCCGGCAGGCCGTCGGACGGCCTTGCGCGTAGGGGAAGTCGCATGCGAGCCAGCCGCGGCTGCCCAGCACCGTGAACTGCTGGTGCGACGCCCACGCGTTCGGGCCGCCCTGGCTCGACACGCTGATCGTGGCGTGCCGGCCGCCGTAGTCGAGGATCGCCGTCGACAGGCGGTCGATCCGGAAACGCGGGTCGATGTCGAGCGCGCCGATCACCCGATCGGGGGCGCGGCCGTAGACGAGCGTGCACGCGCTGATCGCGTAGGAGCCGAGGTCGTAGAGCGCGCCGCCGCCCTTGTCCGGCTGGTTGCGGATGTCGTCCGGGTCGTGGAACTGCTTGGCGAGCGTGCCGTGCACCGACAGGGGCTCGCCGATCGCGCCTTCGTCGAGCAGCTCGCGGATCGTCGCCCATTGCGGATGGTTGCGGTACGAGAACGCCTCCTCGATGTGGCGGCCGGTGCGGTCGCGCGCCGCGGCGAGCGTGGCGACCTCGGCCGACGTCAGCACGAGCGGCTTCTCGCACAGCACGTGCTTGCCCGCCTCCATCGCGCGCACCGACCACGCCAGGTGCAGGTGGTTGGGCAGCGGGACGTAGAGGGCGTCGACGCCGGGGTCGGCGAGCAGCGCCTCGTAGGAGCCGTATGCGCGCGGCGCGCCGAACGCGTCGGCCATCGCGCGAGCCTTCGCGAGGTCGCGCGAGCCGACGGCGACGAGCGTGGCGCTGCCCGCGCCGGCCATCGCGGGCAGCGCCCGCGCGCGCGCGATGTCGGCGGTGCCCAGGACGCCCCAGCGGATCGTGTTCATCGGGGAACTTCGTCGGGTCAGTACGTCGCGCGGCCGCCGGAGAGGTCGAAGGTGAAGCCGGTGCAGAACGTGCATTCGGGACCGACGATCCAGGCGACCATCGCGGCGATCTCGGGAATCGTGAGCAGCCGTCCCATCGGGATCTTCGCCTTGGTCGACGCGATGTGCTCGGCGGTCATCTCGCGGAAGAGCTCG
>WBZU01000273.1_pt1 | contig 47196 bp, 42 predicted proteins | sample 5204311 | NCBI WGS metagenome assembly WBZU01 (sample SAMN12344359, study PRJNA552823) | activated sludge metagenome | biome: Activated sludge suspended growth; feature: Nitrification reactor; material: Wastewater; isolation source: activated sludge from nitrification reactor of wastewater...
AGCCACACGCCCCGCAGTCCCCACCGCCGCAGTCGACGTCCGTCTCCTTGCCGTTCTTGACCGCGTCATCGCAGGCCGCGAGCACGCAGGCGTTCGAGCAGTCGTCCGTGTCGACAGCATTGCCGTTGTCGTGTACGTCGCCCGAAAGCGGGCCCAATTCCGGCGTTTACGCCCCTTTGATCCGGTGGGTCGGGAAAACGAACCAAATTTGAACCAATTTTGAACCGCGGCGGGAGATCGCGTCCCCGCGCAAGTGCCCACAGGGCACCGCAGAACCTGGCCGAGGTCGGCGGCCTTCGGGCCCAGAAGAGACCGAAGGCCCCGGGGCTTGTCGATCCCCAAGCGACCCCAGGAGGCACCAATTAGGACGCGAGCGCGGGCGCTCAACCTGTCTCATGTGACCTGCCCGAAAAGACAGGCAGTGCTCCATATGCCAGCGGCAATCGATCGTGTCGCACACGCTCGGTGTCTGGGACCGCCGAGTCACGGGTGGTGCAGCGAGCACTCCGGCCGTGCCGCTCGGCTCGTCACCGACGCCACCTGAGGCGTCCGCGTTATTGCAGCCGGTACTCCGCGACGGCCGCATTCCGCTCGGCCAGCTCCTCGCTGCTGAGCAGGTGCTGGTTCTCCGTGGTGACGATGCGTCCAGTCTTCTGCGCCGCGTAGACGATGTGCGGGGGTGTTCCGGCTCGTCGGAAGACCTCCATCATCGCGGCCATCACCTCGTCCTCCGAGATCGGTTGATCACCTGGCGGCAACGGCTCGTGGACGGTCGCCCGGCGTTCGTGCTCAGCTTCGGCGGTGGCCTTCGGCACGCCCCAAACATGCCCAGCGTGGCCTTTCACGTCAACCGAGCGGCAGACCGTCCGGGCGGCGCTGATCAGGCGGTCGGCGCCCCGTTCACCGGTCGGAGCGCCGCCCTTGGGCGGGAGCTTGTCGAGGGTTCCCCAGCGGGCCGCGATCATGCCGGTGATCTCTGTAGGCCGCGTGGTCGAGGGCGATCGGCGTCCAGCGGCAACGGACACCAGACTTGCCGTCGGACACCATGACCGGCGCCGGGAGCAGCCGCATCAGCACGTACTTGTGGATCATCATCAGCGACGCGCCGAGCGCCGGTGGCGTGACCCATCGGACGTACTACAAGTACGTCCCTCGACGGGCCCCCGGTCGCCGTTGTCGTCGCCACCGCCGAGGCGGTATGGCGTCGGGGTCTCTGCGAGGAGTTGACCGACAATACGAGATATCCGGCGACTCGAGAAGCCTCGCATATCGCGGCAGGACCCCGGTTCCATCCTTCCCCGGCCACGAGCCACGTCTCGCCAGGGCGCATGATGCCGAGGACCGGTATGCAACCGCGCCGGTCTTCAGCGGTCTTTACTTCGACGAAGCGACCCAATCCGTCTTGTCGAGCGCTCGTCGCACGGCGCTGGCCAGTTCGACGGCTTTCCCGCGTCCCCAGTAGTGCAGGAACAGGATCCGCGGTGCTTCGCCGGTCATGTGGTGGTGGATCGCAACGACGTTGATCCCGTCGCCGCGTAGGCTCGTGAGTACGGCCTGCAGCTCGCCCTCGGCCACGGCGAAGTCACCGTCGACCACGGCGTCGGCGGCGGTGCCTGCGAACCCCGCCCACGTGTTGACGCCCATCGTCTTCCCGATCGGGCAGCCGCACGCAGCCCGAGCCGTCCGGCCCACGACGACCTTGAACATCCCCTCCTGGGCCGTGCCCTTGATGCCCAGCACGGCCTCGAGCTCGGCCGCCATGAGCTCGCTGTTTGCAGGCCGCGGCGGTCCCCCGAAGCCGATCGCCGGCGTGGCCGAGGCCGAGGCCGTGCGCAGCGTCTTAACCGCCTCCAGCCCGCGCCTGACCCCATTGCCGAGCGCGGCGACTGTCCCCTCGCCTGCGATGTGCAGGAAGTACACGGCGGGTTTGTCGTAGAAGAAGTGGTTATGCAGCGCCGTGACTTGGAGGCCGGCGGCGAGCAACTCCGACATCACCGGGTTGACCTCGTCCTCGAACAGGACGAGGTCGCCCATGACCATCGCCTCCGCGACGCCGGCCCGACCCGGCGCGAACGCGGCCCAGGATGTGAGGCCAAGGAAGGGCGGTAAGGGGCTGCCGTCGACCACCACCGCGACGTCGGTTCGTGGGATGTTGACCTTGATGACCCCGTCATCGCTGCGCTCCGGCTTGGCGATACCGGTGGCAGCGGCGACGGCTTCAACGTCGAGCGGCGGTGACATTTTGACCTCTTCGGGTGCGGGTGGTGCCGTGAGAGCGTCTCTCGCCGCGCCCTGCTGGGGCGGCGGTGCGGTCGCCGGGCGCGAGGGTGCGTCGTCGCAGCCGATGAGGCCGATCAGCATGGTCAGGAGGAGTGCTGACTTGTACATGGGACATTCTCCAGGGCGAGCAAGTGTTACGCGCATACGCGAGCATGGCCAGGTGACTATGCGCCGACCCGCCCCCCGGCACCATCCAGCGACAGGAAGCTGGTGTCGACCACCTTGCCATCGACCTTGCCGGCGAGGGCCGCCTTGGCGAGGGCCACCTTGGCGAGGGCGCCAGCGCGGTGCCGCTGCGCCAGGGCGCCTTGAAGGACCCGCGGACGCGGCCGCCGGGTGGCGGCCCGCAGGTCGCCTTCGCCGTCGGCGACGGAGCGTACGCAGGCAAGGCGCTCCTCGAGCGTCTGATCATGGGATGCGACGCGGCGCGCCTGGCGCTTCGAGTGGACTAGCCACGCCCTCGACGCCGTCGGCTCATCACTTCCGAAGCCCCAGACGCTCCGCCATGTGGTGCAGGTTGCTGCGCGCCATACCGAGCGAGCGGGCGGCCGCTGCCCAATTGCCGCCGTTGTCCCCCACCGCGCGGACCACCATCGCGCGCTTCGTCTCTTCGACGGCCTCCCGCAGTGTCATGCCACCGATGGACACGACATCAGAGCGGTAGCGAGACGAGGGACCGGGGCCCACCGAACCCTCCGCTCCGGGCTCCGGCGCGGAGAGCTGGAGGTGCTCAGGACCCACGAGAATCGGCGCGTCGCGCCCTACGTTGGCGCTGGCGCGCAGCACCGCCCTGCCGAGGAGATGGTCCAGCTCGCGCACGTTGCCCGGCCAGTCCGCGTTCCCCAACGCCTGCCGAGCCGACTCGTTGAGTCGCACGGGTCCCAGCCCGAGGCGCCTTCGATAGAGGTCGAGGAAGAACCCAGCGAGCAGCGGGATATCCGAGCGGCGATCTCGAAGAGGCGGGACGCGAATCGGATACATGTTCAAGCGATGAAACAGGTCCGGACGGAAGCGGCCGGCCTCGACCTCTCGCTCCAAGTCTCGATTGGTCGCGGCGACGACCCGCACGTCCACGTGCTGCAGCTTGTCCGACCCCACGCGTTGAATCTCGCCCTCCTGAAGGACCCGCAGCAGCTTCGGCTGCACGGACAGAGGAAGCTCGCCGACCTCGTCGAGGAAGATAGTGCCCCGATCGGCGATGTCGAACTTCCCTGCGCGGTCGGCGGTCGCCCCGGTGTACGCCCCGCGCAAGTGACCGAAGAGCTCGCTCTCCACGATCGTCTCCGGTAGTGCCGCGCAGTTGACGTAGATGAGCGGGTGCTCGGCGCGCCTCGAGTGTTGATGGACCGCGCGCGCGACCAACTCTTTGCCCACGCCCGTCTCGCCCATGATCAGAACAGGAAAATCGGAAGGGGCTACCAGCTCGATCTCTTGGCGGACGCGCTGCATCGGAGCGCTCGTTCCGATGATCTGGCTGCCTCCGTTTCGGAGCGCAGCGTCGCGCTGCAGCACGCTCGCTACCTGCTGGTGGTGGCGAGACGCTACCTCGAGGGCCTCGATGATCCGCCCCGTGTGAAGGGCCGCGCCCGCGAGCGCCCCGAGCATCCGAAGAAATCCCTCGTCGAGGCTGTCGAAGGCCCCCGGCTCGAGCGCGTCCGCCGTGAGAACGCCGATGACCCTGTCGCCCTCCATGAGCGGACACCCCAGGCACGCGTGCACATCGCGCGTGGCGTCCGGGTTGACGAGCAGCAAGCCGTCGTAAGGATCTCGCAGCGTGCTGTCGGCGGGAAAGCGAACCGGCGCCTTCCCAGCCACGACGACGTCCAAGCGCGGATGCTCCCGGCGGGCGAAGCGCCGGCCGAGCACCTCCGGCGCCAGACCGTGCGTGGCTAGCGGGATGAGATCGTCACCGACCAGCTCCAGCAACGCCGCCGCATCACACGGGATGGTCCGCCGCACCGTCTGGAGGAGCCGAGCTAGCCGATCCTGGGCCGCGAGTGACGCCGTCAGGTCGACGGCGATGGAGAGTAGAGCGTCCGGGTCGGGCACGTTATTCAGGTCATAACATGTTATCGGTGAGACAACACCCCAAGCGTTATCATCTACATAACGAGTGCTAAGGAAAGCCTTGAATTGCGGGAGATCCTTCTGGGCACATGTCTTGCATAGGTAGGGCGCAGAAGGAGAGCTCATGATCGACGTAAACGAGACCCTCGGCCAGGTCGCGACTGCCCACCCGGCATCCACCCTGGTCTTCCTGCGCCACCGACTCGACTTCTGCTGCGGTGGCCGGCAGAAGCTCGGCGATGCCTGTCGAGCGGCTGGTCTCGATCCCGACGCGGTCGCCGCGGAGATCCTGGCCGAGGGCGTCGTTAGCGAGCCCGAGCGGTGGGACACCAGGCCGCTGCCCGACGTCATCGACTTCATCCTCACCCGCTACCACGAGCCGCTCCGCGCCGATCTCCCGGCGCTGCTCGACGCGGCGAGGAGAGTGGAGCGGGTCCACTCGAAGAAGCCCAGCTGCCCGCATGGGCTGGCCGCGCACCTCGAAGAGCTCGATGTCGAGCTGCGACAACACCTCGCCAAGGAGGAGCAGGTCCTGTTTCCAGCGATCCGCTCTGGAAGCGGCGGCGCTCAGGTGCACATGCCGGTCCGCGTGATGATGCAGGAGCACGACGACCACGGCGCCAGCCTCCGACGTCTGCGCGAGCTAGCGACGGACTTCGTCCCTCCGCCGGAGGCGTGCGCGACCTGGCGTGCACTCTATGCCGGTCTGGAGAAGCTCGAGGCCGAGCTCATGGAGCACATTCACCTCGAGAACAACGTCCTGTTTCCCCGAGCGCTGAACGTGTGACGGTGAAACGCCCCGAGCCGAAGGAGAGCGCGCCGCATGACCCATCATGAACAACAACGCTCGCGGGGTGTCCCATGCTGACTCAGCTCTCTACGCGCCGCGAGGATGGCAATCAGGACTTGGTCGACCTCCTCGGCGAATGCCACCAGAGGATCCGGCGCTTCATCGACCTGGCCCGTCGAGCCGCGTCGCAGCCGGACGCGCCCCCCGACCAGGTCGCCCAGGCGTGCGCCGATGTGGAGCGCTACTTCGTCGAGGCACTGCCGCTACACGTCGCCGATGAGGAGGAGAGCATCGAACCCCGCCTGCGCGGACTGTCGCCGTCGGTAGACCTCGCGCTCGACGCCATGGCGCAGCAACACAGAGAGCACGCGTCGAAACTGGAAGCGCTTCTGCGCGCGACCGTCAGAGTCCGACGCGAGCCGCACGACGAACGCGCCCGCGGCGAGCTAGCGACTGCTGCCATCGCGCTGGAGACCGAGTTCGAGGGACACCTGGCCCTCGAAGAGAACACAATCTTCCCAGCGATCCGAGAGCTTCTGTCACCCGAGACCCAAGAGTCCATTATCGTCGAGCTTCGCCGCCGCCGCCGCCTCGGTACCTGGTCGCGGTAGGGACGGCCCTTCGTTGGTCGCCGGCTTCGCCGGGCTCTCCGACTCTGGTTCGTTCGCATCCTCGAGGATTAGCTCGAAGTCGGGGTTGCTGGGCTCATCCGGGTCAGCACTGGGGAAATTCATCTCTGGTGGTTCTTGTCTCGCCCCTCGGGGGGTTTATTGGTTCAGGCGACATCTATGCTGAGACTGGGAGGCTCGCTCGTCGCACTGCATCCACCCGACACGCATTCATTGCGCTTTACATCGTTCCGGCTGGCAAACATTCATAAGCTGTGCTTTCCCACTTGTTTCCCGTCGGCCTTCTCGGCCTTCTCGAAGTGGTCGCTCCAACTGCAGCAGAGCCTTCCCTTGTGGCCACTCCTCAGTATAGAGCTCATGAGCTCGTGACGGTTGATGCCGCCCCTGACAGCGAGCCCACCGGAGCCAGCACCTCGGCGACCGCCTCGGTCCCGACCCGCACACAGGCTCAGGGGACCGAGTCTGGCACCCCAGCCACCGCGCTAAAACCTAACGTTGTCGCTACCGAGCCCGCCGGTGCGGCGATGCCCCGGGCTGGGGACCCACAGCCCACGGGGCTGGTGTGGACGCCTGGGGCGCAGATCTTCCTGCGCGCTGAAGGCAGGATCAACCCCGACTTCGATGCCGCCGCCAATACCCCTCCTGATGTGGCTCAGGTGCTCGAGCGGGCGCGCCTCCAGCTGGGCGCGACGTGGGGCGTGGTCGGAGGCTTCGTCCAGCTCCAGGACGCGCGGAACTGGGGCTTTGAGGGCACGACGAGCTCCAACGAAGCCAACACCGACCTCCACCAAGGCTGGATGGAGATAGCCGGCGCCATCCCTCGCCGCAAGCTCTCGGGGTCGATCCGCGCGGGCCGCCAGGAGATCGACTGGGGCTCGCAGCGCATGATCGGGTCGTTTCTTTGGGCACCGATCGCCCGATCGTTCGACGCGCTCCGCCTGCAGGGCACGGCCGGCCGATGGCGCGCGGACGCGTTTGTGGCCATGCTCGCGCCGCCGGGCACCTTCACAGTCGGTGAACCGCCGAGGTCGGTGCAGACCCGGGGGGACCAGCTGGCGGCCGGCCTGGTCTCCTTCGCCGCCCACGACGCGTTCAATATCGAGGCGATGGTGATGGCCGACATCGCCGCGGCATCGATGGCAGCGCCGACCCGCGACCGACGGGTCTACGACTTCGGCGGTCGGCTCTGGGGCTCCCCGCTCGGCGGTCTCCGCTACGAAGCCGAGGGGCACGGCCAGGCGGGGCGCAACGAGGGCCTGAACCATCGCGCCTGGGCCTGGGCCGCCAATCTCAGCTACACGCGCGAGAGCAAGCGCGTGAAGCCGGGCGGCAAGATCGGCTACGCCATGGCCAGCGGCTCGCGCTGCACAGGCTCCTCAGCGGCCGGAGTCGCAAACTGCGGCGCTGCGACCAGCTCCGATTTCTTCAATTTCTACCCGACCAATCATATCCACTACGGATTGGTCGACTTGCTCGGCTGGCGAAACATGAGAGACCTCGAGGTCTCCGGGAGCCTCGCCGTCGACTGGTTCTCGGCCTCCCTCGGCTATCACTTTTTCCAGCTCAACGAGGCCTCTGGGCGCTGGCGTGACGCTGCCGGCGGTCAAGTGGGTTCGGGCTGGGACACCACCAACACCGATAGAACCCTCGGCCACGAATTCGATGTCGTAGCGACTCTCAAGCCGTGGAAGCCGCTGATGGTCCAGCCTGGCTACGGCGTGTTCCTGCCGCGGAAGGCCGGTCGGACCCTCGGAGGCGACAGTCCACAACACTTCGTCTACCTCTGGCTCGTGACGACCTTCTGATCGCGCCACCGCAAGCGATCATAGCGGATCCAGCTTGATCGCGGACGGTTTAACGGGGCATGCCTCAATGCACAGCCCGCATCCGACGCAGCGTTCGGGATCGATCTCAGGGCGACCGCGCCGCAACCTCAACGCGTCCGCGCCCGCGGGGCAGAGGCCCGCGCAAGCGCCACACTCGGGCCCGCGAAAGGGTAGACACGTGAATATGTCGATGCTCACCGTCCCGAGGAACCACGGACCCTGGGGCTGCGCGAGCGCGCCCTCGCCACAGGCTGCGGCGCAGGGGAAGCCCTCGCACATGTGACACGCCCGCGAATCGGGCACCATCACCGGCGTACCCGTGCCGGGCTTGACCCACTCTGCAAGGACGTGGATCGCATTGTGCGGGCAGGCCTTGATACAGTCTCCGCACGCGGTACAGCGCGCGAGGAAGGTCTCCTCGGGGAGCGCGCCAGGGGGCCGGCGACGGATAGGCAGCGCCGGTTCGCGTCGCGCAGGACGGATAAATCCGCGCCTCGAAACACCATCCTCGTTCATCTCACATCCTCCCGATCCGCATGTTCATGTCGAGCACCATCAGGGTCAGACCCGCGACGGACACCAGGACCATCATCGCCAGCATCGGGAGGAGGCTGCGCGTGGCTGCACGCTTGTCGATGAAACACCGGCGGCTGATCCGGTGGGCGACGACGATGCCGACCAGGTGACCGAAGATAATGAGCGCGACCTGCAGATACCAGATCGTTTGATCGCTGAGGAGCGGGCCGAGGTGCCAGGTTGCCGTGCCAAGGTAGTCCGCGCCGGTGCCCATCGGGTCGCTGAGGGCCGGGACGATCGCCGACCCCTCGGCGAAGATGTGCATTGCATTATGCGCGAGGTGATAGAATAGCGCCACCGGCAGCAGCGAGAAACTGTACGCCATGAAGAGCTCGCGCGCAGTCTTGCCGGTCGATCGCACCAGTCGGGCCGCCATGACGCAGCTCGCCCAGTAGAGGCCCACGGGGACCAGGCTGACGGCGAGCATCCCGATCGTGAAATTCACGCTGGACGGGGTCCCGAGGGTGACCGCAAGCCACTTGACGAGGCTCATGCTGCCCGGCGCGTGGTCCTCCCAGGCGGTCGTCATTGAGAAGCCGTGGAAGAGCGTCAGCGCCAGAAGGATCACGCACATCCATGCCTCATCCGGGCGTGTCGCGGTGGTCCCCGAGAGATCGTGGGCCAGCGGTCTCAGGTTGAGCGCGACGTTCTGCCGATCGCAGCTCTTGACGCACTCGGTGCACATCGTACACATCGTCGCGTTGTTGACGACCTTCAGCGAAATACCGGTCGGACATGGATAGCCGCGGCTGTTGCCATTTAGACAATCCTCGGTCGTGCAAGTCTGGCAGGTCCGCGAGTTCCGAGCGCGGATCTCCACAGGGCTGAAATTGGCATACATCCCGCTGATCCGTCCGACCGGGCAGAGGTGCTCGCAAAACGCCTTCTTCTTGAAGGTCAGAGCACACGCGATCGCCATGGTCGCCATCCCCAGGCCCATCAACGCCGTCCCCGCTGGATCCGTGGTGATCCCTCCACCGAGCTCCGCCCAGGTCAGCAGCGTGAAGAGCGCGATGGCCGGGTACATGTTGCGGAGCACCCGCGGGACCTCCAGACCGAGCGACAGCGGCTCCTTGCGCCTAGCGAGGGAGAGGCGAGAGACAAGGTTCGCCAGCCCGTCCCACGGACACATGAAACAGAATAGCGGGCCGAAGATGGCGACCGCGAAGATCAGTCCAGCCCACCAGATCGTCCAGACCGCGATCGGCGTGATGTTGCCGATGCGGTTGCCGAAGATCCCCGCGTAGACCAGGAGCCCAAGCGCAGCGATGGCGAACAGTTGCGGGACGACCTGAAACCACCGACTTCGGACGATCTTGTAGACCCGGCGGTTCTTGATCAGGTTGACCCGAAACCCCTTGTCCTGCGCGACCGGGCGACCGCCGATCTTCTCGATGACGACAAACGAAAAGACGATGATCACGGCGACGCTCAGGACAAACAGCCACGTCGGCATCCCCGCCATGACCATCACCTGGTCGCCGTCGCCAGCCTCGTACATCTGGTGGCCGGCGTGAGCGCTGTGGTCCATGCCCGCGTGGTCCATGCCCGCGTGGTCCATGCCCGCGTGGTCCAATCCCAGTTGTGGGCCGACCCCATCTGCCTGGTGGCACGGCGCGTCCGCGGCCACTGCGGCCTCGGTCGGGGCGGCGAGCGCGACTCGCGACGCGAGCGCGCCCATGAGAAACGCCGAGCAGGCAAGTCTCTGCGCGAGCCAGAACATGCGAGTGTCTCGGCGGGTCATGATGGTATTCCTCTGTGCGCCGCGATTTCCGCGACATCGGCCTTGAGCTGGGACTTGAGTCTTCGTGAGCGGCCGCGCCGACTGCGGCCGAGGAGCACCAGCACGAAGAGCGGGACGAGCGGCCCGGTCAGGGCGAGGAGCAGCACCCACGGGACCGCGTCCGTGGAGAGCTCGATATGGAAGCGGATCCTCACCTCGGGCTGGCCATCGATGTCGAGGAGGCGGGCCACAAGGGTGTAGTCGCCGGTGGCGGGCATCGTCTCACGGGTGGCGTAGATCATCTCCACATCGACCTTGTCCCGATAAAAACTGCCGACGCGGTCGCCCTCGTCATCGACGAATTCAAACTCTGCCCGGCCTGTGTAGTTTGTGTCGAGCTGCAGATCGTAGACGTAGACGAATAGCTTTACGTCGTTGGGCGTGGTCGCCTGACGGCGATCCATCCCCTGGAAGTTGAAGAGCGTCGCACCCATCTCCCAGCGGCCTTCGACGACGATGTGCTCCTCGACCGGGACCTGCGGATAGTTCTCGTAGTACCCGTAGTGCGGGAGCCCCTTGTTGTGGTGGGCCTCGGCGATCGCGGGGGCCGCGGCCAGACCGATCCCAAGCGCGAGGACCAGGGAATTGAGGACCGGCAGACGCACCCGACGGGTCAGCCGGCGTTCGGGACAGCTCGCCACACACTGCCCGCAGTTGTCACAATCGTGCGTATGCGTCCCTGCGCGCGGCGACAGCCCGTATGGACAGACGAGCGAGCAGGTGTGGCAATTCGGCGGGCAGGTCTTCGACGCGATCGCACGCACCTTGAGCAGCGACAGGCGGCCGAGCATCCCGAGGAGAAAGCCCTGCGGGCAGATGTTGCGACAGAAGGTCCCCGGCGCCACGAGGACATCGATCCACCACCACATCACCGGGATGACCAGGAGCCCCGAGACCAGACCCGCCGTGACCCCGAGGAAGATCGCCGCCACCACCGCCACGTAGGGCAGGATGAAGAACCACACCACGATCCCGGCGCTCATGCTGGCCAGCAGACCGCCGAGCAAGATCCACCCGCCGAGGCGCGGCCTCGGGCGCAGATGGGGTAGCGGGGCCCCCAGCCACAGCAGGCCCCCGCGGATCGTTTGTCCGACCTCGAAGAGCAGGCGCATCGGACAGATGTGACTACAAAACACCTTGCCGAAGAGCACCGCCAGCCCGATGGTCCCGAGCGCACCGAGGAACAGGCTGAGTCCGCCGGTCGACACGGCCATCGAGAGCCCGAGGATCGGATCGACGGTCTCGAGCCCGCCGATCGTCGCTGCCCACGGCATCCCGAGGAACTGGAGGCTGGCCTCGTAGGGCTCGCCGAGCAGCGCTAGCGCGCTCTCATTGAGGCGGTACGCCGCCGCCCAGCCCTCGCCCTCCATCATTTCCACCGCCCGCGAGCTGTTGTGGGCGACCTTGTAGTTTCGCCAAACTCCGCCCATCGCCGCATAGATGACGAAGACGAAGACGCCGAGCTGCGTGACGCGGCGCAGGGCCTGAGCCGCGACATCTCGCCTACGCCACTTCACGATACTTCCGGGCCTTCGCCCGGGAGCGTTCGGTCCCTGGTCTCTCGGGGGATCACGCGGATCGCCTGCGGCAGGTGCAGGCACGCCTGCTCACAGAGCCCGCAGCCGACGCACGCGTCGGCCTGGACATGCGGGGTCTCAAGGAGGCCGATCTTGATCGCCTTACCCGCGAGCGGGCAGGCCCGATAGCACGCCCCGCAGGTGCGCCCGTTGAAGCTGTAACACTGGCCCTTGCTGACCTGGGCGGTCCCCATGTCGACGTTCGCACGCCACTCCTCGCTCGTGCTTCCAAATGGCTTGAGGGCCCCCGACGGGCACACATTTGCGCATTCGCCGCACAACGTGCAGGCTCGATCGCGCGGCGTGATGTAGGGGGTAAAGGCCCTGCCGAGCCCATCGCCGAGCCCGTAATACTTGATACAACCATTCGGGCACGCGCTCCCGCACTTGAAGCAACGCGCGCAGGCCGACTCGAACTCGCCCGCCGGGAGGGCCCCAGGCGGGCGCAGGTGGTTCGGCTTCGCGGTCTGCTTCTTGACCCCGACCGCGACGCCGATCGCACCGATGCCCGCAGCGATGGACAACCCGAGGACATTGCGACGTGCAAGAGTGGTCATGGTCTCAGACTCTGATCTTCTCGATCCGGGCAGCGCACTTCTTGAAGTCCACCTGTCCGCTGACCGGGTCGAAGGCGCGGTGGGTGATCGCGTTGGCCAGCCAGCGATTCTTCTCGGGGTCGGCCGAGTCGCCCACGGAGAGGTTCCACGGGCTGAACATGTAGCCCCGCGGGACCGTGTTGCGGGCGGGCTTCACCTTCGAGTCGAGGCCGATCGACGCCCGGGCCTCGTAGGAACCGCGACGTGAGACGACTCGGACCCACTCGCCATCCTCGATTCCAAGGGCGCCCGCGTCGTCGACGTTCATCTCGACGTACATCTCCGGCACCAGTCGCTTCGTCGTCCCCGAGCGGATCGTCTTCGCGGTGTGGAAGTGCTCATAGACAACCCCGAGGCCGATCCAAAACGGGTACTTGTCGGACGGAACCTCATCCCAGCGCTTGTTGAGGAAGTCAAAGTCGGGCAGTTCGGGCGTGAGCCCGTTGTCCCTGGCCTTCTCGAGCAGGTGCAGGTTATCGATCATGTAGAAGCCCTTCTCGGTGCCGGCCCGGCTGAGCTGAGCGATGATCTCCTCCCGTCCCTCATAGTTCTGCTCACAGAGATGCATGTGGAGTTTGCCATCGGCAGTGCGAAAGCCGCCGTACGGCTTGCCGTCCCACCCCTCCTGCTCCATGTAGCGGCGCTTGGTACCGCCGTTTCGAGCGATCTCGTAAGTCGGGGCCGGCCACTGGATCCCGCGGTGATTGCGGATCTGATCGTAGAGGGCGACGCCGTCGCGCTCCTCGACCTCGAGCATTCCCGTCAGGTCGGAGTCCGAGCCCTTCGACGCAATGACGATGTCGCGAAAGACGTCCTCAGGGTTGTAGAAGCCGTTGGCCATCTTCTTGTACGGGAAGATCGCATCGGCGTCGAGGTCGAGGGCCGTGGCGATCGCCCGGCCCTTGTCGATGACCATGTCCATATCGGGCTTGGTGCCCCGGATCGGGTTGGCGGTGCCGTCACAGACGTAGAAGCGGCGCTCCGACTGGATGTACGTACCGCCGACCCACTCACCCCAGGTCGCCGCCGGCAGGATCACGTCGGCGTAGAGGTTGTTCGGGGCATGCCGGTAGATCTCCTGGACGACGTTGAAGGTCTTGTTCAGCGCGGGCCGCACGAGCGTATTCTGGTCCGGGAGGTCGATGTGCGTCGCGTAGATAAGGAACATCGCCTTGACGTCGCCCTTGAGGGCCCGCTCCATCATGCCGATGGCCATCCCCGGGTTCTCCTCCTTGGCCACCGAGGCCAGCCGCTCCGGGGGGATCCGCCACACCTTTGCGATGTGGTCGCGCCATGCGACGTTGCTCAACCCCTCGTTGAAGGGCAGGCGCCCGGTCAGGCCCCCGGTCAACCGCTCGCCCATGGCGTTCGGCTGCCCGGTCATCGAGAACGGGCCACAGCCGGGGCGACCGATGTTCCCCGAGAGCGCCATCAGGTTGATGAGGCTGACGGTGTTATTCTGGCCGTGGATATGCTGGTTGTAGCCGATCCCCCACACCGAGAGCACCCCGCCCTTACCGTTCTTGCGCCCCTTGATCGAGGCCTCGGCCCAGATCGCCGCGACCTCGCGGAGGTACTTGGGGTCGATCATCGTGATGTGCTGGATCTTCTCGGGCGCATAGCGCTCGGTGACGCCCTTCACATAGTCTTCCCACCCGGTCGAATGGCCTTTGAGGAAGTCCCAGGCGATGGCCTCCTCGTGCGAGGTGAGCAGCACATGGGCGATCGCGTTCTGAATCGCTATATCGCCGTTGATCGTCGAGAAATGGTAAGAATTTGCCTCGTTGACCTCCTCGTAGCCCATGACCGTGCCAGTCCGGCGGGGGTCGACGACGAGGGTCGGGATCTTCTTGTTCGCTTTGTGGTCGGCGATCCGCCAGAAGACGATCGGATGGGACCCACGAGCGTTGTGGCCCCAATGTGTGACCATATCCGCGAGCTCGATGTCCTCGTAAGCGGTCGGCGGCGTGTCACTCCCGAGCGACTTGAAGTAGCCCGTGACCGCGGAGGTCATGCACATACGGGCGTTGGCCTCGATCGTGTTCGACCCGAGGACACCCTTCATGAACAGGTTCTCGAGCCACTGGCCCTCGACCGGGAGCTGACCGGATCCGTAGAGCCCGATCGAATTTCCGCCGAATTTCTTATAGATTCCGACGATCTGATTGACGATGATCTCGTCCGCCTCCTCCCACGTCGCCTCGCGGAAGACGTCGTCGCTGAAACGACCCTTCGTCGCGCTCTCGTGACCCGTGAGTTGGTCGGTCATGTCCCGCCGGATGAGCGGCTTGGTCAGCCGATCGACGTAGATCGCCTCGGCGCTGGCGAGCCCCTTGATGCACTGCAACCCGTTGTTCGTCGGGTGCTTCGGGTCAGGCATCATGCCGACGATCTTGCCCTTCTCGGTCTGAATCAACGTCCCGCAGCCGACCCCGCAGTATGGGCACTGGGCCAGGATGTTGTTTGGGACCGTCGTCGACTCCGGTGGCGCGAACTCGTCGCTGGCGTCCGCCGGGCGCCGACCCTGGGCCACCGCCTCGGCCGTCGCGCCGGACTCGGCCCGCTGCTCGCCCTTCTTTCCGCCGCCACAGGCGGCGCCCGTCGCCACGCCTGCGATCGCCGCGCTGATGGAGAATTGACGCCGCGTGAGGCCCGTGGGGAGCGGGTGCGCCGGCGGCTCGTGGAGCACCTCCAGGTGTCTCCCGCCGTAGTGTGGATTCTTGCCCGAATTGTCGTCGTTTGTCATCTGGGACCTACCAAGTGTGCGCGCGGAGGTACGCGATTACGTCCTCAATTTGCTGGTCATCCAGGTTGGCGACGACCGCGGCGCCGACGCCGTCGAAGCCCCGCATCCGCGTCTGGCTCTTGCCATTGATGATCATATAACGCAGAAAGCCGTTGGTCACGGTCGAGAGGAACGCGTGACGGCCAATCCCCGTACCGCTGCTCGACTCGATATAACCAGCGCCCGCTCGACCGTGGCATTGCACGCAGATGCTCTCGAAGATCGGCTTACCCGCCTCGGGGTCCCCCCGAAGTGGAGACTCGTCGAGCTCGACCACCATGTGCGGCGTCAGTGAGCGGATGTAGGCCACCAGCGCCTCGCGGCCCGCAGCGTCGATGTACGACTTCCACGGGATCATCGTGGTGCCCAGTCGCCCTTCGGCGATGGTGGCGAGCAGCATCTTGTTGCTAGCGGCCTCCAGGAAGGTCTTGCTGCGCAGGCTCGGGCCGATACCGACGCGACCACCAGCGTCGTTGCCGTGGCACTTCACGCAATTCCGGGCGAAGAGCTCGGCCCCGGTTGCGACCTTCTGTGGAGTCACCACGATTTCGGTGTTGTTGTCGCTCTTGCTCGACTTGGTGGCGTGGCGCGCGCGCGGCCGCTCCACCTCCACCTCTCCCTCACAGGCAGGGACAGCCGTCGCCAGGAAGGAGGCCGTCAGGAGCGCAACAATCGTGCGCGGGAATGCGTCACCTACTCGACGTTTTCGGGACACCAGAGTCTCCTGCGACGAAAAATTCTTCTCATGCACCTGGAAGGGCATAGCGCTGTCGATGACGCTACCAGACACTGCATCGCGGCCGTCAACGTAATCTTTGCGGCGCAAGGCTTGCCATGCGGCAAATTTTGCACGACGCGATAGCCGCGGCTTCTATATCATTCTCTCATGGAGGCATCTTGCGGACCAGCGTTTCCTTTGGTTGCGGCGTGCGGCAGTCAGCAATCGTGTTTCTCGCCACGCTTGCCTTTGTCGGATGTTCCTCACCACCAGGCCAGCCGAGCCGGCCGGGCAAAATCCTCGCTACTTCCGTGGCGGAGGCTGAGCCGCCCGCAGGATTTTCGCCACTAATGTCCCCGGTCGAGCCCAGAGGCTCTGATGGCGCGCTGCATACCGCCCCCGCAACCCCCACAGCGGTCGCCGCCTCGACGATCCCGCAGGTCGTGCTCGTGAGCGCCTCCTGGTGCCAGTGGTGCATGGTCTTCGAGAGTGAGGTGCTCCACGAGCCCGAGGTCGCGACGACGCTCTCCAGCAAATTCGAGCTATTACACGTGGACCTGGATCTCTTCCCGGAGTGGGGAGATATCGCGGGCTTTCGCGGGCTCCCCAGCCTTGTCTTTTTCGACCGCCAGGGGAGACATGTCCTGACGCGCTCCGGCTACCGCCCGCCCGACGAGGTCATCGCCCTGCTCACGGCGGTCTTCAACAAGCTCGCCAGCGGTGAATTGGAGCCCTATCCCGCACCGCCGCCGGGTCGGGCGCTCGCCGAGCGTTCGCTCAGCGCCGCCGAGATCAAGCAGGAGCTCGCGCGCCTCGAATTCGAGGTCTTTCTCCGCGTCAATTCCAACGACGGCGGATTCGAAACCCCCGCGCGCCACCCCTATCCGGCGCTCCTCGTCGAGCTCGAACGATGGCGCCAACACGGTGCCCCCCCGCGGGTCGCGGCATGGGTTGACAAGACGACCGAAAGCGCGCTTCGGGGCAGTTCTCCGCGCCACGAGGGCGTCCCCTTGGCGGACATGGACTTCGCTACCGAGGAGCTCATCACGCTGTCCCAGAAGGGACCCGGCGCAGGCCCGCGATGGCGGGAGGGGATCGACCGGCTGCCGCAAGCGGACCCCTTTCGCGGCCTTCAGGACCCCGTCGATGGCGGCGTGTTCCGCTACGCTGCCGGACCAGGTTGGTACAATCCCCACTTCGAACGACGGGCCATCGAGAACTTGGCCTGGGCTGAGCTCGCCCAGATTCAGGGTCGAGCGCAAGACGCCAGGATCCTTCGCCTCTTTGTTGACACCACATTCGCCTACGGCGAGCTCCTCGCAACCAGCCAGCAGAGCGACCCATTCTACTATCGACTGCGGCGCGCGGAGCGGAGGCGAGTCCCCACGCCGAGGGCCGCAAGACTCTTCAGGCTCGAGGTGCAGGCCCGCGCGGCGCAGGTCGACCCTCGGCGCTGTGAGCAGTTGCTGCGTGTCCCTGGGGAGACCTGGCCGCGCGCCCGCTGGACCGAGGACGAGGACGAGGACGAGGAACATATCGAAGAGGCCACCCCCGATTCGGTCGGTGAGCTGCTCGTCGGGCTCGCGGGTTGCGAGGGCAAGGTTTACCGCGAACGGACGCAACGCCTCGTCGATACCGTGCTCGAGCGCTGGCGCCGGCCCCTGCCGAGCACGCCCCGGCTTTTCGGCCTCACCCGCGGTATTTGCCGGGCAGCCCCGGCGGCGTGTGGTAGGGCCCTCGCCACCGTCTCGACCCTCCCCTTTGATCCCGCATACCCGCCGCCCTTTGTGGAATACGCATCGCGCGAGGAACAGTCCGAAATGACGCCAGGTACGAGCCCGTCACATCGACCAGGAACACCCCCTTGAAGCGTTCGATGATCGACCCCGATGAAGCCCTCAGGCGGACCCTTGACCTCGCAGCGCGGCCGACGAGCGAATTTGTCACGCTCGACGACGCGCTCGGTCGATTCCTCGGCGCCGACATCCACACGCCCTGGGACCTCCCTGCCCACGACAATTCAGCAATGGACGGCTACGCAATCCGAGCCGCGGACACCGCGGATGCCACCGGGGTCCATCCGGTCCGCCTCACGATCGTCGGGAGTGTCTTCGCCGGGACGCGACCGACCGCCATCGTGGGCCCGGGACAGGCGGTCCGGATCATGACAGGTGCGGTGATTCCGGCCGGCGCGGACACGGTCGTCCGTCAGGAGGCCACCCGCGCCGGCGAGGGCGTGGTTGACGTCCGCATCGCCTCAGACCGCGGAAACAACGTTCGCCCCCGCGGCGAGACCCTGCGCCGGGACGAGCTCGTGTTGCGCGTGGGGACGAAGGTCACGTCCCAAGAGATCGCCCTCCTCGCGGCCTTTGGTCGCTGCCAGGTCCCGGTCGCCCGGCGCCCGACGGTCCACGTGGTCACATGTGGCGATGAGCTCCACGACGCGCACGAGGCGGCAGACGACCTGACCGTCGATTCAAATGGACCGATGATCGCTGCGATGGCCCGCGAGGCGGGCGCGATCGCGTATCGCTCGGGCCCCGTCAAGGACGATCTCGAGCAGCTCCGTGCGCATCTCCTGCAGGTCCTATCCACCGTCGACGTCTTGATCACGATCGGCGGGGCATCCGTCGGCGAGCGGGACCTTGTGGTCGACGCGCTCCGGGCCCATGGCGCCGAGCTCGTCTTTCATACGGTCGCCCTCAAGCCCGGCAAGCCGGTCGGCCTCTTCATCCTCCGGGAGAAGCCTGTATTCGTGCTTCCAGGCAACCCTGCAGCCTGCTCGATGACGTTTGACCGGCTCGTCCGGCCGTTTCTCCTGGCGGTTCAGGGCGTGCCGCGCGAGCAGGTATCGCGCCCGCGGTTGCCAGCGATCCTCGCCAATGATGTGCACAAGCAACCGGGGCTGACCTACTATCTCCGCGGCTGGGCGGAGCTGGCCCTCGGCGGGCTGCAGGTCCGGCTCCCACCGCGACAGAGCTCGGGGCAGCTCACCGCGGGCCTCGAGGGAAATGCGGTGGCCATCATCCCCGCGGGCCCTGGGACCGTCTTCGCCGGGACGCCCGTCGAGATCGAGCTCCTCAAGCCCCCTCATGTCGCCCCTCGCCCGCCCATACTGGCGTTCGCGGGCTACTCCGGCAGCGGCAAGACGACCGCGCTGACCGCCCTGATCTCGCGTCTGAGCGCCCGCGGGGTCCGCGTCGCTGCGCTCAAGCACGACGCGCACGAGTTCCAGTTAGACCGTGAGGGCAAGGACACGGCCAAGTTCAGCGCCGCCGGGGCTACCGCGGTCGGCATCGCCTCCGCGAGCCGGCGCGCGGTGATCGCCACGACGAGCCGTGCAACGACGCTGGCGGAGCTGATCGCCACGATCACCGTCGAGGTCGACGTGATCCTGGTCGAGGGGTACAAGCACGATGACATCCCGAAGATCGTCGTAAATAGCGACGGCATCCGCGAGCTCTCGCCCCGACGGCCCGGCGTCATCGCCGTGATCAGCGACTCAGCGTGCGGCGTCGCTGTACCAGTATTTTCCCACGGAGATGACGAGGCGCTCGAGGCGTTTGTGCTCTCGTTTATCCGACGATCCGTTTAGGCAGTGGGCCGACGTCCCGCCTCGGACTCGACGAAGCCACGGACGATGTCCATGACCGACACGATGCCGACCAAGACATGCTGTTCATCGATCACCAGCAACCGGTGGACGGCCCTGGACACCATGATGCTACCGGCCTCGACGATGCTCTGGTCAGACCCGATCTTGATCACACTGGGTGTCATAACCTCACGCACCGTACCGTCGCGCCGCACCGTGGGGTCGCCGAACTCATCGGCGTGGCCGTTCTCCAGCGAATAATATTGGGCGTTGCCGACCTGCTCACCACGATCTCGGTCCGGATCGTTGAGGTCCGAGGCGCTGACCACGCCGACGACCTCGCCGCTTGCATCGACGACTGGCACACCGCTCACTCGCTTTTGGGCGAACAGCCGGGCAGCTGTCTCCAAGCTGGTGTCTGGGCTGACCGCAAACACCTTGTGTGTCATCACGTCGGAGACCGACGGAAACCGACAACCACCGTCTGGGGACGAATTCTGACGATCTCGCATGAGACTAGTGTACAGAAGTGAACCTCACACGTTTGCGAAATTTTTGCGCCCGCGAATTCTCCCAAGTGCTCGGCACCGTCGTACCTCCGCCGGTCGGTCCTGGGAGCAAACGATGAAATTGCGCGGCCCTCTCCCTGATGGCGAAAAATAGTGCCGTACCACCGAGCTCGCTTCGCCGCTATGATGGGGTTCATCATGACGCCAGAGAAGCCCGGCAAAGGCCCGCGTGTGGGCGTCACCCTCGCGCTTCAGCGCCGCAAACACCGTCGCCAATTCCGAGGACCGCCGTCTCGTCGGGCCTTCCTCATCGGTGGCGCCGCGATGGTGGCCGCGGGCGCATCGATGGTCGGTCTGGTGGCACGGACCGCCTCGCCCAGGCTCGAGGGACTGTCGCTCCCCGTGCGGCCGCCCACCGCCAGCCCGGACGACGACGCCTTCCGCCGCGCTTGCATCCGCTGTGGCCTGTGTGGGACCGTCTGCGAGAACGGCTGCATCCGCTTCTTCGGCGCTGACGAGCCGGAGATGGGGGCGATGACGCCCTACCTCGACGTCCGGCGGCGCTCCTGCACGCTCTGCATGCGCTGTACCAACATTTGTCCCAGCGGGGCCCTGAGGCCTGTCGCTGACGACCTTCAGGTGATCGCCGAGAAGATCGACATGGGGCGAGCCAAGGTCGAGCGCGACCTGTGCCTCTCCTATCTCGGTCGCATCTGCGGCTATTGTCACGACGTCTGCCCGCTCCCGGGAAAGGCGATCAAGCTCACGACCCATGGGCTCCCTGTGATTCAGGACGGATGTGTCGGCTGTGGTCGCTGCGTCGAACACTGCCCACAAAATCCCAGCGCCCTGACCTTGGTCCCGGCCAGCGCTTGGCAGGTGCCGTCGTGAAGCCCGGCGCAGGCTGGCGATGGACGCGGCGGGCATGCCAGGTGCCCGCATTTGTCGCCATCTTGGTCGCCCCGTTGCTGGGGGGATGGCAGCGTCTGGATCGCAACTACCTGTCGGCGTGGAAGGACCACGGCTGGGATCTACCGGTGAGCGTTCTCGAGAACCTGCCGCTCGGGGATGCGCCAAGCCAGGCCCACGCCGCCAACCAATTGTTGGGCGGCGGCGTCGCGGGCGAGTATCTCGGGGTCGCCGCGATCGATCCCGTCGGCGGCCTGCTCGCCCTCCTATCAGCGCCCGTGATCTACATCAGCGTGGTCGTCAGCTGGCTTATCCCCGTCGTTCTGGCGCTGATGGCCGGGCGCTTCTTCTGTGGCTGGATGTGCCCCTTTGGCAGCCTCGCCCGCGGAATCGCGGGGATCCTCGATCGACTTCCTTGGCGGATCCCGAGCTTTGTGCCGCCGCGTCTGCGGGTTGTGCGATTCGTTCTCCTCGGCCTCGCCCTGACGGCTGGAGCGATCGGCTCCCAGTGGCTGCTCTACCTCCTGCTCCCGCACCTCCTCCTCCAGCAATCTGCCTACGCGGTGTGGCTGATGGGCGGCGGCGGGGCTGCGCTCGGGGCGTTGCTCGGACTGCTCGGCGTCGGCGTCTTCTTCGGCCCCACAGTCTACTGTGCCACTGTCTGCCCAACCGGGGCCGCACTCTCGCTCGCAGGACGCCGCCGCGTGGTTCGCCTCGAGATCATCGACAAGCCGGCATGCGGGGCGCACTGTGACCTCTGCGACCGGGCATGCTGGCTCTTCCTTCACCCCTCGGAGGGCGAGCCCGGGCCCGATTGCGACAACTGTGCCCGGTGCGTGGAGGTCTGCCCCCGAGATAATCTCCGGGTTGTCGCCCGCCCGCCGTGGACGAAACGCAAGGCGTCCCTGGTCCCCCTGATCGTCGGCGTGTGGCTCGCTAGCACCAACCTCGTCGTGGCCGCGCCCGCCGACGACCACAAGCCCGCGTTGCTCCTCGACGCCCGCCGTGAGGTCGGCGCTACCAATATTGCGATCTCGATCGTCGACCTCACCGGCGTCCGACTCGAGGCCGACGACCCGCGCCAGCTCGACGGACTCGAAGTGTCCGTTTATGTCGTCCGTGGCCCGCGGGGTGAGCCCGACGAGCGGGGACGTCTCCTGGCCCGGGAGTACTACCAGGGTCCGCTGAGGCTGCGCATGGTAGGGACGGACGGGTTGGACCATGAGCTGGCCTTCGAATCGCCGCAGTACCCTCATTCGACCCCGAATCGCTCCATCTACCGCGAGCATGTCAAAGGTGTCCTGCGACCGGGAGATGCGGTGATCCTTGCACCGATCGACGGCTGGTTCTCCGAGACCCAACGCTGGGAGATCCCCGCCCCGAACGCGGGTCGTGAGGGCCTGCGCATGCTCGCATTCATGGGCGTGGGCGTTCTCCTCTTCGGCGGTGTGACGGCCCTCGCGCTTGGGCTGCGCCCGCGTGAGCCGGGGGCGGCACGAGGGCGCATCGCCGGGCGATGAACTTGTCGACGCTCATTTCGGCATAGACGGCTTCGCAGCCCCACTGCTGGCCAAGCCGATGACCCTCGGCAGCTCGCCGCCCGCGACGCCGGGATGCACGGACAATTGCCGGCCCTCGCGCTCGAAAGTCCTCATCCTCCGATGAGGACCATCGCCTTCTCGGGGCCGCCCTGGCCATCGACCTGAAACTCGTGCCCGGGCCGTTTATGCCCGAGGATCGTCCGTATGCGCGACGCCAGCGCGTCGGGGTCGTGAGGCCGCAGGGCCGAGCGTAGATCGCCCGTGTCGTCGCGCGCGAGACAATTGTGCAGCTGGCCGGTCGCCGAGATGCGGAGACGATTGCAGCTGGCGCAGAAATTCTCGGTCATCGCGGCGATCACCCCGAGGCGCTGGCCAGCGAAGCGGCCGTCAGCGACACGCCAGTAGCTCGCGGGCCCGAGGCCCCGCAGGCCCTCGCCGGCGTCGGACACCAGCGCGGCGCCGACGTGGTCCGCGACCGCCCGACGCAGCTCGCTGGCGGGCAGCAGCTCGCCGGGCACGTACAGGCGGCCGCCCGACATCGGCATGAGCTCGATGAAGCGGGGCACGTGCCCGCGCGCCCAGGCCCAGGTGGCGAGCGCGCCGATCTCGTCGTCGTTGAAGCCGCGCACCGCCACGGTGTTGAGCTTGATGCCGAGAAAGCCCGCGGCGGTGGCGGCCTCGAGGCCCGCGAGCACCTGCGATAGCTCGCCCCGGCGGGTGATCTCCCGGAAGCGTGTCGGGTCGAGGCTGTCGATGCTTACGGTCAGACCCGTGAGGCCGGCCGCGTGCAGCGGCGCCGCGAGCTCGACCAGCCGCACGCCGTTGGTGGTCATCACCACCTGCAACTTGCGATCGGTGTCACCACCGACTGAGATCTGCGAGAGCTCGGTGACCAGCTCGACGAGGCCCTGGCGCACCGTCGGCTCGCCGCCGGTCAGGCGCACCCGCTCGACGCCCCAGGCCGCGAAGGCCCGCACGACCAGCACGACCTCCGCGAGGGTCAGCAGTTCGCGCCGCGCCACCTGCTCCACCCCCGCCTCCGGCATGCAGTAGGTGCAGCGGAAGTTGCAGTGGTCGGTCAGCGACACCCGCAGGTACTTCACCGCGCGCGCCTGCGGGTCCACCAGCGGCGGACCAGACGGAGGCGCGGGCGCGGGCGCGGGCCGCAGACGACGAAGCGGGATGAGAGTCATGACAGCGCGAACCAGCGCGGGACCCCAAGGTTACCAAAAGGACGCTTGACTGTCCCGACCATCACGCGGCCGCCCCCAACGGCGTTGCGTGCGGAAGCGCAGTCGAGCTTGGCGCCCTGGCCGGCCACTGGCTTCAGCTCTGGGACCCAAGGCCGACGGTGTCACGCAGCCTCGCGCGCCAGCGGCCGGCGCCGCGCCCAACAGCTCCGCACTGTTCGATCGGGTCGACCTCGGGCAACAGCCCAATGCCGCGCCCAACAGCTCGGCGATGCGCCAGCGCGGCGAACAGTTCGACGCACCGTCCGATTGGCTTGACCTCGGGCAACAGCCGTGTCACCCGGTATTAGAAAATGGCAATGCATCATCATGCTACTGGTGTGATGCGGTGGGGCGGGAAATAGCCGTCCGCCTCCTCTGGATGGCAAGACGGGAGTGTGCGGATCAAGCGTGATGCGCGGCAGCGGTCAGGGTCCCGTCGCTGAGTATCCGTGCCCGCAAACCACCGCGGCAGTGGTCTTTGAGAAACTCCTCGGCCCCCGGGCCCACTGCCTCGTCCATCCAGTAACAGGGCCGACATTCCTCGCTACCCTCGAATTCCACCCCCTGAAAACGGAAACGTCGGCCAATCCAAGCGGACAAATCGACCCCGCGGACGATCAGATTTCGGCGGAAGATCGAACCCGCCAACTCCGGCTTCTGGAAATGGTCGCGCACCGCCTGGATGGCAGCCGCATCGAAAAATGTCACCTGCCCTTTGAAATCCTCCTTGTGCCCGAAGTAGCGGTCGCCGCGCAGGCCCATCCCCGCCACGCACTCGACCACCGGCACCGACTCGCTGCCGTGATCACCCCGCGCTCCGCCGTGATGGCCACGGAAATCATGCCCGGGCGAAATCCAGATTTCCTCCAACTCAGCCCGCCACTCGGGAATGTCGTCGGTGGGTTTGCCAGTATCCGCGGAGGTATTGTCCGGCCCGACCCAGCCCGTGCTGCCGTCGGCGTAATGCTCGCGTTTCCATACAGGAAGCTCGTATTTCAGGCGCTCCATGATGGCCCGTGCGGCGTCGAAGGCTGCGGCGCGATGCGAAGAGGCCACGCCCACCCACACGGCGGACTCGCCAATCTCCAGCAGCCCGGTGCGATGAATCGCTACGGCAGCCACGATGTCATGCTTCCGCGCCTCTTCATCGAGAATGCGTCGGCCCATTTTCAACGCCAGTGCGGGGTAGGCCTGGTATTCCAGCCTCTCGACCACATGCCCGTCATTGCGGTTCCTCACGCGGCCGTCAAACGTCACCTCCGCACCGGCAGCGGGATCATGCAACTGCTCCGCCAGCGAAACGATGTCGATGGGTTGATCGGTCAGGGAAAAATGGAGGAGCATGGGCATCGCAGATTTCAGATTTCAGATTTCAGATTTCAAATCTCTCCCCATCTCACCCGCCTGACATGGGCGGGAGGAAGGCGATTTGGTCGCCGTTGGTGAGCGGGTGGTCCCAGCCAACCATCTCGTCGTTGACGGCGACACGCAAGTCGGTGTGCGCGCTGCCAAGCCGGTGCTCCGCCGCCAAGGTCTCGTAGAGGTCCCTCGCGGTGGTGGTGGCGCTGGCGATGGTCTCGTCGGCCAGGCCGCGGCGTTCGGACAGCAGGCCGAAGTAGTGGATTTGATAGGTATTCATGGGGAGTTCGCGGTTTGCCAGTCGTCGGGGGTGTTGGCATTGTCGAGAGCACGCGGAACCAGCGGGTCTAGCAGGCGGCATTCGTTGCGGATCAGCACCTTGCGCGGGCAGCGGAATTCCGTGTTGCGGAGCAGCGGCAGCGCGGCGGACGCATAGAGCGCACACAGCGGCTCGGGTAATCCGTCGAACTCACTGCGATACGACAAAAAGAGTTCGTCCGGGTGCTTGGAAGCGACCAGGTGGCTGAGGGTGGCTGCATCAAGGCGCGGAAGATCACAGGCCAGGACCAGCCAATCCGCACCGGGATGAAGACTCATGGCGGCGACTATACCCACCAGCGGGCCACCGGTGGAGTCAATGGGATCGCGGATGATCGCCAGATCCGGGAGATCGGAGAAGCCGACGGGAATCTCCTGATCGTGGCGCAATGAGAGCACGACATCCACGCATCCGGCCCCGGCTAACAGATCGTAAGTGCGCCGGGCCAGCGAGCGACCATCCGGGTGGATCAGCGCCGCCTTGTCCGTGCCCATGCGGGTGCTGCGCCCGCCGGCGAGGACGAGCCCATACAGCGGTTGGGAGGGGGCGGTCATGGCGCGAAATGGTAGTCGCCGGACTTGCCTCCGGTTTTGGACACTAGGTGAAGATTCTGGATGCGGATGGCTTTGTTCATGGCCTTGCACATGTCGTAAACGGTCAGGGCGGCGACCGAGGCACCGGTCATGGCCTCCATTTCCACGCCGGTTTTGGCGGTGGTGGCGACCTCGCAGCGAATCAGCACGCCGGTATCGTCCGGAGTGATTTCAAAGCCGCAGTGTTCGACGGGCAACGGGTGGCAAAACGGGATGAATTCGCTGGTTTTCTTCACCGCCATGGTGCCTGCGATGATGGCGGTTTGGAATACCGGACCTTTGGGGCCCTGGAGATCATGGTTTGAGAATCGCGCGAGGATTTCGGCTCCGAGTTCCACCCGGACAGCGGCTACCGCGCATCGCTTGTTAGCCTGCTTGCCGGAAACGTCTACCATCGTCGGAAGACCGTCGCGGACATGGGTGAAATCCTGGTTTTCGGGTTCTGTCATGGGTGGTTAGGTCCAAGGGGTGAATGGCAGTGACGATGGTCCCACGGGACCGGGAGGGACGGTGACAAAGCCACTGCTTTTGAGCAAGCCAATGAAGTCCCCGCTGTTGCCGGTGGGTGCGGGCCGTGCGCAGTCACCAACCCCCAACGCGACCGGAAGGTGGTGGGTCATGCCGGGAAGGCTGCGGACTGGCTCGGCGAGCGTCACAAGCCGGGGCGGCGGCAGTGGCATGCCCATGGACACGGCGAGCACGGGAAGCACCAAGGCATGCAGGCCGGTTAGGGCGGACACAGGGTTACCCGGCAGCGCCACGACGATTTGTCCAGACGGACCCAACCAGCAACCCGCCGGCTTTCCAGGGCGCTGGGCGATGCCATGAAAGAGCTTTTCACAACCGAGAGAATCCAATAAATCCGGCACGAAGTCGTGCGCCCCCTTGGAGACCGCGCCGGTCAGCAAAAGCCAATCGTGATCCGCCAGAAAGGTCCGCACCAGTTGGCGCTGCTCCGGGGCATCGCTGATCGTTCCCGTTTTCGCGGGTGGAATTCCCGAACGCCGGAGGGCACAAGCGATCGCGTGGGCATTCGATTGGCGGATCTGGTGGGGGGCCGGTGTTTCATCGACTTGAATCAATTCATCGCCGGTGGCGAGCACGGCGATTCTAGGCAGCCGCGAAACCTCGATCCATGCGGCACCGCAGGAGGCGGCGATTCCTATTTCACGGCAACCGAGGCGAACTCCCCCCGCCAACAGCCGGTCCCCGGCGCGGGCGTCCGACCCAGCCCAGTGGATAAACCGTCCGGCCTGAGGCTCAAAGGAATCGTCCACCATGATCTCCTCGCCGCTGCGCACCACATCCTCCACCGGAACGATGCAATCCGCTCCAACGGGCATGGGAGCGCCAGTCATTATTTCCAAACACGAGCGGGTTCTCTCCGGCAGACAGGCCGTTGCCCGCCCGGCCGGTGCGCTGCCGCTGATCAGGAAACGGCGCCCCTGCGCGAAATCGGAGGCCCGCAGCGCGAATCCATCCATCATCACCCGGTCAAAGGGCGGAGAATCCCGGTCGGCGCTGATCTCCTGCCGCAGCACCCGACCGGCCGCATCTTCTATTCGGACGCGCTCGGTGGCCAGCACGCTGGTGTGCTTCAGCAGCAAATCAAATGCTTCGCGAAACGGGATCATTTTGGGAACGGTTGAATAGGGAGAACGCAAGGATGGGAAGGCGTTGGCAGCACCGCCTGAAGCATCGCTCCTTCCGCTGCGGGCACGGTTGCCTTTCGACGATCGATCCAAGTGTATAACACCGGATCGAGGAACAACACAACCAGCAATCCGACGGCCAGCCCGCCGATGGCTGCAGTGAGTTTGGCCGCTCACCTTGCCCCCGCCACCGCGAAGCTGGCCACCCAATCCTCATATGGTGATCTGTCACCGCCAGGCCTCGTCGGCGCTGCGCTGCGGATCCTGACCGGCGCCAACATGTCCGGGCGGGGACCGAGACACGACCCACAGTGCCGACGTCGATTATGCCGAATTGCTGCCGAGCTTGTTTCAGCTCGCGGCCGGTTCCTTCTTTATCGAGCTGGCCCATGAGCCAGATCGCGAGCGAGTGCTCAGACTCGTCCGCGAGTGCGTGCGCCCCGGCCAGCGCGTCTTCGTCGGCGTCATCGACCCCCTCGGTCCCCGCGTCGAGACACCCGAGGAGGTCCGCGACCGGGTGCTGGAGGCGGCCCGTTTCATCCCCCCTGGACCAGCTCGGCACCACCGACGATTGTGGGTTTGCGCCGTTTAGCGACGACCGCTCGACCAGCCGCTCGACCGCCTTCGCCAAGATCCGGGCGCGCGTCATCGGCACCGAGATGGCCGCATAGGCGCTGGGGCTGCCGTGAGCAGCCAGGACTCTGCAGACCGCGTGCGGGAGTCCGCGCTGCAGACCGCGAGCAGCATCCTCTCGCTGCAGCGCCGGGTCGACGAGGAGATTCGCGCCCTCAACAAGGCGCTGCAGCAACGCAGCGAGGAGCTGGCGACGGCCAACATCGAGCTGCAGCGCCAGACGGAGACGGCTCACGCGCAAGCCCGCGCGTTCGCGGAGAAGATCGGCCTCGCGCTCCAGCGGTCGCCCGCGGATCCTGCCCGGCGTTGACAGCTCGCGCCCCGGTGAAGCCGGGACCTGCCGCGAGCACGAATGAGATGGAGGTGCAGTGGCTCTCGACCTTGCTCACTGGGCCACCGGCGAGCACCTGACTGCCTCCGGGCGCGCTCGGGGAGGCTGACCTCGGGCGGCTCGCCGGAGCGCTTGTGGTGGGCCAGGCGGTCCGCGAGCTGCTCGTCGACGGCGAAGCCCAGGCTGAAGAGTGAGCGCAGGCGGTCGGGGTTGGCGTCCTTGGCCCGCGCGGCCGCGTCGGTGCGGCGGGCAGCCTCGCGGGCGACCTCCAGGGCGGCCCACTGAGCCGTGCGAGGGGTCAGGCGGGCGAAACGGCGCCGTGGGGCTGCCCGCCCTCGACGACTTCAAGCAGTTCGACGCCCCGATGCCGCTCCGTGAGCTCGTGATCGTCGACCCGGCGAGTCCCTGCGTCGGCATGAGCGTCGCGGCCGTGCTCGCCGAGGCGAACCTCGCGCTCGGCAGTTGCGCCGCGCAGCTCCCCGCAGGCGCGCTCAGCGACTGCGCCGCGATGATCAACGAGTCCTTCGTCGACGGTGAGGCCGCGGCGAGGCGCTCTGCAGCGATCGCCTGGCGCCCCCCGAGTCCCGGCCTCGGACGCCGACGCCGACGCCGTGCGAGCCCGACAAGTGCGAGCTATGCGTGGGAGACAGCGAACTGCCCGACGGCTGCGACCAGGCGGGCTGTGAAGAGGGTGACGTGGCCTGCGACAACGGCATCTGTCCAGACGGCCTGTACTGCGCGACCGGATGCTGTCTGCCGAGCCCCGGCTGACCCGCTCGCCAGCGCCGCCATATCGTCGGCGTCACACCGACGACTCCGCTCGCCCGTTCGGCGAGGGTCCGCGCTCACCTGCGCGGCTCAGGTCCTCGCTGAAAGGGACCCGTTCAGGAAAAGCACCGGGACTGCTCCTGGGAGCACTGGTCTAATTTTCAGGGTTGATTTCTCGTGCGACCTCTTCCTTATGGACCGCGGAGGTGCGCATGAGCGACAGCGACCGGGGCGACGGGCCAAAGAAGTGCCTCGGGGGTCGTTATGACCTACTGGACCGCGTCGGCATCGGCGGCGGGGCTGTGGTCGTGCGGGCGCGCGACCGGCAGATCCACCGGCTCGTCGCGGTCAAGCTGCTGCGCTCGCAGGACGCGGACCTCCGGTGCCGCTTCGCCCGCGAGTCCATGGTGCTCGCCGGCATGGATCATCCCGCGATTGTGCGGGTCCTGGCCCACGACAGCGACGGGGATGAACCCTACACCGTCCTCGAGCTGATCGAGGGCCCGGACCTCGGCGAGCATCTGGCCGGGTCCGGTCCGCTGCCGTGGCGGCAGGTGCTGCAGATCGGCATCCAAATCGCCGACGCCCTGGACGCCGCCCACCGCCAGGGCCTGGTTCACCGGGACGTGAAGCCGGCGAACATCATGTTCGCCGACGCCGACGATCGCCTGCACGTGAAGTTGATCGACTTCGGGATCGTCCGGGTCTCCGAAGTTTATCGGCTCCCGACCGGGGCGGTGCGACCCCGGCCGACCGGCATGGGCAAGGCGCTGGGCACCCCGGGCTACCTGCCGCTGGAGGCCGGCCTCGTCGAGCCGAATCCCAGCTTCGACGTGTTCGGACTCGGCGCTACGCTGTACCAACTGCTGACTGGGGCCCTGCCCGAGGAGCCCCTCCAGTCGCTGCGCGAGGCGCATCCTGGTTGTGACGCGCCGGACGACCTGGAGCGCGTCCTGATCGCCGCGCTGGCGCTCGAGCCCGAGGACCGCACACGAACCGCGGCCGAGCTGGGGCGCGCGCTCGAGGCAGTGCTCGCGGCGCACCCGGAGCGCGGCACGCCCTCGACGCGGATCGATGGCCGCTATGAGCTGATCGGGCTGGCGGGCACCGGCGCCAAGGCGGACGCGCACCTCGCGGTGCACCGCGGCGCCGGCCACGACGTCGTTCTGAAGTTCCTTCGGTCCAAAGACCCCGACGACATCCTCCGCTTCACGCGCGAGGCGATGCTGCTCCAGACCTTCGACCATCCGGCGCTGCCGCGCTTCTACGACCACGCACCGGAGGCCAGCCCGCCGTACATCGCCATGGCGCACGCGCCGGGCCGCCCTGCGGCGCGGCTGTGCTCACCGCCTCGCCTGCGGCCCGCCGAGGTGGCCGCGGTCGGGGTGAAGCTCGCCGATGTGCTCGCCGTGGTGCACGCGCGGGGCGTCCTGCACCGCGACATCAACGCGAACAACGTGCTCATCGATAGCTGCGGCGCGGTGACCTTGCTCGACTTCGGTGCCGCAGAGCTCGACGAAAGTTTTTACGACGTGCCCGCCGGCGAGCGGCGGTATCTGACGCCCCCCGAGGCGCGCGTGGTCATCCCGCACGGCGGCATTGGTACGCTGGCTTGGTCGGCCCCGGAGGTACGTGAGGGCCGGGGCTGGACCGACAAGAGCGACATCTACTCGATGGGCCACCTGCTGTTTCGCCTGCTGACCGGCAAGGTGCCGGTCAAGGGCGCGGACCCGCCGACCTCGCCGCAGGTCCACGCAAGCGCGTGCCCCGAGGACCTCGCGGCGGCGGTCATGAGCGCGTTGCAGGTCAACCCACACCACCGCCCGAGCGCGGACCAGCTCGCCCAGACGCTGCGGGAAGCGCTGGAGAGCGAGGAGGAGGCCCTCGCCCGCGCCGTCGTGGTGGCGCTGCCCGCCGGGCGCCCCGCACTTCGCCTGGTGCCCGCAGGGCCGCAGGTCCGGGCCGGCTGGACGGAGCACCCGCTCCCCGAGGCGACCTCCGATCCCAACCCGCAGGTCCTGGTCGATCCGCCGTCCTTGCCGCTGGCAGCCGTGGACGCCGTGACCGGGCAAGCCCCCTCGCCGGCCCACCCTCGTCGACCACGACCCGCGGTCCTTGCACTCGCCGCCGTTGCGATGACCGTGCTCGCCGGGTCCGGGTGGTGGATGCATGTCGCCGAGCGCCCCCTCACCGAGCCCCCGATGACACCGACGCTGGCCCGGTCAGGGCCGCCTGCACCTGGGCCGAACTCGACGCCCGCCCTCGACGCGTCGCCCCCCAAGGTCATCGCGCCGACGCCCGTGGCGAGCGCCGCCGACCAACTCGCTGCTGCAACCTCGGCGCTGAACGGCTGCGCGCGCATGGCTCACCGCGAGATCCTCGTCGAACTCGCGACCGCGGCAGGCGAACCTCGCTTCACCGCGATCGACATCGTCGGCGACGACGCGGAGGGAACCGCGTGCGTCCGCCGCGAGCTCGAGCGCATCCGCTTCCCCCCGCCCGCCAGCGGTGGCACCCTCGTCAAGGAGTACCGGCCATGATCGCATCGCCCGCGCTGCACCTCCTCGCCGCCCTGGCGATCGCCACGTCATCGCCGGCCGATCCCTCGACCTGCGCCGCGGACGACCTGCAGTGCTCCGCGCCCGCCTTCGCGGCTGCAGCCCGGCGCGCCACGTCCGACGCTCAAAGGGTGCAATACCTGTACTTCGCGCACCGGGCTTATCTGGCCCTGTCCGACAAGCCGCCGAAAGGTCGCGTCGCATCCCGCGATCTGTGCCAGGCCCACCGGCTCCTCGAGCAGGCGCTCGCGCTCCCCGAGACGCCGCTGCGAGGCCGCATCGTCGACTCCGAGCGGGAGACGTTGGCCAGGCTCACCACCAAGAAGGTCCAGTGCAAGGCGCCGAAGTCCGGCATCAAGGACAGGCCGCTCGTCGCGGCCGCAGCTCCGCCGGTCGAGCTGAGATCCGACGCCGCCACGGATGAGCCCTCGACGATCGCGGCCGGGATCGCGGCCCAGCCGCAAACGGACGACGACATCGTGGTCGCTGCATCCAAACTCCCGGACCTGGATAGCTGGCAGCCAACGACGATCCAGCCCGAGCCGGACGCGGACCTGATGCCCGTGGCGGCGCGCCACGTGAAAACCGAACGCCCCGCGAGTGCTCCTAGCCACGGGCGAGGACTCGTGCTCGCGGGCGGGGTCACGCTCGGCGTCGGGGTCGCCCTCACCACGGCAGCCGGCTTCATGGGCCGCCGCATGGTCGACACACGCCGCGAGATCGTCGCCCTCGGCAACAGCGTCGACGGCTACGCGACGACCGACCAGAACACCCAGGACGACGACCTGCGTGGTGACTACCGGGCGACCCAGACCCGGACCCTCGCACTGGCCCTCGCGGGCGGCGCGACCGTCCTCGTGGCCGTGATCCTCACCAGCATCGGCGGGCGCAGGATGGCCCGCGCCGCCTCGCGCACCGCGCTCGTCCCGGCCCCCGGCGGTCTTGTGTTCCACACACGTTTCTAACCTCCCGGGAGCCCCCTATGAACCCCCGTATCCGCTTGCTGTCGTCCATCCTGCCCCTCGGATTCCTCACCGGCTGCCCGCCGCTGCCGCCGGAGCTCGTGACCTGCGAGGAAGCCGACGCGTGCGACACCACCGGCCTCGCCGCCACCAGCGGCGACTGGACACCCACGACGAGCGACGGTGTTCAGACGGTCACGGGCGACAGCCCCGACCCCGACGCCAGCTCCGGCTCCACGGCCCCGGCGGAGGAGACCGGCGACGAGCCCGGCGGCACCACCGATGAGCCCGTGCTGCCGCCGCAGATCGTCGACGGGGTCGTCATCCCCGACTACATCGACGACAACGGCCTGCTGAGCGTCGAGGTCACGGCCGTGAACACCGAGGGCGTATCGATGCTCCTCGACGACGGCGAGCTGATCGAGCTGACGCCGATCCGCCCGGGCCAGTTTCTCGGGCACATTCCAGCATTTACGGGCCTCGACAATGACAAGCACACGGCCATTCTGACGCCCTGGCGCAACATCCTTGTGGGCGAGTCCGTGAACGCCGACTACGTGATCGCCCTGCCGAAGCCCGGCAGCCAGACCCACTGGAAGCCCGACGGACCCGAGGGCAAGGTGGCGGCCATCGCCGTGCTCCCGGACGGGCGCCCCGTCGAGCTCGGCACCTTCCAAGAAATGGGCGCGCCGCGCTGCTACCTGCGCCTCCGCAACAAGCAGGGGATTCAAGAGAAGGCGATGGACTTTGTCCCCCTGCTGGGGTCGGCGCACTGCCGCGCGATCGACCTGAAGATTGACCGCGACACCGGCCGCCTCAATGTCCTTGTGGAGCGCAAGATCGGCGACGACCCGGTGTGGTGGGCTGGCGAGATCTCCGCGTGGGGCAAGGGCCTGAAGAACATCGGCGTCGGCGCGGTGGGCGACACGGCGCTCGCCCTGGCGGCCCGGCCCGACGTCGTCGCGGTCTGCGGCACGCGCACAGTGGCGACGATCGACAAGCTCGATGCGCTCGCGGTGCTACTGCGCCACGGCGAGCCCGCGCAGGTGCGGGTCTTCGACTACCAGGCGAAGGGCAAAGACCCGCACTGGTTTGCGGAGAGCGCGAATGACTGCACTTTCGCGGGAGACACGCTCGTGCTTGTCGGCGCGGCGTGGGGCGAGCACGACGCGGATCCCAAAAAAGTACGGGACCGCCTCATGATCATCGAGTCCGACCTCGCTGCTGTCGCTGACGATGCGACGTGGGCCGTGGCCGGGCTCGACCAGGGTGTCCAGACCCGGGCCCTCGCGCTCGACCTCGACGATCAGGGCCGCTACCTCCTCGCCGGCTACACTTGCTTTGATACCTGCGAACCAGTCGGCGAGGTCCGGGTCTATGCGCCCGGCGGCAAGCTCGTCACGCACAACTCGCTCGGCCCACTCGGATCGGCCTCGTTCGGCCCACACGGCATCGCGTGGAGCCCCGCCGGCTACGCCGTCGTCGCCATGGGCGGGCAGGACAACCAAACGGTCGTCTTCAAGGTCCAGGCAGTGATCCCTGGCGTCGCCTTGCCACCCTGGACCTTCATCCCGAACGACAAGAAAGGGCCCCAGATGGCGCTCGCAGTGGCGGTCGGGCCCTACGGGGAGGTCTACGCCGGGGGCATCGGCGCCGCCGACCAGGCCGCGTTCGCCCGCGTCGGCAGCTGAGAGAGCCCGGGCTCACCCCGGCGGCGGCGTGAAGCCGGCGCACGCGGTCTCGACGAGGCTCGCGGCCTTGGCGAACGCCGGTCCATAGTCGGGGGCCAGAGAATCCTCAAGGTGGTGGTACGGGAACATCTTGGCCAACGTGCCGATCCGGTCGTAGGGCTCCCACTGGCTCTCGGTATTCAAGATGCTGAACATCACCACCGACTTGTCGTCACCGTGCTTGGCATCGATCACGGTCTGGGCCCACTCGGCCGGCGTCCCTTCCGAGCCATAATCTCCGACCGTGGCGATGAACGTCACCATCAACAGCGCGTCCTTGCGGAGAAAGCCGTTGTTACAGCCGCCCGGGTCGTTGATGTTCGACTGCATCGCCGCCGTGAGCGCTTGGCCCAGCAAGCCGTAGCCGCTGGCTCCGACCGTGGCGATGCACTTGAAGGTCTCCTCAAGGTCGCTCTGCCCCTTCACGAGGTAGCGGCGGCCGCCGTCGATCGGGCACGGTTTGTTAGGTGCGGAGTAGCCGGCGGGAAATACCGTGCCCGCCCCCCAGGCCCAGTCACACGCGGTCACGAGGTCAAGGTCCTGGCACGGATAATTTGGAACACCGCAGCACGGCATACCCTGTAAATCCGCGTTGCCCCACTTGCAACAGGGCTCGCCGACCTTGCAGGCGAGATTTGGGCAGACGGAGTTGCACGAAAGGCTGCCCCAGCCCGTGTCGTTGTTATTATCCTCACCATCGCCGTCCACCACCATGATGTGATAGTCAAAGTCGGCGAATTTCGCCTGGATCGTATCGATGAACTGAGGGAACGCCGCCGCGAGCTGCGCCTGCCGATACTGCATGTTCCCATTTCGCGCGATCATAAAAAGGAAGTCGATCTTCCCCTTGCACCCGACCGGCGAGTCGTTGCCGAAGTCGGGTATATCCCCGAGGTCTCCGACAGGCCCGGATGTCGAGCCCGCGCTCCCGCTGGCTGAGCCGCTGTCCTCGCCCGTGCTCGTCCCCGAGCTCCCCGAGCTCCCCGAGCCGGATGAGCCGCTTCCAGTCGACACCGCGGGCGCAGTCGTGACGTCCGGCATCGAGCCGAACCCGGTGTGGCCTACGGGCGGCGCCTGGCAGGCGCCGACCAGCAAGAGCGCCAGGATGAAGCGGGTGCCCACGTCCGCACCGTAGCGCAGATTCGCCCCAGGATCCACGGGCCGGGCCTCACGGCGGGCCGCGCGGCTTCCTCCCGGGCCAACTGCTCGACCGGGCGCACCGTCAACCTCCCGCGCCCAGGGCCCAGCGGCGATGGTGCAGGCGTCGGACCAGGGGGCTGAGCTTCGCCAGGATCAGCAGGGCCGCGCGCGAGGCACGGTCGCTCGGCAGATGCGGGAGAAATCCACGGTGGTGAAGCTCGGCGACGAGGTCGACCCAATTTCCCGTGATCGGAAGAGCCCCGCGCTTGTGTGCCTGGCGAATGGCACCCCAGAGCTCGACCGCGGTCGCTGTTCCCGTCAGCCGTGGGGGGATCGCCGTTTCGACGGCCGTGAAATGGCGCTGGAGCTCTTCGGCCGAGGCATCGGGCGCGAGCGCGAACCGAGGCATCGGCTGCTCGGCGGGCTCGGCGGGCTCGGCGGCAGGCTCCGGGGGTTCGGGCCCGCGCGTGTCGGCCGCGTCGGCCGACGACGGAGGGGCCGCTTGGCTGGCGAGCACCGGGGGCGGAGGATGGCCCTCGCCGGCCTGGACGACGGTCGGGGTGGCAGGCAGCCCGGCCGACCCGGCCGACCCGGCCGACCCGACGTCGGGTCGCGTGGTTGGCCAGGGAGTGGCGTGGGCAAGCCAGGCTCCGGCGTCAAAATCGGGCAACGCACGCATCTCGAGCTTCACCGCGGACTCGAGGTGGCCGGCGGTGTGCGCCAGGATGACGGCGGTCGATGCGTCCGGACACGAGAGCAGTAACTCTTGCGCCCCGATCCGCGCACGCGCGAGCAGCGGGCGCCAGGCCGTGAACTCCCAGGATCGCCGCTTCCCCTCGGCCTGCACCCAGAGGGACGGCGCACAACGCGGCGTGCGCTCCAGCGAATCGAGCGCCGCGGGGAGGTGGTCCGGGTTGATGCGGACGACCCACAGATTGTTGAGCGTGCCATCGCGTGCGATGAAAAAGAACGCCGCGAGATCCTCGCGCAGCAGCTCGAAACGCAGCTCCACGTCGCCAGCGAGCCGTCTGCCGCGTCCGCATGCAATCGGGCCCATGGGTACGTCAGGATGCCGCGGGCCGCCGAACGGCCCCTCGACGCGGACGATGCGCTCCGCCGTCTCTTCCAGGTCCTCACGCCACCTCATGCTCACGTGCTCGCGGCCCCAGCCCTCCGGCCATTCGATGGATAGCTCCCATGTATCGCCGGTCACCCACTCGAGCACGAGGCGCTCACCGCCCGGGCGCTCGAGGATATGGCGGCACCGATCATCCGGCGCCCACGTCTCTTCCCAGCTGCGCTCGGCCTGCTGCTGAGCGACCCAGCCCGCTACAAGTGCCTCTGCACCTGCTCGCCAGCCAGCATCCGCGAGCGCAGCCTCGATCGCATCAACGTCCATAGTCATCGCTTCACCGACGGACGACGCCGGTGGGGGAGGTGGGTACCAGTGCCGTCTCGGCGGGCGCCAGCGCCAACGTCACGGGCCGGCTCGATCCAGCCTCCAGGCGAAGGAGGGCCTCACCGACCGTGACGTTCTCGTCGCTCGTCACCAGGAACGCCACGAGGATCTCGCCGACGTTGCAGAGACCCTCCTCGGCCACGGCGATCGCGTTCTTGAGCAGATGGAGGACGCCTCGATGGAGGCGTCTGAACTTCTTGTCAGGGTTCCTGAGCGTTTCGGGGGCGTGGATGTCGATCTTGTAGAGGCGTCCTTCGATGCGTAGATATAGCCGTGACTTCCGCCCGCCGAGCGCCACCCATTCGACGTTGGTGATGTCGAGGTCGGGTCTGGCCAGGAGGGCGTGAATCTCCCCCCTGGTGTCGGCGGCAGAGATTTCGGTCGAGCTATAAGACGGGCGCTTTCGGATCGCGGTTTTGGCTGAGGATGTCATCTCAATGTCCGACAATCGCCGGCCTCGCGGCGAAGGTCAATCGCGCGATGGACGCACGCGGACGGCCCGACGAGCTGATGGGCGGGGCCGCGATGGGCGAGGCCGTCCAGGTCGGTGATGCGCTCGTGGATCAGGCCGGTGCGACCGAGCCTCGCGCGCGAGGATATGCGGCAAGATCCGCGCCGCGCCAAATGGAACATGACCTCAGGGACAGATCGAGCGGCGCCCTGAAACGTCATGCGGCGCGTGGGGCATCCCGTCTGGGCCGCCGCGACGAAACCGGATGCCTGGCGCTGAGCATCGCGTTACGCGGGCCGGCGTGAACCGTGATGCGGCCCGCCGAGGATGGCGTATCCGGGCGCCGGGATGAAGCGTGATCCTTGGGGCCCGGCATCGCGGGTCGCCGTGGCGGGCTGCAGCGACAGACTCGGCGTGTGGGGTGGCGGAACATGAAGCGCGAAACGAGGCGTGCAGTTTACCTTTCCCTGGCGGCAAGCTCGCGGTACGATCGCGGCGATGGATGAAGCCAGGGGCTCCGAAGTGGCGGATGAGTGCCTCGCGGGGATGGGGTACGCTGCGGGCATCGATGGGGTCGTGAGGCGGTACCGTGCGTACGTCGATGCCCGCCGAGATTTGGCGCTCAAATGGCGCCCCGACCCGACACAATCTGCGGCCCTGGTGGGTGAGCGGGCGGTCCATCCTGGTGGCCAATTTCTCCTCGAGGTCGGTGCCTCCGGCCTGGGCCGACTTGTGCACCTGTGGCCTGGCTGGGGCCGTCGCACAATTGGCACCGGCAGTCCAGACCAACTGCGTTCGGATGCGCTCCGCATGCTCCGCGCCGGGGGGCCCTTCGGCGGGCCCACGACCGCGCGGACAGGCGAGCGCATCGTTCAACTCACGGGGCTCCACGGTGGGGTGCGCCGACCGCTCTCGGATGGGAGCGAGGTTCGCTTGCACCACCTGGAGGAGACGTCCCTGCGCGTGCGAATCTGGCCCGACGGAAAATTCGCACACGAGCCAGCGACGGGTGCCCCGGAGGATGACGGCAAGATGATCGAGGACGACGCCGAGCACATCCTCCTCGGCTCGACGCAAACGCCCTGGATCTTCACAGATTTGCATCCGCTCATTGGTGCAATTCGCGCGCCTCCCTATCATTTGTTGCTCTGCCCACTCAAGGCAGAGCTGATCGTCATGATCGCCGTGCAGAGCCTTGGATACGGGCACATGGTCGGGAGTTGGGGCGATATCCGGGCCCTCGATTACGTGCCCTGGCTCGAAGACCTCACGGCCGGCCTGGCCCGCGAGAAAGCAAAGGCCGCGGCGGAGAAAGCCGCGAGGGAGTCCGCGCCGTCGGCGAAAGCCCCGGGAGCGTCCGCAGCGGCGTCGACGAAGGCCGCAGCGCCGCCCCCGGCGGCCGATCGGGAGAGACCCCGCGAGGAAGCGACCGCGGACAAGCCAGGGCCCAAGAAGCGCAAGCCCGCTGCGACGATACCGGGAGGTACGCCCGGCCGGCGCGAGCGACGTGTACGTCTCAAGCCGGCGCTCGCAGAAGCCGTGACCCGGCACCTCGCTAACGTGGCCCCGGCGTTGCCCTCGGGCGTGCTCGGGGCAGCATTCGCGGTCGAGCTACTTCGCGCCCTCGAGGCCGCTGTGCTCAGCGACCAACCCACCTGGACCGGCAAGACGATCGAGCTCTTCGCCCGCCTGCACAAGAAGGGCTTTCTCTCGTCGATTCCGGCGGACCAGGCCGGTCGGGCCGCCCTTAAACTGCTCGCCGACCGCACGCCGCTCGTCCGCCGGCTCCACTACCGCCGCTGGTGCTTTGCGTTCGGCGACATTCACGAGCCTGCGTCCGTGCTGCGCGGGCGGCTCGGCGTGATCGCGGCCGAGTGAGCTTGCTCCCGGAAGCCGGCGCTCGGGGCCACGAAGGCGCCGAGTCGTCCCAGCCGCGTTCGCCGCGCGTCCACACGTTCGCGCAGCTCGAGACCACCGCACGCGGGCGTCGGGCGCGGGGGTCGCAAGCGTGCGGCAGCGCGGGACACGCCCGCGGCCGGGCCGCGGCCGAACCAGGCGCGCGGTTGCGTACGATGGCCGACCGCGGCTGATCGGCTGACCTTAAAACTTGCCGCGGCCGAGGTGCGGAACCGCTGAACGGGCGCTCATTCTCGGTCGCATAAAATGGTGCGACTTTGGTTTGTCAGCCGCAGACGGACACCTGCCGTCTTTGCCTGCCGTATTCGGCAACGTGACGATGCTGAGCTCCCAGACGATTCGCAGGCCGATCTTGAGCGCATATGCTCAACATTCCGCGCTGAAATGCGCAACGAGTCCACCTTTTCGTCTCCCAGGTTGCCCTTCGTTATGACCTCGGTTTGCCCTTCGTTATGACCTCGGTTTGCCCCTCGTGATGACCTCGGTTGCCCCTCGTGATGACCTCGGTTGCCCCTCGTGATGACCTCGGTTGCCCCTCGTGATGACCTCGGTTGACCCTTGGTCGCCCCTGGCCGTCTTTCCCGAATCATCGTCCGGCACCTGGCGTGGCTCACGATCCGCCTGCTGTGCCGTCATGGCTGCGGATTGGCGGACCGCCTGCTCGTGCTGGACCGGGACCTTGCATCGGCGATGATGACGGTGGTCCTCGGCGGCCAGCTCCTCAAGGGGCGCACCTGGACGTGCAGTGGCGTGTGATCTCCAGATCGGCACCCGGGCGCGGCTACGAGCCCGGCCTGCCGGGACAACCCAAAGTGGCCGTCGCCGCCTTCGGCCATCGCCGGCCTCTTGCCGCGAATCCCGGGCTGGCCCGCGCGAGCGTCAGCCCGCACGCCTCGGAAACTTCTTGCCCGCGTGGTCCGCATCTGTGAACGTGCGGCTGTGAGCGGATCCAGCAGCAGCGCCGACGACGACGACGCCGAAGAGGCCTGACCAGCACCCCGTCGCGCCCGTGGCTCACGACCCTCGACCTGCTCGACTTGCCCGAGGACGGCGCCGGGCGGGTGGTTGTGACCGACCCCGACCAGCCGGAGGGCACGGACCTCGGCCAGGTGCTTCGCGCGCATCCTTTTTGCGCGATCGTGATAGCGTCCGCCCATGCAATCGCAACGACGAGCACGGGTGATCTCCCGCGGATGGGTGCAGGCGGTGCTGCTTGTGGCCCTGTTCGGCTTCTCGGTGCTCGGCTTCATCGCCGCTCGCACCTACCAGGCTGAGCCGCCGATCCCCGAGCGCGTGACCTCGCCCACCGGCGAGCTCGTGTTCACCGGCGAGGACGTCCGGGTCGGGCAGGAGGTGTTCCTGCGCAATGGCATCATGCAATACGGCTCGATCTTCGGCCACGGCGCCTACCTCGGCCCCGACTTCACCGCCGATTACCTCCACCGCAGCGCCCTCGACGTCGAGCAGCAGCACGCCAGCGGCGACGCCCACCGGCTCACGGTCGCCGACTTTCAGACCAATCGCTACGATGCGAGCACCGGCACCCTCGAATACTCGGCGGAGCGGACCGCCGCCCATCGCCGGCTCGAGCGGCACTATCACCAATTCTTCGCCGACCCCGCGGGCGGCAGCGGGCTGCGGCCGGCGGCGATCGCCGACCCGGAGGACACCCGGTGCCTGACCGCGTACTTCGCCTGGAGCGCGTGGACGGCGACCGCCCGCCGGCCCGGCCACAACTACTCGTACACCAACAATTGGCCGCCCGAGGCGCTGGTCGACAACGGCCCGACGGCCGACATCATTGTCTGGAGCGTGCTCTCGCTGGTCGCCCTGCTGGCCGGGATCGGCGCCGTGCTGGCCGCGTTTGGGCGCTGGGACTGGCTCGGCTGGCACGGCCGCGAGCGCTGCAAGCTGTCCTTTCAGGCGCCTGACAGCGTCGCCCTGACCCCCTCGCAGAAGGCCACCGCCGGGTTCTTCTTCGTCATGGCAACGATGTTCCTGCTCCAGGCCGTGCTCGGCACCCTGACCCAGCATTACCGCACCGAGCTCGGCGGGGTGTTCGGGATCCGCGTCGATCATCTGCTGCCTTACAATGTCGCCCGCACCTGGCACGTCCAGCTCTCAATCTTCTGGGTCGTGACCTCGTTCCTGGCCGCGGGCATCTTCCTGGCGCCGATGATCGCCGCCAGCCGCGAGCCGCGCGGCCAGCACGTGCTCACCTACCTGCTGCTCGGCGCCCTCGCGGTGGTCGTCGGCGGCAGCCTGCTCGGCGAGCTGGCCGGGATCCACGGGTGGTTCGGCGACCTGTGGCCGTGGTTCGGCATGCAAGGCTTCGAGTACCTCGACCTCGGCCGCTTCTGGCAGGTCCTGCTGACCGGCGGGATGTTCTTCTGGGTCGCCATCCTGTGGCGCACCATGCGTCAGCGGCTCGCCGTCGAGCACCATGCCAACATGCCGTGGCTGTTCTTCTTCGCCGCTCTGGCCTTGCCGGCCTGGTACGCCGTCGGCCTGCTGGCTCACCCGCGCGCCAGCTTCGTCGTCGCCGACTTCTGGCGCTTCATCGTCGTGCACTTGTGGGTCGAGGACTTCCTCGAGCTGTTCACCACGGTGATGGTCGCTTACATGTTCGTCCTGCTCGGCGTGGTCCGCGAGCGCATCGCGCTGACCGTCATCTTCGTCGACATTGTGCTGTACAGCGCCGGCGGCGTGATCGGCACCGCGCACCACCTGTACTTCAACGGCGAGCCGGCCGAGGTGCTCGCGCTCGGCGCCTTCTTCTCGGCCCTGGAGGTCATCCCGCTGACGCTGCTGACCGCCGAGGCGTGGAGCTTTTTGCAACTCGGCGCCCAGCAGGAGGCCCGCTCGACGACCCCCTTCCCGCATCGGTGGGCGGTCATGTTCCTGGTCGCCGTCGGCTTCTGGAACTTCGTCGGCGCCGGCATCTTCGGCTTCCTCGTCAACCTGCCGATCGTCTCCTACTACGAGATCGGCACCGCGCTGACCGCCAACCACGCCCACGCCGCGATGATGGGCGTGTACGGCATGCTCGCGGTCGGCTTCATGCTGTTCTGCCTGCGCTACCTGGTGCCCGAGGCGCGCTGGTCCGACCGCATGGCGAAGATCAGCTTCTGGTCGCTCAACCTCGGGCTCGCGTGGATGGCCTTTGTCACCCTGCTGCCGCTCGGCATCCTTCAGCTCTACCACTCGGTCAGCGCCGGCTATCATGCGGCCCGCGCGCTCGAGTTTATCACCTCGGATCTCAATTGGTGGATCGAGGTCGTGCGGCTGCCCGGCGACCTGCTCTTCATCCTCGGCGGGGTGGTCCCGCTGCTCGGGCTCGCGCTGCTCGGGCTCCGTCATCGCGGCAGCCATCACGCGGTCGACAGCGAGGGCGGCGCGCGCCTGTTCACCGAGCTGGCCGCGTCCGAGTCGCCGCAAAGCGGGGGCGGTGAGGGTGGTGACGACCACCGCGATTAGGCCGGCGCGTGCCCCCATCCAGCGGTGCCAGGTACACAAGCCCGACGCGCCCGCCAGCGGCCCGGCGGGCTACGTATGGGGCGACTACCTCGCGCATCTAGTCGCCGAGCGGGCGGTTGCGCTGGTGCGCCACCCTCGCCTCGACTGCGAGCTCGCGGTTCTCCTGCTTGATGCGGCTGCTCTCCGCTCGGTCGGCGGCGTGACGCATTGCGTCACTTCGGCATGACGCTGATCTCGGCATCGCCGGGTCATGAGGACGCTCGTCCATCCGACCAGTGGCGCAGCGTCAGCACGCCGCTCAAGGTCACCGCCGCGGTCATCGACATGGCGCCGAGCAGCACGAAGATCGGTGAGAGTCCGAGATAGACCTCGCCGAGGATGCCCACGGGCATGAGCAGGCCAGCGAGCCCGAGCCCGGCCGCAACGCGCCGGGCCCGGTCGGTGGCCGACCCGAGCCTGGCGAGCACGAAGCCGAGCGCGAGGTTCAGGAGCGAGAACAGCGCGCCGTGGACGTGCGCAAGGCGAGACTCGAAGTGCTTGCCGACGGAGTAGCTGGCGACCCAGGCGTCCTTGTCGGGTGCGAAGTCGCGGAGGTAGATCAGCAGGAAGCCGTAGAGCATGAAGCCCGCCATCACGAGCAGCCCGACGCCGACGTTGTAGCGTCCGGTCTTCATGGCCGAGCCTCCTCGCCGCGACCGAGGTGCTGCACGAGCAGCACGAGGTCCGTCCCGTCGTCGGGCGCCACGGCGTGGGGCACGTTCGGGGCGAGCAGCACGGCGTGCGCCGCGTCGACGCGGAGCTGCTCGGTCCCCGCCGTCACGGTGCCGGCGCCCTGTAGCGCCTGGATGACGACCGGCACCCGCGAGTGGTGCTCGGGCAGCGTGGTCCCCTGGCGGAGAATGATGGTGACGAGCTTGAGGGCGGGCTCATCGACGAGCACACGAACCTCGCGCGGGTCGCCCGGTCCGGCGGTCGCCGGGAGCTCGACGACGCGCGCGGCCGGACCACCGATGGGCGGCGTCGGGGGAGCCGTCGCCGGCTGCGCTGCGCAGGCTCCCAGGGCGAGGGCGGCGAATGTGAACATTGGTAACAATAGAGGGCGTTTCATGCGGACTTCCTTGTGAACTGCGAGCCGTGTGTGGGTCATGGAGCCTTGCCGCGGGCCGGACCCGCGAACATGCCTTCGAGGTAAGCGCGGAGCGCCGCGGTCGAGCGTGGGTCGCCCCGGAACCCGACGTATTTGTCGGGGCGGACCCACACCGCGAGCGGTCGATGGGCCGCGAATGCGCGGTGAATGGCGCCATCAGGGTCCGCCAGGTCCGCGTCGGCCGCGGCCTCGCGGCGCACCCGGACCACCCGGACCGCGTCGGCGGCGAGGGTCCGTGCCAGCGCTGCCGCAGCCTGGTACTCGCCGTCCGTCAGCGTCGAATCGAGGCCGTCGAACAGGAGCAGCGTGTGGTGCGGGCCACGAAGCCGCTGCGTCAGGGCCGGCGTCGAGGCCTGCTGCGCGGCGCGCTCGCCCGGCCGCGGCGAGCCGGTCGATGCGTGTTCGCCCGCGATGGCGAGGCTCGGGCCATATCTCAGGAGGAGCATGCCGAGCTGGGCGCCCATGCGGTCACGCACCCGCGCGAAGCGAAGCAGCAGCCCGGCGAGTCGGTTTCGCAGCCGCTGGGCCAGGCCCCCGCGCAGCGTCAGGCCCCGGGTCGCGCGCCGCACCCCGCGGATCATTCGATCTCCGACCGGGTGGCGCTCGTCCTGATAGGTGTCGAGCAGCGTCGGCGCGGCGAGCCCGCGATGCACGAGGGCCAGCTTCCACATCAGGTTGTAGGCGTCCTGGATGCCGGTGTTCAGGCCCTGGCCGCCCACGGGCGAGTGGATAGGAGACCTGCCCGCGCTTTTTGCGCCGACTACATCTGAGAATCGTGTGCTTGCAGGGCCGCATCGAGCCCGGCCTCCAAGTCGGTGTGATCGGACCTCACCAGACAGATCCGGGCATGGCGTATCTCGACGGGGACGCGGGCAATGCTCGCCGCCAGCGCTCGATCGGACGTGACGAATACAGCGACGTCGCGCAAGTATGAGCAATGTCCAAGATCCCCTAAGTTGCCCGTTTCGTGGCGTCGCAGATACTGGCCGAGTCGCACCCCCGCGAGCGCGAGCCGACGCGGCAGGCGTTCCAGCCTCGCTTCGAGGTAACAGAACCGGGCCCAGCGGTGCATCCCTGCGAAGGCCGCGCCAGTTAGGTACGGCTCGATGTAATCGACCACGTCGCGCATGTACGGCTCGTGGTCAATTATAGCCACCCGGTAATCGTCGAAGAGCATCGTGCGTGCGAAATACTCCGTCCACTCGCGGTAGACCCCCGGATCGTGGCGGAGGTCAGTCTCAGTGGCCTGTCCTGGCAGCGCGGCAAGGACAGCCTGGCGCAGCTCCGCGTCGTTGCACTGGATCTCCGGCGCCATGTTTGCGCCCCGGATGCTGAAGCACCTTCGCAGGGCCCTGTGCGGATCCTCACTCTTAGCGATCTCGTCGCGGCGGAGGGTCGCAAGCGCGTCGAGGTGTACTGGGTCGAACGGGCCCTTCAACCATTGCCGCCACCGACGGACCAGTTGCATGCTCCTGGCCCTGGCGGGCACGTGGCGGATCCAGCCCGGGACGTGCGCTCGTAGCTCGTCGACCAATTCCCTGGTCTCCGAAGATAGGCATGGATCGAGGTCGACACTGGAGACCCGCCGGATCGTGCGCATGCGCCGGGTACGCCGCCCCACGTCGCTGATGACCGCCGCTTCTTGCACCAGCTCGACTGAGCAGACCGCCCTGAGTCGACGCGACTCGAGCGCATTGCGCAGCTGCGCCTCGCTTGCCGCCTGCTCGACATCGGCGTATACGTTCATGTCCAGATATATCAGGCCTAAGCTCATCGTCCTGTGGCCGGAAGTCTCCGGCACGGTGCCAGCCAGGTCAAGGTCGGCCCGCGCCCGGCCACCTCACGGGCGACCGGGAGACATGTGCGTCAGGCTCGCCACTGCTTACCTCGGCCTGCTTGAGCGGGCCCGTGAGGTCCTCTTGCTGCCGCTGCGGCCGGCCTGCATGATCGTCTTGCTTGTCCGATTGACCGCGTCGCGCAGCGCGTAGTCGGCGATGTGCGCGTAGCGCTGGGTCGTGCGGTAGTTCTTGTGGCCGAGCATCTTGCCGACGACCTCGAGCGGGACGCCGTCCATGATCGCGTCGCTGGCGACGGAGTGCCGCAGATCGTGGAGCCGCACGTCCGGGAGCCCGGCCAGCCTGCGGGCGTGCTTCCAGCTCCGGCACAGGCTCCACAGCCGCTTGCCCTGCTTGGAGCAGACGACGAGGCCGCGCTTGGGCTGGCCCTTCGCCGCGGCGATCTTGCCGAGCAGCTCCATGACCTCGTCCGAGACCACGATGTCCCGCTTGCCGGTCTTCGACTCCGGCAGGCGCAGCGTGCCCTGCCGCCAGTCGACCATCTCCCAGCGCAGATCCCGGACCTCGTCGCGCCGCATGCCGGTGAGGATCAGCAGGCGCACGGCCCAGATGGCCTCGCGGCCGATGTGCCCGGTCTGGCCAGAGGGGATGTGCTCGGCGTCGGCGAGCACGCGCTCGAGCGCCTGGCGCTCGTCGGGGTTCAGGAAGCGCTCGACGGCCCGCTCCTTGAACCGCTTCACCACCGTCACCGGGTTGCGGCACGTTGTGAGCTCCCAGTGCGCGGCCTTCGAGTACATCACGCTGAGCACGCAGCGCACGTAGTTCGCCGCGCACGGCATCGTCTTGAGGCTGTTGTGGAGCCGCTGCACGTCGGCCGTGCTGACCTCATCGAGTCGCCGATCGCCGAGTGCGGGGAGGATGTAGAGTCGCAGCGTGCTGCGGTACTTCTGCGCGGTACGTGGCTTTAAGTACATGTCGATATGTTCCTGTTCAAAGCGACAGGCGAACTCGCGGATCTTGGGCGACTTCGGCCCGATCGTCGGCGCGGTCGCGGCCGTCTTCGTGGCCGGCACCGGCTCGCTGGCGATCGCGTCGGCATCGCGGTGGGCGAGGATGGCCATGGCCTCCCTGCGCGCTTCGTCAGCGCCGAAGTCCGGGCCCATGAGCCCGAGGCGGTGCCGATGGTCCTTGCCGGCCGCGTCGCGGTACCTGGCAAAAAAGACTCTCTTGCCCGTTGGGAGCACTCTCAGGATGAAACCGGGGAGCGAGTCGCAGGTGATCTCGTAGCGGGTGGAGCGGGGCTTGGCCTCGCGGGCTTGCGTGTTCGTGAGCATGGCAACCTCCAGACCCCCAACCAAATCGATCCAAAACCGAACCACCGCAAGGCCTTAAAATGGCCTGTCCTAAGAGACATAAAATATCGAATTCGAGCAGCAGGGGCCAATTCGTACCATGTACACGACATTGCCGTCGTCGCACTCCTCGACGCCC
>WBZU01000274.1_pt1 | contig 47157 bp, 35 predicted proteins | sample 5204311 | NCBI WGS metagenome assembly WBZU01 (sample SAMN12344359, study PRJNA552823) | activated sludge metagenome | biome: Activated sludge suspended growth; feature: Nitrification reactor; material: Wastewater; isolation source: activated sludge from nitrification reactor of wastewater...
GAACCTGCAGGCGGACCGAATTTTAATAAATTCGGGACTGATGTTTTGTATGAAATTAAAATTGATAACGTAGGTGATAGAATAGATCATATAAGTTATCAGTTTGAATTTACAGATGTTGTCGGAAATGGAAATACATTTCTTTATAACACAGGTGATGTAACATCATTAACCGATCCGGATTTAAATGTAAAACAGACTTATGTTGTAAAAAGAATTGTTAACGGTTCTACTGATTGGACCTCTTCGTCCTTGCCTGTTCCTCCTTGCTATGTAGGCGGTACAAGTCACTCTGATCCAAACTATGCCGGTCCTTCTTCAATGTCAAATTATTCTTCTTTGATGTCAGAAGGTGTCAAAGATCTGCCGGGCGGCGGAAAAGTTTTCTGCGGACCAACAGACGATCCTTTCTTTGTGGATTTAGGAGCAGCTTTTGATTTGTTGAAAATCAGACCTGGCGCTCCGGGAAATGCAGGAGGAGGGAAAGATGCACTTGCAGGATACAATGTACATTCAATTTGTATTAAGATCCCGATCGGACAAGTAACAAGAAACGGAAACCCTAATCCTTCTTCTTCAGATTCGAATGCTATTGTCGGTGTATGGGCTACTGCCAGCAGAAAAACTACAACTGTTATCAATAGTAACGGATCTAGAACAGGAACCGGACCATGGATTCAGGTGTCAAGACTTGGAATGCCTTTGGTTAACGAGGTTGTCCTTCCGATAAGTCAGAAAGATAAATGGAATGCGGCTAAGCCGGTTGACGATGCTCAGTTCCTTAATTATGTTACAAGTCCTGAACTTGCAGGAATAATTAATGCTTTGTATCCTGTTACTGATGACATACCTACTTCGGGTAGAAACGATCTTGTTCAGGTATTTTTAACAGGTGTCCCGGGATTAAATCAAAGACCGCAGGATACAAGAACACCTTCGGAGCAAATCAGAATTAACCTGGGAATTGCACCTGTTCCATTTGCAAATGAGAACAGACTTGGAGTTATTGGCGGCGATGCTGCAGGATTTCCAAACGGAAGAAGACTAAAAGATGATGTTATAGATATCGCTCTGCGGGTTGTTGCCGGAGTGCTTTTAGGACCACCGTTTAGTTCCGGAATAAATGCCCAGTTAGGCGATGCTGTTCAGAGAAATGATAAATCATTTACAAATACTTTTCCTTATCTGGCAGAACCTTTTCAGGGTTATACAAATACTCACGGAGTTATTGTTTCAGTATCAGGCTTAAGTCAGAACAATGATCCGAAAAGTTATGGTTTGCTCCAGAATTATCCGAATCCTTTTAATCCTTCAACTCAAATTAAATATAATCTCGTTAAAACAGACAATGTAGTTTTAAAAATTTATAATATACTTGGTAAAGAAATCATTACGCTTGTAAATGAAAAATTAAATGCAGGTGAAAAAGTTGTAACCTGGAACGGACTTGATAAAAACGGAAATGGTGTTCCTTCAGGAACATATTTTGTAAAACTGGAAACTTCAGCAGGAGTAGATTCAAAAAAAATGATGCTTTTAAAATAAACTTTTCTATCAGGGGTTGAACATTATTCAACCCCTTTTAATATTTAACTAAAAAATGAAAAAAATTACAATAATAATTTTATCCGTTCTTATTTTAACTTTAGTTTCCTGGAAAGTTTATGATTACAGTAAAAATAAGTCTGAATATTCTAAAGGAATTTATGAAAGTAATTTAAACTACATAAGTAATACTAATTCTTCTGCAGACAGATTCATCTCTGCACTCAAAGAACAACTCTCAGAAAATCCCGGTAACTCAAAATTATTAACAAAACTTGGCGCAGCATATATTCAAAAAGCAAGAGAATCAAATGATCCTGAATTTTATTCGCTCGCAGAGGATGTCCTGGAAAGAGCAATCAAAAATGATAAAACTAATTTTTTAGCTTTATCTGAACTCGGATCTGTTTGTTTATCAAGGCATCATTTTAAAGAGGCATTGGAGCTGTCAAAAAAAGCTCTCGAGCTAAATCCTTATAGTGCTTATACCTTCGGTGTATTGGTTGATGCACAGGTAGAACTCGGTATGTATGATCAGGCAATTCAGGACGTGCAGAAAATGATAAATCTAAGACCGGATTTGAGTTCATATTCCAGAGTTTCATATATACGTGAATTAAAAGGAGATTTGCAGGGAGCTATAGATGCCATGAAATCTGCTGTCACAGCAGGTTCTCCCGAATCGGAAAATACCGCATGGTGCAGAGTACAATTGGGAAATCTGTATTACAATAATGGAGAAGTTCAGACCGCTGAAAAAATATTTATGAATGTAATAAAAGATTTTCCTAATTATATTCATGGATACGGAAGTATGGCTAAGATAAAAATGTATCAGAATAATTTCAAAGAAGCTATTGAACTATACAACAAAACGCTTGAAATGAATTCCCTGCCGGAATATCTGATCGGGCTTGGAGATGTTTATTTTCTAAATGGTGAAAAGGATAAAGCTGATGAACAATATCAAAAAGTAAAGTTTATCATTACAATGTTTAAAGAAAAAGGTGTAGATACTGATCTTGAGCTGGCGCTCTTTAATGCAGATCACAACAGAAGTTTAAAAGAATCTTACGATGATGCTGAGAAATCTTTAAAAAATGGTTCTCAGAGTATAAAATCATATCATGTCCTTGCCTGGACAAGCTATAAACTTGGTAATTACGAAGAAGCCGAAAGAAATATTTTTCGTGCATTACAGCTTGGAACTAAAGATCCTCTGATGTATTATCACGCCGGAAAAATTTATGGAAAACTCGGTCAGTATGATAAGTCTAAAGAATATTCAGATTATGCTTTGAAAATTAATCCTTATTATTCAAATTTATATTTAAATGATTAGTAAAAAACTTAAGAGATATTTATATGTTATAATCCCGGCTGTATTCTTTCTGATGATAAATTTTACTTCTATGTTATACGCTCATCCGATTGACTTGAGCAATGTTACGAGAGTTGAAATTGGCTGGGTCTATTTACAAATGGGATTTACTCATATTCTACCTTATGGTTTAGATCATATACTTTTTATATTTGGAATTTACTTGCTGAGTCCGAATTTAAAAACGGTTTTTATTCAGGCAACAGCTTTTACTATTGCACATACTATTACTCTGACTCTCTCTGCTTATGATGTAATATCTTTTAATTCAGGTATTATCGAACCGGTAATTTCCATTTCAATAATGATAATTGCGATTGAAAATATTTTTGCAAAAGAAATAAAACCCTGGAGAGTAATTGTAATATTTATTTTCGGATTAATTCACGGATTGGGATTTGCAAGCGCGCTAAAAGATCTGGGCTTGCCGAAATCTGAATTTGTGACCGCATTATTGACTTTTACGGCAGGAGTCGAGCTTGGACAGATCACAGTAATATTGTTAGCGTATTTTTTGATAGGAAAATGGTTCGCTTCAAAAAACTGGTATCACAGCAGAGTCGTAACGTCTTTTTCGATTATGATTGCAGTAATAGCAATGTACTGGACGGTTGAAAGAATTTGGTATTAAAAATATTTTATGATAATCAAATTCTTAAAATATTTTTTAATTCTTGCGGTGTTTACTTCAGCAAGTATAATTTTAATAAACAATTATTATATTAACAACGATACTGATTTGACGGAAGTACAATTACTTTTAAAACATAACATCGTTGATCATAAGTTTAACAATAATAAATTTGATTACCGTAGTATAAATATCAGACAAAATAAATTTACAGAAAAATCATCAGGTGTAAATTTAAACAATTCATTTCAGGAATTTAATAAATATATCAGATTAACTTCATTCTTTTTTAATAACCCGCATAAAAAAATATTCTACACGGTAAGACACCAGTTGGAACAGGGTTATAGCTCCGCTCCTTTTCAGCCTCCAAAGTATTTAGCTTAAAATCCTTTTTATAACTAACAATGCGACAATGTATTCTTCTCTTTAATGAATGCAAATGAATCCCCATATAATTTTAAAACGCTAAATACTAAAAATGAAAACAATTTTTCTATATTTAATTATAATTTTCTTAAACTTATTTATATCAGCAAACTCTTTTTCTCAAAATTCAAAAATATCAGGTAAAGTAGTTGATTCGGATAATAAACTACCATTAAATGGCGCTTTGATTTTTTTAGACGGAAACTATCAGTCTTCATCTACAAATTCATTTGGAGAATATTCGTTTGAAAATCTGTTTGCAGGAAATTATGTAATCAGAATCGAATCTATAGGTTTCAAAAAACAGATTCTTAATCTTACTTTAAAGAATAACGAGACTATAGATTCTGTTATTTACCTGCAAAGCAATCCTCTGCATATTTCTCAGATTGACGTTACATCTTCAAATGAATACGGAAAAGTAAATGTAAGTCCCATTGACGTTAAGCTAAGACCTACTAATACTGCTCAGGACTTTCTTAAAATTGTTCCGGGACTTTTCATTGCTCAGCATGCTGGGGGAGGTAAAGCCGAACAAATATTTCTCAGAGGTTTTGATATAGATCACGGAACAGATATAAATATTATGGTTGATGGAATGCCTGTTAATATGGTCTCTCATGCCCACGGTCAGGGTTATGCCGATCTGCACTTTGTCATTCCGGAAACAATTGATAAGTTTAGTGTTTATAAAGGTCCCTACTATTCCAAATTCGGAGATCTCGGAACTTCCGGTACAGTAAATTTCTCAACATTAAATTCCATTCAAAAAAGTACAGCCGAATTTGATATCGGAAAATACAATACTTACAGAGGTGTTTTAATTTTGGATGTTCTGAGTAAAAAAGGTTTGTTAAAAACCAAGAAGACGGAAAATTTATATGTCGCTTCAGAGTATGCTTTTTCTGATGGTTACTTTGAAGCTAAACAGGATTATAAAAGGTTTAATATCTTTGGCAAATACTTTGGATTGCTTTCTAAAAATACCCTTCTCTCAATATCAGCTTCAGCATTTCAGAGCAAATGGAATGCCTCAGGACAGGTTCCTCAAAGAGCAATAGACAGTAATTACATTACAAGATTCGGAAGTATAGATGCCACAGAAGGCGGAAATACAAACAGAGCAAATGTTAATGTTTCGGTTACAAATTCATTTAAGAATAATCAGTCTCTTACAAATCAGATTTATTTTACAAACTACGGATTTAATTTATATTCAAATTTTACTTTTTTCTTAAATGATACTTTGAACGGTGATCAGATAAATCAGTTTGAGAGGAGAAATATATTCGGTTATAACGGCAGCTATTCTTTTTTAAACAGCGCAGGCTCTGTTAATTTTACAACAACACTGGGTATCGGCGCGAGGTTTGATAACATTGATTCTATTTTTCTTGCGCATACAAAAGAAAGAAAATTCTTAAATTATTTTGAAGCCGGAAAAATTTTTCAAAAAAATATTTTTGGCTATATAAATGAGACTTTTGAATTTGCCAATTTAATAATTAATCCCGGATTGAGAGTTGATTATTTTAATTTTAATCTGAAAGATGATTTAGATGAAATGCTTTCCGGAAACAAGTCGGTGATAAAATTTAGTCCAAAATTAAATTTGTTTTATAATGTCAGTCCAAAAACCCAGATTTTTGTAAAATCCGGAATTGGATTTCATTCTAATGATGCGAGAGTTGCAGTAAACAAGCCTGATCAGCAAACCCTGCCTTCCGCATATGGTTTAGAAACCGGAACTTCTTTTTCTGCGGGAAACGCTTTGATAGGAATGAGTTTATGGAGTCTGTTTCTTGAAAGTGAATTTGTTTATGTAGGTGATGAAGCGGTCGTTGAGCCAAGCGGAAGGACACAGAGATTAGGTATTGATTTTACTGCAAGATATCAGTTTAATAACTGGCTTTGGGCGGATCTGGATCTGAATTATGCAAAAGGTAAATTTATTGATGAAACTGAAGAAGCAAATAAAATACCACTTGCGCCAGTGTTTACAAGTGTGGGAGGTTTATCTTTTAAATTTAAAAACGGTATTAACGGTAGAATAGGTTACAGATATCTTGATGACAGACCTGCAAATGAAACGAACTCTGTTGTTGCAAAAGGGTATTTTGTATTGGATGCAATGTTAAATTATACAACGGACAGATATAATTTCGGATTTACTGTTGATAATTTGTTAGATAATAAAAACTGGAATGAAGCGCAGTTCGATACGGAATCAAGATTACAATTTGAAAAAACCCCCGTTTCAGAATTACATTATACTCCCGGAACGCCTTTCTCCTTTAAAATCAAAGCAGGATTTTACTTTTAACTTAACTTTATTGAAATTAAATTTGCAAAGCCCGGAAAAATCTTTTTTCCGGGTTTTACTTTAATAATACGTTCAATCTTGAAATGCATTTCAATTATTGGTAATTTAAACTGTTAACCAAAAAAACAGATCATACTTAATGACGATACCTAAATTCAAAGTAATGAATTTAATTAATATTGTATTGCTGCTGTTAGCGCTGATACAGTATTATCTGCTCACTCCTTTAAATACAAACAGTGAAAAATTTATTACGGTATTACTGGATTTTGACTCTAAGATAAAATTGATTCCCGGATTTATTATTCCTTATTATTCCATTTATATTTTTCTTTTTCTGATACTTTACCTTATCATCAGGAAAAAGGAATCTTCTGACATGACAGTATTTTTGTTTTCAATAGTAATACTTTGGAGCATAATAAATTTTATGCATGGATTTTTCCCAGTGATGAATACAATCAGACCTGAAATTAAATCCGAAGGGTTTTTCTTCGAAGCAGTAAATTCATTGTATACTTCTGTAAAACAATTCAATACTTTCCCTAACTGGCATGTATCAACTGCAATTTTATGCGCTTTGTTTTACAGTAAAATGAAATTTAACAAATTCGTGATTGTGGTAATCTGGACCGTTCTTATTTGTCTTTCACCTGTTTTTTTAAAAATGACGTATCTTACGGATGTTTTGATTGCGATACCTCTTCCTTTCATTGCGTATTCAATTGCAGAAAAAATTACACAGGTAACGGTTAAAACAGAGACAGTAAGAGAAGTAGTTAAAATATTTTCACTTGAATCTCTGATACAATCTCTTGCAATCGGAATGAGAGATGAAAACACTATTTCATCCATGATAGATAACTTAACAAGAATAGAAAAGAATCTGACAGATAAAGATTTTGCGGAAATCAGTAAAATAGGCGCTGCATTAAATCCTCCGGTAGAATCTTTAAAACAGGTAATTAATAATCTTATATTATCAATTGACGTAGAAAAGCAGATTGCGAAAGCTAAGGAAATGTACGGAAAAGATTTGAAAACTTATGTTCCTACAGATAAAAATATAAAAGAAGCCGGTGAAGAATTGATAAATGAAGCATGCAAACCTTTTGATGATCCAAAGTTCAGGTATTGTATACTTGAAATGAAAAAACGAAATACAGGATTGATTAATACAAATTCGATAGAAGAAGCTGCAAGAGAAAGATCAAATGATGTAATTTACAAATTCAAAAGTTTTATAGAATCGCACAAAAGCGATATACCTGCATTGAACACTATAATCAATAATACGAACGGTCATACTCATATAAGCTTTGATGATATAAAAACAATCACACGGGAACTAAGAAAACCGCCTTATGAAATTTCAACAGATGAAGTCTGGAACGCTTATTTAAGAATTGATAATACCAAGGTAAAACCTTTGGGTGAAACAAAAAATCCGGCAAATATTATTTCTTTGACACAGTATGCAATAGGAAAAATTGACAGACTTGAGCCATATACAGATAATGTTGATAAAAAATTCAATGACTGGATTATTGAAAACGAATCAAAGGGCAGAAAATTTTCCGAGGAAGAATTGGTTTGGCTCAGGATGATGAAAAATCACGTTTCTTCATTTATGGAAATCAATATGATGAGTTTTAATCAGCCGCCGTTTGTAAACAAAGGAGGCGCCGCAAAAGCTTATAATATTTTTGGTCCGGATCTTAACAGGATAATGTATGAATTCAACGAAAAATTGATTTAATAATTAATTATACGTTCAGTTATTGGATGCAGCTACCAACATTTACAGATAATATTGAAAAATCCCAGGATTTTTTGTTACTCAAAAAAATTTCAGAGAAGGATAAAAATGCTTTAAGCGATCTTTATGACCTTTATTCAAAATATTTGTATACAATTATATTTTTTATTTTAAAGGATAAAGGAGAGGCGGAAGATACATTACAGGAAGTGTTTCTTCTCATCTGGGAAAAAATAGATACTTATGATAATAATCTAGGCAATCCGCTTTCATGGATTACTCGTATCTCAAGAAACAAAGCCATTGACAGATTGAGAAGCAGGGAATTCAGGAAACATGCAAAAGAAACAGATATAGACAGTATTTTTGATCTGTCTTCTGATTGTCCTTCTGAAAATCCCGAGAACGCTGCAAATTCATCACAGGAGAAAATAGAAATTAAGAATGCATTTTCATTATTAAGCGAGGATCAGAGAAAGCTAATAGAGTATGCATATTACAGAGGATATTCTCAGTCTGAACTTGCGGAGAAATTTAATCTTCCGCTTGGGACAGTAAAAACCAGAATAAGATCAGGGATGTTAGTTTTAAGAAATCAACTTAAACATTTAATTTTGTGAAAAATAACAAATCAAATATAAATTCAGAAGAAAATATCATTTTAAATTCTCTCGGATTAATTTCCGGAAACGAAAAAAATGATTTTGATTCGAATTTAAAAAATTTAAGCAGCGAAAATAGAAAGTATGCCTCTGAATTTAACAACCTTACTTCTTTGTTTTCGAAACTTATTTCAAACAAAGATGATAAAAACGTTCCTTCGCAGGATGTGAAGAAGAATATATTCAGAATGTTGGACTCAGATATGTTAAATGCTGAAAGTAAAAGTAATATTGGTTTTGAATATGTATTTGCAGATCAAAGCGAATGGTTGAAGCACCCGGTAGAAGGTATAGAGTTCAAACAACTTTCCTATAACGAGAAGAAAGATTATGTCATGCTATTGCTCAGAGTAGCGCCAGACACATATTATCCGGCTCACCACCATTCAGGAGCAGAAGAATGTTATGTTTTAAGCGGTGATGTTTATGCTCAGGGAAAAGTTCTGGGACCCGGAGATTTTCATCATGCTGAAGGAGGAAGTGATCATGAACCCTTGTATACAAAAAACGGATGCACTGTGCTTCTTGTTGTAGATCCGGAAGATTACAATTAAAAACCCCTCCATACATAAATCTCCGGAGGGGTGGAAATTCTTTTACTGACCGACAATCTGACCTTTTATAGAAACTACAGCTCCGAGAACCTCATCTTTTTCTTTACTCCCTACGTTGAATTTATCTAATGTTTCAGCAAGCATATTTGCAGCAAGATTCCAATCGCTTTCAGAAATGTTAAGACCGGTATGAGCTGTTTTCATATCTCTCCCGAGATACAAACACGGACCTCCCGTTGCATTGCAAAGAAAATCAACTAAATGCTGCCTTAATCTTTTCTGTGAATCAACGCTTAAACCTTTGATAAAAACAGACAACTGCTTATCAGAAGCCAATTTGCCTATGAAGTCATCTGATACCAACGCTATCGCATCATATCCTCCGAGTCTTTTATATAAAGATTCCTGACTTTTGGCGGAGTTAATGTTTACAAGAATTAATAAAACTGCTGAGAGCAGAATTTTGTTTAATTTTTATAAGATATAATTAATACGAAAAAAAACAGAAATCGGATTTTTAAAATATTTAAAAATAAAATAAATAATTTTTAATTTACAAATATTTTTTACATATTGTATAAAGATTAATCAAGTTCTTAATTGTAATAATAGGGGTGCTTTTTGTGCAAAAGGCTGAGATCATACCCATTGAACCTGCTACGGATAATGCCGGCGAAGGAAACAGAAAAATATTTTTAACGCTTATTACTTTTCCTAAGGTTCAGAAAAGTTTTAAGCGTTTTTTATTTTTTAAATAATATTATGAACATGATAAACAGTATGTTCCAGATTTCAAACATTTTTTCTGATAAGTTCAGAACTTATGTTTCATTTTTAAAAACTTTGCTTGTGTCTCTGACATTACTATTTGCAAATAATGAAATTGTGTTTTCACAGGATGCGGCAGATACGACTGAATACAAAACAGAGTCCATTGAAGTTGATGCTTTAAAAGGAAAAGAACGATCCACACCGGTTACATTTCAGGATATTAAAAGGTCTGAAATAGAAAATAAATACTGGATGCAGGACCTTCCTATGTTTCTTAACGGAAACACAAGCATTAATTCTTATTCGGAATCAGGCGCATCGCTCGGATATTCTTATATGTCTCTGAGAGGATTTGATCAGAAAAGAATCTCTATTCTGATTAACGGAATACCTCAGAACGATCCGGAAGATCATCAGGTTTACTGGGTGGATGTTTCCGACATTACGGCTTCAGCAGAGGAAATGCAGATTCAGAGAGGCATAGGAACAGCGCTTTACGGCTCATCTGCAATAGGCGGAGTAATTAATGTAAGGACATTAGATTATTTTAAAAGAAAGTTTTTAAACTTTTCCGGAGGTTACGGAAATTATAATTCAAAAAGATTTTCAGCAGAATACTCTTCAGGATTATTAAATAACGGAATTGCATTATATGCAAAGATAGGAAAGATAAATACTGACGGCTACAGAGATCTGTCCTGGTCTGATAACTGGAGCTATTTTATAAGCGCCGGATTAATTACAGGAAAAAAATCAGTTATTAAAATGAATTTCTTCGGCAGCCCGATGAAAAATCACCTTGCTTATACGGGTGTTGACAAACCTTATCTTGAAGGTGAAATAACAGGAGATAAATTAACAGACAGAAAATATAATTACCTGACATATCCTGATGAAACCGATAATTATTTTCAACCGCACTATGAACTCGTATATAACTTTCAGCCCGGGAAAAATCTGTTAATATCGAATACATTCAGTTATATAAGAGGCGACGGATACTTCAATACTTCGTTTCCTGTTTTTTACGGATATGATTTTGATTATTTCAGATTGAAACCGTTTTTTGTTCAGGATACTGTTTCATATAATTCTCTTTATTACAAAAGAAATGATGACGGAACAATTTATTTTGAAAAAGGAAAAGGGTATGAAATAGTAAGAAGCGATTTAGTTACAAGATTAAATGTAAATAACAATACTTACGGCTGGTTTCCGAAAGTTCAGCTAAAGCATAAAAATGAAAAAGGAACACTCATTGTTGGAGGAGAAATCAGATATCATAAATCCGAGCATTTTGGCGAAGTAACATCAGGTGAATCATTGCCTCCGGGGACTCCGCCGGATTTTGTTTATTACTTTTATAACGGTGGAAAAAGAACTTACTCGGCTTATGTAAATGAATTGTACAGAATTACGGAAAAACTGGACGCAATGATCGGACTTCAGTATGTTTATCACAGATATAATTTATCTAATGACAGATTCAAGCCGTATGATTTTAGTTTAAATTATAATTTCGTTACTCCAAGGACAGGAATAAATTATAATTTCAATGATAAGTTAAATGCTTTTATTAATTTTTCGATTGCAAAAAGAGAACCAAGACTGAAGGACATTTATGATGCCGAAAATCCGGATTCAAAACCAAACTTCAGAATTCTCGATACATTAAAGGGAATATATGATGATCCGCTGATTAAGCCGGAGGAAATGAAGGATTATGAATTTGGAATCTCATACAATTCATATAAAATTAAAGCTGAACTGAGTTTTTATTTAATGGATTTCAAAAACGAAATCGTAAATAACGGACAACTTGATAATGTAGGTCAGCCGATTTCAGGTAACGCCGGAAAATCTATACACAAAGGCATTGAACTCGGTTTCACGATTAATCCATTCAGTCAAATTAATTTTAAAGGACTGACATTATCCGGAAATCTGAATCTTTCAGATAACTATTTTACGGATTACAGGGAAGTATCAGGAGCGGATTCTTCTGGTAACATTATTTACGGAAACGATTATACGGATAATAAAATCCTTCTGACTCCCGGAGTTATAGGAAATCTGAGTTTGAACTATTCTGATGATCGCGGAATAAACGCTTATATTTCCCTGCAGCATATCGGTAAACAATATCTTGACAATTCTGAAAATGAAAGAAAAAATCCTGAGATTCGAAATCAGAACGGATATGTTGAAAAAATTATTAATCCATATACTGTATTCAATGCAGGTTTGTCACTGAATATTTTTTCATTAGCAAAAATCGGGAAGTCTTCGAAAGTATTAAAGAATGTGAAAATAGATTTCAAAGCCAATAACATATTCGATGCGCTGTATGAAACTTCCGGCAGTATCAGCGGCGGGATTCCATACTGGATTCCGGCAGCTACAAGAAATTTTTATGTGGAATTAAAAGTCGGATTTTAAGATACTTTACTTAAAACAGAAAAAGAGTCCGATATTTTTAAATTTTAATGGAGTAATCAGAGTTAGGGTTTATATTCAAAATATAAATACAATTTTACTTTATGAAATTGAAATCAGTTTTAACAATGACTTATTTAATTAGTTTAATATTTTTATTTTTAAATTGTTCATTCATATCCAAAACAGAACAAAAAATTCCAAACAAACAAATCACAAAATCACAAATGTCAGAAAAAACAGACACTGCAATATTCGGAGCCGGATGCTTTTGGTGCGTAGAAGCAATTTTCCAGCGACTGAAGGGTGTTGAATCAATTGAATCCGGATATACGGGCGGTACAGTTGAAAATCCTTCATACAAACAGGTTTGCACTGGTGAAACAGGACATGCTGAAGTAGCAAAAATAATATTTAATCCTGATATTATTTCCTTTAATGATCTGCTCGAAGTATTCTGGACAACTCACGATCCTACAACGCTGAATCAGCAGGGAGCGGACATAGGCACACAATACAGATCCGCAGTTTTTTATCTGAATGATGAGCAAAAGATGCAGGCGGAAAAATCAAAATCTGAAATTGCCACACAGATTTGGGATGGTACGATAGTTACAGAAATTACTCCGCTGAAAAAGTTTTATAAAGCTGAAGACTATCATCAGAATTACTTCAATCAGAATTCCGAACAGAGTTACTGCAGATTTGTCATTAATCCTAAACTTGAAAAGTTCAGAAAAAAATTCAAGGATAAGATAAAAGATGAATAGTTAAAAAAAAAGCAGAGACGAATTTATCCGGCTCTGCTTTTTTAAATTAACTCTGCAATATCAGTTCACCTTGAACTTTATACTCAGTCCGGCTGAGACCTTCGTTGCCTTTTTCCTGTTGAAAACACTTGTGAAATTATATGTCCCGAGGTCTATTATAACAGGTCCTGTATCAATTCCTAATCCGAAATTTAAAGCAAATTTTTCATTCCCGCCCAGTATAAGACCTATTCTCGGTGATAAAACATTTGTTACATTATATTCGCCGCCTATTCCAACGGAAGGTTTTTTTGATGAGCCGAAATTATCATTGAATCCCTGAATGTATTCAAACGATAAATTTGCCGTTTCGTTATCATTATTTTTAAAAACTTCAGCGACAGGTTTTGAAAATATTTTATAAGTTAAGCCGATTCTTAAATTCAAAGGAAGTGAAGTAGTAAAAGCAGGAACATTCACTTTTGTACCTTTAACAATTTTATTCAATGAATCAAGCTGTGCCGGGTCAGTTATATCAGTTACAATATAGTTTCCGTTGTAATTATACCGGTTTGTATTTTTTGTCCATTTAATATATCCCAGGTCATTCAGACTCAGACCTATATTCATTTGACCGTATCTTGAAATATTTTTGATACCGGCGTTAATTCCGAAATCAAAACCAAACCCGAATCCTGCGGGTGTCGCTGAAATTTTTATTGTGTTGTCCTCTGATGTTCCTGAAAACAGAAAATCTATCTGACCGGTACCGCGAACTTCAAGATTGTTATTTGTGGTTATTGTAAGATCGTTCCTGTCTGTATTTGCAAAGTACTGACCGAACTGAGGTTTTACAGAGATTCCGAATGAAAGATCATCAAACAGTTTGTTTTTCTTTGGCTTTATGTTCTTTGCATAAGTTATGTTTAACTGTCTTACCCATGTTCCTTTATAACCCGTTCCGGTAAAATCATATATTCTGTTGATTTCATTTCCGTATAATCCCAGTTCAATAGGATCTTTGCTTACTTTAAAATTTCCGGTTAATCTTTCATCGAGAGATATTCCTAACGAGCCAAAATTTTTAATGTTAAAAACAAGAGCAAGTTCTTTCAAAAGAACGGAAATATTGACCGGCTCATCGCTTGCGTTATTTACAATAAATTCTTTGTCTGAATTAGACAGAAATATTGGATTAGTCTCTGAATTACTTGTGAAATACTTATCATAGAAATCGTAAGAAAAATATTCACTGTTAATGTGAAAGTTGAAGTTTGTAAAAATACTGAAATAAGCGGAAGAATTGTTGTTTGTTCTCTGTTTGAGAATGTTTGCAGGGTTATTATTCAAAGCATCTATATCATAAGAATTAGAAACTCCGGTATTTCCCATTGATAAACTTCTGACATCGTAAATATTCTGCGAGTATGATACTGTCGAATAAAACGCGGTAAATAAAAAAAGTATGTATATTGTTTTCATAATTTTTAGTTTAAAAGTTTGTTCTGTATTTTATTTTTCCGGAACTTAAAATTTTTATAAAATTAGCTCCGGTGATTTTGACTGTTGTAAGAGGAGGAGGTATGAGATCAGGATCAGTGTATAGTTTGTAATCGTAAATTATTTTCCCCATGTGTTTTAAAGAGCTGATCTGTAAACTGTCAAGCGTTGCGCTGAATAAAGAAGTCCTTGCATTAATAACAGTTCCTTCCTGACCGACAGGTGCGGCATTTACAATAACCGTTGAATCTTCGTTATTACCGGCAATCCTTGATATAGCAAGCAATGGAACAAATGCCGAATCAAGTATAAGAATTCTTGCGACTGTCTTAAGAGGAAAATGATTTTCAGCCCAAATATTGAAACTCATGCTGTTTACAAAATCCATCTGCCTCCTCTGCTCTTCATCACTGATACCTGCATCAGCCGTATCGGAAAAAACAATTGGTTTTGTAATGCTGATATCCAGCGGAACCTGTATTATCAGTTTAATTGATATGCTGTCAGTATTCCTTACAGATCCTTCTATATATCCTGAATTCAAAACATCATATCTTGTCATCCTTATTACTTTAGGAATATTATTTATAAATTCCAGTATATTGCTGTTGCTTTCGTTAATAGCATACGCAACAGAATCTTTATCTGAGTTTAATGAAAGAGTAAAAACCGAGTCAACGGGATCTCCGGGATTTCCGTTTCTGAGATATTTAAGTCTCACTTTGTGTCCGTTTTTATTTTCTCCTGTTATTGAGATATTTGAAAAATCTACTTTATAAAGATCTTCAAATTTTTTTAAGATCAGAAAATTCTTATCAGGAGTTATGTTAGCGAAATTTAATTCACCCTGAGGCACATCCGATCCGAATGGATCTGTAACTTCATCAGAAGTAATTCCGGTTCTTAAAGGTTTAAGTTTCCCTTCAATATATTTTACAGAATGTTCAGTCAGACTGTAACTGAAAATTACCGGGACAGGATTAACCGAATTAAAAATAATTTTCAGTTTCAATCTGTTATCAGGGATAACGTTAAATAAAAAATAATCCTGCAGATTTAAATTTACAGTCTCTTGCGATCCTGATCCGACACTTGTCTGAATCCTCGCTGTGTCATTACCGGAAACGCCGAAAAGATTTTTTATAACTGCATTAACAGAAAAGTTCTCATTTGTGTTATTATAAAATGTGAAGCTCAGGACGCCGTTTAGGAATTCAGCTTTGCGTATAAATGTCGAATCATCAATAGCAACAGCAGTATCAATCTGAAAAGTGCTTACGGCTTTTACATTTGTAAGAGGATAACCGTCAAAGCGAATGTCATCGCCGAATTTTCTTATGTAAGCTGATTCTCCGAACAGGAATACAGTTTCATTTCCGGATGAATCAAAACCTATATTCCCGCTTCTCTTTAAAATGTCAAATATATCAAAACTTTTCTGTGAAAAGGGCAGATTAATATCTAAATTCCAGTCAGGTACAGTTGGTTCTTTGATTTCACATCCTGTGAAAATGACTGTAACAAATGCATAAATCAAAACTGCGGACAAGTAATGCCTATTCAATATTCAGATTATTATAAAAGATTAAATTTCTACAAATTATTAAAACCCGAATCAAAAAGAAGTGTAAATTCAGATTAAATTTTTTTTCCGGCAATTTGATTTTATCCGATTATATGATAAAAATATTTCCTGCAGATTTATGAATAAATTAGTCTCAGATCTAAGCAAATATAATATTTGTAAATAAAATATTCCCGGTTTACAAAAATGCTTAATTAAGATTTAATATCTATGAATCATTCATCAAAATTGTTTCTGAGAACATCTTTGAAAAATATCAGCGGGCTTCTGTTAGAAAATGTTTGTATACTAAATGTTTATAAAGTCATTTTGATTATGTGGTAATTTGATTTGAAGTTTTATATTTTCAAGTGTGATCCCTAACCCTCATCCGATATTTATTTTTTAATTTTTAGTTTTCAGATCAGAATAAATCCATATATAATTTACGAGGGCATGAAAAAGTACTCAACAATATTTCTGGTTTTAATAATATATTTTATTTCATTCGAAAATACGAAATCACAATTCGTTAACTTCGGAAGAAATAAAGTTCAGTATTCTGATTTTGAATGGAATATTCTTCAGACAGAGCACTTTCAGATTTATTATTATAAAGAAGCGAGGGAGCTCGCTGAAATCGGCGCTAACTATGCCGAAGAAAGTTATACAATCCTTCAGCAGAAATTTAATCACTCTCTTGGCGATACAGTTCCGATAATATTTTATTCTTCTCCTCTGCATTTCAAACAGACAAATACAACACCAGGGTTTATTCCAGACGGAGTCGGAGGATTTTTTGAATTCATAAAAGGCAGAGTAGTCATTCCTTTTGAAGGTTCGCTTTTTCAGTTTAAGCATGTAATAAGACATGAGCTGACGCATGTTTTTATGACAAGTAAGATTAGCAATATAAATCGGCTTCACAGAAAATCAACTGACATTTCTCCGCCTTTGTGGTTTACCGAAGGGCTTGCCGAATTATTTTCCGCAAAGTGGGATACTCAGGCGGAAATGGTACTTAAAGATGCTGTTCTCAGCGGATACATTGCCGGACTTGATAACTGGGAAAGATTTTACGGTACATATTTCATGTATAAATTAGGACAGAACGTACTGGAGTATATTTCTGAAAAATACGGTGAAGATAAAATTCTTCAGCTTGTAGAAAATTTCTGGATAGATGAAAATTTTTCAAATGTAATGAAAGCAACTATAGGAAAAGACTATGCCCAGTTTGATGATGAATATCTTTACCATCTTGAAAAAAAATATTTTCCACAGTTAAAAGATTATGACAGCCCTTCAAAGATCTCTAAAGATTTATATTCCGAATCTTTTGCACATAAACCGGCATATACGGATTTCAACGGAAAGAAAGAAATTTACTTCATAGGTAATAAAACCGGATTCACGAGTATCTATAAACTCAATCTGAAATCAAATTCACAACCGGAACTGGTAGTAGAAGGCGAAGCAAGTGATGAATTCGAGCAGTTTCATTTTTTCAGAACGGGACTGGATGTTTCGAAATCCGGCAAGCTGGCTTTTGTAACACAAAAAGGAAATTCCGATGCCATACATATTCTTGACATTAAAACAGGCGAACTGATTTCCGATTATTCTTTTAAAGACTTAGTAAGTATTGGCTCGCCTTCATGGAGCAGTGATGACAAATACATAGTGTTTTCCGCTTCGGATTTCAGCGGAAGTACAGATCTGTATATACTTGAGCTTGCTACTGATAAGCTAAGAAGACTGACCAATGATTATTATGATGACAGAGATCCGGATATTTCACCTGACGGAAAGTATATTGTTTTTTCTTCAGACAGAACCACTTTTGGCAATGAAAGCAGTTACAATCTTTTTCTGTTCAACCTTACTACCGGAAACATTGACTATATAACTATAGGAAAGCAAGCCGATTACTCGCCGCATTTCTCTGCGGACGGTTCAAAAATTATTTTCACATCAACGGCAGATGGTCCTCAGAATATCTGGATGATCAATTTAAAAAACAGGTTAACAAATAAATCGGTTAACTCTGGGATAAATTCTTTTCCAAATAATTTAGGAATTGATTATGACAGTCTTGAAATGAGAAAGATCACAAATTTCACTACAGCAGGATATGATCCTGATTGGGCAGGAGATGATAAAATTGTTTTTTCAATATTTGAAAGATCAGCAATAGGCATTAAAATGATGAACGGAATCAAAGAAAAATTTGACAGCAGTAAATTTGTCAGAAAAATTGATCTGAGTATAAAAGGCGAGAACTGGTCATCAGATAAAATCAAAAGCACTCCGAAAAAAAATTCTCTTAAATATGAAAAAAGATTTTCACTTGATGTAGCGACTACGGCATTAACTGTTGATCCTGTTTTCGGAGCAAACACCGGAGGAATAATTTCTTTAAGCGATCTTCTGGGAAATGAGAAATATTATTTTCTTGTATTCAATAATTCAAACGGCGATTCCGAATTCTGGAAAAGTTTTAATATTGCGATATCTAAATACTCAGTAGAAAAAAGACTTAATTATGCTTACGGAATTTATCATCTGTCCGGAAGAAGGTATGATCTCAGGGATTTTGACCAGTCTTTTTACGAAAGACTTTACGGCGGTTACTTAAGTATGGCGTATCCTCTTTCTTTTTTCAGGAGAATTGAAATGACAGTAAGTCTTGCTCAATCTTCCAGGAGTTTTGACTTTCTGGATAATTCCAGATCACTTCTGCTTTCAAATTACATTAGTTATGTAAGGGATAATTCATTATGGGCTTGGACAGGACCACTTGACGGAGAAAGACTCAATCTGACATTAGGATATACGACTGACATTGTAAATTCAAACATAAATTATTTTTCATTCTTCTTTGATTACCGAAAGTATCTCAGAATCGCCGCTCCTTCAGCATTAGCTTTAAGAGCGCAGTTTTTTATTAATGAAGGTAAAGAAGCGAGAAGATTTTTTATGGGAGGGAGCTGGTCACTGCGCGGCTGGCCTCTGAATTCTATAAGAGGAAGTAAAATGTGGCAGACAAATGCAGAGCTGAGATTTCCGTTATTAAATGTAGTTGCACTGAGATTTCCTTTAGGCATTGGTTTTGATTTTCCCGGAATTCGCGGGGCATTATTCTTTGATGCGGGAAATGCGTGGGATAATAAACAAAATTACGGGATAACAAGAGGCAGTATAGGAGCAGGTGTAAGAATGAATTTTCTCGGAGTAATAGTCTTAAGATATGATATGGGAAAAAGAATTGAAAATAATTTCAAAACTCTTCAGGGAAATTTATTTCATAATTTTTATTTCGGATTCGATTTCTGATTAATGCAGTTTTAAAAAACTCTGTTAAGCTAATGGAGCATTATTACTGCTGAGTAAGTCCAGGACTTTACCTGCAATATGATCAGCAAGGTCGTTGAAATCTTTTGGATTGTATTCGAAACTGGGCATTGCCGGAACTATCCTGCCGCCTGCATCAAGTATTTTCAGCATATTGCCGAGATGAATTTTGTTCAAAGGAGTTTCACGCGGCACTATCACAAGAGGTTTTGAATAAGAAAAAGCGTAATCCGCAGATTTTTCTATAAGATTTTTGCATTCACCGTTCGCTATTCCCCCGACAAATCCCATCGAACATGGACAGATAATCATCCCGTAACAGACATAGTTATTTGTAAATATTTCAGATTTGAGATCTAGATTATTGTAAAATGTTACAGTTGATTTTAAAAGAATTATTTCAGGAAAAATAGATGTAAGGTTTGATGGAGTTAATTCCACTCCGCATTCTTTGTAAAGGGTATAAGCCGCATATTCAGATAAAATAAGGTCAACATTGAAATCATTCAAAAGCAAAGCTCTCAGCATTCTTAAACCGTAAATTGCTCCGCTTGTGCCGGTCATTGCTAAAATAATGTTTCTTCCCTCACCGTCAAAATTTTTTATCAGAGATGAAGTCTCTGTCTGTAAGAGCGAAGAAGATTTTTCGTTTGACATAATCTAAATTAATTTTTATTTATCAGATAAGAAAGCATTAGCAGTGAAACTGTTGATACTGATACAAATATAATGTTTTGGAAAACAAAAATCTGAATTAAAAAAAGAGCTACTCCGATTATCAATGCTATAAATATTTCTATAAATTTAGATGCAGAGTTGAATTTTGTGCTTTCAAGAGTAAACGGATAAACTTTGTCAAATAAGAGACTAACAGAATTGATAAAATAAACAGAGGCGGATATAAAAAAAATATTAAGCGAGACAGTTACAATATCAGTTATAAAGCAAAGCATAATATAAATCAGCAAAACGACAGGTAACATATAATTTATGTAAATAAATTTGTTTGCTCCTTTAATCGCTGATCCTTTTTCCTTCATGGGAAGGGATTCGTATATCCATTCCGTCCCGGAAGTATTCTCATCCATGATCTTGGTATTCGAAATTAAAAGTCTTGAGCTCATGAGAAGAGTCAATGTTATGGAAGGGCTTAAAAGAATGTATGCTGTATTAAAGAATGAATTCGTTTCTGCCGTTTTATTGAAAAAAAGAAGCTGAGGCAGACCCGATAGTATGCCAACGATTACCAGTACCAGAGGCATAAATGCAAGCGGGAAATATTTCAGTTTCAGGAATCTTGAATTACGGATCTGATTTTTTGCGAGATTGTAAGAAGCTGTTTCATAATTACCGGATAAAAGATATTTTTCAGCGGCATTTTTAAAAAAAGTAAATTTGAATCCGGATATTTTAAATGTTTTTTTCCTGTTCAACGCAAGAGTGCTTTCGGCAAGCGAAGCATAACTTCCCGAAACAGTAAAGTAAAGAAGTAAGATCAGAAATATAAATATCATGAGACATGCAATAAAATAAACTTCGCTGTAAACAGCTTTTGAAAAAAAGGTCTGCGGGAGATATCCTGCAAATCCTTTATCAGCAATATTTATTTTTACGGGCTTCATTCCCGGCGCGATCGTTCTGCCAGATGAAAGTGAAGTCGAGTAAAAGATAAATATAAAGAAGATGATCTGAATGAAGTTGAGCATCAGATTAGCTTTACCGGGAAAATGTTTCAGTATCACGATATAAAAAAGTATAAGAATGCTTAACACGGAGAAACAGAACATCATGTTTGTAAATGCATACTGAATTGCGCTAATCGCATTATGCTCAAACAAATAGAAAAAAATTGTCTGAGGCGCAGCAGAACAAACAGTGAAAAATAAAATGTAAAGAACTGCTGAGAGAAATTTCGAAATGAAAAGATTTTTGCTTCTGACCGGAAGAGTATTTAAAACTTCAAAGCTCCTGTTTGCCAGAAAAAGATTCTCGAAGTCATTCAGTACAATAAAAGCAGACATAAAAAGGCAGGAAGTAAAAGTAAGGATCACATAACTTTTCTCATCAAAGATATAATGAAAATTATAAGACAGTATGAAATTTGAAAACAAATAGGCAATCATTATACCGGTCATCTTTTTCTTTCCGGAATTATTTTTGTCCCTGTAATCAAGTTTGCTGAAAAGAGAAAACAGAATTTTAATCTGATTCATCATTTGAAACTTTTATTTTTTCTTATTACTGTCATTCTTCAATTTAGCTCTGTATTCCTTCACGGCTTCCAGATGCTGCTGATAATTTTCCGAAAATTTATGACCGCCATCGCCTGTAGCCACGAAAAAAATATAATTATGAGTATCAGGATTTAAGACGGCTTTGATAGCATCTGTTCCGGGATTGTTTATTGGTCCGGGAGGAATTCCTTTAACAAGATAAGTATTATAAGGTGAATTAATTTTGAGATCATCATATAATAATCTTCTTGGTCCGTCAGGAAGAATATACTGAATCGTCGGATCGGCTTCGAGCTTCATTCCTTTTTTCAGACGGTTATTATAAACGCCTGCAATCACGGGCATTTCTTCTTCAAGCCGTGTTTCACCCTGAACTATGGAAGCAAGTGTAATGATTTTTAATAAGTTCGTATCACGGATTCCGGCGTCAGAGTCAATCAGATTATTTTCAATTACTTTTTTTCTGAATTCATTAAACAAAAGAAAAACAAGTTTCCTTTCATCAAAAGCAGTCTGAACTTCATAAGTATCGGGAAACAGAAATCCTTCAAGATCTTTTATCTTTCCTTTAAGACCGATCAAATTAATAAGAGAATCATTTTTTGTTTCCCTGTAAAATTTTTCTCTTGAAAGCGAAAGTTTTTTTTCAATCAGTTTCCCAATCTGTCTGATTGTATATCCTTCGGGGATTGTCAGCTTGGTGAACTGCGTGAGATTTTTGTCTGTGAGAAGATCTATAAGCTGAAGACTGCTGAGTCCGTTTTTAAACAGATAACTTTTTGAAATTATCTGACCTTCTTTACCGGAAAATTTTACTGCAGTTTTAAATAAAAATTTATCCGGAATTATACCGGCTTTGTATAATCCGTCAATAATTTCATCAAGATTTTTCCCCTGCTCTATTGTAAATTTTATTTCATCATCGCTTTCCCTGTAATATTTAGAATAAAAAAGCTGATAAATTATAAAAAACAGAAGTATAACATTAATGATAACAAAGTATCCGTAATATTTTTTGATTTCAGAAAAAGAAAACTGCACATGGAATAATTGAAATGTAAAAAATTATTTACCCGATCTTCTTACTTAGAAATTACGTTTTGATTCTGTCTTGCCTGAAGAGAATCATTCACTACTCTCAGAAATCCTGATGCCATTTTATTATCAGGAACAAACTGAAGATACTTTGTCAGCTGAATCTGAGACTCTGCAAATCTTCCTTCATTCTTATAAAATTCTCCCAGATAATACATTGGATCAGTATAGTTCGGATAGATTTCAATGGATTTTAAAAGATCTTTTTCAAAACCGATATTATCTTTCAGATACATACTTGCAAAACCCCGAAGATAATAGGCCTGAGCGCAGTTTGGATCCAAAGCAAGTAATCTGTTCAGAACGTAAATCATCTGCTGTCCGTCTTTTCTTCCGACGAGCATTTGCGCTTTCATTAAAAGTGAATTCACTTCTCTTGAAAGTATTTTGGTTTTTCCCGGTTCGAATTTGTAAACCTCCATAATTTCCGGAGGTAAAAGTCCGGCAGTAGTAAAAAGAGCTTCCTGATTAGCGACGCGATACCATTCACGGAGAAACGCAAGATAGGTTACTCCGTTCTTACTCATATAATCGCTCATATAATTAACGTAATCAATATCATTGATTTTTTTTATCAGTTCGGGAGTAACAAGTCCCGCCACATCAACGATTTTTCTGTTACTGTAATATCCTATTGCTCCTACATCGTGAGTTGCGATCACATCATTTTCATTAGTATTCTCTTTGATCCAGTTAGCTGCTTTGACCTGTCTGTCATAAATATACTTGCACTGAATGGCATAAACTTCCCTGTTATCATCATAATCCTTGATTCCCTGGAAAAAAGTAATCCCGATGAAAATATAAAAAACGCTTTTAGCAAAAAGAGCATTATCCGTAAACCTGTTTAGCAGTCTGGCTATATCTCTGAATCCGATAGTTGCGACAAGAATAAAGAAAGGGATTATAGGCATCATATATCTTCCGAATCTGTGAGCGTAAGGAAGTTTTAGAAAGTAAACAAATACAAGTCCTAAGATAAAAATAATGTATAAAGTATTCTGATTATATGTTTTTTTATACAAATCATAAATAAGTTTGGCTATCGAAAACAAGAAACCGACCATCATAAGATTTATGAGAAAATACTCGAATAAAAATTTTGAATCTCTTGTGAAGTATTTCCACACTTCATCTCTTAAAAATTCATATCTGCTTCTGAATTCAGGAGAATAGTAAGTAAGTTTGGCATTATAGGTATTCGGCAATAAAGATCCTGAAAGTACCAGATTCATTATGAAATAAAGTCCGAGAATTCCGGTAAATATTAATGCGATTCTTTTAAGTTCAGAGTTTGAGAACAATCTGAGATAAATTTCTTCTTTGGAGTAAATTCTTACAAGCATATAATCAGCAATGACTGCAATAATAAATACTACACCATCAGGTCTTGTCCACATGATAAGACCAAGCATTACTGCAAAAGGCACAGCTTTTCTTTCGCGGTAAAAATATGCGCAGAGAATAAGAATGAAAATAAACATTGTGGTCTCCATTCCGGAAACCGAAATAAAATTCATCCACTTGTCTATAACAAATATTCCCGTGCACAGCATTGCAAATGCATTTTCTTTAGTAAACTCAACTGATGCGAGCCAGTAATAAGCAACTGCTGCTAGCACGAAAAACATAATTCCAATAATATAACTTAACATCATCTCATTGCCGGTAATAAAAAAACCAATTGCAAGGAGAATTGTATATAGAGGTGAAGTAGATCCGGCTGTTACCATCTGGTTCTTAAAATATGAAAAACTGAAATACTCGGAAAGGTTTTTTGCAAATGTCAGATGAATCCAGGGATCATCAAGAGGGAAACTAAATACCTGGTTGAGCTTAAAAGCGGAGCGTAAATATAGATAGGCGAGGAAAACCGGGATTAAGATTATTAAAACATAAAATATAATTTTTACAACTTTACCGGGTTTATAAGGATTATTAAATGCAAACTTGCCCTGATCAACTTTACCGGTTCGCTTTTTTTTTATTGGGTATTTTATTTTTTTCATATATTTAAAATAATTATTTGAACACGTAAATTCAATTTTAAAGTTCTAAAACTTCTTTTTGCCTTTAAAAGATAAAATGTTGTCGCTTATGTTCTTGTTCATTGTTTATGTAAATACTTTAATTACAAAAATAAATTCTCAATTCAAACAAATACAAAATAACATTGAAGTTCATTCTTCATATTTTTAAGTTAACAAAATTAATCTAATTTCTAAAACATGACCAAACATCGCGAAAAATTTATGCTTGAAGCAATTTCTCTTTCAAAAGAAAATATTAAAAACGCTACAGGAGGTCCTTTCGGCGCAGTAATAGTAAAAGGAGGCGAAATTATTTCCGGCGGATCAAATCAGGTAACAACGCACAATGATCCGACAGCACATGCTGAGATTGAAGCTATCAGAGCCGCTTGTAAAAAGTTAAACTCATTCTCTCTTGAAGGCTGCGAAATTTACACAAGCTGTGAACCTTGTCCGATGTGTCTCTCGGCGATTTACTGGGCAAGAATAGATAAGATTTATTTTGCAAACTCAAGGGAAGACGCAGCAGAGCTGAATTTTGATGATGAATTTCTGTACCGGGAAATCAACAAAGAAAATCATAACAGAAAAATTCCTATGGTGCAGATGCTCAGGGAAGAAGCAATAAAGGTCTTTAATGACTGGAAACACAAAGAAGATAAAATTCATTATTAATTTATCATGAAAACTTTATTTGTTAACGGTAAAGTATTCTTACGAAATAATAAATTTGCAGACGCGGTCGGATTTGATGATGAAACGGGAAAAATAATTTTTACCGGAATATCAGAGCAGTCTGATCTGATTAAAAATGAATACTCCGAAGTTATAGACTTAAAAAATAAATTAGTTCTACCCTCTTTTACGGACGGGCATTGTCATTTTATAGAAGGTTCTTATCTGAACTCCCGGCTCAATCTTAGACATGCATCTACTAAGAGTGATTTTAAGGAAGGCATAAAAAAATACAGAAGTATTAACAATAATCAATGGATCTTCGGAGGATATTTCTCTGAATCAAACTTTCTTGAAAAATTCCAGCCCGATAAATTTTTCCTGGATGAAATTTGCGATGACATTCCAGTGATAATTTCAAGATTTGATACTCATTCAGCTTTCGCAAATTCAAAAGCGCTGGAAATATCAGGAATAATAAACAGCCGGAGCGAGTTTACACCTTTCGAACTTATACAGGATGAAAATGGATTTACAGGGGAGTTAAAGGAAAGAGCAATGAATTTTGTTCTGGATAAAATCCCTGCCGCTTCTTTGTCCGAAAGGACTGCCGCAGTTTTAAAAGAGTTGTCGACTCTTCATTCTCTCGGAATAACTTCAATCTCGGATATTACGCTTCCCGATGATCTTGAAATTTATAAAGAGCTGATTAATACAGACAAACTGATGCTGAAAGTGGATTCAAGACTTCCGTTTTCCGAATTCCAAAACATTGAAAAGATTAAAAAAGAGTTTTCGGAAATAACAGATCTCATAAAATTTAATTCCTTAAAAGCCTTCTATGACGGTTCTCTTTCAAGCAAAACAGCTTATATGCATTCAAATTATAAAAACAGTTGTCATAACGGAATAAGAACTGAGTTTGTAAACAACGGTGAATTTGAAAAATCTGCATTTGAAATAGACAAAGCAGGATATCAAATATCAGTGCACGCTATCGGCGACAAAGCTGTTACAGAACTGCTTGACCTGAACGAAGAGCTTATCAGAATAAACGGATTGCGTGACAGAAGATTCAGGATTGAACATGCGCAACATATCGCAGAAAAAGATTTTGAAAGATTTAAAAAATTAAATGTAATAGCTTCTGTTCAGCCGTCTCATTTATTCAGCGATGCGAAGACATCATCCGAGATTCTGAATGATTTCACTTCAGAGCATAATTATAAGAAACTGATTGATATCGGAGCAAGAGTTTGTTTCGGAACTGATTTTCCGATCGTAGGTGAAAATCCTTTTGAAACTATTTATTATGCCGTGACAAGAAAAGCAATTTCGTTTCCGGATGGATTCATGACAGAGAATTGTATATCGGCTGAAGATAGTATAACTGCATATACAAAAGAAAACGCTTACGCATCTTTTAACGAAAATGAAAGAGGAAACATTCAGACTGGAAAATCCGCAGACCTGATTGTTATTGAAGATGATATTTTAAATATTAACGCAGAAGAAATTATTAATGCAAAAGTCAGCATGACATATCTCAACGGAAAAAGAGTTTTCTGATATTTTAGTTATGCATTCCAGATACTTCGCCTGCTCTTTTGAATGCATTTATAAGATCAATTACTCCTCCCGATTTTGACAGCTCTGTAAATAATACTTTTCCGGGATTTCCTCTGAGTTTTACTTTTAATCCTTCGTATTGTCTTGCTGATGAAACTATCACATCTTTTAACTGAGATGCGCTGAGCTGCGGAAAATATGACTTAAGTATTGCCGCAACTCCAGAGACTACAGGAGCGGCCATGCTTGTACCGCTTAGTTTTTTATAGCCGGCGCCCGGGACTGTGGAATTGATATCAGCTCCCGGGGCGAAAATATCTATAACTTCATCAGAATAATTACTGAAAGGCGCAGCAAGATCATATTTTGAATTCAGATTTTCAGGATCTTTTTCAATGTTCCATTGCTTCATCCATGAACTTGCTCCGACAACTATCATATTTGTAAAATATTTTTTCGATCCGTTTTCTTCCGTAAATTTTTTCGGATAAGTTATTATTTGTGAAATATCAACTCCTTCGTTACCGCCTGAAACAACAAACAACACGCCTTTCTCTTCAGCATACTTTATCGCATCTACAACAAATTCAGGGAAACGGGAAAAATATTTTCCGGCGGACATATTGATAATATCAGCTCCATTATCAACCGCATATCTTATTGCATTTCCTATGTCCTTATCTCTTTCATCGCCTTCATTCGGCACAGCTCTTAGGCACATTATCTTTGCAAACGGATCCTGTCCTGTTTTTTGAGACGCGATTATTCCCGATACATGAGTTCCGTGCTCTTCTTTGTTCTCGGATACATTATTGTTTCCGTAATTTTTTTCGAGTAATGTTTCAGAGAATTCTTCTGATACATAAGATGAGTCAAACAAAATTTTTACTTTAGCGCTGTATTTTTTTTCAAGTTTTGTAAGCTCTTCCTTGTCAGTTCCGTACAGCATATAAATTCCAAGTATCATTGACGCGGCATCCTGGTATTTACCTTTTAAAGTTGTCGAAATTTCCATCAGCTTTTTTGGATCCACCGTAATATTCTTTTCCTTTAGTATATTTTCAGCATTTACATATTCATTCAGAGTCTCACTAACGCCGGTCAGTGTGGAAGTGTTTTCATCTTTTTTATTTTCATAAGTTTCTCTTACCTTCATAAAATAAGGATCTGTCTCAGGCGTGTTAAGTTTTTTCAGCCGGAAGTATTCCCTTGTCACTTCAAGAGGAAGAGCTTTTGCATCTCCGAGAAAATTCCATCCGTGAAAATCATCAACATATCCGTTATCATCATCGTCAACATTTTCGACGCCGTTAATTTCTTTTTCATTAATCCAGATATTGTCTTTCAGATCAGGGTGATCAATATCGAATCCCGAGTCTATCACAGCTACTATTACATCTTTTCTTTCCGGTACAGGCGAAAGGGTTTTCAGATATTTATAAAATTCATTTGTTCTTACTCCTTCGTATCCGTCTTTAGGAGAAAGCAAAGCCCAGTCGGGAAGATCTCCTTCTCCGGAATATGAAGTAAAATCAATGTATGTATTGCCGGCAGGTAATTGTCCACCATTTGTATCGAAACTTATTAAAGCAAAGCTGAGAGTAAAAATCAGGAAAGTTAGAACTGTTCTGTTTATGACATTATGTAATTTCATATAACTAAAAACTTTAATTTTATATATTGAGGACAAAGATATTTATTAGTGCCAACATAAAGAAGTCTCAAAAAATTACAACATCAACACTACCACATAAAATGGATAATCATTCAGTCATTTATTCAGATTACAAAAAGAAAATAGATGAAGTTTTAGCACAGCAGATCATTAAGGAATATCCGGTAACTTTATACGAACCGTTGAAATATCTGCTTTCGGGCGGTGGCAAAAGGATAAGACCGGTTCTTATGATTTTCTGCTGTGAAGCTGCCGGAGGTAAAATGGAAGATGCAGTTTATGCTTCCGTTGCAATAGAGCTTTTGCACAACTTTACACTTGTTCATGATGATATAATGGATAATGCTGATACAAGAAGAGGAAGAGAGACATTGCATAAAAAATGGAATGACAATGTTGCCATTTTATCCGGAGATCATCTTATCGGCATGGCTTATATGAATTTAATTAAAACGAATTCCGGAAGAATAAATGAAATTATATCAAGCTTTACAGAAGGTATCCTCGAAGTATGCGAGGGACAGAGTTATGATAAGGAATTTGAAATAAGAAAGGATGTTACTCTTAATGAATATTTGATGATGATCGGTAAAAAAACAGCAAGGATGCTTGAAACTTCTGCTGAGGTCGGCGCTCTGATTGGGAACGGAAATAAAGACAGAGTTTACAATCTAAAAAGTTACGCTTCAAATCTCGGGATTGCTTTTCAGATACTGGATGATCTGCTTGATATAAACGCTTCAGAAGAAGAACTTGGTAAAAAAATTGGCGGGGATCTGCTGGAAGGAAAGAAGACATTTTTAATACTAAAAGCTCTTGAACTTGTAAAAGACAGGAATGATCTGAAGAAAATTAAAAGCGTAATTGACAACAACGGGCTGAAACAGGGTGATGAAAATGAAATCCTTGAGATAAAAAATATTTATGAAAGATCGGGAGTAATAGAATCTGCAAAGGATGAAATAGAAAAGTATACTTCCAGGGCGGATAAAAATCTCAATTCAATTCCTGACGGCGAGTTAAAAGAAAGACTGAAATGGTTTTCCTCTATGCTGATGAGCAGAAAATTCTGAACTGATAAAAAAATACACTTTCTTCCGGGAGAAACCGGAAACTTTACGGATTTTAAATATTAATGATAGAAAAAGAAATTGAAATTGTAAATAAAGCGGGAATGCACACCAGACCTGCATCGGCAATTGTAAGATTAGCGGCAAAATACAAAGCTGATTTTTTTATATCGAAGAACGGATTTGAAGTCAACGGTAAAAGCATAATCGGAGTTATGACTCTTGCAGCAGAGCAGGGTTCGAAACTCACTCTAAAGTTTTTCGGTGAAGACGAATCCGAGCTTTCGGCGGAGATGATAAAGTTTTTTGAAGACGGATTCGGAGAGCCGAGATAATGCCGGAAAGTATTCAACATCTGAGATCAGTAATCTCTTCATCTGAAATCTTCACAGCATTTAAAAAATCCCTCAGACGCAATAATATTCTTGCAAAGAATATCAGCGGATCACTCCTTTCCTTTTTGATTGAAAACTGCTATTCGGAAATTAACAAAAAAATAGTCGTGATCTCCCATGACAGCGACAGACTGCTGAAAATAAAAGGAGACATTGAACTTCTGAACGAGAACGTTAACTCTTCTGTATATTCTTCAAAGCTTTCTGACAGCGAATCCGTATCAAAGATTCTTTTGGATCTTACGGAGACGGAGGAATTCATTATATTTGCAAATGCGGAAGATCTGAAAAAAAAAACAATTGCACAGGATAGATTCCGCAGTTCGCTCATCACTCTGAAAAAAAACACCACATGCAGTTTTGATTCATTAATAGGTAATCTGAATAAATACGGTTTCACAAGAAAAGATTTTGTAGACGAGGAAGGAGATTATTCTGTCCGCGGAGGCATAATAGATCTGTTTTCCGAAAACATGGATAGTCCCGTCAGGATTGAGTTTTTCGGAGATACAATAGAATCAGTCCGTGAATTTGATATCAATTCACAGAGGTCGGTAAGAGAAGTTGATTCCGTAAAAGTAGGAATAAATTTATCTTCTGAAGAAGGCAGGGAAAATTTTTCTGATGAAAACATAACGGATTTTTTTCCTGAAGGATTACTCTTGTTTGTGGATGAGCCGGAGATCAGTCTGAAACTTATTGATGAGGTAAATATTTTCGAGCGTATGTCGGAATTTAAAACTGTCTATATACCTGCCTTCGCAAATTCTTCCTTACTACAAACGGAAAGCGATGTACAATTCGTGGGTGAGGAAATCAATTTTGATTCAAAACCTCAGCCGGAGTTTTATTCTAATTTAAAAAATCTTTATCTGAATCTACTTGAAAATCTAAAACTCGGGAATAAAATTTATATTCTCGCTTCAGATGAATATCAGTCAAAGAGGATACGGGAACTTATAGAAGATTTTGAAGATGAGACAGTATTTGAAAAAGATGAGATCATACACAATGAAAGCGGGACGGATAAAGGATTTACGGGTATTACGAACGAATTAAAACTTACCGGCAATTTTTCGGTGATGAATGAATCCGTTCATTCGGGGTTTGTTTTCAGCAATATAAAAACTGCTGTTTATACCGAACATCAGATATTCGGAAGATATTTTAAGCAGATAAAGAGACGCAAACAAAAATTTAAAGGTCTGTCGTTTTCAGAGTTGAAGGAACTTCAGTACGGTGATTATATAGTTCACAGGGATTTTGGAATAGGTATATATTCCGGATTAAAAAAAATTACTGTTGGAAACAATCAGCAGGAAGTGGCTGTCCTTTCTTATCAGGGTAATGATACTCTTTTCCTTAATCTCAACAACATTAATCTGATAAAAAAATATTCCGGAACAGAAGGTCATAAACCCGCTCTCACCAGACTTGGCGGGGGAGACTGGGACAGGATAAAGGCAAGAGCCAAAAAGCAGGTAAAAGACATTGCAAGGGATCTAATCATACTTTATGCAAAAAGAAAATCCGAGACCGGTTACAAGTTTTCGGGAGACACGCACTGGCAGAAAGAGCTTGAAGCAAATTTCATGTATGAAGATACTCCCGATCAGTACAGTTCAACTCTTGACACAAAGCAGGATATGGAAAGCGAAAATCCCATGGACAGACTTATATGCGGAGATGTAGGTTTCGGAAAGACAGAAGTAGCTGTCAGGGCGGCATTCAAAGCTGTGATGGACAACAAGCAGGTTGCTGTGCTTGTACCAACGACAATACTTGCAGTGCAGCATTACAATACATTCAGAGACAGACTTGCTCCGTTTGCCGTGGAAGTTGATAATATTACCAGACTCAAGTCTTCAAAGGAACAAAAGAAAATTCTTGAAAAACTTGAAAACGGCAAACTTAATATTCTTATCGGCACTCACAGAATCTTATCGAAGGATATTAAATTCAAAGACATCGGTCTTTTGATTATAGATGAAGAGCAAAGATTCGGAGTAAAGGCAAAGGAAAAACTAAGAAGCATTAAGCCGAATGTTGACACATTGACTCTTACTGCTACTCCAATTCCGAGGACATTAAATTTTTCTCTTCTGGGTGCAAGAGATTTGTCTGTAATAAATACTCCTCCAAAAAACAGAAAGCCCATCGTAACTAAAATAATAAAACTTGACTGGAACAATATTACAACTATCATAAGAAATGAATTAAAACATAACGGGCAGGTTTATTTTGTAAACGATAAAATTAAAAATCTGCATATACTTGCCGATACTATAAAGACTTATGTTCCGGAATCAAAGATAGGAATAGCACACGGACAGATGGACGGCAAAGAGCTGGAGAATATCGTGATCAGCTTTATTGAAAAAAAATTGAATGTTCTTTTATGCACAAAAATTATAGAATCAGGACTTGACATTCCAAATGTAAACACGATTATAATCAATAATGCGGATATGTACGGTTTAGCCGAGCTTTATCAGTTAAGAGGAAGAGTAGGCAGAAGCGAAGTACAGGCATTTGCATATTTAATAGCTCCTCCGGACGGAAAGCTTACAAAGACAGCAGTCAGAAGGCTTCAGGCGATTGAAGAATTTACAGAACTTGGTTCGGGTTTTAACCTTGCTATGCGGGATATGGAGATACGCGGAGTGGGAAACCTTCTTGGAAAAGAACAAAGCGGTTTTGTACAGGAAATAGGATTTGACATGTTCATTAATATTATTGAAGAAGCTGTACTGGAATTAAAAGACAATGAGTTCAAAGATTTATTTAAGAATGAAAAATCACTTGTAAAATTAAATGAAACAATAAGGAAAAAATCCGAAGAGAAGAGTACAGTTATAGAAAATGATCTGAATGCTATAATTCAAAAAGATTACATACAGAATGATACAGAAAGACTGAATATATACAGGAGACTCTTTGAATTAAAAAGCGAAGAAGAATTAGAACAAATCTCAGTCGAACTTAAAGACCGTTTCGGCGAATTTCTGGATGATGTACAGAATTTATTAAGGATAATTAAAATTAAAATCAGAGCGACTGATCTCGGACTCGAAAAAATTTCGGTAAACGGCAGAAATTTTTCTTTGCACTTTCCTTCAGATAAGGAGCATAAAATATTCAACGACAGATTTTTTAAAGATCTCATCGAGAAAATTTCTTCTGACAGAACGGGCAAATTCAATATTGCCGGAGACAAAGAAAGACTTGTAACCGAGATACGGCTGAATAACTCAGATGATGAAAAAAGACTCGCCGAGATTGAAAATTTTTTTAAATGATCTGATTACATTGTTTAGATAATGATATTTATTTCTCAACAATAAATTTGTATTTTTAAAGCAATAAGTTCAGCAATTTTAGGGTTAAAAAAATAATTTTAATAAGTTTAGACTATATTTATTCTTTACAAACATTAATTTATAAATTCAAAATAAAAAACTTATGGCAGCTTTAAGATTAGGAGACACTGCTCCGAATTTCAGCGCATTGACAACTGAAGGTCAGATTATGTTTCATGAATGGCTTGGAGACAAATGGGGGATTTTATTTTCACATCCTGCGGATTTCACACCTGTTTGTACAACGGAACTTGGAATGGTTTCAAAACTCAAAGATGAATTTGACAAAAGAAATACCAGAGTTATAGGATTAAGCGTTGATCCTATTGAGTCTCACGACGAATGGATAAAGGACATTAATGAAACTCAGAATACAACAGTAAACTTTCCTATGATCGCAGATGAGAACAAGTATGTGTCGTCGCTTTATGACATGATACATCCTAATGCAGACGACAAATTAACTGTAAGGTCTGTTTTTATTGTAGGTCCGGATAAAAAAATAAAACTTACTCTGACTTATCCTGCTTCTACGGGAAGAGATTTTAATGAGATACTAAGAGCTCTTGATTCTCTGCAGCTCACTTCATCTTTTGGAGTGGCTACTCCTGTAAACTGGAAAGACGGGGATGACTGCATAATCGTTAATTCAATTAATGATGAAGATGCAGCAAAGAAATTCCCCAAAGGTTTTAAAAAAATCAAACCTTATCTCAGAGTAACTCCTCAGCCGAACAAATAAAATATCGTTTATGCAGCGGATTAATTTTTAAAACAATTAATCTGCTGTATGAAATTATTCAGAAACATACTTCAAAAAAATTTATATAAAATTTTACTTTCGCCTGAAACATTAACCGCTTTAAGTCGTTTGAATAAAAGAATCAGCTCCTTCCTTTAAAAAGTTCTTTTCGAAAAATTTATTTTAAAATTTATAAACTAAAATGCCATGACAAAACAGTTAATGCTTTTGGTATTTGCATTATTTTTGATTACAAAAGGAAATTTATTGTCGCAGACTCAAAGTGTAAAAATAGAAACTCCGTCTGTTGACGGGAGTTTAAAAAATTCAGAATGGTCGGGAGCAAAAGTTTTTAGTGATTTTTATAAGTTTATTCCCAAAAGCAGCGACAAAAATTACGATAGTACAATTGTTTATATAAAGCAGACAAAGGACGCTTTGTATTTTGGTTTTGATTATTTCCCTAGAGGAAAAGTCATATCAAAATCCATTACAAGAGACAGAAGCACGGAGGATGAAAACGAATTTTTCATAATGCTAGATCTTGAAAATAAAAACCAGAACGGATATTTCTTTTCTTTCAGTTTTCTGAATAATCAGAGAGATGCATTAGTATATAATCAGAAGAATCAGTCAAACGAATGGGACTGGGTATGGGAAGTGAAATCAAAAATTCTGAGCGAAGCAAGAGACGGAAAACCCGGTCATATTCAGACTGAAGTAAAAATTCCCGTTGACAAGCTTCAGAATAAAAACAGGAAACAGATAGGTGTGGATGTGCAGATGTTTGCTTATAAAGAAGACGGAAATTATTATTATTATTCATTGATTCCGGACAGCGAACTTCTTTCACTTAAAAATACTTACAAACTTGATCTGACAACTCCTTTCGAAGAAAAAGTAAATCTGAATTTCACCTCGATCCCTTTTGCTGTCGGGCAGAGTTTTAATGGTAAATCAGATACGCTCGTTTACGGCGGAGACTTTAACGTAACACTCGACAAGCATAAGCTTAAAGCGACTTACAATCCTGATGAATCTACTCTGGAAGCGGATCCGTTCAGATTTTCGCTTTATGCGAGACCGATTTTTCTTCAGGAGAAAAGACCTTTCTTCAGTAAAGACCTTGATATTTTCAGAACACCTATAAATTTATTTTATACAAGAGCGATTGAAGATATAAATTACGGCGCTAATTATACTTACAGAAGCGATAAGCTTAAAGCCGGAGCTGTGTTTGTCAATGACAGAGATCAGGACGGAAACAAAAGGGATTTCTTTATTGCAAGACCTAACTTTAACGGTAAGGATTTCACACTCGGCTCTCTTTTTATTCATTCAAATAATGACGGCTTAAAATATAACGAAGACATTTTAAGTTTTGACGGGCTGTACAGGTTTCCAAAGAATCCTGTCAGATTACAATTCCAGTATGCAAACAGCTGGAATAAAACCGACGGAGTCAAACAGGAAGGAGCTGCATATCAGCTTTACAGTTATTATCAGTCCGATGATGCAGGAGGACCTTTTGCAGATGTAAGTTATAAAAGAGTAAGTAAAGGATTTAATGCAACTACTTCTTTCAATAATCAGATAGGATTGCCGGACAATTATGATGAGATTGGCGTTTCAGGAGGTTATAAATTTATTTTTGACAGAAAATATTTCAGCGATATTAATGTAAACGGCGGTTTCTACAGAGGAAGTATCCTGGAGGATAACGGTTCTTTACCTGCGGATTTTAAATTACAGAATAATATTTATGTTAATACAAATTACAAAGTTGCGGAATGGCTGAGATTCAATCAGTATTTTGAGTACAATACGCCAAATGATTTCGATCAGAACGGACAGCTAATAACAAGAAAAAACATGGCTCAGGAATATACTGCAAATTTTTTTCTGGGAAATAATTTTCTGAGCGCAGGATATTTCTTCGGTCCTTATTTCGGTTCATTCATAAAAAATCCTTACTTAAGCGGAAACGTATTCCTTTTTGATAAACTCGCTCTCAGCGCTAGCCTGAGCTATTATGACCTGATTGATACAAAGAGAACTATAATCAACACAAGACTTGACTGGAAAGTAATGAATAAATTATTCCTGAGATCATATTTCCAGAGAGATAATTATTCAAAACAGGCATTATGGAATTCGATTCTTCAGTATGAATTTTTTGCTGGAAGCAATGTCTACCTTGTTCTTAATCTTAACGGCGACAAACTTCAGAATACTGCAAAATATTTTAAAGTGGGATACGAGATTAATTTTTGATTAGATCAGAAAGTATTTTTAATATCAACCGTCTGACTTTGCATAAAGCCGGACGGTTTTTTTTTAATAAATTTTGTGTGAGAATATTACTTTGAATATTTTTTAACTTATTAAGTTCTTATTTTATAAAAATCCTTTAAATGAAAATTACGTTTTACATAGCAATGCTTTTACTTTGTTCGGAGATCGCTGTCTGTCAGACAGACGGTATTAATAAGAACTCATCTCCGTTTAAAATTGCCCGTTTAAAATATTCAGGCGGCGGCGACTGGTATAATGATCCCTCAGCGGAAATTAACATGATGGACTATCTTAAAAAAAACACTACAATTGATGTGGCGGAACCTGCATTTTATTCCGTTGATATTTCGTCAGATGATATTTTTAATTACCCGTTTCTATTGATTACTGGACACGGAAATATTGAGTTTTCACAGAATGAGGTTGTCAGATTGCGGAAATACTGCGAGTCTGGAGGATTTCTTTATGCTGATGATGATTACGGGATGAACGAATCATTCAGAAGAGAGATCAAAAAAGTTTTTCCCGGAGAGGATTTAAAAGAGCTTCCTTTCAACCATAAAATTTATAATTCCCAATACTCTTTCCCTAACGGACTTCCCAAAATTCATGAACACGATGCCAAACCTCCCCAGGGATTCGGAATATATATAAATAACAGACTTTGTGTTTATTATACTTACGAAACAAATATTTCCGACGGATGGGCTGATACAAAAGAACATCAGGACCCGCCGGAAAAAAAAGAAGAAGCTTTTAAGATGGGAACGAATATTGTTGTTTATGCTTTAATGAATTGAAACAAAAATTCAAATAATTTTTATGACACAAATACAAACCAGAATGAAAATAATATTTTTCCTTATCGCAGTTAATGCTTTATGTATTGCCGGTTGCAATTCTAAAAGCTCCGAAATAAAAGACGGTTTTACTCTAAACGAAGTGACAAATCAAAATTCTAATCAATCAAATAAGCAAATGGAAGACACTAAAAAAAAAGAAAATCCATACTATTCAAGGACTGACACTGCAAAGCTAAATGTTCCGGATTCAGAATGGGAAAAAATTTTACCGGAAGAAGTATATGGCGTAGCAAGGGGAAAAGGAACAGAAAGAGCATTCACAGGAAAGTACTGGAACACAGAAGGAATCGGCACATACTATTGCGCAGTCTGTGGAAATGCTTTGTTCCGCTCGGATGAAAAATTCGCCAGCGCTTGCGGATGGCCGAGTTTTTTTGAAACCATAAGAAAAAACAGTGTTGTTTACGAAGAAGATAACTCTTACGGCATGAACAGGACTGAGGTACTATGCGGTAGGTGTGACTCACATCTCGGACATTTGTTTGATGACGGACCTCCTCCGACAGGAAAAAGATATTGCATGAACTCTATAGTGCTGGATTTTGAAGTCGGAGATAAATAAATCTCAGGAAATAAATTTTTTAATCCCGGATATCAATTATAAAATTATCAGACAAATATCCGTAATTTATATTTGTGCATCTAGATTTTCTTTTTTAATTTTGTATTTAAAAATTATAATTTAGTACACTACAGTTACTTCATTGAAAAAAACCATTTATAAAATTTTTACACTGTCTGTAAAAGAGCTTTCGGAAAGCGGAAAGCTTTCAGGGATGCTCCTTCTGCTGTTTACATTAGTATCAATCGGGATTACAAATACATTCGGCGGTGATTCGTATATAAATTTTTTTCAGAAAAAGTTAGGATTTGATTTTTTCTCCAAGACGATTGAACATTGGGTAAACGACGGACTGATGGCAATATTTTTTTTTCTTATCGGTCTTGAAATTAAAAGAGAAATTCTCATTGGAGAGCTTTCAAATATAAAGAGCGCTATGCTTCCCGTTATAGCAGCAATAGGAGGAGTGCTGTTTCCTGCAATGATTTTCTATGCATTTAATAATGGAACAGAATTTATTCACGGTTGGGCAATTCCGACAGCTACGGATATTGCCTTTTCATTGGGAATCCTTGCATTACTCGGGGATAAAGTTCCATACTCTCTTAAAATATTTCTTACAGCTTTAGCTATAATTGATGATCTTATAGCAATATTAATTATTGCGTTCATCTACACAAGCTCATTAAATCTGATTTACCTTTATTCAGCTTTGCTGATCTTTTCAGTTCTGATTTTGTTGAGCAAATACAAAGTGAAAAATTTAAATATTTATTATCTGCTGGGAATAGTCCTGTGGTTTTTGATTTTGAAATCCGGGGTTCATGCAACCATCGCCGGAGTTATGCTGGCATTAACAATCCCTTTAAATTCAATCGAAAAAATAGAACACTCTATCCATAAGCCGGTAAATTATTTTATCCTTCCTCTCTTTGCTCTTGTCAACACAGCAATACTCATTGATTCTGCTGCAATAAAAGAATTAAGCTCATCACTTAGTCTTGGAATTATACTCGGGCTTTTCATAGGTAAAGCGGCAGGTATTACATTGTTTTCATTTCTTGCCGATAAATTAAAAATAGGAAAGTTACCCGGAAACATAAAAGTGTTACAGATACTGTCAGTCGGATTTGTTGCAGGGATCGGATTTACTATGTCAATATTCATTACCAATCTTTCTTTTGACAATTCTCTTTTTATTAATGAATCAAAGCTTGCAGTATTGTTAGGTTCGCTGATCTCAGCTTTAACCGGAACATTGTTGTTTCTTGCAATAAGCGGGAAAAGACATTTTAAAAATTAGCGCAGACCCTTGTAAGTTAGTTTGAAGAATATTGGAGTGTAAATTGTGCAGTTTTAATGCGTGAGTCAGGGTCTGCGTTAAAAAACTACATTGTTTAAAAGAGCTTGTGTGACTCTTTGTTCTTAAGCAAACTTATAATGATTAGCCGTTTAAGTCAAATGGTAAAAAAACGGGTTTGTGAAAATATTTTTTTGATTGTATTTCGGCAGGATTTATTAAAGTAATGCTACGTGAAAATTAATCTCCGTCAAGAAAATTTTTATTAAAACTTCAGAATGTTATTAACTGCTTTTTTAAATTCGGACTTGCTCATTATACTGTCACAACCCGCTTTATATGTTTCATCTTTATCCGCCTTATCAGAATAAACAGAAATGATTTTTTTAATTTTAGAATCTCCGTTACTGCGAATATCCTTTATCAGGTTCAATGGATCAAATTTTTTTTCATCAAGATCAACTATTATCAAATCCAGATTTACAATTCCGGATTCTTTTAATGCAGTTTCCTGAATTGCGGTTTCTATTATGCTAACCTGACAGTTGAGCTTTGTCAATGTCAGAGCTGAAATCTTTATTATTCCGTTCAGTTCCGGGTCTGATGATACAACCAGTATTTTTCTTGTATTCATAAAATATGCATTAATTATTGTAAGTTAAAAATCTGTATTGATATTTCAGAATAATAATTAATTAAATTTCATTTATCAGTTCAATACTTTGTAACATTAATTATTCCGGATCCGGTTTTATTGTTCTGAATTGATAAACGGAAAAATTAGTATTAATTTGAATTCAAATTTTACGGAAATTATTTAATATGTCCAAAATTACCATTGATAGCCGGGAAATCGATTTCATTCCCGGACAAACAATAATTCAAGCCGCTCTTAACGCAGGCATTGAAATTGCTCATTTCTGTTATCACCCGTCTTTATCAGTAGCAGGTAACTGCAGAATTTGTTTGGTGGAAATTGAAAAAATGCCGAAACTTTCTATCGCATGTTCGACTCCAGCAACCGAAGGAATGATCATTCATACAAAATCCGAGAAAGTCATACATGCTCAGAATGCAGTGATGGAGTTTCTTCTGATCAATCATCCTCTCGATTGTCCGATATGCGATGAAGCGGGTGAATGCAAGCTTCAGGATTATGCTTATCAGTACAGCGTAGGGATTTCAAGATTCGATGAGATGAAGAATGAAAAAGACAAAAGAGTTTCTCTCGGACCGAATGTAATGTTTGATCAGGAAAGATGCATAAGTTGTTCAAGGTGCATCAGATTCTGCGATGAGATCGCAAAAGATCCTCAGCTTACTTTTGTTCAGAGAGGCGATCATGTGACCATAGAAACATTTCCCGGGGAAGAGCTTGATAATCCATACTCAATGAATGTAATCGAGATTTGTCCTGTTGGCGCTTTGACATCAAAGGAATTCAGATTCAAATCAAGAGTATGGGAAATGTCGTTTACTGATTCCGTCTGTCCCGGCTGCTCTAGAGGGTGTAATTCTATTATAGGAGTAAGAAATAATCAGATACTGAGAATCGAACCGAGAGAAAATACCGGAGTCAATGATTACTGGCTTTGCGACTGGGGAAGATTAAACACTTTAAAGAACATCAATGATGAAAAGATAAGATTTAATTCACCGAAAATAAAACTTCATGAAGATTCGCTCGATAAAGAGGAGCTGATAGACGTTAACTGGGATGAAGCGACATCGAAAGCGGTTTCCCATTTAAAGAAATATGAAAGCCCGGAAATAATGTTCGTTGCATCAGCTTTTTCAACTCTTGAAGATAATTACTCTCTAAAGAAATTTGCAAAAGAAATTTTCAACAGCGAAAATATTTTTTATATTCCATTTATTGATGAATCATTCGGCGATAATATTCTAAGAAGATCGGATAAGACCCCGAATTCAAACGGTCTGAAGCTGCTCGGCATAAAAGAATTTTCCGGGCAAACCCTGGAAATGCTCAAATCAGGAAAAATAAAATTTCTTTACATTTTGAATGAAGACATTTCAAGACTGAAAGATTCCGATTCATTTCTTAAAAATATTCAATCAAGCGTTCAGCAAATCACTTATGTTAATGAGTATTCATCAAATGCGAATGTGATTTTTCCTGTTTCCGCTTATGCTGAAATTAACGGAACGTTTGTAAATTTTCAAAACAGAATACAGCGGGTGCGTCCTGCCGTTACTACTCTCGAACAGGAAAGACTTATCGGCGAATTTCAGCTTTCAAGATGGGATAAGATGGGATCACATAATGACAGATGGACACACGGAACTAAATTCAATGCCAGACCGGGATGGAAGATAATAAGTCAGCTTGCAAAAGTTATGGGACATGAATTTAAATTTGAAAATACTGAAGATGTTTTTGTTGAACTTTGTTCTGCTGTTCCTGAGCTTAACGGCTATGATTATGAAGCGGTTGGCAGCAAAGGAATTGTTGCCGGAGAAAAAATCTTAATTGATTCGGAATAAAACATAAGCAGTCATAAAATTGATTAAAGGGAAACTCATTGCATTGACTGCAATGAGTTTTTTGTTTTTAATGAAATGATTACTGTTAAGTTTATTAAATGGCAAATCGGAAATGCTGAAAATAAAAAATCTTAAAAAGTCTTTCACAAATTCCGGAAAGGAAAAATTCAGTATAATAAATATCCAAGAATTCTCTGTTAATGACTGCGATCAGCTTGCAGTCAGTGGAGAGAGCGGTTCAGGCAAATCTACATTTCTCAATCTGATATCCGGAATTCTCAGACCTGACGAAGGTGAAATATTGATCGGGGATACAGATTTAACAAAATTGCCGGAATCACGGAGAGATCTTTTCAGAGCCAGGAATATCGGTGATATATTTCAGACTTTTAATCTTCTTCATGCGTTCACTTCATTGGAAAATGTCATGCTCGGAATGATGTTCACAGGCAGAACTGACAAATTAAGATCTATCGAAGCGCTGGATAAAGTCGGATTGTCGAACAGATTGAACAGCAAGCCGTCTGAGCTTTCAGTTGGCGAGCAGCAAAGGGTTGCAATTGCAAGAGCGATTGTAAACTCTCCCGCTCTTCTTCTGGCGGACGAACCTACAGCTAATCTTGATAAAAAAAATTCCGGCATTGTAATTGAACTGATTAAAAATCTTTGCAAAGAAAATAAAATTATACTTCTGCTTGTTTCTCATGAAAAGGAAGTTGTTGAAGAGTTTAAGCTGCAGAGATATTTTTCCGATATAAATAAATCAGACTAACATCAGAGTTGTTAAACTATGAATACATTTAGGATTGTTTATAAAAACATAAAGCAAAGAAGTTTATCTTCAATGCTTACAATGTTATCCGTCCTTCTTGGAGTAGGTCTGGTAACAGCTATTTTAATATTAAAAAATGAAAGCGAAGAAGCATTTAATCAGACAGCTACAGGTTATGAGATTATAGTCGGTCCGAAAGGAAGTTCTCTGCAGCTTACTCTCAGCACGGTTTATCAGATAGGATTACCGATTCAGAATATGTCATTACAAGTCTATGGTCTGCTGAAAAATGATAAAAGAGTCAGACTGGCAATTCCTTATGTCTTTGGCGATAACTATAAAAACTTCAGGATAACAGGCACTGTATCCGAACTCTTTTCCGAGTTTGAATACAAAAAAGGCATCAGGTATAAATTAGATGAAGGGAATTTTTTTTCAAATGATTTTGAAGCTGTGATAGGAAATGAAGTTGCAGATAAAACGGGATTAAAAACGGGCGATACTTTTTCGGGCTCTCACGGAATTGAATCTTATGAAGGAGCGCCAGAGCATTCAGAGAAAAAATTTAAAGTCACGGGGATTTTAAGCAAGACTTTTACGCCTTCGGACAGAGTAATTTTTGTTTCAATGAATTCAGTCTGGGAACTTCATAATCATGAAAATGAAATTACAGGAAACGATGATCATCATATAATTCCTGACAGCATGAAAACCATTTCAGCTGTTTTGCTGAAACTTAAAAGCCCTGTATTTTTTGATCTTCTGAGAAGACAGATTAACGAAAATAAATACGAAGGAATTAATGCGCAGGCAGTGCTGCCTCTTTTTGAAATAAAGCAATTGTTTGACATCATCGGCAATATAAATTCCGTAATACTCGTGATAGCTTATTTAGTCATATTTACTGCAGCCGTTTCAATTTTAGTTTCAATTTATAATTCAATGAACGAGAGGATGCGTGAAATAGCTATTATGCGCTCTCTCGGAGCGAGAAGGTTTTTAATTATGAAAATCATTATTTTTGAAGGAATGTTCCTGAGTGCTGCCGGAGCATTACTTGGATGCATCTCAGGTCATGTTGCTGTTTTTTTACTTGAAGAAAAAATCTCAGGGCTATCAGGGATTAAAATTTCAGGATTTGTATTTAGCATGTTTGAAGTTTATTTAATTACCGGAACAGTAATCCTCGGTATACTCGTTAGCATTATTCCTGCAGTAAAAGCATACAGGACAGATGTTTCAAAGAATCTGAATTAAGGCAACTGATTATGAAAACGAATATTTTGAATCTTTTCAGATGTACAGGCAAATAATTTAAAAAATGAAAAAAAACTCTACCATCTCAGAAAAAAAAGAACCCGGTTTATTGCCAGGCGTTATTTTGGTTTTTATATGGCCTTTGATTTATTGTTACAAGTATGTTTTTTCAGGCAGCAGCTTTTCTTTAACTATGGGTAATGATTTTCCCGTAATATATACTTACAAACTCATACTCCTTGACAAACTAAGTAATTTCAGTTTTCCTTTATGGTCGCCTTCAGAGGCATGCGGTTATCCTTTTTTCTCAAATCCTTTTGTACAGGCGTATTATCCTTTGAATATTTTACTTGCTGCCGTTTACAAAATAAACGGCGGATATTCTTACGCTGATCATCAGATCTTCACAGCGCTCGGGTTGTCAATATTTGCAGCAGGGTTGTTACTTTGGCTGCGGTCTTTAAAGATTAATCCGTTTTTTGTAATAATAGCGGTGATGATCGTAAGCGTCAGTTCAAGGATGACGGAGATTCTCAGATTTACAAATGCAGTTCATACGATTGCATGGGTACCTTTCATATTGTACGGACTTACGCTGGCAGCTTGCAGCGCAAAAAAATTTAAAGCCGGAATAATAATTTTTGTTTCTTTCGTAATGATGATCACAGCCGGGTATGCGTATTATGTTTATTACTCTGCATTTCTTATTTTTACTTATATTGTAATTTTAATTTATTCGGCTCACAAGAAGTATATTTTCGGCGAAAGTAAATTCAGTCTGAAGGAATATTCTGCAGTGATATTAATTTCTCTTTCGGCAGCTGCGCTGGTTTGTTATCCATATTTGAATTCGGTAAAACAGTTAATGGATCAGACTGATCTGAGAGTAGGCGGTAGTTTTGAATTTTCTACTCTTCACAAATTCACTTTTCAGAACACTCTTGGATCTCTTTTCTATCCGTCCGCTTCTCATATTGAAGGCTGGTACTATTTCGGACTTGCAAGCATAATGATTGTCGCTGTAATGTATCTGTATATAATTACAAATAAATCCCGGTACAAAAATCAGTTCCTTCTGCTTGCAGTAATACTGATATGGTATATAATAATCTCTTACATTACTTATGGCGAAAGTTCATACCTGTTCAGAATTCTCTGGGATTATATCCCGGGATTCTCGCGGTTAAGAATATTGGGAAGAATGAATGTAATATTCGTTCCTGTCTTTGCTTTTCTTCTTGCAGATCATTAGAAACAATTCACGGAATAATAAAAACGGGAAATGAAAATAAAAGCGATACAAGGTATAAATATTTTTTGATATCGTTTACAATGTTCTTTGCAGTAATATTATCCGTGCAGATATATTTTTATTACAACAAAGTTTTTTTCAAAGATTCAATAAGCTACGCAAAGGATTATTCCGGAGAGTTTGATGAAAAGGTTTTTATAACATTTAATGTAGTTTCGTTTGTTCTGATATTTCTATTCCTTGCCGGAAGAAAGTATTTAAATAACAAAAAGCTTGTGTATTTATTTTTACTGATAATATTTTCTGTTAACATATTGGATCTATACTCTGCAGGCGGCAGGCAATGGGCTTTGTCTAAACAACCGGATCATACAAGAAGAATAGTCCGTGCGGATGAAATGATTTATAATTCACTTTCAGTTCCCCGTGAATACAGAAGCGGTATGATTTCAGTATCTCCCAACTTTTCGGTAGGATTTGTAGATGAATGGTATTTTGATAGATATCATACTTTTCTGAAAAGATATGAAGAGGATTTGAATAACGATGCGGAAGGAAAGCTTGCCGAAGCTTTTAATTTTTTACTGGGGATTAACGACGGAAGGAGAATCTTCTGTTCACGGGAAATTAAAACAGAAAGCATTACCGATTTTGTTTCGGATGCAAAAAAATCCGACTCGGCAACTGTCGTCAGCATTCAGACAGAAAAATACAACGGAGATGAAATGGTCTGTATAATTGAAACAAGGGAAGATTGCTATTGTTCATTTATAGATAACTGGGACAATAACTGGGAAGCTTATGTAAACGGAAACAAAGTAAATATTGAGAAACTGTTCGGAACTTTTAAATCTGTTAAAATAGAAAAAGGCAAAAACACAGTTGTCTTCAGATACAATCCGGCTTTGTTCGGTTTATTCTGAAAAATTGCTGAATGTTTTTTAATTTATTTTACGGATATTTTAAAGAATACAATTTATTAAAATGCACAGTAAGATCATCGGAAATATGCCTATAATAATTTATAAAACATGTATGGGAATAATTGTAATGACTGTATTTGTTTTATTATTTTCAAATTCCCGGCTTGACGGAAACGCTGCTGTTTATAATATTCACGGCGAAAGAAAAGAACTTACGGAAATTAATTATAAACCTGCCGGCAAGTTTGGTAAAGACACATTAAAAAGTAAAGGTTCGCTTGACGGAGATCAGAAAATAATTTCACCTGATCTGAGCGGCAAACCTTTTGATCCAAACGCACCATTTACCAAACTGACATTCAGAATGCTGCGAACATACATTCCAGGCAAAGCTCTGCCTGAAGATCTTAAAAAACTAAACGGAACAAATGTAGAAATACTCGGTTTCATGGTGCCTCTTGTAGCTTTAGAGAATATGGATGAATTTTTACTGACATCTGCTCCGCCGCTAAGCTGTTACTGCGCTCCGCCGGTTTTTATTAATGAGATCATTTATGTTAAGCTTATGAACAGCAAGACAGATTTTAAAACAGGAGCTATAAAGATCAGAGGGCAGTTCAGTATAAATCTTGATATCAAAGACGAGTATTCAGATATTATTTACAGTATTTCTGCGGTGAATATAGAATAAAAATTCTTCACACCGGTTTCTTTAATTAGTTTTTAAATGTCAAAAAAGAAAAAAGTTACAGTTGAAATAATTCTCAAAGCAAAGAAGAACGGGTTTTCGGACAGGCAGCTTGCTCATATATTCGGAACATCCGAAGAGTACATCCGTGACTACAGATTTAAAAATGAAATATTCCCCGTTTACAAAACCGTTGATACATGCGCTGCGGAGTTTGAAGCAGGCACTCCCTATCATT
>WBZU01000272.1_pt1 | contig 47089 bp, 47 predicted proteins | sample 5204311 | NCBI WGS metagenome assembly WBZU01 (sample SAMN12344359, study PRJNA552823) | activated sludge metagenome | biome: Activated sludge suspended growth; feature: Nitrification reactor; material: Wastewater; isolation source: activated sludge from nitrification reactor of wastewater...
GAGGCGCCGGCGACTCCGGTGGCCGCGCATCGAGCGCGGACGAAGGTGTCGCGTGGATGCGCACGGCCGGGTGACGGGATTCAGGAGTCAGACGACACGGGACAGACGCGGCGGTGACTCGGGTGGCCGCGCATCGAGCGCAAATGGCCGGTTCTCGGTCGACGCCCGCCCCACCTCGGCGGTCGATCCGCCGCCACCGGAGTCGCCGGCGCCTCTGCCCTCTGATCCCTGATCCCTGACACCTGACACCTGACACCTGACACCTGACACCTGCCTACTTGAACACCGTCCCCGACGCCGGCGTCGAGGTCTCCGGCACGATGTCGAGGTTGCCCAGCCCCGAGAACACGTTGCGGTTCTTCGCCTCCTTGCCCTCGAGCTTGATCGTGAGGCGCAGGTCGTTCAGCGAGTCGGCGTTGCGCAGCGCGTCCTCGTAGCTGATGAGGCCGGCCTCGTAGAGGTCGAACAGCGACTGGTCGAACGTCTGCATGCCGAGCTCGCGCGAGCGCTTCATGATCTCCTTGATGCCCGAGACGTCGCCCTTGAAGATCAGGTCGGAGATGAGCGGCGAATTGAGCATCACCTCGACCGCGGGCACGCGCCCCTTGCCGTCGCGGCGCGGGATCAGGCGCTGCGCGACGAACGCGCGCACGTTGAGCGAGAGGTCCATCAGGAGCTGCGAGCGCCGCTCCTCGGGGAAGAAGTTGATGATGCGGTCGAGCGCCTGGTTCGTGCTGTTCGCGTGCAGCGTCGCGAGGCACAGGTGGCCGGTCTCGGCGAACGCGATGGCGTAGTCCATCGTCTCGCGGTCGCGGATCTCGCCGATCAGGATCACGTCGGGCGCCTGCCGCAGGGAGTTCTTGAGGGCGATCTGCCAGCCCTCGGTGTCGACGCCGACCTCGCGCTGCGTGACGATGCAGTTCGCGTGCTGGTGGACGAATTCGATCGGGTCCTCGATCGTGATGATGTGGCCGAAGCTGTTGTCGTTGCGGTAGCCGAGCAGCGCCGCCATCGACGTCGACTTGCCGCAGCCGGTGGCGCCGACGAAAAGCATGATGCCGCGCTTGCTCATGATCACGTCGCGCAGCACCGGCGGCAGGCCCAGGTCCTCGAACTTCGGGATCGTCGTGTTGATCGTGCGCAGCACCATGCCGACGCGCCCCTGCTGCACGAACGCGTTGACGCGGAAGCGGCCCACCCCCGGCGGAGCGATCGCGAAGTTGCACTCCTTCGACGACTCGAACTCGGCCGCCTGCTTGTCGTTCATCACGCTGCGCACGAGCTCGATCGTGTGCTGCGGCGTGAGCGACGACTTCGACACCGGCGTGATCTTGCCGTCGACCTTGAGCGCCGGCGGGAATTCGGCCGTGATGAACAGGTCGGAGCCCTTCTGCCGGACCAGCAGCTCGAGGAGCTCGTGGATGAACTTGGTGGCGCGTTCGCGTTCCATGGAGGGATCCCCGGGGTCAGCCGCCGAACAGGTCCTTGTTCACCGCGCGCATGCGCGCCTCGGCGGCGGACACCTGGTTGCGGCGGACCATCTCGACGAGGCACTGGTCGAGCGTCTGCATGCCCATCGCCTGCGATGTCTGGATCGCCGAATACATCTGCGCGACCTTGTTCTCGCGGATCAGGTTGCGGATCGCGGGCGAGCCGACCATGATCTCGTGCGCGGCGACGCGCCCCTGCCCGTCCTTGGTCTTGAGCAGCGTCTGCGAGATCACCGCGACGATCGACTCGGACAGCATCGCGCGGACCATGTCCTTCTCGGCCGCCGGGAACACGTCGATGATCCGGTCGACCGTCTTGGCGGCGGAGCTCGTGTGCAGCGTCGCGAACACCAGGTGGCCGGTCTCGGCGGCGGTGAGCGCGAGGCGGATCGTCTCGAGGTCGCGCATCTCGCCGACGAGGATGTAGTCGGGGTCCTCGCGCAGGGCGCTCCGCAGCGCGTTCGCGAACGACAGCGTGTGCGGGCCGACCTCGCGCTGGTTGATCAGGCACTTCTTCGACTCGTGCAGGAATTCGATCGGGTCCTCGATCGTGAGGATGTGCCCGTACTCGTTCTCGTTCACGTGGTTGACCATCGCCGCGAGCGTGGTCGACTTGCCCGAGCCGGTGGGCCCGGTCACGAGGATGAGCCCGCGCGGGCGCTCGGTCAGGTCGGCGAAGATCTTCGGCGCGTTGAGCTCCTCGAGCGACAGCACCTTCGACGGGATCGTCCGGAACGCCGCCGCGGCGCCGCGCTGCTGGTTGAACGCGTTGACGCGGAAGCGCGCGAGGTTGGGGACCGCGAAGCTGAAGTCGCACTCGAGGACTTCCTCGTAGGTCTTCCGCTGCGCGTCGCTCATGATGTCGTACACCATGGCGTGCACGTCGTCGTGCTCCATCGGCGGCAGGTTGATGCGCCGGATGTCGCCGTGGACGCGGATCATCGGCGGCAGCCCCGACGAGAGGTGCAGGTCGGACGCCTTGTTCTTGACCGCGAAGGCGAGGAGCTCGGTGATGTCCATTCAGGGCCCTATAATCGCCGGCGGAGCGGCGCCGCGATCGTCCGGCGCCGCAGCCCGAAGCCTTCGGGCGCAAGCAGGTTCCGTGCCGCCTGGCGGCACGATGCCAACGTCATTGGATTATGAGCCTCGACGAGAAGGCGTGGCAAGCCGCGCGCGTCCGGATCGCCCGGGCGACGCGGGCCGCGGGGCGGGACCCGTCGACGGTCCGGCTGCTCGCCGTTTCGAAGACGCGGCCGCCGGAGGCGGTCCGCGAGGCGTGGGCCCTCGGCCAGCGCGCGTTCGGCGAGAACTACGTCCAGGAAGCGGCGGCGAAGCGGGCCGCGCTCGCCGACCTCGAGGGCATCGAATGGCGGCTCATCGGACCGCTGCAGAGCAACAAGGCGGCGCTCGCGGCCGAAGTGTTCGACGCGGTCGAGTCGGTGGACCGGCTGAAGATCGCCGAGCGGCTGTCGGCGGCGCGCGCGGCGGACCGGCCTCCGCTCGAAGTCCTCGTGCAGGTGAACGTCAGCGGCGAGGCGTCGAAGAGCGGCGCCGCACCCGACGCGGCCGTCGCGCTCGCCCGCGCGGTCGCGCCGCTGCCGCGCCTGAGGCTCGCGGGGTTCATGGGCATCGCCGAGCCGACGGATGACGTCGCGCGCCAGCGTGCGCAGTTCGCCATGCTCGCGCGATGTCTCGCCGAGGCGCGCGCCGCGGGGCTCGACGTCGGCGTGCTGTCGATGGGCATGACGGCCGACCTCGAAGCGGCGATCCTCGAGGGCGCGACCGAGGTGCGGCTGGGGACGGCGCTGTTCGGCGAGAGGACGCCGAAGCGGTGAGCGTCCGGCGTCGCCGTCCCCTGCGCTCGCGTCGCGCCACGCTCACCCGGATCCGGCGCGCGACCTGATACGCTCCACGCTCGACTCCGAACGCTCGCCGCTCACCGCTCAACTCCCGGCGCTCGACGCCGAACCCGCACCGCCCCACGCCCATGCCCATGTCCATCACCTTCCTCGGCGGCGGCAACATGGCCTCCGCGATCGCCGGCGGCCTCGTCGCGCGCGGGCGCGCCGCGCGCGAGATCGCGATCGTCGACCCGGTCGACGCGCAGCGCGCGAAGCTCGAGGCGGCGATGCCCGGCGTGCGCACGTTCGCGTCGGCCTCGGCGGACGCGGTCTCCGGCGCCGCGATCGTCGTGCTCGCGGTGAAGCCGCAGCAGATGCGCGAGGCCTGCGCGGCGCTCGCCCCGCACGTCGCCCGCGTGCCGGTCGTGCTGTCGATCGCGGCGGGCGCGCGCAGCCGCGACATCTCGCGCTGGCTGCGCGGCTACGACCGCATCGTGCGCGCGATGCCCGACACGCCGTCGCTCGTCGGCGCCGGGATCGCGGGCGTCTGGTCGTCGCCGTCGGTCGACGCCGCGGGGCGCGCGTCGGCGGTCGCGATCCTCGAGGCGTGCGGCGAGGTCGTGCCGGTCGGGCGCGAGGACGCGCTCGACGCGGTCACCGGCATCTCGGCGTCGGGCGTCGCGTACGTGTTCTACTTCATCGAGGCGCTCGAGGCGGCCGCGCGCGCGCACGGGTTCGACGCGCGCGACGCGCGCAGGCTCGCGTACGCGACGTTCGACGGCGCGGTGAAGCTCGCGGCGTCGAGCGGCGAGGACTGCGCGACGCTGCGCGCGCGCGTCACGTCGAAGGGCGGGACGACCGAGCGCGGCATCGCGGCGCTCGAGGCCGCGCGCGTCCGCGAGGCGATCGCGGCGGCCGTCGACGCGGCGACGAAGCGCGCGGCGGAGATGGGCGAGATTCTCGGAGGCGACGGCTGACATGGCGCAGCAGGCGATCTCGTTCGTGCTCGAGGTGTTCTTCGGGCTGTTCATCTACGGCTTCCTCGTGCGCTTCCTGATGCAGGCGATGCGCGCGCCGTTCCGCAATCCCGCCGGGCACGCCGTGATCGCGCTCACCGACTGGGCGGTCAAGCCGCTGCGCCGCGTGATCCCGGGCGCGGGCGGCTACGACTGGGCGTCGCTCGTCGCCGCGTACCTGGCCGAGGTCGCGTGGATCCTCGCGATGCTGCTGATCTTCTCGTCCGGGTTCGCGGGGATCACCGCGGGGGCGGCGCTGTTCGTGCTCGCGTCGGCCGCGGTCCAGCTCGTCAAGGCGATCCTGTGGCTCGCGATCGCGGTCGTGATCCTGCAGGCGGTGCTCTCGTGGGTCGCGCCGGACGGGCCGCTCTCGGGGCTGCTCAACGCGCTCACGTTCCCGTTCCTGCGCCCGCTGCGCCGCGTGATCCCGCCGATCGGCGGCACGCTCGACCTGACGCCGCTCGTGCTGATCGTGATCCTGCAGCTCGCGCTGATGATCCCGGTGCGCTGGCTCGAGGGCGCGGTGATCGGGCTCTTGCGCTGATGGCCGGCGGCGCGAAGGGCGTCGCGCCCGCCGCGCCCGCCCCGTGGCTCCGCGAGGAGGCCGGCGCGATCGTGCTCGCGCTGCACGTGCAGCCCGGCGCGAAGCGCACCGAGGTCGAGGGAACGCACGGCGCGGCGCTCAAGGTCCGGCTCGCCGCGCCGCCGGTCGACGGCAGGGCGAACGCGGAGCTCGTGAGATTCCTGGCCGACGCGTTCGGCGTCGCGCAACGAGAGGTCGCGATCGTCCGCGGCGAGACCTCGCGCGGGAAGGTCGTCAGGATCGGCGCGCCGACGCGCAGGCCGGACCGCGGATGGGGTCGCGTCGCGGAGGCCTGAGCGGCTCGCAGGGCGCTGCGGCGACTCGATAGGCGCCGGGCCGAAGCCCGACCCACAGGGGAGAGGTCCGTGGGTCGGCCTTCAGGCCGACGGGGTTGCGGCGATTCCGGAAGCGCTGCGGCGACTCGAACTGCGTCGGGCCGAAGCCCGGCCCACAGTCAACTCCGGCTTCCCGTGGGTCGAACTTCGGCTCGACGGTCTTGCGGCGCTAGACCGATACCGAGACGGTCCTGATCGCGCCCCTGATCTTCTTGACGATGTCGGCCGACGGGTTGGCCATGTTGTGCGCGTGTCTCGCGTGGTCCGCGACCAGACGCATCACCTCGTCCTCGGTCTCGGCGCGCACCTCGAACGCGCAGCCGCCGTGCGGATCGACATCGAGACAGCCGAGCTTCCGGTATTGCTTGCTTGACATGATCGCCTCCTGAGGCGCCGCTCGCCGCGCGAGACGCGGCCCGGGCGCAGAACGTCGACGGGAACGACGCAGGGTCGGGGAAACCGGGGCTTCCCCCAGGAAACGAAGACGGGCCGCTCGCGGCCCTCGACCCTGGACGGCCATCGTGGAACCGCGTCGAGCCGGTGTCAAGGCGCGGGCGCCCGGGACCTCGCGCGAGAGGGGGCGGGGTCCCCGGTCGGCCGCGATGCGCTTCAGCAAGGCGCCACCGCCGCGTTGGCCAGCGCGACGAACTCCTCGACCGACAGCGTCTCGCCGCGCCGCCGCGGATCGATCGCCGCGGCCGCGAACGCCGCGGGCGCGACGACGTCCGCGAGCGCGTTGCGCAGCGTCTTGCGCCGCTGGCCGAACGCGGCGGTGACGATGCGAGCGAATCGCTCGGCGTCGGCGATCTGCGGCGCGGCGGAACCGAGCGGCACGAGGCGGGCGACGGCGGAATCGACCGCCGGCGCGGGGCGAAACGCTCCCGGAGGCACGGTGAACAGGCGCTCGATCGCGAACGTCACCTGAAGCATGACGGTGAGCCGGCCGTACTCGGGCGTCGAGGGCTCGGCGGTCATCCGCGCGACCATCTCCTTCTGCAGCATCACCGTGAGGTCGCGCAGCGCTTCCGCCTGGTCGGCGAGGTGGAACAGCAGCGGCGAGCTGATGTTGTAGGGCAGGTTGCCGACGACGCGCAGGTTCCGGCCCAGCGTCCTGAAGTCGAACGCGAGCGCATCGCCCACGACGAGCTCGAGCGCGTGCGGCGGGAAGCGTTCCGCGAGGCGCGCGGCGAGGTCGCGGTCGATCTCGATCGCGACGATGCGGCCCGCGCGCGCGATGAGCTCGGCGGTGAGCGCGCCCAGGCCCGGGCCGATCTCGATGACGGTCTCGCCCGGGCGCGGCGCGACCGCGTCGGCGATGCGCGCGAGGTAGTGCGGGTCGGCGAGGAAGTTCTGGCCGAAGCGCTTGCGCGCGACGTGGCCGTCCACCGTCCGGCCGGCCGGGCGCGCCATCGGCGGGCCTCCCGCGCTACCGCGCGGCGGCGGCCGCGAGCTCGATCGCGAGCCCGACCGCGGCGTGCAGGCTGCCGTCGTCGGCACGCTTCGCGCGCTCGGCGTCGACCGCGAGGTCGAGCGCGGTGCCGTGGTCGACCGAGGTCCGCGGGAACGGAAGGCCGAGCGTCACGTTGACGCCTTCGCCGAAGCTCGCGGCCTTGAGCGCGGGCAGCCCCTGGTCGTGGTACATCGCGACGATCGCGTCGTACGCGCGCGCGTGCGACGGCACGAACACGGTGTCCGCCGGCAGCGGGCCGTGGACGTCGATGCCGGCCGCGCGGGCCTCCGCGATCGCCGGCGCGATCGTGTCGACTTCCTCGCGCCCGAGGTGGCCGCCTTCCCCCGCGTGCGGGTTGAGGCCGCACACGGCGATGCGGGGCGCGCCGATCCCGAAGCGGCGCTTCAACTCGGCGTCGACGATCGCGATCGTCTCTGACACCGCGGCGCGCGTGATCGCGGAGGGCACCGCGGCGAGCGGCAGGTGCGTCGTGACCAGCGCGACGCGGAGCGGCGCGTCGCGGTCGCCGCCGACGAGCATCATCACGACGCGCGGCGTGCCGGTGCGCTCGGCGAAGAACTCGGTGTGGCCGGTGAACGGCAGCCCGGCGTCGAGGATCGCGCTCTTCTGGACCGGCGCGGTGACGAGCGCGGCGAACGCGCCCTCCGCGCATGCGTCGCAGGCCTGGCGCAGCATCGCGAGCACCGAGGCGCCGTTGGTCGGGTCGGGATGGCCGGGGACCGGGGGCGCGGCGAGCGGCTGGTGCCAGACCTCGACGACGCCGCCCGAGGGCGCGTAGGACGCGGGATCGTAGTCGGCGTACTTCGGCGCGAGACCGATGCGCGCGGCGCGCGCGGCGAGCACGTCGCGGTCGCCGAGCAGCACGAGCCGGGCCGCGCAGGGCTCGCGCGCGTGCCGCATCGCGAGCATCGCGCAGAGCTCCGGGCCGATGCCCGCGGGCTCGCCCGAGGTGATCGCGATCGCGGGGCGGCCGGACGAAGTCACGGCGCGGAGGCTCCTTCGAAGCGGACGACCTCGAGGTCGGGCGCGGCGCGGAGCGTGAAGCCGCCCTCGCCATCCGCCTCGATGCGGGCCTGCGTGAAGCCGTCGAGCGAGTTCGCGGGCGCGCCGAACAGCCACAGCTGCTCGAGCGGGCTCGCGGCGTCGATCTCGCCGGTGTGCTGCACCGCGCGGCCGAGCGGCAGCGCATGACCTTCGCGGCCGAACGCCGGGAACTGGTCGAGCGGCGCGCGATAGCGGAGCACCTGCCGTCCCGCGTAGCGCGCGCGCGTGTTGAGGTCGAACCAGGCGCCGGGCGGCAGCGCGACCTCGACCTCGCCGCCCGGCGACAGGATCGGCGCGACCAGCAGCGCCTCGCCGCAGAGGAACTGCGTCTCGAAGCCGCGCACGAGCGCGTTGCCCGGGAACGCGAGCGGCATCGCGCGCATCACCGGAAGGCCGGTGCGCGTCGCCTGCACGACGACGCGCTCGAGGTAGGGAACGAGCCGGTAGCGGAACGCGAGCCACTTGCGCGCGATCGCCTCGGCCTCGGGGCCGAACGCCCACGGCTCGCGCTCGCCGAGGCCGTAGAGGCGCATGTGCGAAGTGAACACCGACGCCTGCAGCCAGCGCACGTACAGCTCGGCGCCGGGCTTCTCCGCCCCGTAGAAGCCGCCGATCGCCGATCCGTGGTACGGGTTGCCGCTCATCCCGAGCGACAGGCCGCCGCGGATCGAGGCGGCGAGGCCCTCCCAGTCGCTCTGCGGGTTGCCGACCCAGCCGGCCGGGTGGCGCTGGCCCGCCGACCATCCGGCGCGGGAGAGGACGATCGCGGGGCCGGCGTCCTTCGGCTGGAAGCGCGCGGTCGCGTCGTGGACGCACTGGTTGTAGAGCTGCGGATAGACGTTGTGCAGGCGCGCGCCGTGGTCGCCGTTGAAGGCGATTGCGTCGGCGGGGACCTGTTCGCCGAACCCCGCCTCGAACGCGTCGACGCCGTCGTCGATCAGCTGTTTGTGCTGGTCGCGCCACCACGCGTAGGCGGCGGGGTTCGTGAAGTCGACGATCCCCGAGTCCGGCAGCGGCGTCAGCACGTCGCCGAACGGGGTCGTCGCGGGATCGGCGTCCCAGCGGTGGACGTAGGGGTCGCCGAGATCGGTCGTGAGCAGGTAGTGGCGCTGCGCGAGCTCGGCGAACAGCGGGTCGTGCACCGAGACGCACGGATACTCCCAGACGCTCACGCGGAGCCGATGCGCCTTGATCGCGGCGATCGTCGCGCGCGGGTCGGGGAACCGCTCGGGGTCCCACTGGAAGTTGAAGCGCGTGTCGGTCTTCCACGCGGTGCGCCCGTCGAGCGCGACCGCGTCGCACGGGAGCTTGCGGGCGCGCATCTTCGCCGCCGTCGCGATGACCTCGTCCGGCGCCCGGAAGGTCAACCGCGAGATCCAGAGGCCGAGGCTCCAGCGCGGGAGCGCGGGCGCGCGGCCGGTGAGCTGCGTGTACAGGTCGAGGATGCCGGCAGGCGCTCCGGCCGCGAACAGGAACAGGTCGAGCGCCTCGTCGTCGACGACGACCGCATAGCTGCGGTGCGACCAGTCGGGGTGCCCGACGCCGTGCGTCACGCGCGCGGGCGTGTTGACGAACAGCCCCCACGCGCCGTGACCGGTCCCGGGGCTCCACGCGAACGGCGTGTTCTTGTGCGAGCAGCCGGTGTTGACGCCGAGGCAGTCCTCGACCTGCGAGTGCACGAGCTGCCCGCGCTTGTCGAGCGGGCCGAACTTCTCGCCGAGGCCGTAGACCGGCTCGCCCGAGGAGAGCGCGAGCGACGCGATCCAGCGGGGCGACGCGCGCACGCGGCCGAACGCCGGCAATCGCGTGCGGCCGCCGAAGTGGAGGTCCGTGATCGATTGCGTCACGGGCCGGCCCTTCCAGGCGAGGCGGAACGAGAGTGGCGATCCGGCGAGCTCGAGCGTCGCATCGCCCGAGGAGAACCGCCAGACGTCGGGAGCGGGTTGCTCGACCGCGCACGGCTTCGCGCGCCCGGTGACGATGCCGTAGTCGGGGCGCGTGTTCGGGCCCGCGCGCAGCCGGAAGATGCCCGGACCGAAGCACGAGACCTCGAGCACGTCGCCGGTCGACGTGGCGAACGACGCGCCGGTCGCGGTCGTGCCGAGGCTGTTGGGCGCGTCGAGTCTCAGGAAGACGTGGGGATCGACCATGGTCGCGTCAGCCGGCGTAGCGCGGCTCGGGGAGGCCGGGGACGTCGACGCGCATCGCGAAGACGCCGCCCGACCGCGGGAAGCGTTCCAGCTCCTCGTCGGGACGCCCGTCGCGGGCGCTCGTCACGTAGAGCGTCCTCAAGTCGGGCCCGCCGAAGGCGCACATCGTCGGGCACATCGCCGGGAACGGGATCTCGCGCACCGTGCGGCCGGCGTCGTCGAGCTCGACGACGCGTCCCCCGCGGAAGTGCGCGACCCAGTAGTGGCCCGCGCTGTCGACCGCGGCGCCGTCCGGGCGATCGGTGTCGCGCTCCCAGCGTGCGAACGCGCGCATGCGCGAAGGCGCGCCGGTCGCGGCGTCGAAGTCGAACGCGCGCACCGTGAGCGTGGGCGTGTCGGCGTGGTACATCGTGCGCCCGTCGGGGCTCCACGCGAGCCCGTTGCTGACGGTGATGCCGTCGAGGACGCGGTGGAGCGCATGGTCGGCGTCGAGCCGGTAGAGCGCCGCGCTGGCGGCGTCGCGCCGCTCGTTCATCGATCCGACCCAGAAGCGGCCCTGCGCGTCGACGCGGCCGTCGTTGAAGCGGTGGTGGTCGGGGTCGTAGGGCGGCTCGGCGATCTTGCGCTCGAGCCGGCCGTGCGCGTCGGCGAGCCAGATGCCGTCGCGCAGCGCGACGACGAGTCCGCCGGCGTCGCGCAGGCCCAGGCAGCCCGCCGACGCGTGCGCCGGGACGACGTCGTGCGCGCCGGTGGCGGGATCGTAGCGGTGGATCGCCGGCCCGTGGATGTCGACGAACCAGAGCGCCTGCTCGTCGACCGCCCAGGTCGGGCTCTCCGCGAGCCTCGCCTTGACGTCCAGCACGCAGCGGAACGGGGAGTCGGGCATGTCGGGGGGTTCCGGTCAGCGGTCCGCGCTCGCGACGAGCCGCATCGTACAGGAGAACGACGCGCCCGGCGGCAGGATTCGCGTGCCGGTGCCCCGCTCGCCGCGCGCGGCGCGGTTGAACGCGTCGGTCATGTGGCTCGCCGGCTCGAACGCGAGGAAGTCCCGGCCGACCGGCACGTAGACGACGCGCCGGTCGAGCGCGCGGTCCGCCTCGATCGCGACGGCGACGCGGGCGGACGGCCACGCGATCGTGGCGGCGCCGGTGGACGGTTCGAACACGTGGTCGAGGACGACCTCGCCGAGCGGGCGCGCGGCGTCGAAGCGCCAGGCCGGCGGCACGGCCACCCGGCGGACCGGGATCTGCGCGACATCGTTCTCCCACACGTGGCTCGCGGCGAAGGCGAGCGTCGTGTCCGGCGCCTTCGGGAAGAACGGGTGCCAGCCCAGCCCGAACGGGAATGCCCGGTCGCCGGTGTTCTCGATCGCGAGCCGGACGTGGAGCGCGACGCCGTGCGGCGTCGGCGACAGCGCGAACGTCTGCGTCGCGCGGAACGGCCACGGCCACGCGGCCGCATCCTCGCCCCGCGCGGCATGGTCGAGTGCCAGTTGCGCGCGCGCCGTCCCGGCCGATGCGACCGACCACGCGCGCTGCCAGCCGACGCCGTGGATCGCGTGCGGCGAGTCGCCGAAGTTCCGCGCGAGCGCGTGCTCGCGTCCCTCGAAGGCGAGGCGTGCGCCGGCGATCCGGTTCGAGCAGGGAATCAGCGGGTAGCACGCGAACGACCGCGCGCTGCGTTCGGCGCGCGCCGCGGCGGGCGTGGGTCGCAGCACGTCGAACCCCGCGAGCGAGAACGACGCGATCGCGCCGCCCGCCGCCGGCGCGATCTCGACGACGGCGTCGCCGGCGGCGAGGCGGACGAGGCCGGGCGGCGGATCAGTCATCGCCGCAGGACGCACGCGCGATTCCTGTGGGTCGGGCTTGAGCCCGACGCAGCGCCCTCCCTGTGGGTCGGGCTTGAGCCCGACGCCGCGCCCTCCCTGTGGGTCGGGCTTGAGCCCGACGCAGCGCCCTCCCTGTGGGTCGGGCTTGAGCCCGACGCAGCGCCCTCCCTGTGGGCCGGGCTTGAGCCCGACGCAGCGCCCTCCCTGTGGGTCGGGCTTGAGCCCGACGCAGCGCCCTCCCTGTGGGTCGGGCTTGAGCCCGACGCTTCTCCCCCCGCACCGACGCCGTCTCCGGCTAATCCGCGCGCACGCTCATCGACGAAGCGAGCGACGTCAGGTGACTGCCGAGCCCCGCGGCCTGCGAGCGATCGAGCAGGATCGCGATCCACCCGAACCCGGTCGTGCGCACGCCCAGCGCCGCGCGCAGCCCGTCCTTCGTCGGCTGCACGACGAGCCGGGGCGCGTCGAAGTGCGGATACGAGGCGTCGTCCGGGAGGTCGTGCGCGACGGCGGGCGCCATCGACGAGCGCAGCACGCCGAGGAACTGCGCGAGCCGCTCGAGCTCGATCGCCGAGAGCGAGAGCGTCGAGCCGCCGACGCCGAGCGTGACGTGCTCGCGCTTCGCGTCGAACTCGTAGCGGATGTCGGGGGAGGCGGACGTCGTCATGGGGTTCGCGCGATCGAGCCGGGGCCGCAAGCTTATCAGCCGAACGCCGCGGAGAGCGCCGCGGCGATCTCGTCGATCGCGTCGGGTTCGAGGCCCGGGTAGAACGGCACGCCGAGCAGGCGCTCGCCGATCGCGTCGGCCCAGATTCCGCATCCCCTGGGCGCAGGCGCCCGCGGCCGCCGGTCGCGGCGCTCGCGTAGAATCCGGGCATTCGAGGAGAGGCGCCGCCTCCCCTTCTCGTTCGGCCCCCCGGACCGCCGGCCTCCCCATGCGCCACCTCGTCGCCACGAAGGAGTTCCGCGCGGGCTTCGTCGAGATGCTGCCGGCCTGCGTCGGGCTGGTGCCGTTCGGCGTCGTCTGCGGCGTCGGTGCGGCCGCGGCGGGGGCGGACTGGCTCGCCGCGCTCGGCATGGCGCTCTTCATCTTCTCGGGGGCCGCGCAGATCCTCGCGGTGCAGCTCTACGCGGCGAACGCGCCGGCCGCGATCATCGTGCTCACCTGCTTCGTGCTGGGCCTGCGCTTCCTGATGTACAGCGCCGCGATGGCGCCGTACATGCGGCGGCTCCCGGTCCCCTGGCAGCGGGGGCTCGCGTTCCTGCTCACGGACCAGGCGTTCGCCGCCGCGATCCGCAGGTTCGACGCGTCCGAGGACACGCGCGCCGCGGGCCTCCACTTCCTCGGCAGCGGCATCGCGGTGTGGTCGAACTGGGTGGCGACCAACATGGTCGGGTACTTCGCCGGCGCGTCGATCCCGCCGTCGTGGTCGCTCGACTTCGCGGTGCCGCTGTGCTTCATCGCGCTCGTCGCGCCGCTGTTCCGCAGCCTGCCCTCCGTCGTGGCGGCGGTCGCGGCGGGTGTCGCCGTTCTCGCGCTCGCGGGCCTCCCGATGCGGCTCAGCCTGATCGCCGCGGGCCTGATCGGCATCGTCGCGGGGACGGTGGTCGACTTCTCGGGAGAGCGATGGAAGGCGCGCTGAAGCTCTGGGTCGTGATCGTCGCGGTCGGCGCGCTCAACTACCTGTCGCGGGTGTCGTTCATCGCGTTCTTCGCGAACCGCGAGATGCCGGCGCTGCTGGCGCGCGCGCTCAGGTTCGTCCCGGCCGCGATGCTGACCGCGCTCGTGCTGCCGATGGTGCTCGCGCCGTCGTGGGCGGGGACGATCGCCGGCGTCAACCCGAGGATCCCGGCGGCGATCGCCGCGGCGGTCGTCGCGTACCTCACCCGGAGCACGCTCAAGACGCTCGCGACCGGGATGGGCGCGCTGTGGCTCCTGGAGGCGGCGATCCGCTGATTCGGCTACCATTGCGCCATGCGCTTCGAAGGCACCGACACCTACGTCGCCACCGACGACCTCAAGCTCGCGGTGAACGCCGCGCTCGCGCTCGAGCGCCCGCTGCTCGTCAAGGGAGAGCCCGGGACCGGCAAGACGCTGCTCGCGGAAGAGGTGGCCCGCAGCCTCGGGCGGCCCCTCTACCAGTGGCACGTCAAGTCGACGACCAAGGCGCAGCAGGGCCTCTACGAGTACGACGCGGTGTCGCGCCTGCGCGACTCGCAGCTCGGCGAGTCGAAGGTCGCCGACATCGCGAACTACGTGAAGAAGGGCGTGCTGTGGGAGGCGTTCGAGAGCGAGACGCCCGCGATCGTGCTGATCGACGAGATCGACAAGGCCGACATCGAGTTCCCGAACGACCTCCTGCGCGAGCTCGACCGGATGGAGTTCTACGTCTACGAACTGCACCGCACGATCGCCGCGAGGCACCGGCCGCTCGTCGTCATCACGTCGAACAACGAGAAGGAGCTGCCCGACGCGTTCCTGCGCCGCTGCTTCTTCCACTACATCCGCTTCCCGGACAAGGAGACGATGACGCGGATCGTCGACGTCCACTACCCGGGTCTCAGGAAGGCGCTGCTCGCCGAGGCGCTCGAGGTGTTCTTCGACCTGCGCGACGTGCCGGGCTTGAAGAAGAAGCCGTCGACCTCGGAGCTCCTCGACTGGCTCAAGCTCCTGCTGGCGGAAGACATCCCGCCCGAGGCGCTTAAGAGCGGCGACCGCAAGGTGTTCATCCCGCCGCTGCACGGCGCGCTGCTCAAGAACGAGCAGGACGTCCACCTGTTCGAGCGCGTGGCGTTCATGGCGCGGACGGGGCGGTAGGCGGGGGTTGTCGACCGGGCTTCAACCCGACGAAGCTGGAATGTGGGTCGGGCTTCAGCCCGACGAAGCTGGAATGTGGGTCGGGCTTCAGCCCGACGAAGTTGGGGTGTGGGTCGGGCTTCAGCCCGACGAGGTTGGGGTGTGGGTCGGGCTTCAGCCCGGCGAAGTTGGGGTGTGGGTCGGGCTTCAGCCCGACGAAGTTGGGGTGTGGGTCGGGCTTCAGCCCGACGAGGTTCGCAAGGTTCCGGTTGACGCAGCGCCCGCGAAGGCGTCGGGCTGAAGGCCGACCCACAGGAACGTCAGACTGAAACGCGAGCCGCAAGAGCGTCGGGCTGAAGCCCGACCCACAAGGGCAGAGGCGTCGCCGATGGCGAGATTCATCGAACCGGTCACGCTGGTCGGGCGTCACGCGACGCTCGAGCCGCTCGACGCCTCGCACGTGGCCCCGCTCGCCGAGGCCGCGAGCGACGGCGAGCTCTGGCGACTCTGGTACACGGGCGTCGCCTCGCCGGAGCGCATGGCCGGATACGTCGCCGCGGCGCTCGACATGCGCGAGCGCTACGACGCGATGCCGTTCGTCGTGCGCGACGCGACGGGCGCGGTCGTCGGCAGCACGCGCTACTTCAACGTCGACGTCGCGAACCGGCGGCTCGAGATCGGCCACACCTGGTACGCGAGGCGCGCGCAGCGCACGCCGCTCAACACCGAGTGCAAGCTGCTGCTCCTGACTCACGCGTTCGAGAAGCTCGGCTGCATCGCGGTCGAGTTCCGCACGCACTGGTTCAACCAGGCGAGCCGCGCCGCGATCGCGCGCCTCGGCGCGAAGCAGGACGGCGTGCTGCGCAACCACCAGATGGGCGCCGACGGCGCGAAGCGCGACACCGTCGTCTTCAGCATCATCGACAGCGAGTGGCCCGCGGTGAAGAAGCACCTCGCGTTCCAGCTCGAGCGGCCGCGCTGACCGTCCCGACCCCGGGCGAATCCAGGAGCGCACGATGAGCGCCGCCAGCCGTCTGTTCGGACCGATGCGCGTCCCGTTCCTCGCGCTCGCGCTCGTATGCGTCGCGCTCGGCGTCGCGACCGTCTGGCACGCCGAGGGGCGCGTCGCGTGGCCGTTCGCGGCGCTCGCGCTCGTCGCCGCGCTCGCCGCGCACGTCAGCGTCAACGCGTTCAACGAGTACCTCGACTTCAGGAGCGGCCTCGACCTCAACACCGAGCGCACGCCGTTCTCGGGCGGCAGCGGCGCGCTGCCCGCCGACCCCTCGGCCGCGCCGCTGGCGCTCGCGCTCGCCGCCGTGTCGCTCGCGATCGCCGTGGCGATCGGACTGTGGCTCGTGTCGGTGCGCGGCGCCGTGCTGCTGCCGCTCGGCGTCGCGGGCGTGATCCTGATCGTCGCGTACACGAGCGTCATCACGCGCAACCCCTACGCGTGCCTCGTCGCGCCGGGGCTGGGCTTCGGCCCGCTGATGGTGGTCGGCACGCACATCGCGGTCGCCGGGCGCTACGACACCGCAGCCGGCGTGGCGGCGCTCGTGCCGTTCTTTCTCGTCAACGCTCTGCTGCTCCTCAACCAGTTCCCCGACGTCGAGGCGGACCGCGGGGTCGGCCGGCGGCACCTGCCGATCGCGTGGGGGCGCCCTCGCGCGGCGGGCGTGTTCGTCGCGCTCTACGCGCTCGCGTATCTCTCGCTCGTCGCGGGCGTCCTGGCGGGCGCGCTCCCGTGGCCGTGCCTGCTGGGACTCGCGACACTCACGCTCGCGATCCCCGCCGCGCGCGACGCGCTGCGCCACGCCGACGACCCGAAGGCGCTGCTGTCGGCGATGGGCCGCAACGTGATGGTGAACCTCGCGACGCCGGCGCTCGTCGCGGTCGGCCTCGCCGTCGCCTGACGAGGTTCCGCGATGCTGGTCGACTTCTTCCTGCACCTGAAGTCGTTCAAGCTGCCGGTCTCCACGCGCGAGTTCCTGACGCTGCTCGAGGCGCTCGAGGCGCGCGTCGTGTCGCTCTCGATCGACGACTTCTACGCGCTCTCCCGCGCGACGCTCGTCAAGGACGAGCAGCACTTCGACCGCTTCGATCTCGCGTTCGGCAGCTACTTCAAGGGCGTCGACGCGATCTTCGACATCCGCGCGCAGATCCCCGAGGAGTGGCTGAAGAAGGAGTTCATGCGCACGCTGTCCGAGGAGGACCGCAGGCGCATCGAGGCGCTGGGCGGGCTCGACAAGCTGATGGAGACGTTCAGGCAGCGGCTCGCCGAGCAGAAGGAGCGGCACGCGGGCGGCAAGAAGTGGATCGGCACCGGCGGCACGAGCCCGTTCGGCGCGTACGGCTACAACCCCGAGGGCATCCGCATCGGCCAGGCCGAGGGGCGCGCGCGGAGCGCGGTCAAGGTGTGGGACGCGCGCGACTTCGCGAATCTCGACGGCAGCGTCGAGCTCAACACGCGCAACCTCAAGGTGGCGCTGCGGCGGCTCCGCAAGTTCGCGCGCGAGGGCGTGCCCGAGGAGCTCGACCTCGACGGCACGATCGAGGGGACCGCGCGGAACGCAGGCTGGCTCGACCTGAAGCTCCGGCCCGAGCGGCGCAACCGCGTCAAGGTGCTGCTGTTCCTCGACGTCGGCGGCTCGATGGACCCGCACGTCGAGGTCTGCGAGCAGCTGTTCTCGGCCGCGAAGAGCGAGTTCCGGCACCTCGAGCACTTCTACTTCCACAACTGCGTCTACGACCACGTCTGGCGCGACAATGCGCGACGGCGCTCCGAGCGCCTCTCGACGCTCGAGCTCATCCGCACCTACGGGCCGGACTGGCGCGTGGTGATCGTGGGCGACGCCGCGATGAGCCCCTACGAGCTCCTCGAGGCCGGCGGCAGCGTCGAGTACAACAACGACGAGCCCGGCCTCGCGTGGCTCACGCGGATGTTCGAGCACTTCAAGCACCGGATCTGGTTCAACCCCGAGCCGCCGCGCGCGTGGGAATACACGCGCTCGACGCAGATCGTGCTGCGCGCGCTCGGGCCGAAAATGTTCCCGCTGACGCTCGCAGGCGTCGCCGAGGGGATCGAGGCTCTGCGCAAGTAGCGCGGACCCCGTGGGGCGGACTTCGCCCCGGCGCTCGCCTGCCGTGGGTCGGGCTTCAGTCCGACGCTACTCGCTTCGGATCTGCACTACGCGACTCGTCGCCACCCCGTCGGACTGAAGTCCGACCCACAAGGCGCAACGAGGGGCCGACCCTCATCGCCGTCCGCGGGCGTCGCCGAGGGGATCGACGCGCTGCGCAAGTGACGGCCGGGCGCCTCGCTCGCGCCGAACTCCCGGTTCGATGCGATTCAGCGGTCGCCCAGCTCGCCGTAGCTCACTTCGCGCACGACGCCCGAACTGTCGCAGCGTACGGCGAGCGACTTCTCGAACGACTTGAACTGCAGCACCGGGCGCTTCATGTACTTGAACGTGTAGGCGATGACGAGCGCGTCGCCCTCGTGCTCGGTCGCGGGGGGGATGACGCGCCAGCCGGGGCGCCCGAATTTCCGCATGACCGCGTCGCAGGTCGTCGTGCCCTTGACGATCTCGCCGACCCGGCTCTCGTCGAAATCCGAGTGATCCGACGCGAAGCTGCTGAGGAAGATCTCGCCGACGACGACGTCGTCGGCGAGGACGAACCCCAGCTGGCGCAATCCGAGCGTTCCGGGCACCTTCGACGGTTCCGTGTCGCCTGCGTATAGGTAGGTGATGCCGCGCAGTTCCTTGCCGCGAACCACGATCCGCTCCTCTTCCTTCGGGGGGCCGAGCAGGGCGATGACCTGGGCACGGGTCGTTTCGCCCAAGCGGATGGCATCGGCCGGCGGCCTCACGAAGGGCGCGCCTACGGCGCAAGCGGCGAGAAGGATCACCGCCGCCGCCGGCACAGGATATCGCGGAGCATGCATCGCATGGCCGGTCGGGCACGACACATCGCCGGTCCGGCGACACGGTTCCCCGACCGTGCGGGTTACGCTACGCCCCGCCGTCGAGGAGCGCGTTGACGTCGGTCAACGCGCCAATGGGGTCACCGGCGGGTCCGACCCTGATCGTCGTCGCCGGAATCAGTGCGGGTGCCGGTGGTGCAGGTCCGGATAGTGCGGATGCGAGTGCACGACCGGCTCGTGGTCGTGCGGGTGCGAGTGCGGCTCGCGGCCTTCCCACGCGAACGCGTGCGCGTGCCGGTGGTGCGCGTCATGCACGTGCGGATGCTCGTGCTCGACGCGCTCGTGGGCGTGGCGGTGCGCGTGCCGCTCGGTCACGTGCCGCCATGCGCCGATCGCCATCAGCGAACCCGCGACCGCCAGCTGCCAGGTGACCGGATCGCCCAGCGCCGCCACCGCGACCGACGCGCCGAAGAACGGCGCGACCGAATAGTAGGCGCCGGTGCGCGCGGTGCCGAGATCGCGCAGCGCCAGCACGAAGAGGACGAGGCTCACGCCGTAGCCCAGGAAGCCGACGGCCGCGGCGGCGAGCGCCTGCGTGACCGGTGGAAGCGGCGCGCCCTGCACTTGCGCGAGCGTGAGGTTGACCGCACCCGCGACGAGTCCCTTCAGCATCGCGTTAGCAACGGCGTCGCTGCCTGACACGCGGCGCGTCAGGTTGTCGTCGAGCGCCCAGCAGAGGCACGCCAGCGCGACGAGCCAGGGTCCCGTCGCGCCGCTGTCGCGCGCGTGCGGCACGAACGCCAGCACGACGCCGCCCGCGACGATCGCGGCCATCCCGGCGGCGACGCGGCGGTCGACGTTCTCGCGGAACAGGATCCAGGCGACGACCGCCGTGAAGACCGCCTCGAGGTTGAGGAGCAGCGACGCGGTGGAGGCGGCGGTCGTCGCGAGCCCCGCCATCAGCGCGACCGGTCCCGCGACGCCGCCCAGCGCGATGGCGGCCGCGAGCCACGCTGCGTCCGCGCGCTTCGGCCACGCGACGAGGTCGCGATCGCACCCCGCGATCCGCCGGACCGCGAGCACCGCGGCGGGCCCGAGTCCCGCGCCGGCGTAGAGCAGGCCTGCGGGCATGAGCGGGATCATCGTGCCGAGCAGCGCCTTCGCGACAGGCGTGCTCGTGCCGAACAGCGCCGCCGAGGCCAGCGCGTCGACGATGCCGCGGTGCATCGATGACGCCTCGCTCATCGCAGGACCGCCACGGCCGAGGCGACCGCCGGTCGCCCGGGGGCGAGGAGCGAGGCGCCCGGCCAGGCGCGGCATCCGCTCTCGGCCGGATTCGTCGTGACGGGGGCGATGGGCGCCACGCCCGACATCATCGCAAAGGACGCGCCCGGGGGCGACGGACGGCGGCCGACGCGCTAGGATAGGCGCGCGCCTTCACGGAGGGGGGGTCCATGAGCGCACGTCGTCCGCAGGGGCGAGGGGCATCGCTCCGGAACTGGCAGGGGCGGGCCGCGCGGTTCGCCATCGCCGCGTGCGCGGCGGTCGCGAGCGCGTCCGTGCTCGCCTGGCCCACTCAGACGATCACGCTGGTCGTTCCCTACGGCCCGGGCACGGGCGTCGACATCCTGGCGCGGCAGTTCGCGGCGCGGCTGCCGGCCGCGCTCGGGCAGCCCGTGGTCGTCGAGAACGTCCCCGGGGCCGCAGGCACGATCGGCACCGAGGGCGTGGCGCGCGCGAAGCCGGACGGCCACACGCTGCTCGTCCAGTCGCTGTCCTTCGCGATGGGCCGCAGCCTCTACAAGAGCATCCGCTACGATCCGATCGCGGACTTCGCGCCGATCTCGCTCGTCGCCTGGTCGTCCTACGTGCTGGTCGTCCCCGCGTCGTCGCCGTCCCGGAGCGTGGCCGAGCTCTTCGCGGCCGCGGCCGCGACGCCGGGCAGGCTCACCTACGCGACGCCCGGCGTCGGGACCGTCCACCACGTCGCCACCGAGCTCGTTCTGCAGAAGGCGAACGTGACGATGCTGCACGTCCCGTACAAGACGTCCGGCGCCGCGGTCGCCGACGTCCTCGCCGGCCGCATCGACGCGGCGCTGCTGCCGCTGAGCGTCGTGCTGCCGCACGTCCAGTCGGGCAGGTTCGTCGCGCTGGCGACGGGCAGTCCGAAGCGCCTGCCGCAGCTGCCGCAGGTCCCGACGCTCGCCGAGTCGAACCTCGACGTCGGCAACCTCGACCTCTGGTACGGCTTCCTCGCGCCGAAAGGCACGGCCGCCGCGAGGATCGACCGGCTGAACCACGAGATCGCGAAGATCGCGGCGGAGCCCGGCTTCGCGGCGGCGCTCGAGGCGCAGGGCATCGTGCCGGCGACGTCGACGCCGGCCGGGTTCGGGCGGCTGCTCGTCGAGGAGCACGCGCGCTGGACGGCGGTCGTCGAGCGCGCGGGCATCACCGGCGAGTGAGCGGCGGGAGGCCGCTCGCCGGCCTGCGCCGCACGCCGCTATCGCAGCTCGATCGCGAGCTCGCCCGACTGCCCGGTGGGCGACCAGCGCTGGAACGTGCCGCGCAGCGCGTCCTTCTTGCCGGTGGCGTCGACGCTGCACATCAGCCGCACGACCGACGCGAAGCCCGAGACCGGGAAGCTCGCCCGGCACTCCGCCCCCTGCGCGACGTCCTGGCAGGTCACGTCGCTCACGACGGTGCCGAAGTCGGTGCTGCGGATGCGGACGCGAACCTCGTCCACCGGCTTCTCCCCGACGTTCGCGACGGTGCATTCGACGCTGTCGATCGCGCCGATCGTGCGCAGCGGACCCGAATGGATCGACGCGTCGGCGTGGACGAGCGGGCTCACGCCGGCGACGAGCGCGCCGAACGCGGCGCGGATCACGCGTGCCTGGATCGAGGTGGTCATGGCAGCAGGCTCCCGGAAAGGGGGCGCGTCGCGGACGGTGGACGCACCGGACCGGGCGGGGCGCGGCGCCTCCGCGCGCGCCCGCCGCCGCCCAGCTTACGCTTCGCGGGCGGTCAGTGCTTGCCGTGCGCGGGCGCGGCGGGCGGCGTCGCCGTCAGCGCCTTCACCGGCGCGTTGACGAGCGTCGTCGACGCCTTCCCGTCCTTGTCCTTGAACGTGAGCGTCACCGGCACCGTGTCGCCTTCCTTGAGCGGCGCCTTGAGCGCCATCAGCATCACGTGGTAGCCGCCGGGCTTGAGCTCGACCGCCCTGCCGGCGGGCAGCGGCAGCGCGGGGATCGCCGACATCCTCATCACGCCGGCGTCCATCTTCATCTCGTGGATCTCGACGATGCCGGCGACCGGCGACGACGCGCCGACGAGCGAGACGTCGGAGTCGGCCTTGAGCTGCATGAACGCGCCGGTGGCCTTCTGGCCGGCGACGGTGCCGCGCACCCAGGGGTCCGAAACGGCGACCTGGGCGAGGACGGCGGGCGCCGCGGCGAGCGCGGCGGCGAGGAAGAGCGTGCGTGCGAGGTTCATGGCGATTCCGATCCTGTTCGTGGAGGCCGCGACGAAGCGGCGGACGCCGGCGCTGGGCCGGCGCGGCGACGGCGGGCAGGCCTGCCGTCGAACGAAACGGCGTCAGGCCGGCCGGCCGCGCGCGAGGGGCAACGCGTGGGTCGGGCTTCAGCCCGACGCCTCTCCCCGAGCGGGTGGGCCGCGCGCCAAGGCGAGACGGCCATCGGGCGCGATGGCGGGTGCGACGTTGCCCGCACCGACGCGGGCGGGAACGACCGCAACGACCGGCGCATCGGCACTCGCCCGCGGCGGCGCCGCCGCGTGCGAGCCGCAACACGCATCGCATGCGTGCGCGACCTGCGCCTGGGACGGCGACGCGGGGACGGCCTTGCCGCCGACGCACAGGTCGCCGCCGGGGCTCGCGGACGCTGCGCGCGCGGGCAGCGCGTGCGCGGGCAGCGCGAGCGAGGCCAGCATCGCGACGAGCGCAAGCCAGGCGACAGGGCGGCGGCCGGTTCGATGACGCATTGCCGCATTCTACTGAAGGGCCTCGCGGCCGGTTCGCGAGCCGGATCAAGCGAGATGCGACACCGGGCCGCCGTTTTCTTGACGCGGGTCAAGAAAACACGGACTCGCCCCTTGCGGTCGTTGCGACCCCCAACCCCTCGCGGCTAGGCTGCCCCGCGACCCCAACATATTGTGGTCGGCGGCCGGGAGGCGTGTTGCGCCGCATCAGGGAGGAGACGATGGAGGAGACGACCTCGCAGAGGGCGCTCGCAGGCAGCGGCCTGACGCTTCCGGCCGCGGTGATCAAGCGCGACGGCCGGCGCGTGCCGTTCGAGCTCGCGAAGATCGCGTCGGCGATCGAGCGGGCGGGCGCGGCGACCGGCGAGTTCGGCAACGTCGAGGCGGACCGGCTCGCGGACGCGGTGGGACTCGCGCTCGCGCTCCGCGAGAAGCCGGGCGATCCGGGCATCGAGGCGATCCAGGACGTCGTCGAGCACACGCTCGCGGAGGCCGGCTGGTTCGACACCGCGCGCGCGTACATCGTCCACCGCGAGCGCCACGCGCGGCTGCGCGACCAGAAGAAGACGCTCGTCGACGTCGCCGCGTCGATCGACGAGTACCTCGAGCAGAAGGACTGGCGCGTCAACGCGAACGCGAACCAGGGCTACTCGCTCGGCGGCCTGATCCTCAACGTGTCGGGCAAGGTCGTCGCGAACTACTGGCTCTCGCACGTCTACTCGCCCGAGATCGGCCGCGCGCACCGCGAGGGCGACGTCCACATCCACGACCTCGACATGCTCGCCGGCTACTGCGCCGGCTGGTCGCTGCGCCGCCTGCTGTTCGAGGGGCTGAACGGCGTGCCGGGCAAGGTCGAGGCGGGAGCGGCGAAGCACATGTCGAGCGCGGTGGGGCAGATCGTCAACTTCCTGGGCACCTTGCAGAACGAGTGGGCGGGCGCGCAGGCGTTCAGCTCGTTCGACACCTACATGGCGCCCTACATCCGCGCCGACGCGATGAGCTTCGACGCGGTCAAGCAGTGCATCCAGGAGCTCATCTACAACCTGAACGTGCCGTCGCGCTGGGGCACGCAGACGCCGTTCACGAACCTGACGTTCGACTGGACCTGCCCCGAGGACCTGCGCGAGCAGGTGCCGGTGATCGCCGGCCGCGAGATGCCGTTCACCTACGGCGAGCTGCAGGCCGAGATGGACATGATCAACCGCGCCTACATCGAGGTGATGACGGAAGGGGACGCGAAAGGGCGCGTGTTCACGTTCCCGATCCCGACCTACAACATCACGCCCGACTTCGACTGGGACCACCCGAACTGCGAGGCGCTGTTCGCGATGACGGCCAAGTACGGGCTGCCGTACTTCCAGAACTTCGTGAACTCGGAGCTGAAGCCCAACATGATCCGGTCGATGTGCTGCCGGCTGCAGCTCGACCTGACCGAGCTCCTGAAGCGCGGCAACGGGCTCTTCGGCAGCGCGGAGCAGACCGGGTCGCTCGGCGTGGTCACGATCAACTGCGCGCGTCTGGGCCACGTGCACGCCCGCGACGAGATCGGGCTCTACGCGCGGCTCGATGAGCTGCTCGGCTGGGCGCGCGACAGCCTCGAGGTCAAGCGGAAGGTGATCCAGCGGCTGATCGACCAGGGGCTCTTTCCCTACACGAAGCGCTACCTCGGCACGCTGCGCAACCACTTCTCGACGATCGGCGTGAACGGGATCAACGAGATGATCCGCAACTTCACGCACGACGCGCACGACATCACGACGGCCGAGGGCCACGCGTTCGCGGTGCGGCTGCTCGACCACCTGCGCATGCGCATCCGCGGCTTCCAGGAGGAGACCGGCCACATGTACAACCTCGAGGCGACGCCTGCCGAGGGGACGACCTACCGGTTCGCGAAGGAGGACCGCAAGCGCTGGCCGGACATCCTGCAGGCGGGCACGCCCGAGACGCCGTACTACACGAACAGCTCGCAGCTGCCGGTCGGCTACACCGACGACCCGTTCGAGGCGCTCGCCATGCAGGAGGAGCTGCAGAAGAAGTACACGGGCGGCACGGTGCTGCACCTCTACATGAACGAGCGCGTCAGCTCGCCCGCGGCGTGCAAGGCGCTGGTGCGCCGCTCGCTCGAGCGCTTCGGCCTGCCGTACATCACGGTGACGCCGACGTTCTCGATCTGCCCGTCGCACGGCTACCTCGCCGGCGAGCACGAGTACTGCCCGAAGTGCGACGACGAGCGCCTCGAGGAGAAGCGCCGCAGGCTCGCCGCGTAGGCGCGGCCGGCGGCGACGACAGAAAGCCGGACAGACCGGCGAACCCGGACAGGAGAGAAACGCGATGAACGACATGACCGACGCCCGACATCTCGCCGAAGCGGCGATCTCGCTCGACGACCACGAGCGGCAGCGCTGCGAGGTGTGGACGCGCGTGATGGGCTACCACCGGCCCGTCGCGTCGTTCAACATCGGCAAGAAGGGCGAGCACGCCGAGCGCCGGTTCTTCCGCGAGGCCTGCGCGCAGCCGCACCTGTGAGCCCGGTCGGCGCGGCCGCGGGCGCGGGCCGCGCCGTGCCGGGAGAGCCCGGCGCGCTGCGCATCGGCGGCGTCACGCCGTTCTCGACGGCCGACTGGCCCGGCCGGCTCGCGGCGGTCCTGTTCCTGCAGGGCTGCCCGTGGCGCTGCGGCTACTGCCACAATCCCCACCTGCAGCCGGCGGCAGGCCCCGAATCGCGGGGCTTCGCCTCGACGCTCGCGTGGCTCGACGGCCGCCGCGGGCTCCTCGACGCGGTCGTGTTCTCCGGCGGGGAGCCGACTGCGCAGTCGGCGCTCGGCCCCGCGATGCGCGAGGTCGCGCGGCTCGGGTTCGCGGTCGGGCTGCATACGGGCGGTTCCTATCCCCGGCGCCTCGAAGAGGTGCTCGACGACGTCGACTGGATCGGCCTCGACGTGAAGGCGTCGCCGCGCGACTACGCGAGCGTCACCGGGATCGTGGGCAGCGGCGAGGCGGCGCGAACGAGCCTGCGCCTCGTCGTCGCGTCGGGCGTCGACCACGAGGTCCGCACGACGGTGCACCCGGCGCTGTCGCCCGACGATGCGCTCGTCGAGCTCGCCGACGAGCTGGCTTCGCTGGGCGTGCATCGCTGGGTGCTGCAGCCATTCCGGCCGACCGGTTGCGCGAACGGGGCGCTCGTCGCGGCCGCGCCGCACGGCGCGCGGATCGGGGAGGGATTGCTCGCGCGATTGCGCGAGCGGGTGCCGGGCGTGGAGGTTCGAGACTGACACCGGGGTCAGATTCGAATCCGACCCCGATGTTGTCCGTCAAGCGGCGCCGCCCGCGCCGAACGGACTGTCGATCGCGTAGAGCCACCGCCCGTCCGGCTGCTGCCGCGCGACGTCGGTCGTCTGCCCGGCGAGATGGATCGGGCTGCCGTCGGGCGCCTTCGCGTCGAGCGTCCAGTCCGCGACCATCAGCGCGACGCCGTCGGCGTGGACGACCTTCGGCGGCGTCATCCGGAACGTGCCGCGCATCGCGAGGAACGCCGCGAGCGACTCGCGGATCGCCGCGTGCCCGCGCGCGACGTGGCCCGGCTGCGGCAGCAGCACCGCGTCGGGCTCGTAGAGCGCGACCAGCGCGTCGAGGTCGCCAGTCGAGAAGCGTTGCGTGAACTGGCTGCACAGCTCTTCGGGGGTGCGGGCGGACATGGCGGCGCTCCGTGGGGTTCGCAGGCGACGGCGGCGAAGCGCGCCAAGCTACGCGCACCTCGCTGCGCGGTCAATCGCGGGGCCTTCCCTCCCTGTGGGTCGGGCTTCAGCCCGACGATTTCCCTCGACGCACTACCGCTTCGCGACCGCCGCCCCCGCCAGCGACGCGACGAGCAGCGCGGCGAACGCGTTGTGCACGACGGTGCCGACGAGCGCCGGCGGGTTCAGCGTCGCGACAACGCCCATCGCGAACGCGCCGAGCGCGCAGGCGGCGATCGTCGCGGCGCGCGCACCGTCGGCCCGCACTGCCCAGGCGGCCGCCAGCGCGAGCACGACCACCGCGATCGACGCCAGGCGGTGCAGCGCGACCAGCGCGCCGGCGCCGGCGGGGGCGTGCACGCGCCCGTCGACGATCGAGAGGGGGCGCATCGGGTCGAGGATGCCGGATGCGCCGAGCGACGAGAAGTCCGCCGCAGGACACGCGAGCGTCGGGGGACAGCCGGTGACCGCGAACTGCGCGCCGATCATGCCGCCGAGGGCGAGGTGCACGAACGCGACGGCGAGCGCGAGCTTCGCCAGCGTCGAGCCCGCCGCCGCGGGTGTACGCAACCGCGTCGAGAGCGCCGCGAGCGACGCAAAGAGCGCGAAGCCGCCGACGAGGTTGCCGATCGCGACCGCCGGCACGCGCGCGCCCGGCGTCCAGATGCCGAGCGCCGCGAGCGCCAGCGCGATCGCGAGCGCGATCCACGCGAGCCTGCGCTCGACCGCAAACTCGTTCGCCGGCCGCAGCGCGAGGAACACGAGAATGCCGACGAGCACCAGTGCGCCCGAGGCGGCGATGCGGTGCACGAGGCGGGCGAGCACGGTGCCCGGCAGCGGCGCCTCGCGCGTGTGGACGATCGCGCCGTAGCACGACGGCCAGTCGGCGCAGCCCAGTCCCGCCTGCGAGTGACGCAGCCACGCGCTCGCGACGACGACCATGAACACGAGCGCCGCCGCGGCGAACGCGAGCCGGCCGGCGAGGCGGCGGCTATCCATCGGACCGGGCAGCGGCGCCGCGCGGGCGCTCGCGCACCGCGAGCGCGACGACGACGACGAACAGCACGCCGCCGATCACCGCGACGAGCCCGCCCGCCCCCATCAGTCCCATCGCGGCGACCTCGCTCCCGGAGCGCAGCACCTGCTCGCCGCCGGCGACCTTGCGCTGCACGCCGTAGCCGCCCGACCACAGGAGCCCGGAGATGTGCATCAGCTGGCCGACGCCGTAGAGCACCGACTGCCACACGGCGAGCTTCACGCGCGGCGCGGCCGCGCCCAGCCGCGGCAGCAGCCAGTAGGCGAGGCCCATCATCGCGATCGTCACGCCGACGATCGCGCCGTGGTAGTGCGCGGGGATCTTGACGTTGCTGCCCTCGATGAGGAAGCCGATCACGCCGCCGGTGCCGAACAGCGCGAGCGAGACGACGAGCGCCGCGAGCAGCGGCCGCGCCTGCGCCGGCACCGGGCCGCTGCGCGCCCGTCGCGCGAGCCCGAGCGCGACCGCGGCCGCGACGACGGGAATCGCGAGCGCGCCGCCGATGCGCATGAGCCAGGTCTGCAGCCGGTGGTGCTCGACCGAGGTGACGTCGTAGGCGAGGTAGACGAGCGTCGTCGCGAACACGGCGGCGAGCTGGATGCCGAACAGCAGCGCGACGACGCGCGGCGAGATCGGCACGCGCACGCCCGACGCGTCGGCGAGCAGCAGCCACGCGACGAGCAGCAGCAGCGTCCACGCGAACTGGAGCACGTGACCGCCGCCCCAGAACGCGACTTCGTACCACGCGCGCGCCTCGAGGTCGCGGGGCACCGCCATGAGCGACCACGCGAACGCCATCAACGCGACCGCGCCCGCGACGATCGCCGCGTTGACGCCGAAGCGCAGCGCGCCGGCGCCGTCGAGGCGCACGCCGACGAGCGGCGACGCGAACAGTCCGCGCAGGACGAGCAGCGCGGCGCCCGCGCCGAACAGCGCGAGCCCGCCCTTGAACACCGGCCCGTCGACGACCGGGATGTAGTTCGCCATGATCGGCAGCGTCGGGTCGACGAACGGCGCGACGGCGATCGCCGCCGAGCCCAGCACCGCGAGTGCGAGGGCCGCGCGGCCGAGCGCGAGCGCGCGCGTCGTGCTGTTGAGGCTCCAGATCGCGCCGGCGAACGAGACGAACCACACGAGCACGGACAGGTCGACGTGCGCGACGAGCACGGTGCGGAAGAAGTCGCCGGCGGGCAGGAAGCGGTTGACGCCGGGCGTGCGCGCGAGCGCGAGGAACACGGCGAGCAACCCCGAGGCGGCGAGCGCGGACACGCCGAGCGCGAGCCAGCCGATCGCGAGCTTCGCGCGGCCGTCGCGCGGCACCGAGAGCGCGTAGTGGCCGAACGCGACGTCGATCGCGAGTCGCGCGACCGGCGCGTCGACGGGCGTGGCCGCGGTGACGTCGGCTTTCATCGTGGGGAATGGATCAGGTCGGGCTGTCGACCCTGCGTTCGCGCTTGGGCGGCACGAGTGTAGCGCGGGCCTCGGGCGGGAGCGAGCCGAGGTTCGCGCGGAACGCCTCGATCGCGTCGGCGAGCCGGGCCGCGTCCTGCCGGCCGGCCCAGGCGATGCAGACGCGCTGGCGGGCGACCGCCCCGCGGAGCTTCGGCGCCCGGGCGCCGGCGAAGCGCTCCTCGGTCCATTCCTGTCCGAGCCGCCAGACGCAGTCGCCCTCGCGGCACCCGGTGACGAGCACGCCGTCGGCGCCGCTGCGCAGCGCGTATTCGACGAACGACGGCGGCAGCTGCGCCGCGCAGAGGAGCGTCATCGCGGCGGTGTCGGGCGAGCGCAGCGCGACGACGTCGATCGACTCGTCGCAGCCGACGACGAGGATGCGCGGCGTCGCCGTCGCGCCCGCCCGCGCGGAGCCGGTGACCCGCGCGAGCTCGCGCTCGAGCGTCGCGCGCGCCGCGTCGATCGGCTTCTGCGGCAGGTCGATGCCGGTGACGAGCTCGGCGACCGAGCGGAACGGCGTCGACGAGGGGCACGCGCCGGCGCAGATGCCGCAGCCCGCGCACAGGTCCGCGCTCACGCTCGCCTGGAACGGATGCGGCCGGCCGTCGGTGCGCGCGACCATCTCGATCGCGTTGTACGGGCAGTCGATGAAGCAGCGCCGGCAGCCGTTGCAGTTGGCGGGCTCGACGACCGCCGCCTTCCTGCGCGGTTCGCGCGCCGCCCGCGACAGGTAGGGCAGCGCGATGAGCAACGCGGTCGCGACGCCCACGATCGCCCAGAGCGCGAGCGGCGAGGACGCGTACTGGATCACGTGCGGCGCGAAGTAGAACCAGTCGAGCGCGAGGGGCGAGGGCACGCGGTCGAGCGCGGCGGGCGCGTCGCTCGTCACCGGCCGCGCGAGCGACAGCAGCACGAGCGAGGCGAGCGAGCCCCACGCCAGCAGGCGCGGCGGCTGCGTCGCCGGACGCTGCAGGCGCTGCACGTGCACCCACATGACGGCGAGCGTGCCGAGCGGAATGCCGATGTGCAGGAAGATGAGCAGCGAGAAGAAGCGGTCGCCGATTCGCGCGTCCGCGTCGAAGTTGGCGGCGAGCGACTCGGAGAACAGCGGCAGCGCGTCGAGCCACTCGGTCGTCGCGACGATCGAGAACTGCGCGAGGCGGTCCCAGACGAGCCAGAAGCCGCCGATGCCGGACAGCCAGACGAACAGCAGCAGCGCGACGCCGGTGAGCCACGCGAAGCGCTGGACGTGCGCGTAGCGGCGGTGCGCCCACTCGCGCGCGAGGTGCAGGACGGTGAGCAGGATGAACGCGTCGGACGCGTAGCGGTGCAGGCTGCGCGCGAGCCCGGAGAGCGGCCACGCGTTCGCGGTGATCCGCTCGACCGACGGGTAGGCGCCGGCCGCGCTCGTGTCGAATGCCGCGTACACGTAGATGCCGGTCAGGACGACGACCCAGAACAGGTACCACGCGAGCGCACCCAGCAGGCGCCAGGGATTGGCGCGCGGGCCGAACGCCGCGTCGAAGAGCGTGTCGACGCGGTCGAACAGCGCGCGGACGAGGGAGCGCACGGGCTCGCGCGCGCGCGCATCCGCGCCGTCCGTTCCCGGAACGGTGTGTTTCGCCTCCGGCATCCGCCAAGTGTAAGGCAGCGCGCCGGGCGCGAGGCTTTGACCTCGGTTAAATCGGCCGGGCCGCGGTTGATCGAGATCAACCGCGACGCGACGCGGCGGGCGCGCGAGCATGAAATGCGGTACAGATCATCGGGTTGCGAATCCGCATCTCCGGGAGGATCCGACGATGACCCCGACCCGCCAGGGCGCGCGCGCGCGTCGCGCGAGCCTGATCGCGATGTTCGCCTGCGCGGTGTCCGTCGCGGGCGCCCAGGCCGCCGACAAGCCGGCCGCGAAGCCGCCGCGCGTCGCGCCCGACGTCGCGCTCACCGGCGGCATCGACGACCCGAAGGGCGCCGGCGTCGTCTCGAGCGGCGCGGCGCTTCCGCCGATTCCCCCGGTCACCGGCAGCCGCAAGGCGCCGGTCGCCTCCTGGGGCAAGCCCCTGCCCTATCCGATCGTGATCGCCGACCGCAGAAACAACCGGCTGATCGAGGTCGCGCCCGACAAGCGCATCGTCTGGGAATTCCCGACGCCGAACCTGACGATCTACAGCGGCAACGAGGACGTCAACTTCTCGCCCGACGGCAAGCGGCTCGCGGTGTCCGAGGAGGACAACTACGACGTCCACATCGTCGACTACGAGAAGCGCGAGATCACCTGGACCTACGGCACGCCCGAGAAGGGCGGCAGCGGCCCCGGCCAGTTCAACTATCCCGACGACGCGCACCTGCTCGACGACGGAACGTTCCTGACCGCGGACATCCGCAACTGCCGCGTCGTCATCATCGACCCGGCGACCTCGAAGATCATCCAGCAGTTCGGCAAGACCGGGCGCACCCACTGCTACCACAAGCCGCCGGACTACCTGGGGTCGCCCAACGGCGCGACGCCGATGGACAACGGCGACATCCTGATCAGCGAGATCCGCGGCGCGTGGATCACGCGGATCACGCGCGAGGGCAAGGTCGTCTGGGCGATGCCGGCGCCGCGCGTGCGGTATCCGTCGGACGCGTTCCCGACCGTCGACGGCCGGCAGGTGATCGTCGCGGACTTCTCGAAGCCGGGCCGCGTCGTGATCTTCGATCCGGCGACGAAGAAGGTGACCTGGGAGTACTACGTCGAGAAGGGCGAGGGGATGCTCGACCACCCGTCGCTCGCGCGCGAGCTTCCCGGCACCGGCGACGTCGTGATCGCGGACGACCTGCGCCACCGCGTGATCGTCGTCGACCGAGCGACGAAGAAGATCGTCTGGCAGTACGGCGTCACCGACAAGCCGGGCCACGCGCCGGGCTACCTCTACTACCCGGACGGCTTCGATCTCGACGTGTTCCGCGACTGGCGCGCCGCCGCGCCGCCCCGCTGACCGCCCGTCGGACCCCCACCCCCGGAACGTGGATCGATCCACGTTCCCGGGGGTGGCTAGGAGCGGAACACCCAGCCGCCTTCCTTCGCGTCGAAGTCGAGCAGCAGGATCGCGCCGGGCTCGAGCGTCACCGTCGCTTCCTTCACGTGGTTGAACCCGCCGGTCGGGGCGTCGCCCAGCCTGGCGACGACTCGGTGCTCGCCGGCCGGGACGTTCACGCGCCGGTAGAGCGTCGAGCTCAGGTCTCTCGCGAGGCCCGACGGCGGGACCGACACGTCTACGATGGTCTTCCCGTCGAGCTCGACCTGCACCGAGACCGGCACGCGCTCGCGCGGGCACACGCTCGCGACGCGCATGTTCGGCGCGAGCTTCGCGAGCTCCTCGGGCGTGCGCTCCCGGCACGCTTCCTTGCGCTGCCCCGCGTGCTGCAGCGAGACCTTGACGAGCGCGGTGTCGGGCGGCAGGTGGCGGTACGGCGGCCGGGTGGAGAAATAGCCGATCGCCACGACGAACGCCGTGTAGCCGAGCGCCTGCCCGGCGTAGCTCACGACCTTGTTGACCGGATGCACGCCCATCGATCAGGCCCCTCCGAGCTTCACGAGCTCTTCCTGCGGCGTCTCGCGCGCGAGGTGCGGCGACAGTCGGAACGCGTCGGAGAAGCAGTCGTTCGGATCCATGCCGCGCGCGCGGAACGCCGGGTGCGCCGCCTCGACCATCGCCACCGAGCCGCACGCGTAGACCTGGTGGCCGGCGAGCGTCGGGAAGTCGGCGAGGATCGCCTCGTGCACGAGGCCGGTGCGGCCGGTCCAGTGGTCCTCGGGCTTCGCCTCCGAGAGCACCGGCACGAACGTGAACGTGTCGGGATGGTCCTTCGCCCACCGCTCGCACAGCTCGCGCGCGTACATGTCGCGCAGCGACCTCGTGCCCCAGTAGAGCACCATCCTGCGCTTCAACCCCGTCGCGAACGCGTGCTCGACCATGCTCTTGACCGGGGCGAAGCCGGTCGCCCCGGCGACGAACAGGATCGGCTTCGCCGAGTCCTCGCGCAGGAAGAACGAGCCCAGCGGCCCTTCGAACTCGACGGTGTCGCCGATCTTCATCTGTTCGAATACGTGCGTCGTGTAGCGCCCGCCCGCCACCCGCCGGACCTGCAGCTCGATCGTCGGCGACGCCCCGGGCGCGGTCGCGAACGAGAACGCGCGCTTCGCGCCGTCGGGCAGCAGGATGTTGACGTACTGGCCGGCGTAGTAGAGCAACGGCTCGTCGCCCTCGACCGCGAGCTGCACGATCATCACGTCGTCGGCGGCTTTCGCCATCGACGCGACCTTCGCGCGCCACACTTTCGGCCGCAGCCCGCCGGGCAGTTCGATCGGCTCGTACTCGACCTCGAGATCGGACTTCGGCACCGCGATGCACGCGAGCACCTTGCCCGCGGCCCGCTCCTCGTCGGTCAGCACCGAGGCCTGGTAGGGACCGAGCTCGACGTCCCCGTAGAGCACCGTGCACTTGCACTGGCCGCAGCCGCCGTTGCGGCAGTCGTACGGCATCTTGATGTTCTCGCGCAGCACCGCCTCGAGGATCGTCTCGCCCGGCCGCGCGGGCACGATCCGGTTGTCGGGGCGCACCGCGAGGTGCCGGACGACCTTCGAGCCGCGCTTGGGCGGAAGCCACGGCAGCGCGAGCATGAACGCGGTGCCGCCGCCGACGACGATCCACAGGACGGCCGGTCCCCATACGTAGAGCAGCGCGAGCGCCGGCAGGTAGTACCAGTCGAACGCGAGCTCGGTCGGCGCGCTCGCGAGGTTGGCGGGCTCCATCGACACGGCGGGATGCGCGATCGACAGCACGACGAGCGCGACGGTGAGCGGGATCGCGATCGACTTCGGCGGATTCGTCTTCGCTCCGGGGACGCGCTGCGTGTGGATCCACAGGAGCGCGAGCACCGCGAGCGGGAACCCGATGTGGATGAACGAGAGCAGCGAGAACAGCCGGTCGTTGACCGCCCCGGGCGTGATGAAATTGCGGATCAGCGTGCCGTTGAAGATCGGCAGCCAGTCGAGCCACTCGGCGGTCGCGACGACGACGAACTGCGCCAGCCGGTCCCACGGGAGCATGTAGCCGTTGACGCCCGACATGTAGACGAGCCACAGCAGCACCACGCCCGAGACCCACGAGAACCAGCGGAACGCGCGGTAGTGGTCGAACACGAAGTGCCGCACGACGTGCAGCAGCATCGTGAGGATCATCCCGTCGGACGCGTAGCGGTGCAGGCTGCGCAGGATGCCGCCGGCCCAGCGCTGGTGGTGCGTGATCGCCTCCACCGACTGGTGGGCCTCGGAAACGCCGGTCGAGAAGAACGCGTACAGGTAGAGCCCGCTGAAGACGACGATCCACAGCAGGTAGTAGCTGATCGCGCCGAGGTAGTAGAACGGGTTCGACGCCTCGCCGAACGCGCGGTTGAACAGCTTCTCGACCGCGAGGAAGACGGCCTGGCCGGTGTGTTGGACGAGTCGGAGCATCGGGAGGGGGAGGGGGCGGCGCGCGGCGATCCGCCATTGTGGCCGGATCGCGCGTCCAAAAAAAGCCCGGCCGCGGACGGAGGCAATGCGCCCGGGCCGGGGGGTCGAATCGAATGCGTCCCGGGATCGATGGTGCGCCGGCCGGCGCACGCGCGAATTGATCCAGATTAGGCCGGGCGCGCTTCGTCGCCGGGGCGGCGGCGCCGGCGGCGCGACTGGGAGATCAGGTACCAGAGCGTCGCGATCACGATCGTCGAGCCGGTGAACAGCTCGATGAAGAGCCCGTAGTTGAGCCGGTAGCGGCCGGCGCGCGGGTCGTAGACGGTGCACAGCACCCGCACGCGCTCGATCCAGCCGGCGAGGTCGTCCTTCGGGGCGGGGTCGCCCAGCACGAGCTCGCGCAGCGGCGCGACGAACATCGGCAGCTCGAAGCTGTCGCCGTAGACCTGGCGGAACACGCGCCCGTCGCGGTCGAGGATCGTCGCCTGCGTCAGGTGGTCGAATCCGGCCGCGGTCGGCACCCACTGGAAGCCCATATCGCGCGCGAGGGTATCGAGCGTGTCCGGCGAGGGCGTCGCGAACGTCCAGCGCGCGTCGCCCAGTCCCTGCTTCAGCGCGAATTCGCGCATCGCGGTCGGCGAGTCGAACGGCAGGTTGAAGCCGATCGTGAGCACGTTGAAGCTCTCGTCGCCCACCGCCTTGCGCGCGGCGCCCACCGCCTCGCCCAGGAACTTCGTCGTCGTCGGGCACACCTGGAAGCAGCCGGTGTAGACGAACGAGACGACGAGCGGCTTGCCCCGGAAATCGGAGAGGCGGATCGCGCGGCCATCGCTCGCGGTGAGCGCGTGGTCGCCGACTTTGCGGCCGATCGCCTCCTGGCTCTTCGCGACGGCCTCGCGCGGGTCGAGCTTCGCGCCGGCCGGCAGCGCCTGGCCGAAGACGACGTTCCACGCGACCAGCAGGACGAGCCCGATCAGCGCGGCGAGCAGGAGCCGGTTGAGGTGCTTCGGGTCGGGCGCGGGATCAGGCACGGAGCAGCGGTTCGACGCCGGCCGCGACGATCAGGAGCGAGAGTTGCACGAGCGAGGCGTGGAAGCTCGCGAGCGCGCGCGCGCGCGTCGGCTCGAGCGCGAGCTGCGCGGTGCGCAGCATCAGGAGCGCGCCGCCGGCCAGCGCGGCGACCGCGTAGAGCCACGACAGGCCCAGGAAGGCCGGCACGACCGAGGCCGCGACGAGCAGCGCCGCGCCCCAGAAGACCGCGCGCGCGGCGGCGGCGTCGCCGACGACCACCGGCAGCATCGGCACGCGTGCGGCGGCGTAGTCGTCGCGGTAGGCGATCGCGAGGCTCCAGAAGTGCGGAGGGGTCCACAGGAACAGCACGACCGCGAACGCGAGCGTCGCCGCATCGGGCGCGCCGCCGTCGACCGCCGCCGCGCCCGCGAGCACCGCGAAGCTGCCGGCGGCGCCGCCGATCACGATGTTCCAGGCGGTCCGGCGCTTGAGCCAGACCGTGTAGACGACGCCGTAGGTGAACGCGCCGAGCGCGGTGTGCAGCGCCGCGACCGGATTGGCGGCGAGCCACGCCAGCCCGACGCCGGCCGCGAAGACCGCGCCGATCGTGAGCGGCCAGGCGGGGCCCGCCTTCAGGCGGCCGGTGACGAAGGCGCGGTTGCGCGTGCGCCGCATCGAGCGATCGAGATCGCGCTCGACGTACTGGTTGAACGCGCCGGCGGCGGCGGAAGCGAGCGTGACCGCCAGCACGACGGCGATCGCGCGCCACGCGTCGATCGCGCCCGGCGCGATCGCGACGCCCGCGAGCGCCGTCGCGCCGATCGCGATGCCGATGCGCAGCTTGAAGAGGTCGAACACGAGGCGCCATCCGGTCGCCGCGCGGGACGCGCGGGCGGCGGCGGGAGCGGTGCGGGTGCTCATCGCGGGCTCCTTCGCGGCATGGGTTCCGGTGGGTCGCAGGCGGACGGAGGGGGCGGCGTTCCGGAGGCGCGTCGCGCCGACCCCTGCCGCCCGCTGCGATTCACGAGACCATGGTCCGCGTCAGGACAGCGGCCACACGGTGGACAGGTACTTCCAGTTGACGAAGTAGTAGAGGATGAACGACGTCAGGAACACGATCGCCAGCACGAACGTCCCCGGCGCCACGAACCCGCCCGCTCCGATCGACCCGTGTCCGGCCACCGCGACCGCCGGCTGCGGCGCGGGCTTCGGCGCCACGCCGTCCTTCGCGGCGACGTACTTGAAGCCCGGCGTCTCGATCCGCTTGCCGAGGAACACGCTGCCCACGGTGATGAGCAGGTACATGATGCCGCCCACGACCGCCGCGATGCCGCTGATGGCCGTGATGCCCATCATCAGGTACGCGGTGCCCGGGAACTCGTAGCCCAGCGCGTTGCCGGCGAACGTCATGTCCCAGTGCCGGCGCGGCACGCCGAGCGTCCCGGCGCCCATCATGAACAGCGAGAACGACATCATGCCCAGCCCGAAGAAGTACGGCTGCCATTTCGCCATCCCCGGGAACATCAGCTCGCGCCGGAACAGCGTCGGGATCAGGAAGTACGTGAGACCCATGAACGCGAGCGTGGTGCCGACGACGACCGTCGCGTGGAAGTGGCCCGGCACGTAGATCGTGTTGTGGATGATGAGGTTCAGCTGCTCGGTGCCCATCATCACGCCCGAGATCCCGCCGAGGAAGCCGAAGCCGATCAGCGACATGAACATCGCCGAGAAGCTCGGGTTGCTCCAGGGCGCCTTGCGCAGCCACTCGAACAGGCCGCGGTTGTAGCCCTTCTCGCGCTGCGCGACCTCGATCGCGCCCGGCACCGTCAGCCCGTGGACCATCGACGCCAGCACCGCGAGGTACATCGCGTAGCTGGTGTTGAAGATCTTCCAGTTCGACGTCAAGCCCGGGTCGGCCAGCAGGTGGTGCGCGCTCGCGAGCTGCAGGAAGCAGATGTAGAGGAAGAACGCGGTGCGCGACACCTTCTCGGACATCGGCTTCGCGCCGAACACGACGCCGGCGATCGCGTACCACACCGCGACGTGGGCCGACACGTTGATCTGCTGCGAGCTGTGGCCGAAGCCCCACCAGACGGTCCGGTACATCAGCGAGTCGATGTGGTCGATCAGGCCGAGCGACCACAGGAACGTCGGGATCAGGATGATGGCGCCCGACGCGATCGTGAACACCGCGATGATCGCGGCGGTCACGGCGCCGAACGTGACCAGCGGCACCGAGCCGTTGTAGGTCTTCTCGGCCTTCGCGACGACGAGCGTCCCGAAGAACACGAAGCACGCGATCAGCGCGCCGACCGCGAACAGGATCAGGCCCAGGTAGAACGTCGGGTGCGCCCCCATCGGCGCGTACGACGTGAACATCACCGACGAGTCGCCCCGGAACACCGCGACGTTGTTGATGATCGCGCCGAGGATCATGAGCCAGAAGCCGGCCCACGCCATCCCGGGCGTCGCGAGCCGGCACTTGAGCAGCACGCTGGCCGCGAAGTACAGGACCGCGATCTCGAAGAAGATGATCCAGAACACGAGCATGTTGAGCCCGTGCGCGGTCAGCGTCAGGTAGAACCAGTCGGGCGGCAGCAGGTGGACCGCGGGCCAGCGCGTCAGCGTGACGAGCAGCGCGAGGATCCCGCCGACCAGCAGCGAGACCACCGCCGCGACGGCGTTCCAGCGGATCAGCTTGTCCGCCGCCTCGTGGTAGACGAGCCCGGTCGACGGGCAGGTGCGGAAGTTCCGATTGACGGCCATCGTCGTCTCCCCTTACTTGGCCTTGACGACGTACATGCGGCTCGCCATCGTGTGATGGTTGATGCCGCAGTACTCGTTGCAGATGATCGAGTAGGTCCCCGCCTTCGTCGGCGTGACCGTCATCACGTGCTCGTAGCCCGGATGGACCTGGATGTTGATGTTCTCGGGCTGCAGCGAGAAGCCGTGCAGCCAGTCCATCGACGCGAGGTGCAGCCGGTAGGTCTTGCCCTCCTCGAGCTCGACCATCGGCCACCACTGCCACAGCCGCGCGATCAGGTAGACGTCGCTGCCCGCGGGCGGCGCGACCACCGGGATCTTGAGGTCGGTCTCCTCGCGGACCTTGTACTTGTCGACCATCGCCTGCGCCTTCGCCTGGAACATCTCCGGCGTGGTCCGGTAGGCCTCGTTGGAGAGGTTCTGCTTACCGTACACGTGCCAGTACGGCATCATGAAGAACATGATCAGGCACCACGCGAAGGCGATCGCGATCCAGGTGCCCTCGACGCGGTCCAGCGGCTGCTTCCACCAGACGCCTTGCGGGGGGGTGAGTGCGCTCATCGAGGCGTTCTCCTTGTTTTGCGGCCCGGGCTACTTGGCGACCGGGATGCCGACGATTTCCATCACGCCCCACACGATGTAGAGCACGGTCGGCATCGCGACGCCGATGAACAGCAGCAGGAACGGGTTGTCGAGGATCTGCTGCATCGCGGGAACGGGCTCCTCGTCGACGTCGAGCGGACGGTCTGGCGCGTGGTTCATGTGAGGCCTCCCTGGTGGATCGACGGCCGCGACGGCCCCGCGGGCGCGGGCGCACGGCGATCCTGCCGATTCTCGACGCGGGCCGGGGGGGTGGAATTGATACCCGTCAAGGATTGGTCAGCGATCGGCCGCGCGCGGTCAAACCCGGGCGGAATCGTTCGCGCTGCGCTGCGGTAAGATCGCGCGGTGAGCCGAGCCGCCGCCTTCGCCGTCCCCGCGTCCCGCGCCCGTCCGTCCACCCGCGCGATCGCCGCGTGGCTCGCCGTCTGCTGCGCGCTCGTGTTCGCGATGGTCGTCGTGGGCGGCGTCACGCGGCTCACGCATTCGGGCCTGTCGATCGTCGAGTGGCAGCCCATCGTCGGCACCCTGCCCCCGCTCGACGAGGCCGGGTGGCAGGCGACGTTCGACAAGTACAAGCTCACGCCCGAGTACAGGCTCGTCAACGAGGGGATGTCGCTCGACGAGTTCAAGGGCATCTTCTGGTGGGAGTACTACCACCGGCTCCTCGGCCGCCTGATCGGCTTCGCGTTCCTGATCCCGTTCCTGTGGTTCCTGCTGCGCCGCCGCATCCCGGAGGGCTACGGGTGGCCGCTCGCCGGGATCTTCGTGCTGGGCGGGCTGCAGGGCGCGATGGGCTGGTACATGGTCAAGAGCGGGCTCGTCGACGACCCGCGCGTCTCGCAGTTCCGGCTGACCGCCCACCTCGCGCTCGCGTTCCTGATCTTCGGCGCGATGCAGTGGGTCGCGATGTCCCTCGTGTTCCCCCGGAGGGGCGCCCGGGAGGACGGGCGGCTGCGGTCGGCGCGCCGCTGGGCGAGGGGGCTCGCGATCCTGGTGTTCGCGATGGTGCTGACCGGCGGTTTCGTCGCCGGCATCCGCGCCGGCTTCGCCTACAACACCTTCCCGCTGATGAACGGCGCCGTCGTGCCGCCCGAGATCATGATGATCGAGCCGTGGTGGCGGAACTTCTTCTGGAACATGGCGACCGTCCAGTTCGACCACCGGCTGGGCGCGTGGCTGCTCGCGTTCCTCGTGCCCGTCGTCTGGTGGAAGGTGCGACAGGCCGGCGCGACGCCGCGCGCCGAGGCGGGCGCCGGCCTCGTGCTCGTCATGCTCGTCGGCCAGGTCGCGCTCGGCATCGCGACGCTCGTGCTCGTCGTGCCGCTCCCGCTCGCGGCGGCGCATCAGGCGGGCGCGGTGCTGCTGTTCGCGCTCGCGCTCAATCTCGTCCACGCGCTCCGGCCGGCCTGAAGTCGGCCGCTTGACCGGCATCAAGGCGGCCCGGGGCGGACGGTCGCTGAAATGCGGCGATGAGCGCGCCCTCCGTACCCCGCCGCGACCGGCCATGAAGCACCGTCACCTCGTGCTGGACGTGCGCGGCATGGAGCCGCCGGAGCCGCTCGAGCGCGTGATCGAGACGATCGCCGACTTCGCGCCGGGCGACACGCTGAAGCTCGTCATCGACTGCGAGCCGAAGCCGCTGTTCCGCATCCTGCGGGCGAACGACTACCAGTGGCGCGTCGAGCCGGGCGCCGGGTCGAACTTCGAGATCACGATCTGGGCGCGCGAATGACCTCGTCGCCCGCGGGCCTCCGGAGCACGTCGGTCGACTGCGTCCCGCTGATCCGCGAGATCGGGCGCGGCGCGCGCGGCGCGCGCGACCTCGGTCGCGAGCGGGCGCAGGCGATGTTCGCCGCGATGCTGGACGGCGAGGTGCCCGAGCTCGAGCTGGGCGCGATCCTGGTCGCGATGCGGATCAAGGGCGAGGCGCTCGCCGAGACGCTGGGCTTCCTCGACGCGCTCGCGCCCCGCGTCGCGCGCGTCGCCGCGCCCGGCGACCGGGCGCGCCCGGTCGTGCTCGCGAGCTACAACGGGGCGCGCCGCGGGCCGAACCTGACGCCGCTCGTCGCGCTCCTGCTCGCGCGCTACGGCGTCCCGGCGCTCGTGCACGGGCTCGCGGGCGCCGAGTCGCTCGACGCCGCGGACGGCGACGACGAGGCGCCCGACGACGCGTACGGCCGCGTCACGAGCGCCCGCATCCTGCGCGAGCTGGGCGTCCCGCCGTCGGCGACGATCATCGACGCCGAGGCGCGCCTTCGGCGCTCGGGCGTCGCCTACGTGCCGACCGCGGTGCTCGCGCCGGGCCTCGCGCGGCTCCTCGCGACACGCGAGCGCCTCGGCGTGCGCTCGTCGGCGCACACGGTCGCGAAGCTGGTCGACCCGTTCGGCGGCGCCGCCGTCCGCGTGGTCTCGGTCTCGCACCCCGACTATCTCGACCGCATGCGCGAGGTGCTTCAGGCGACACGCGCCGACGCGATGCTCCTGCGCGGCACCGAGGGCGAGCCGTTCGCGAACCCGGCGCGCTGCCCGCGCATCGAGGTGTTCCTGCACGGCGAGCCCGCGCGCTGCACCGACGCCGAGGAGGGCACGATCGAAGCGCTCCCGGCGCTGCCCGCGGCGGGCGACGCGCAGACGACGGCCGAGTGGATCGAGGGAGCGCTCGCCGGATCGCAGGCGGTGCCCGCGCCGATCGTCCAGCAGCTCGGATGCCTGCTCGAGGCCGCGCGCGAGCCCGGCGCGGCGGCGTGACGACGCGCCAGCGAAGCCCTCTCCCGCGTCAGTCGGCCGCGAGCGCGTAGCTCGCCGGGGCGACGGCCGCGAGCGTCTCCGCGAGCGACACCACCTCGCCGACGATGACCAGCGTCGGCGGCGCGAGCCCCGCCGCCGCGACGTCGTTCGGCAGCGACGCGAGCGTTCCGCGCACGACGCGCTGCGTCGGCAGCGTCCCGTCCTGGACCACGGCCGCGGGCGTCGAGGGGGGGAGCCCGTGCGCCACGAGCTGCCTCGCGAGCTCCGGCAGCCCCGCGAGCCCCATGTAGACGACCACGGTCCGGCCGGGCCGCGCGAGCGACGCCCAGTCGAGGTTCATCGTCCCGTCGCGCAGGTGCCCGGCGACGAACGTGAGCGCGTGCGCGCAGTCGCGGTGGGTGAGCGGGATCCGCGTCGCGGCCGCGACGCCGCACGCGGCGGTGACGCCCGGCACCACGTCGTAGCCGATGCCCGCCGCGGCCAGCGCCTGCGCTTCCTCGCCGCCCCGGCCGAACACGAACGGGTCGCCGCCCTTCAGCCGCACGACGCGCCGGCCCGAGCGCGCGAGCGCGACGAGCAGCGCGTTGATCTCGTGCTGCGGCAGCGCGTGGTTCGCGCGCTCCTTGCCGACGTAGATGCGCTCGGCGCCCGGTCGCAGCAGCGCGAGCACGCCTGCGCCCACCAGGTGGTCGTGGACGCACACCTCCGCCTCTCCGAGCAGCCGCGCGGCCTTCACCGTCAGGAGGTCGGGGTCGCCGGGCCCCGCGCCGACCAGATGAACGAACCCGCCCGCCGCGGCCAGCCCGGCGCCGCGCGCGTGCCGCGCCGCGAGTCCGCCGCGCGGACCGGCATTTCGCGACACGGGCGCGCACGCCGGATCGCCGCGCGCCGCGCCGCTTTCGTTCGCCCTCGCGAGCATCGATGCCCCCGGATGGGCGCCGGTCCCGCACCCGTGGGGGCCTGCGCCGGATCAGATGGCCGGAGTCTAGGAGGCGGTATCGCGCAAGCCCTTGACTGGCGTCAAGGTGCGGGGGCGGCAGTGAAAGAGAATTGCCTCACCCAAACGATAGATTCCCGTCCAATCCGCGGACTTCCACGAGGGAGAAGAAGAGATGAGCAAGCGCAATCGGTGGTTGATGGGCGCGGCGGTCGCCGCCGCGCTGCCGCTGGCGATTTCCCAGGCGTACGGGCAGCAGGCCGCCCCGGCGGCGTCCTCGCTGACCGCGACTCCGCCGCTGACCGCGGCCGAGAAGGAGACCGCGAAGAAGATCTACTTCGAGCGCTGCGCGGGCTGCCACGGCGTGCTGCGCAAGGGCGCCACCGGCAAGAACCTCGAGCCGCACTGGACCAAGAAGCTGCCCGACGGCACGACGCAGGAAGGCGGCACGACCAAGCTCGGCAGCTCGCGGCTCGAGAAGATCATCGCGTTCGGCACCGAGGGCGGGATGGTGAACTTCGACGACATCCTGTCGAAGGACGAGATCGCGCTGATGGCGCGCTACATCCAGGAGACGCCGGACGTCCCGCCCGAGTTCAGCTTCGCGGACATGATGGGCACGTGGAAGGTGATCGTGCCGGTCGAGCAGCGTCCGAAGAAGCAGATGAACAGCTTCAACCTGAAGAACATGTTCTCGGTGACGCTCCGGGACACCGGGGAGGTCGCGCTGATCGACGGCGACACGAAGGAGATCCGCAGCATCGTCAAGACCGGCTACGCGGTGCACATCTCGCGCCTGTCGAAGTCCGGGCGCTACGTGTACGTGATCGGCCGCGACGGCCGCCTGTCGCTGATCGACCTGTGGATGGAGAAGCCGGCGGTCGTCGCCGAGGTCAAGGTGGGCTTCGACGCGCGCTCGGTCGACACGTCGAAGTTCAAGGGCTTCGAGGACAAGTTCGCGATCGCCGGCAGCTACTGGCCGCCGCAGTACGCGATCATGGACGGCGAGACGCTCAAGCCGATCAAGATCGTGTCGACGCGCGGCATGACGGTCGACGGCGAGTACCACCCCGAGCCGCGCGTCGCGTCGATCGTGTCGTCCGAGACCAAGCCCGAGTGGGTGGTCAACATCAAGGAGACCGGTCAGATCCAGCTGGTCGACTACTCGGACATCAAGAATCTGAAGGTGACGACGATCGAGTCGGCGAAGTTCCTGCACGACGGCGGCTGGGACGCGTCGAAGCGCTACTTCCTCGTCGCGGCGAACGCGTCGAACAAGATCGCGGCGGTCGACACCAAGACCGGCAAGCTCGCCGCGCTGATCGACACGAAGAAGATTCCGCACCCGGGCCGCGGCGCGAACTTCAAGCATCCCGAGTTCGGGCCGGTGTGGGCCACCGGGCACCTGGGCGACGCGGTCGTCACGCTGATCAGCACGCCTTCCGACAAGCCGGCCGACGCCAAGTACAAGAAGAACAACTGGAAGGTCGTGCAGGAGGTCAAGCACATCGGCGCCGGCAACCTGTTCGTGAAGACCCACCCGAAGTCGAAGCACCTGTGGGCCGACGCGCCGCAGAACCCGGAGCGCGAAATCGCCGAGTCGGTGGCGGTCTGGGACATGGCCGACCTGTCGAAGCCGAAGAAGGTGATCAACGTGGCGAAGGACTCGGGGCTGCCGCCGACCAAGGCGATCCGCCGCGCGGTGCACCCGGAGTACAGCGCCGACGGCTCCGAGGTGTGGATCTCGCTGTGGGGCGGCAAGACCGACCAGTCGGCGATCGTCGTCTACGACGACAAGACGCTGGCGGTCAAGAAGGTGATCACCGACCCGAAGATGATCACGCCGACCGGCAAGTTCAACGTCTACAACACGCAGCACGACATCTACTAGGCGGGACTCCGCAGCGCGGAAGGCGGGGGGGGCGCGCGGCGCCCCCGCCGCCCCCGATCCGCGACTATCATTCCGGGTGGCCGTGGCCGCCCGCCCCCATCCGGGGCGGAGCGGCGGGGCGTGCCCGGCCCGACGACACGACGAGGAACGGCGATGGCAGGAAGCGAGGGGACGGGAAACGGAGGCGGCGCGCTCGCGCGCCTGTGGCGGTGGCTGCGGCGGCCGAGCGGCACGATCACCGTCCTGACGCTGCTCGTGGCCGGCTTCGCGTCCGGGATCGTCTTCTGGGGCGGTTTCAACACCGTCGTCGAGGCCACGAACACCGAGCAGTTCTGCATCTCCTGCCACGAGATGCGCGACAACGTGTACGCCGAGTACAAGGAGACGATCCACTACTCGAACCGCACCGGCGTGCGGGCGGTGTGCGCCGATTGCCACGTGCCGAAGGACTGGACGCACAAGATGATCCGCAAGGTCCAGGCGTCGAAGGAGCTCTACGGCAAGGTGATGGGCACGATCGACACGAAGGAGAAGTTCGAGGCCAAGCGCCTCGAGCTCGCGCGGAACGAGTGGGCGCGCATGAAGGCCGCGGACTCGCGCGAGTGCCGCAACTGCCACGGATTCGCGAGCATGAACACCGAGGTGCAGAAGCCGCGCGCGAAGAAGGCGCACGAGCTCGGCCAGCGCGACAAGCAGACCTGCATCGACTGCCACAAGGGCATCGCGCACCACAAGCCGCAGGGCATGACCGAGGCGGACGAGGGCTGAGCGCGGCGGTCGGGCGCAAGACGAGGCAACCAACGGGAGCATGACGATGGGCAAGCAGAAACTTCTCGGGATCGCGGTCGCGACGGCGCTCGCCGCCGCGGGCGCGGCGCAGGCGGCCGCGCCGGACTGGAGCAAGGTGCCGGCCAGGCAGATCACGGCGTTCTACCCCGGCGCCTCGCCGATGGAATGGATCATGAAGGGGAGCGAACACGGCGGCGCGCGCGCGCTCAAGAAGGGCGAGACCTGCGCGTCGTGCCACAACGACGAGGCCGCCGACATGGGCAAGAAGATGGTGAGCGGCCAGAAGCTCGAGCCGACGCCGCCCAAGGGCAAGGCCGGCTCGATCCCGGTGTCGGTGCAGGCCGCGAACGACGGCACGAACCTCTACCTGCGCTTCCAGTGGAAGCAGCCGCCGGCCTCGGGCGGCGCGAAGCTCGACGCCGACAACCAGGTCAAGCTCGCGTTCATGCTCGAGGACAACAAGGTCGATCTGGCGAACCTCGCCGGCTGCTGGGCGACCTGCCACGAGGACTCGCGCACGATGCCCGGCGCGAAGGACGACAAGAAGACCAAGTACGTCAAGGACGGCAGCGTCTCGGACGGCAAGTACTACGACCTGCTGCAGTGGCGGAGCAAGGGCAAGCCGGTCGACGGTCACGTCGCCGAGTCGCGCGTGATGGAGGGCGGGAGCGCGCTCGTGAGCGCGGAGGGCAAGAAGGACGGCGACACCTGGACCGTCGTGTTCACGCGCAAGCTCGCGGGCGGCAAGGGCGACGTCGCGCTCCAGCCCGGCAAGACCTACAACTTCGGCTTCGCGATCCACGACGACTGGTCCGCGGGCCGCTACCACCAGGTCTCGCTCGGCTACACGCTCGGCATCGACGCGAAGGCCGACATCACCGCGGCGAAGCAGTGACGCCGTGACGGCGCGGGGCTCGGGCCCCGCGGGCGCGCGATCGACTCGACGGGGGCCTCGCGCCCCCGTCGCCGTTTTCGGGCGCGGCGCCGGGCGCGCGGTTGACGTGCGTCAACGGGGGCGCGGCGCGGCAGGAAGAGACTTCCCTCAATGCCATTGCGACGGTCGTGGTCAATCGGCCGGATGCGACGGCGCGGAGAGGAGGGGCGATGAAGACACGATGGATGGTTGCCGCGGCCGCCGCGGCGCTCGCGGCGCCGGCGCACGCCGCGCCGGATTGGGAGAAGGTGCCGGCGCGGACGATCGACGTGTTCTACCCGGGCGTGGCCAGCATGGAATGGGTTCTCGACGACGCGTACCACGACGGCGCGCGCAATTTCCGCAGGGGCAAGAGCTGCGTCGCCTGCCACGCGGACGAGGTCGCGGCGCTCGGGCGGAAGACGGTGAGCGGGCAGAAGGCGGAGCCCGACCCCGCCATCGCCAGGGGACGCGCCGCCAGCATTCCGGTCAGGGTGCAGGCCGTGGTCGAGAACGACGAGCTCTTCGTCCGGTTCCAGTGGAAGCCGACCGTCACCGGGCAGAAGAAGATCGACGCGAAGAGCGCCGCCAAGATCAGCGTGATGCTCGACGCGGGCAAGGTCGAGTACGCGAACCTCGCCGGCTGCTGGGCTACCTGTCACGACGACCTCCGCAGCATGCCCGACGTCGACGTCGGCGCGAAGGACCACCCGCGCGCGAAGGAGCTCGACATCCGGCCGAACGGTCCCACCAAGTACCTGAAGGAGAGCCGCACCGGGATCTCGACGACGAAGCCCCGCGGCGGCTGGGACAAGCTCAAGCCGGCGGCCGACTACGAGGCGATGATCCGGGACGGCCGATTCCTCGAGATGTGGCAATGGCGCAGCGGCGACTCGGCGCGGTCGGGGACCGTGGCCGACGCGCGCAGGCTCAAGGCCGCGAAGGACCTGGCCGAGGGCAAGCTCGAGGACGGGACCTGGACGGTCGTGTTCAGGCGCAAGCTCGCGGGCGGACCGGGGGTGCACGAACTCGTGCCCGGCAAGACCTACAACGTCGGCTTCGCGATCCACGACGACTACGCGGACCTGCGCTTCCACCAGGTCTCGCTCGGCTACACGCTCGGCATCGACGCGAAGGCCGACATCACCGCGGCGAAGCAGTGACGCCGTGACGGCGCGGGGCCAGGGCCCCCGCGCTCGCGCGATCGACTCGACGGGGGCCTCGCGCCCCCGTCGCCGTTTT